>OJIW01000056.1_pt1 | contig 63001 bp, 60 predicted proteins | sample 1596041 | NCBI WGS metagenome assembly OJIW01 (sample SAMEA4350119, study PRJEB24818) | metagenome | biome: human; feature: gut; material: faeces | place: Denmark | collected 2013-09 | reverse complement strand
AGTCGATCTCTTGAACGCCTTCCGCGGTGAAACGGCAGAACTTGCGACGACGGAAATAACGTGCCATATGGCTAGTCTCCAGAATCTATCAATTCAATCTGCTCGGCATGCAGAACCATTTTGCTCAGGCCGTTCTTTGCCTTATGGCAAGAGATGAACCCCTGAACGGTTACTGCGCTACCGACCGTTATACTGTGAGTAATGGCCTGGTTTTCGTGTCCGCTAACAATAACGGGCATTTGGCACCACGCCTGCCGGTGAAACCCGGCTTCCTCCTGCACAGAACGATGCTCAAGCACGAACTGGCAATGAGGAATTCCTGATGGACTGACCTTTCGAAGGGGGGCCCTGCACACGGTGCCGGACAACGCCAGACGGTTGGTCATCAGAAATTACTCTTCAGAATCCCCAGCTTCAGCATCATCTGCGGTTTCGTTTGCGAAATCATCGCGACGCTCACGGCGCTCGTCTTTCGCTTTAACCATCGGAGATGCTTCGGTAACAGCGTGTTTAGTACGCATAACCATGCTGCGGATAACGGCATCGTTGAAGCGGAAGGTAGTTTCCAGCTCATCGATCACTTCCTGCGGCGCTTCAACGTTCATCAGAACGTAGTGAGCTTTGTGCAGTTTGTTGATCGGGTAAGCCAGCTGACGGCGGCCCCAGTCTTCCAGACGGTGGATCGTGCCTTCTGCGCCAGTGATGGCAGCAGTGTAGCGTTCGATCATACCCGGAACCTGTTCGCTCTGGTCAGGATGGACCATAAAAACGATTTCGTAATGACGCATCGAATTGCTCCTTACGGATTATTCAGCCTCCTGTCTGGGTCAGCCGAGGCCCATGGAGGCAAGGAACGTGTTAAAGGTCGGCTGAAAAATGACGCGTCATAATACTGGGGTCAGCCGGTAAACTCAAGGTGCTTGTACGATTATTTACCATGTCGCCATTAATACATATCCAGCAGCATTTTGACGCTAATGCAAATGGAGACAATGACAATCATCGGCCGGATAACTTTCTTTCCGCGCGTCAGTACCACCGTTGCGCCCAGGCGCGCGCCGAGCGATTGTCCGGCAAACATCACCAGCCCCAGCGACCAGATCATTTTGCCGCCGAAAATGAAGAACAAAATCGAGGCGATGTTCGATGCAAGGTTAATAAAATTCGAGTGAATTTGTGCCTTATCGATGCTGTATCCCCACAACAGGATATAGCAGAGCGTATAAAAGGAACCCGCACCAGCGCCAAGAAATCCATCATAAAAGCCAATGCAGCCGCCGCAGATCAGAGAAAAGAAAAACAGGGATACCTGCGGCTTTCTTTTCGGTTCGCTGAGGTTGGGAGCGGAAATAAAGTAGATGGCGACGGCGATAATCAGTACCGGAAGCAGTTTTTTCAACACCTCCGGTTCAATGAACTGAATGAGCGTCGTGCCTAACGCTGAGCCGATAAAAGCAGACAGGAAGACATACTTGTGCTCCTGCACGTTGATATGTCCCCGGCGTAAAAAGTAAATCCCGGAGGTTAGCGAACTGCCCAGCGCCTGAATTTTATTGGTTGCCAGCGCATTCGCCGGGGGTAAACCAGAAATTAACAGTGCGCCAATAGAGAGAAACCCACCGCCGCCCGACACCACGTTAATAAAGCCAGCCACCAGCGCGACCATAAACATAATCACGAAGTAGCTGAAATCCATGAATGAAGTATCCATAAGTTTTTGCCTTATTATCATAAAGTTATATTAATTATACGGCTCACTATAAACAGGGTATCCATCCGTTTAAATTGACTATTTGGTATGAGCTTGTGCGCGAAAGACAGGTATTTTTTAACGCAGCGGTATCTATCAGTTACCTGTAAATAAAAGAAAAGGCGGGCATGCGGTAATTTTTTGAACAACTGCATCAGAAATGGTCGCTAACGCCTGCGCCGGTAGCGGTTAAAATTACATCAGAAGCTCATCACTCACAGGAGAGAAGCAACCAGAGACCGCAGTCGAGGAGGTACATATGCGAGCCCGTGTTTTGACCCTTCTGGCTGTGCTTTTGCTCAGTGCAAATGCAACGGCAGCCATCCAAATTGACAATCATCAGGCCAGGAATATGGATGATGTGCAGAGCTTAGGCGTCATTTACATAAATCATAACTTCGCCACTGAAAGTGAAGCCACTCAGGCCCTGAATGAAGAGACCGATGCGCAAGGCGCAAACTACTACCACGTGATCCTCACCAGGGAACCCGGCAGTAACGGAAATATGCACGCCAGTGCGGATATTTATCGCTAGCACCAGAAACAACCAACGAGAACATTGCCACCGTTTGACTTGCCCCCCTCACCGGGGGCTTTTTTTTGCACATCATGTAAATGAGAATTATTTTTCTTTGTATCTTATCCTGGTCATCATTTACTGATTAAATAAAGCATTACCGAACTGATACTCTGGGGCGAAACCATGTTTGCACGCTATGCGACGCTGAATCGCATACCAAAAGGCGTTTGGGTGCTGGGCGGCGTGAGTCTGCTCATGGATGTCTCCTCCGAAATGATCCATAGCCTGTTGCCGTTGTTTATGGCAACCACGCTGGGAGCCAGCGTCATTATCATTGGCCTGATTGAAGGATTAGCTGAAGCCACCGCGCTGATAATTAAGGTTTTTTCCGGCGTTCTCAGTGATTATCTGGGAAAGCGCAAAGGGCTGGCGATGCTCGGTTATGGTTTGGGGGCGCTGAGTAAGCCCCTGTTCGCGATGGCGGGCTCATCAGGCATGGTACTCAGCGCTCGCATGATTGATCGTGTGGGTAAAGGTATTCGCGGCGCCCCCAGGGATGCGTTAGTCGCGGATGTCACCCCGTCCGAAATCCGCGGCGCCGCTTATGGTCTGCGCCAGTCTTTGGATACCATTGGCGCATTTCTGGGCCCCCTGCTCGCCGTCGGGCTAATGCTGCTATGGAACAACGATTTTCACACTATCTTCTGGGTTGCCGTCATCCCTGGGGTGCTCTCTATCGCCCTGCTATGGTTTGGCCTGAGTGAACCGAAAACCCCCGTCACTGATAAACGCACCAATCCGTTACGACGGGAAAACCTGAAAAAGTTGAGTGCAGCCTACTGGTGGGTCGTGGGACTGGGCGCGCTCTTCACGCTCGCCCGCTTTAGCGAAGCGTTTCTCGTGTTGCGCGCATATCAAATGGATATCCCGCTGTTTGCCATTCCGCTGGTGATGGTCGCCATGAATCTGGTCTACAGTCTGTCGGCTTATCCTTTTGGAAAAATGTCTGACAGCATGAACCACTCCCGCATGTTACAGGCGGGCCTGCTGGTCCTGATCGCGGCGGATATCACTCTGGCGCTGAGTCACCACTGGAGTACGTTACTGATAGGCGTGGGACTGTGGGGGATTCATATGGGCATGACGCAAGGGTTGCTGGCTGCCATGATTGCGCATACCGCGCCAGCAGAACTACGCGGTACGGCCTTCGGTATGTTTAATCTGATCAGTGGCATCGCCCTGCTGTTAGCCAGTACCGGCGCGGGCATTCTGTGGGAAACGTTGGGCGCAGCCTCGACGTTTTACGCTGGTGCTGCCATTTGTGCGTTGGTTTTAGCAGGAATGCGATTTACGCCAGCAGCTTACCAGCAACGCTGAAGATTGCCCCGAATAGATCGGTGACGCACATCCGCAGATGCACGTTGTCCGGGGCAAAGACGTTACTTCTGCCCGTAGTAGGCGTTTGGGCCGTGCTTACGCATGAAGTGTTTATTCATCAGATAACTGTCGATGGGGCTGAGGGCCGGATTAATGTCACGCGCAATCCATGCCATTTTTGCGACCTCTTCCATCACCACAGCGTTGTGTACCGCGTCGTGCGCATCTTTACCCCAGGCAAACGGACCATGCTGATACACGACTACGCCGGGCGTATGCAGAGGCTCCACGTTCCCCAGCGTTTCGATAATCACCTTGCCGGTATTCAGCTCATACTCCTCCTGAACCTCTGCTTCAGTTAATGCCCGCGTGCAGGGGATATCACCAAAGAAGTAATCCGCATGCGTCGTGCCAAGTGCAGGTATTGCCAGACCCGCCTGCGCCCATGCCGTCGCGTGGGTTGAGTGGGTGTGCACCACGCCGCCAAGAGATAAATAGCGGCGATACAGCGCCAGATGGGTGGCGGTATCGGAAGAAGGACGATAGCGTCCTTCCACCACGTTGCCGTGCAGATCCACAACCACCATGTCATCCACTGTCATTGTTTGGTAGTCGACGCCGCTGGGCTTAATCACCACCAACCCGCGTTCGCGGTCTATGGCGCTGACGTTACCCCAGGTAAACGTCACCAGCCCGTAACGCGGCAGATCCATGTTGGCCTCAAAAACCTGCTGTTTAAGTTTTTGCATTACACCGTCTCCACCAGACCTGCGCTGGCCATCCGCGCTTTCACCCAATCGCGCGCCTTCGCCACTTCACGCGCCGGATCGTCCGTTGTTTCACTCCACATCTCAATCAGGTATGGCCCGCAATACCCACTCTGCTTGAGCGTTGCAAAACAACGTTCGAAATCGACAACACCTTCACCAAACGGCACATTTTTGAACACGCCGGGTCTGGTGTCCTTCACGTGAACGGCCACGATATGGCCTATTCCTGCCTGCAACTCCATCTGCACGTCGTTATCCCACGCCGACAAATTGCCGATATCGGGATACAGCTGGAACCACGGATTATTGAGATAGTGGGCATAACCCAGCGCCTTACTGATCGAATTCATCAGCGGATAATCCATGATCTCCATCGCCAGCGTCACCTGCGCGCGACTTGCCATCTCAACGCTCTCTTTTAGCCCCTCGCGAAATCGACGACGCGTTTCGTTATTAGCCTGCTGGTAATAGACGTCGTAACCCGCCAGTTGAATCACGCGAATACCAATATCCTGCGCAAACTGAATGGCTTTCCGCATGATCGCCAGTCCCTGATCGCGCACCGCATCATCTTCGCTCCCCAGCGGGAAACGGCGGTGAGCGCTCAGGCACATAGAAGGTACACGTACTCCCGTTTCGGCGATGGCGGCCACCAGCGCCAGACGCTGCTCGCGGCTCCAGTCAAGGCGCGCGAGGCGGGCATCGGTTTCATCAACCGACATTTCGACAAAGTCAAAACCTAACTCTTTCGCCAGCCGCAAGCGCTCCAGCCAGCACTCCCCTCCAGGGAGCGCTTTTTCATAAATACCGAGCGGGACCTGTTTCGACAACATAGTCGCTCCTTAGTCCCACAACTGGGCGATGGAACGTTTGAACTGACGCGCCGCCTCAACCGGAGAAGCGGCATCACGAATGCTGCGGCCAGCGATAAAGACGTGAATCGGGATCCCCTGGAACAGCGGCAGATCCTCCAGCGCCAGACCGCCGGTGACGGTGACTTTAAAGCCCATATCAGACAGGCGTTTGATGGAACTGATATCCGCCTCTCCCCACGCCACACCTGCGGCCTGCGCATCACGACTGCGATGATAGACAACCTGCCCGATACCCGCGTCACGCCACTCCTGAGCCTGTTCCCAGGTCCAGTAACCGGTCAGTTCAATCTGTACGTCGCCGTTAAATTCTTTCGCCACCTCGAGCGCACCTTTGGTGGTATTGATATCCGCACAGCAGATAACAGTGACCCAATCAGCGTTGGCCTCGAAACACATGCGAGAGAGAATTTTACCCGCATCGGCGATTTTGGCGTCCGCCAGCACAATTTTATGTGGGTAGAGCGCCTTCAGGTCACGTACGGCACGTACGCCCTCAGCAACACAAAGAATGGTGCCCACCTCAATGATATCGACCTCTTCGGCGATCAGACGCGTCGTTTCATACGCAGAAGACATTGATTGGTTATCCAGCGCAACCTGCAACATAGGTAATGACATTTCGGTATCCTTTTAAACAGCCGCCGCAGTGGCGTTATCAATTAAATCCAGCACTTCCTGCGCGGTGCGGCAGGCACGTAGACGGTCGAAATTGGCTTCATCGTCAAACAGATTCACGATCTGCATGATGCCCACTTCCTGATGCGTGTTGGCGTCGACCGCCGCCATCGTGATCAGAATATCCACCGGGTCGTTATCTTCGTGGTTAAACACCAACGGTGTTTTCAGCGTCACCAGCGCAAAGCCGGTCTTCTTAACGCCTTCTTCCGGGCGCCCGTGCGGCATCGCCAGTCCTGGCGCAATCACAAAGTACGGACCAAACTGTTCAACCCCATCAAGAATGGCCTGGTAGTAGCGCGGTTCAACCACGTCGGCCTTAACCAGCAGATCGACGCCCAGCTTTACCGCTTCCTGCCAGGTGTTGGCCTCGGCCTGTAGCAGGATGGCGTTATTGTCTGCCAGCGAATCACGTAATTTCATATGCCGTATCCTTACTTCACGTCCTGTGGGAAATGCGCTTTGATCACTTCCAGCAGTTTTGGTCCAAAATCGGCGGGCGACAGCATGTTGCGTACGCCAACAACATATTTATTGCCAGTTACGGCAATTTCACCGGCAATATGGGTAGAGGCGATGATGATATCCGCGCCGTTCAGTTCACTTTTGTACTCACCCACTGCGCAGCTGTTCACTGTATGGTCAATATTTGACTGGGTTAAAAACTGGTCCACTTTCATCTTCATGATCATGGAACTGCCCTGCCCATTGCCACACACAGCCAGAATACGTACGGTCATAATCGGAACTCCTTATTAAGCAGAATGTTCTGCCAGTTGTTTTTCTGCGTCTTCCTCAGCGCGCAACGTGCGTCCTGCGAAAAACATATAAGCCAGTGCAATCAGAATAATGACGGCCATAAACGCGATGCCGATGGAGGCAAAGCCCTGCATCATCGGCGGCGCCAGAATTGACCAGTCCGCCATCCCCATCCACGCGCTCATACCGGTGAGTTTCACCGCCCAGACGCAGCCAAAGATTTCAATCATCCCCATCACCAGACAAATCTTGAGCGCCGCGCGCCAGCCGCCAAAGTGGTTCGCGAACACGCCAATGGTGGCGTTGGAGAAAAACATTGGGATAAAACCAGGAATAATCAGGATGGAAGAGCCGCAGCCCACGAGGATGCCGACCGCAATCAGTTGGCCGATGGTGCCCCACATAAAGCCCCACACAACGGCATTCGGCGCAAAGCTATAGATGGCGGCACAGTCAATCGCCAATACCGCGCCCGGGATCAGACGCTGGGAGATACCGTTGAACGCTTCTGAAAGTTCGGCGACGAACATACGTACGCCCTGGGTGATGATGAAGATCGCCACGGCAAACGAAAAACCGGTCTGCAGGATGTACACCGTCCAGTGCGTTTTCCCCGCCATCGCCTGAACCACATCAATGCCGAAAGAGAGCAGGATCGCCCCGAAGAAAATGGTCATGACAATCGCGGTCGAAACGATGTTGTCATGGAAGATATTCAGCCAGCCAGGCAGTTTGAGATCTTCTACGCTCTCCTCTTTTTTACCCAGATAAGGCGCGACCTTGTAGGCAATCCATGAAGCGAACTGCTGCTGGTGGCCGATGGAAAAACCGCAGCCGTCGGTCACTTCCTGCGTCGGCTTGTACATCATATTGGAGGTAATCCCCCAGTAGAGCGACACCAGCACCGCCGTGCAGATAATGGTGGTCCACATGGAATAGCCGAAGATATAGAAAGAGACCGCAATTAAGCCCGCCTGCTGGAACATGATGTGCCCGGTGAGCATGATGGTGCGAATGCCGGTAATACGCCGCAGCAAGACGTAACAAATGTTCAGCGCCAGCGCCAACAGCACGGCATAACCTACCCAGCTATAAGCGTCTCCCATACGTTCAATGGTTGCCATCATGGAGGCATACGTATCGGAAATCGCACCATTGATACCGTAAACCTCGGACATCTTCGCCACCACCGGTTTAAACGTGCTGGTCAGAATGCCCGATCCCGCCTGCAGCAGCATAAAACCGATAATCGTTTTGATCGTGCCTTTGATAATGACGCTGACGCTTTTGCGCAACAGGATGTAGCCGAGGCAGGTCACAATACCCAACAGCAACGGCGCGTTGGTCATGACCTGATTAAAAAAGACGGTAAAGATGTTGTAGAGGATCTCCATAACGATCTCCAGTAGACGAAGTTGCTGAACATTCATTACAGATGCTCAGGATATTGTGCCTCCACTCTAATTTTCAAAAGTAATCACAACAAGATTGAATTTGATTAAATGTGATGGAGTACGCAAATAAATCTCTTACCCGAACCAGGGTTTTATGGAACATTCATAGAGCAAAAAATAAAACTCATAAAAACAATAAAATACAAAAATAGATTGCTACAAAGCATCCCGTTACGTTGTGAGTAATAGACGCTTTACGACGGAATCAGAAAAATCCACGCATTGCCTTCTTGATAAATTGATGTCAGTATCAATCAAAACAAATCACAATTTGATTCAACTTGAACCAACATGAAGGTAAATGCGATGAGTAAAGTAAAAAGCATCACGCGCGAATCATGGATTCTGAGCACATTCCCGGAGTGGGGAAGCTGGCTGAATGAAGAGATCGAACAGGAACAGGTCGCACCTGGCACCTTTGCTATGTGGTGGCTTGGCTGTACCGGAATTTGGCTAAAGTCGGAAGGCGGGACTAACGTCTGCGTCGATTTCTGGTGCGGAACAGGTAAGCAAAGTCACGGTAATCCGCTGATGAAAACCGGTCACCAGATGCAACGCATGGCGGGCGTGAAGAAACTGCAGCCAAACCTGCGTACTACGCCGTTTGTACTTGATCCGTTTGCGATTCGCCAGATCGATGCGGTGCTGGCTACGCACGATCATAACGATCACATCGACGTTAATGTCGCGGCAGCGGTCATGCAGAACTGCGCGGACGACGTGCCGTTTATTGGGCCACAAACCTGTGTGGATCTGTGGGTCGGCTGGGGCGTGCCGCAAGATCGCTGCATCGTGGTAAAACCCGGCGATGTGGTTAAAGTGAAAGATATTGAAATTCATGCGCTTGATGCTTTTGATCGTACCGCGTTGATTACTCTTCCCGCCGATCAGAAAGCGGCGGGCGTGCTGCCGGACGGTATGGACGCGCGCGCCGTTAACTATCTGTTCAAAACACCGGGCGGCACGCTGTATCACAGCGGCGACTCACACTACTCCAACTATTATGCCAAACACGGCAATGAGCATCAGATCGACGTCGCGCTCGGATCATATGGCGAAAACCCGCGTGGCATTACCGACAAGATGACCAGCTCCGACATGCTGCGTATGGCCGAAGCGTTGAATACAAAAGTCGTCATCCCCTTCCATCATGACATCTGGTCAAATTTCCAGGCCGATCCTCAGGAGATTCGCGTGCTGTGGGAGATGAAAAAAGATCGACTGAAGTATGGCTTTAAGCCATTCATCTGGCAGGTAGGTGGCAAATTCACCTGGCCGCTGGATAAAGATAACTTTGAATATCACTATCCACGCGGCTTTGATGACTGTTTCACAATTGAACCGGATCTACCGTTTAAATCCTTCTTGTGATTCACACCAAATGCCGGGCATAACCCGGCATTTTTTCCCCATTTACTTTAGTATTTCCAGGCTATTTCAAATATCATCTTTTCAAATCAATTTGTATCGGAATAGCTCATGACTGAAGCACAAAGACATCAAATATTGCTGGATATGCTGGCGCAGTTGGGCTTTGTTACCGTTGAGAACGTAATTGAGCGCCTGGGAATTTCCCCCGCCACAGCCCGCCGGGATATCAACAAACTCGACGAAAGCGGCAAACTCAAGAAAGTTCGTAACGGCGCAGAAGCCATCACGCAGCAGCGCCCGCGCTGGACGCCAATGAATCTGCATCAGGCGCAGAACCACGATGAAAAGGTTCGCATTGCCAAAGCGGCCTCTCAACTGGTGAATGCCGGTGAAAGCGTGGTGATCAACTGCGGATCGACCGCCTTCCTGCTCGGACGTGAAATGTGCGGCAAGCCAGTGCAGATCATCACTAATTATCTGCCGCTGGCGAACTATTTGATCGACCAGGAGCACGAGAGCGTGATCATCATGGGAGGACAATACAACAAAAGCCAATCTATCACGCTTAGCCCACAAGGTAGTGAAAATAGCCTGTATGCCGGGCACTGGATGTTCACCAGCGGCAAAGGGTTGACCGCAGATGGACTGTATAAAACCGATATGCTGACCGCGATGGCGGAACAGAAGATGCTTAACGTGGTGGGCAAACTGGTGGTGTTGGTCGATAGCAGTAAGGTCGGTGAACGCGCGGGGATGCTGTTCAGCCGCGCCGATCAAATCGATATGCTGATTACCGGCAAAAATGCGGACCCTGAGATCCTGCAACAGCTCGAAGCTCAGGGTGTAAGCATTATGCGCGTTTAAAGGTGCTGGCGGAAAAACGTCACCGTCGCAGCCAGCGCTTCTGGCGTAATGCGGTGGCGTACGCCTGCTTCCCACAGACAGGTCAGGTTATTGTCCAGACCTGCCTGAATCAGCGCCTGCTGTAAGCGAAAAGTTTCAATAGCCGGTACCACATCATCTTCCTGCCCATGCCATAGTAGCAACGGTCTGTCGGCCAGGCGTGGCAACTGGTGCGTCACTTCCCATTCGGCCAGCGGCGCGATGAGGGCATCAAACGCAGCCTGCTGTTCTGGCGTCTGGACCAATAAAGGCGGAAAAAGCGTCTGCGCAAGCCGGGTAAAGTAGCCCGAACCCATCAGGCTGGCTACACATTTCACCTCGGGGTGACGAGCCATAATGCCCAGGGCCGTCATGCCCCCCATTGACGCCCCGCCTACGGCAAGCCGTTCATCTGACAGCCAATTTTCTGCCACCAGCGCCGCACGTAACGTCGAAAATTCCTGCATGTTTTGCTGCAATATGTGCCAAAAGCGGTATATCCGCCCCTGTGCGTCACCCTTGAAGCGGGCACCATGGTCTGGCGCATCTGGCATCACTACCCGGAATCCAGCCTGAGCCAGAGCAACGGCAAAATAGCTGTAGACCAGGCTGGAAGATGTAAATCCGTGATAGAAAATAATACAGGGGAGTGAACATGCGCGTTTGCCAGCCGGAACGGCGTGCAGGACAGGGATACCCGCCAACTGTCGTGTTTCAATTTCGATCATTTGTCGCCTCTTTCTTTCTGGTATGCCACGCAGCAATACTTAACGCAAGCGAATGTGTTCGACAATGATTCATAATGTTGAGAACTGGGTTACGCTTTCGCAACATTTTCATTCGAAAATCGCGTGAGAGATAACAATTCGGGAACATTCCCCTAAAGGGAAATTAATAAGGCACTACACTATGGCTATCAGGAAACGAGATAGAGTTATGCGTCGGTTTGCCTCTTTGTTGCTGGTTTTATTTTTAAGCGCCTGTAGCGTGCTACAGGGGACGCCGCAACCCGCACCTCCCGTTGCCGACCACCCGCAGGAGATCCGCCGTAACCAGAGTAATGGGTTACAGCGAATAGGGACGGTTAGCGCGCTGGTAAGAGGCTCACCGGATGATGCGCTGGCTGAAATCCGCGACAAAGCCGTCGCGGCAAAAGCTGATTATTATGTGGTCTTATTAGTCGATGAGACCATTGTGACAGGCCAATGGTATTCACAAGCGATTTTGTATCGTAAATAACATTGGTTTGAAATTTAGTCAGCTTTACATTGCTTTGCGCCCCTATGCGTTTACCTGTGCACAATAAACCAACAGCAGGAAGCTTGAGGTTTATTATCGCGATGGAATGCCCTGCCGTGTGTAGGGGTACGAATAATGGAGCTGACGATGAAACAATCACTAGCCTTATCCTCACTGCTGCTTTCTACCGGACTGGTAGGTACTACGGCGCAGTCTGCCGAGTTCGCCAGTGCTGACTGTGTTACCGGCCTGAACGAAATAGGGCTGATATCCGTCAGTAACATTGCAGGAAATCCGCAGGATGTAGAACGTGTCGTTGCGTTAAAAGCGGATGAACAAGGTGCTTCATGGTATCGGATCATTCAAATGTATGAAGATCAGCACCCCGATAACTGGCGCGTCCAGGCCATACTCTATGCGTAACAGTTTGCCGGATGGGGTAAACTTATCCGGCCTGCTTTAATGATAAGACGCGCCAGCGTCGCCATCAGGCATATTATTACCGTAATCCTCCCGTTGCCCGTAGCAGCAGATCATTCTGTACCTGTTCAGACACTCGTCGTCCACCACGCGTATCCAACATCATCTGACACCAGGCCTGCGCCACTGGCGGAGAGGCATAGCGCAACATTTGCGCCCCGCAACCGAGCAGGAAAAGCTGCTGCGTAATCTCCCGTCCCAATTCTTCAATGGGTTTACGCAGGTGTTGCTGCAACTGACGAACCATCCGATCGTAATGACGATCCTGCCCTTTGACCTCGGCAAAGGCTTCGCTGAGCATATCGTAGATACCGGGTTGTTTTGCCAGCACCCGCAATACATCAAGGCACATAATGTTGCCGGAGCCTTCCCAGATACTGTTTACCGGCATCTCACGGTACAAACGTGGCAGCTCACTCTCCTCGCAGTAGCCAACCCCACCCAATACTTCCATCGCCTCAGCGACAAACGGCATCCCGCTTTTGCAGACAGAATATTTCGCCGCTGGCGTAAACAACCGAGCCCACAGCGCTTCTTTGGCATCAGCGCGGCGGTCCCAGGCCCGTGCCAGCCTAAACAGTAACGCAGTCTGGCCTTCCAACTGGAGCGCCATTCGGCTTAAGACCTGACGCATCATCGGCTGTTCAATCAATGGCTTGCCAAATACCTGTCGTTGGTGCGCATGATAAATCGCCACGGAAAAGGCACGTCGCATCATGCTATGGCTACCGAGCGCACAGTCAAAACGCGTCATACCACCCATTTTCAGGATATGGCGTATACCTTCTCCTTCTTCGCCCAGCAGCCAGCCAATAGCATCATGGAATTCGACTTCGCAGCTGGCATTGGAGCGGTTGCCTAACTTATCTTTCAGCCTCTCGAGACGGATAGCATTACGTTGACCATCGGGTAAAAATCGCGGTACAAAAAAGCAGGATAATCCCCCCTTTGCCTGCGCCAGCACCAAATGGGCATCGCTTTGCGGCACAGAGAAAAACCACTTATGTCCCACCAACCGATACGAGCCGTCTGCGAGGCGTTCCGCCTGGGTGGTATTACTCAACACATCTGAGCCCCCCTGTTTCTCGGTCATTCCCATACCGATCAGCAGCCCACGCTTTTGCCCACCCGGCAATAAATGCGAGTCATAACGGTCACTTAGCAGCGGCGTAAACCAGTCGTGAAATTGTGAAGGTAGCATCTGCAGTAACAGCGGCGTGGCGGCAAAAGTCATGGTTACCGGACACAACGTGCCTGCTTCCACCTGCGCATGCAGCATGAAACGCGCCGCGCGGGCAACAAATGTTCCCTGCCGCGCTTCGTCTTCCCAGGCAAGGTTATGCACGCGGTTGGCGCACAGCCCCTGCATCAGCAAATGCCAGGCAGGATGAAAACGCACATCGTCCAGTCGCTGCCCCTGCGGATCGTAGCGCAAAAGCTCGGGTGGAAAAGCATTAGCCAGGCGACCCAGTTCGAGCGACTCCGCGGTACCTAGCTGCTGGCCAATACTCGCCAACACATCGCTGTCCCAGCCCGCCCCTTCGCGGATAACCGCTTCGCACAGGGCGCCATCGGACAGGTATAAGTTGCTGTTATTGAGCGGTACAGGTTGGTTAAAAACGGTATGCGTTTGCCAGTGCATTGTGTTTCCCTCCGTCAATGGCCGTGGCCTTAAGTATGGCCAGCCAGACAAGAGAGTGCCTGGGATGAAGGTCACAAAAAAGCCATCCCAGGGGATGGCTTGAGAGAAATTGAGAATGAATTAGCCGCGCTGACGAACGGCCTCAAACAGGCAGATGCCGGTCGCGACTGAAACGTTTAGCGACGAAACGCTCCCTGCCATCGGGATACTGATCAGTTCGTCACAATGTTCGCGGGTCAGACGACGCATTCCTTCGCCTTCAGCCCCCATGACCAGCGCCATACGTCCGGTCATTTTGCTCTGATAGAGAGTATGGTCGGCTTCGCCAGCGGTGCCCACAATCCAGATATTCTCTTCCTGCAGCATTCGCATCGTGCGCGCCAGGTTAGTTACGCGGATCAGCGGTACGCTTTCAGCCGCGCCACAGGCCACTTTTTTCGCCGTCGCATTCAACTGTGCGGAACGATCCTTCGGTACGATAACCGCATGTACACCAGCAGCATCCGCGCTACGCAGGCATGCGCCCAGGTTATGCGGATCGGTGACGCCATCGAGGATCAAAAAGAACGGCTGATCGAGCGCAGCAATCAGATCCGGCAGATCGTTCTCCTGATACTGACGACCCGGCTTCACGCGCGCAATAATCCCCTGATGTACCGCACCCTCGCTTTTCTCATCCAGGAACTGACGGTTAGCCAACTGAATGACAACGCCCTGCGCTTCCAGTGCATGGATCAACGGCAGCAGGCGTTTATCTTCACGGCCTTTGAGAATAAAGACGTCCTGGAAGCGCTCAGGCGCACGTTCCAGCAGAGCCTGCACCGCGTGGATGCCGTAAATCATTTCACTCATGAATGTACTCGTTAATAGTTTGTGCGTAACGCCGGGCAACATAATAGTTGCCCGACTTACCGTTTATGGCTGTTATTGTGCGACGTTCTTTTTCGCCGCACGTTTAGCTTTGGTGGCGGCAGCGATTTTACGCGTTTTTGCCGATGGCTTTTTCGCTTTTTTATCGCCTTTCTTCTCAGCCGTTTTTTTATCCGCCTGAGGTTTGGCTCTGCCTTTCTTCTCGCCGCGGAATGCGCTGTCCGGCTCGAAATTCACCTTTTTGCCCATTTGACGACGTTTACCGGTAGTTTTACCTGCATCGCCTTTTTTAGCTTTTTCGCGTGCGGTTTTGCCCTCATTGCGCGGCGCACGTTCGCTGGAGATCAAACTGAAATCGATTTTACGCTCGTCCATGTTGACCGCTTCAACGCGAACTTCCACACGATCGCCCAGGCGATACATCTGACCGCTTGACTCACCCGTCAGACGCTGCCCAACCTGGTCAAAGCGATAGTAGTCGTTATCCAGGGAGGAGACATGCACCAGACCGTCGATAAACAGTTCGTCAAGACGGACAAAGAAGCCAAACCCGGTCACGCTGGCAATTACGCCTTTAAAGACGTTACCCACCTGATCCAGCATGAAGTCACACTTCAGCCAGTCAGAGACGTCGCGCGTAGCTTCGTCAGCACGGCGTTCGGCCATCGAACAGTGCTGGCCCAGTTGCAGCATCTCTTCCATTGAATAATGGTAGCCACCGGTTTCCGTGGTGTTGCCTTTATGGCCCTGCTCCTGCGCCAGCATATATTTAATTGCACGGTGCAAAGAGAGATCCGGGTAACGACGAATCGGCGAGGTAAAGTGCGCATAAGATTGCAGCGCCAGACCAAAGTGACCCCGGTTTTCTGGATCGTAAATCGCCTGCTTCATCGAGCGCAGCAGCATAGTTTGCAGCATTTCCGCGTCAGGACGGTCGGCAATCGACTCCAGCAATTCAGCGTAATCGCGCGGCTCGGGTTTATTGCCGCCAGGCAGTTCCAGGCCCAGTTCGGCCAGTACGGAGCGGAAGGAGGTAATCGCTTCGGTCGTCGGCTTATCGTGAATACGGAACAAGGCTGGCTCTTTGGCTTTCTCAACGAATCGCGCCGCTGAGATGTTTGCCATGATCATGCACTCTTCAATCAGCTTGTGCGCGTCGTTACGTTGCGTCTGTTCGATACGTTCAATACGACGTTCAGCGTTGAAAATAAACTTCGCTTCTTCACTTTCAAACGAGATACCGCCGCGTTCTTCCCGGGCTTTATCCAGCACTTTGTAGAGATTATGCAGCTCTTCAATATGTTTCACTAATGGCGCATACTGCTCGCGCAGTTCCTGATCGCCCTGCAGCATGTGCCAGACTTTGGTGTAGGTCAGACGCGCATGGGAACTCATTACCGCTTCGTAGAATTTAAAGCCGGTTAACCGACCTTTCGACGAAATGGTCATTTCGCACACCATACACAGACGGTCTACCTGCGGGTTCAGCGAACACAATCCGTTAGACAGCACTTCCGGCAGCATCGGGACAACCTGCGACGGGAAGTAGACAGACGTGCCACGGCTGCGCGCTTCCTGATCCAACGGAGTCGGCGGGCGGACGTAATAGCTTACGTCAGCAATCGCCACCCATAAACGCCAGCCGCCGCCGCGTTTCTTCTCGCAGTAAACCGCATCATCGAAGTCACGCGCATCTTCGCCATCAATAGTGACCAGCGGGAGATCGCGTAGATCAACACGTCCAACTTTCGCCTCTTCCGGCACTTCTTCTTTCAGCCCGGCAACCTGTTTTTCGACTGCCTGCGGCCAGATATACGGGATTTCATGGGTACGCAGGGCCATATCAACAGCCATGCTGGTGCCCATGTTGTCGCCCAATACTTCAACGATTTTACCCACAGCTTTGGTGCGACGGGTTGGACGCTGGGTCAGCTCAACCACGACCACAAAGCCCATACGCGCCCCCATCACCTCTTCCGGCGGAATAAGGATATCGAAACTCAGGCGGCTATCGTCCGGGACGACAAACCCGACCCCAGCGTCGGTAAAGTAGCGGCCAACAATCTGGCTGGTTTTCGGCACCAGTACGCGCACAATACGCGCTTCGCGACGACCTTTACGGTCCGCGCCCAGCGGCTGCGCCAGCACCTGATCGCCATGAATGCAGGTTTTCATCTGCTCGCTGGACAGGTACAGGTCATCTTTGCGGCCTTCAACACGCAGAAAGCCGTAGCCATCACGGTGGCCAATAACGGTACCTTTCAGCAGGTCAAGACGTTCCGGCAGCGCGTAGCACTGACGACGAGTGAAGACCAGTTGCCCGTCACGCTCCATCGCGCGCAGGCGACGACGCAGCGCTTCTTGCTGTTCTTCACCTTCAATGTTGAGTTCAGCGGCCAACTCATCGCGGTTGGCCGGTTTTTCACGTTTAGTTAAATGTTCGAGGATAAATTCCCGGCTCGGGATAGGGTTCGCGTATTTTTCAGCTTCGCGTTCCTGGAAAGGATCTTGTGACATCTCGGTTCCTCCGTTGTCAGCTCTGATGAAGATTTTCGTCACTCCACCAGCAATAATTTATAAAGCGGTTGATTTTCTTCAACCAAATCAGCAAGTGTGTAGTTGTCCAGTTCCGTGAGAAAACTTTGCACTGCTTTAGAAAGCGCCTGTTTGAGTCGGCAGGCAGGGGTTATGTGGCAAAACTCGCTGCTACAGTTGACCAGCGATAAGGGTTCCAGCTCGCGAACCACATCACCAATACAAATATCCTTAGCGGGTTTACCCAGGCGGATACCGCCATTTTTTCCTCGAATAGCAGTAACAAAGCCCGCCCGGCTAAGTTGATTGATTATTTTGACCATATGATTACGGGACACGCCGTAGACTTCTGTCACCTCAGAAATACTGGTCATACGTCCTTCGGGAAGTGACGCCATGTAGATTAGCGCACGTAATCCGTAATCGGTGAAACTTGTTAACTGCACATCAACCTCAGGAAAAGGGATAAAACGGATAAACCTGGTGGTATTAATTATATTGATGATAAACCAGCCACCAGCCAGGTCGCTAATTTATTTCAGTTCGGGAAGGAAAAAAGCGAGGAACTTACGTGATTTTAAGCCGGATTCTAATGCAAAACGCATCATCCGGCCTAAGATAGTGCAAGCGCAGCGCCATTCGACGCTACGCCATAACCAGAATTATGCGTCGAACGGGTCGCGCAGGATCATGGTTTCAGTACGGTCTGGGCCAGTTGAGATAATATCAATCGGCACACCGGTCAGTTCTTCAATACGCTTGATGTAGTTCAGCGCCGCCTGCGGCAGACCACTACGTTCCTTCACGCCAAAGGTGGATTCAGACCAGCCTGGCATGGTTTCGTAAATCGGCTCGATACCTTTCCAGTCGTCAGCCGCCAGCGGGGTAGTCGTAACTTCACGGCCATCCGGCATACGGTAAGCGACACAGATTTTCACCTCTTTCAAACCGTCCAGTACGTCCAGTTTGGTCAGGCAGAAGCCAGACAGGGAGTTAATCTGTACTGCACGACGCACGGCAACGGAGTCCAGCCAACCGGTACGACGACGACGACCAGTGGTTGCGCCATACTCGTTACCTTGTTTGCACAGGAACTCGCCAACGTCATCAAACAGCTCTGTCGGGAACGGACCCGCGCCAACACGAGTAGAGTAAGCTTTGATGATACCCAGCACGTAATCCACATAACGTGGGCCCAGGCCGGAGCCAGTCGCCACGCCACCCGCGGTGGTGTTGGAGGAGGTTACGTACGGATAAGTACCGTGGTCGATATCCAGCAGCGTACCCTGCGCGCCTTCGAACATGACGAAATCGCCACGCTTACGCGCCTGGTCCAGCAGATCGGAAACATCAACAACCATAGAAGTCAGGATGTCGGCAATCGCCATCACATCATCCAGCACTTTCTGGTAGTCAACCGCTTCGACTTTATAGAAATTCACCAACTGGAAGTTGTGATATTCCATCACTTCTTTCAGTTTTTCAGCGAAGGTTGCTTTATCAAACAGATCGCCAACGCGCAGACCGCGACGAGCCACTTTATCTTCATAAGCCGGGCCGATACCGCGACCGGTAGTACCGATCGCTTTCTCGCCACGCGCTTTCTCACGAGCGTTATCCAACGCAACGTGATAATCAAGGATCAGCGGACAAGCTTCAGACAGCAGCAGGCGCTCGCGAACCGGGATACCACGATCTTCCAGCCCTTTCATTTCTTTCATCAGCGCGGACGGAGACAGTACAACACCGTTACCGATGATGCTGATGACATTCTCGCGAAGAATACCTGATGGAATAAGATGGAGGACGGTTTTTTCACCGTTGATTACGAGAGTATGGCCTGCGTTGTGTCCACCCTGGTAGCGCACAACATATTTAGCCCGTTCAGTCAGAAGATCGACGATCTTCCCTTTACCTTCGTCACCCCATTGGGTGCCCAGTACGACGACGTTGTTACCCATTTTTCAAAATCACCGTTTGCTTAAAAATGGATTCTACCACCGCTTTTTCAGATATACAGCACTTTTTGCATGCTAAAATCCGCAAATTAGGCTACTTATTGATCAGCCAATCGTTTTCCTCAACATGTAGTAGACCACAACGCCCGCAACCACAAGACCTCCACCAAAACGACGCAAAGTATTTTCGGGGAGTTGCGCCATCGCGGAGATCATTTTCTTCCATGCGCCGGGATAAAGCATCGGACCCAGACCTTCCAGCACCAAAACCAGCGCGAGTGCCAGCAAAATTGTTGAATTCATCCATCGTCCTTATATAAAAAGAAAACCACCGCATCCCTGGGGACGCCGGTGGTTTTGCTGGTTTAAAACCGCTGAAACTATTTTAGCGTGTCGCGGTATTCGGTGTCTTCATGTAGCGGAAGAAATCGCTGTCCGGGCTCATGACCATCACGTCCTGGTTACCTTCGAAGCTCTTCTCATATGCACGCAGGCTACGAATGAAGGCGTAGAAGTCAGGATCCTGGCTGAACGCGTCGGCAAACAGTTTAGCGGCTTCTGCATCGCCTTCACCGCGCATAATGCGGCCCTGACGCTCAGATTCTGCCAGCGTTTTCGTTACTTCGTAATCCGCCGTTGCACGCAGTTTTTCCGCTTCTTCCTGACCTTGTGAACGATGGCGACGCGCTACCGCTTCACGCTCAGCGCGCATACGGTTGTAGATAGCCTCAGATACTTCCGCAGGCAGGTTAATTTGCTTAATACGCACGTCAACCACTTCGATCCCCAACGCCGCCATACTGTTCGGGTTGATGACCGGTACTTTACCGTTCGTTTCAGCCTGAACACGCTCAGCCGCTTCGGCAATCGCACTATCCGCCGCCGGCGTCGCGACTTCATCTTCCGTACCAGCAGAACCGGAGTTCAGCGCGTCACGGACTTCCAGAGTCAGACGACCACGGGAATCGGTAACGATGTCTTTCACGTCGAGACGACCGATTTCAGAACGCAGACGGTCAGAGAACTTACGTTTCAGCAGGACTTCTGCCTGAGAAACATCGCCACCGCCCGTTGCCAGGTAGTAACGGCTAAAGTCACTGATGCGCCACTTGATGTAGGAGTCAACGATCAGGTCTTTCTTCTCTTTGGTGACAAAGCGATCGGCCTGGTTGTCCATGGTCTGAATACGCGCATCCAGCATCTTCACTGATTCAATAAACGGAATCTTGAAGTGCAGGCCAGGTGCAACGACCAGCGGCTTGTTTTCATCATCACGCAGAACTTTACCAAAGCGCAGCGTAATACCGCGCTCGCCTTCTTTGACCACAAAGACAGACATGAACAGAACTACCAGAACGATGATGATAATCGCAATAACTGACTTACGCATCGTTATTCCCCCTGACGCTGGTAGTCGTTACGCTGCGCGTTCGCGCGGCGTTGGTCCATAATATCGCCCTGACTGGTGGACGAGGTGTTGCTTGCTCCAGTGCTGGAGGTCGTCGCTGGCGGCAGACGCAGCAGGTTTGAACTGCTGTCACTCTTTGCTGCTGGCACACTACCGCCTTTCAGCATTTGATCCAGCGGCAGAACCATCAGATTGCTGCCTTTATCGTTAACCAGGACTTTGCGGGTATTGCTCAGCACTTTTTCCATGGTCTCGATATACAGACGCTCGCGAGTAATTTGCGGCGCGGCTTTATATTCCGGCAGAATTTTCGCGAAGCGCGCCACTTCACCCTGGGCTTCCAGGATGGTTTGCGTTTTGTAAGCACGCGCTTCTTCCAGAATACGCTGCGCCTGACCGTTCGCACGCGGCTGAACTTCGTTGGTGTACGCTTCCGCTTCACGGATGTACTGCTGTTCGTTTTCGCGCGCGGCAATCGCATCGTCAAACGCGGCTTTTACCTCTTCCGGCGGACGTGCGGCCTGGAAGTTGACGTCCAGCAGGGTGATACCCATGTTGTACGGACGGATCGTTTCTTCCAGTTCACGCTGGGTATCGCTACGAATAACGGTACGCCCTTCGGTCAGGATACGGTCCATAGTGTACTTCCCAATAACGCCACGCAGTGCGCTGTCGGTTGCCTGACGCAGGCTGTCATCCGCGCTGGTTACGCTAAACAGGTAACGCTGCGGATCGGTCACGCGGTACTGCACGTTCATTTCAACGCGCACAACGTTTTCGTCAGATGTCAGCATGACGCCAGATGCGGCAAGTTCACGCACGGCTTCAACGTTGACCGGGGTCACTTCGTCGATAAAGGTCGGCTTCCAGTTCAGACCCGGCTCAACCAAATGGCTGAATTTACCGAAGCGTGTCACCACGCCGCGTTCCGCTTCTTTAATGGTGTAGAAACCGCTGGCCGCCCAGATTATGACGATAGCGGCCGCAGCGATAGTAAAGACCCGACCGCCCAGTTGCGGACGCGGACCTTGCGATGAACTACCGCCGCCAGAACCAGTACCTTTACCGCCGCCCAGACCACCGAGCTTTTTGCTCAGTTTGCGGAAGATATCATCCAGATCGGGAGGTCCCTGATCGCGCCCACCTTTGTTTCCATTTCCCTCAGGGTTGCCGCCAGGTTTGCTGCTTCCCCACGGGTCGCGGTCTTGTCCGTTATTACCGGGCTGATTCCACGCCATTTTTGTGCTCCATATTTGTTATGCGATGCTATACCTGCGTCTTTTGTGCTGCCGATGCGTTGGCTACGCAAAATCCACAAGGTATAGAGGCGAAAAAATCTTCAGGCCATATCCGTCAGATCAGACAACATAGTCTTCCAGTGCCGGTTCTTGTTTACAGAGGCGACGCCAGTCTACGATCGGCATACGAACCTGCAGACCTACGCTGCCGTCCTCCTCCATCCACTCTTTTTCTATTGCCTGAAGTTGATAAAACCGGCTTCTCAGACGCCCTTCCTGCGGCGGCAAACGCAACGTATGCTGCGCCACCTCACCGGAAAGCCGCTCAGTCAAAGCCTGAAAAAGCTGTGGTATACCTATTCCCGTTTGCGCTGAAACCCAAACGCGAATGGGTTTATTCTCTTCATCTCTGTCGATACGCGGTTCAAAGTCATCCAGCATATCGATTTTATTCATCACCAGCAGGGTCGGGATCTCATGCGCATCGATCTCCTCAAGCACCGTATCGACGGCCTCGATGTTTTCTTGCACACGAAAATCTGCTGCATCAATAACGTGCAGCAGCAATGTCGCCTGACGTGTTTCCTGCAAGGTGGCTTTAAATGCCGCCACCAGGTCGTGCGGTAAGTGACGGATAAACCCTACGGTATCCGCCAGCACGGTTTCACCGACATCCGCGACGTCGATCCGCCGCAGGGTCGGGTCCAGGGTCGCAAACAGTTGATCCGCTGCGTAGACCCGGGCTTCAGTTATCTGGTTGAACAGGGTGGATTTTCCGGCGTTGGTATATCCCACCAGTGATACGGTCGGGACATCCGCTTTCTTACGCGACTGTCGCCCCTGCTCACGTTGCTTTTCAACTTTTTCCAGGCGCGACTGTATCTGCAAAATGCGATTACGCAGCAAACGACGGTCGGTTTCGAGCTGGGTTTCACCCGGACCGCGCAAACCAATCCCGCCCTTTTGCCTTTCAAGGTGGGTCCAGCCACGGACCAAACGCGTAGCCATATGGCGCAGTTGCGCCAGCTCAACCTGCAACTTACCCTCATGGGTTCGCGCACGCTGGGCAAAAATATCCAGAATAAGACCAGTCCTGTCGATAACCAGACACTGGCACAATTGTTCCAGGTTACGTTCCTGGGCAGGGCTTAGAGCATGATCAAAAATCACCACCGCAGCGCCAGTCGCTTTTACGGCTTCGGCAATTTCGATTGCCTTGCCTTCACCAACAAAATACTTCGGGTGCGGTGCTTTACGGCTCCCGGTAATCACCTGCATTGCTTCGACACCGGCGGAAGAGACCAGGGATTCAAACTCCTGGAGGTCTTCCATATCTTTGTCTTGCGAAAAATAGATGTGTACCAGTACCGCCTGCTCACCGGCATCATAACGGTCAAACAAGCGTCAACCCCTTAATATGTATCAACGGGGAACGCAGGTTCGCTGGCTCCCCGTATGTAAAACAGCAATCAACCTTATTCGGTTTCTTCGCTGTCCTGTTGCGCAGATGAACCTTGCGCGTTGCTACCGTGATGGTAGTTGCTGCCAGTGCCGCCGGTGGCATTATTGCTGTGATGGGAAACCGGGCGAGACGGGACAACAGTAGAAATCGCGTGCTTATAAACCATCTGGCTGACCGTGTTTTTCAACAGGATCACGAACTGATCAAAAGACTCGATTTGACCTTGCAGCTTAATACCATTCACCAAATAAATAGAAACTGGAACACGTTCCCGACGCAGTGCGTTCAGGAACGGATCTTGTAAAGATTGCCCCTTAGCCATTCTCTCTTTTCCTTATATGCTTATTTGTACTTTGAACCTTTCGATTCTGAAAAATTGCGCACGATACGTTTCAATTGTACACATTCAGTTCGCGATAGCACCAACAACCTGTAATACTTCGTTTCGCGCCTGGTCAGGCTTTTCACTGTCAAGCCAGTGCACCCCTTCCCAACCACGCAACCAGGTCACCTGCCGCTTCGCCAACTGCCTCGTGGCGCAAACACCTCTATAAACCATTTCATCGTATGAAATTTCGCCTTCAATGTATGACCACATCTGGCGATACCCGACACAACGAATGGAAGGCAAATCCGTATGCAAATCTCCACGGGCAAAAAGCGCCCGGACTTCTGCTTCAAAACCTGAAGCTAACATCTGATGAAAACGCTGCTCAATTCGCTGATGGAGCAGTTCACGGCTCGCCGGGGCGATTGCAAACTGATGCACCTCATACGGCAAAGCATCTCCTGACGTTTGCGTCAGCTCCGTTAAAGTTTTACCCGAAATGAAAAAAACTTCCAGTGCCCGGGAAAGTCTTTGCGGATCATTTGGATGAATACGCGCGGCAGCTACGGGATCGATCTCCTGAAGCTGTCGGTGTAACGCATCCCACCCATGCTCTGCCGCCTGCTGCTCAATTCTGGCCCTGACGTCCGGGTCCGCCGACGGTAACGGCGACAGCCCTTCAAGCAAGGCTTTGAAATATAACATTGTGCCGCCCACCAGCAGCGGAATACGCCCCGCGGCGGTGATATCGGCCATCTCGGCTAACGCATCGCGGCGAAAATCCGCAGCAGAGTACGCTTGCGACGGATCGCGAATATCCAGTAATCGGTGCGGCGCGGCCTGTAATTCATCTGCATCAGGCTTGGCTGTACCGATATCCATCCCTTTGTAAATAAGGGCGGAATCAACGCTTATCAACTCTACAGGCAAAACTTTACGCAATTCAATTGCGAGCGCTGTTTTACCGGAGGCCGTTGGCCCCATTAAAAAAATCGCCTTTGGCAGGCTCGCCTTACGGGTATCACTCATGTTTCAGGGCATTCATTACCGAATGTAAATCAACAGGTTGTAACAGACCACCCGGCGGCGCCTTCACGAGTTGTGGGCAAAGCCGCTCAACATCCGCTAACAGCGTAATCGCCTGGGCCATGCTCCACTGCGGATGCTCGCTAATCAGGTTACGTGCAATCCACTGTGCAATATTGCCCGGCTCGAATACGGACTGCTGCGCCAGGTAGCCTATCAGTTCAGGAATCAAGATTTGTAAATTTTGTTGGCGTAAGGGTAAAGGCACTGCCCGGATGGTCACATGCTGCGCATCCAGTTGAAATTCAATGCCCAGATCGGCCAGTTGGCTCTGCCCTTTCTGCAGCGCCGCTTTTTCATCGGCGGTCACTTTTAGACGTAAAGGAATCAGTAATGGTTGGGCGCAAACAGCCCCCTGTCCTGGCGTTAATTGCGCCTGACGCAGCCAACGTTCCGCCACAGGTAATGCCAGTAACCGAATATGACCATCGCATTCGAGTAACGCGCAGTCCGCACCGACAATCGTTAGCACCCGACCAAACCCCTGACTGTTACCGGTCAGAGGAGCCGATGGCGCTTCAGATACCGGCGCTTTACGCGTTGGAATTGGCGTCTGCAGCAGTTGCTGATAAATCTCACCCTGCTGCTTTTGATATCCAGGCTGGGCATGAAGCCAGCTGGCGCCCGCCTGACGACCACCACCGCCAGCGGGGGCAGAGTAGCGAGGTGCAGCAGCTTCACGCGCCGGAGCGGGCTCGGCAAAATGGTTACGTCCGGCTGCAACGCGGTTTTCCGGGATGTGCCGTGGGGCAGGTTCGTCGTCATCAGCCAACGGCAGCGGCGTTTCAAGCTGCTGTTGCAGAACGCTCAATACGCCCTGGTAGATAAAATCATGTACCAGACGCGACTGATGGAAACGGACTTCATGCTTGGCGGGATGCACATTAACATCCACCTGATGCGGATCGATTTCCAGATATAAAACAAATGCCGGCTGCTGATCGGCGCCCAGCTTATCTTCACAGGCCTGGCGGATAGCGTGGTTGATCAGGCGGTCACGCATCATCCTGCCATTCACGTAACAGTACTGGATTTCCGCCAGCGCCGTCGTTGTGTGGTGAGGATCGGCTACCCAGCCCCGTAGCGTCAAATCGCCATGCTGCCATTCAATCGCCAGCGCATGTTCCAGAAACGGCATACCGCAAATCGCGCCCAGACGGCGCTCTTTTTGTCCATCCGCAGCCACTGCACGGTACTGACGCACCACTTTGCCGTTGTGCGACAAATTAATCGTCACATCAAAACGCGCCAGCGCAATGCGGCGGATAATCTCATCGATATGATTAAATTCGGTTTTCTCGGTGCGCATAAACTTGCGCCGCGCCGGGGTGTTGTAGAACAGATCCAACACCTCCAGCGTGGTACCCACCGGATGCGCGGCGGGTTTAACCGTGACATCCATGTCGCGTCCTTCAGCATAGGCTTGCCAGGCTTCAGGCTGCTCTTGCGTGCGCGACGTCAGGGTTAAACGAGAGACCGAGCTAATACTGGCTAACGCTTCGCCGCGAAACCCAAGGCTCACGATGGCTTCGAGATCGTCAAGCGAGGCAATTTTACTGGTGGCATGACGCGCCAGCGCCAGCGCCAGCTCGTCTTTTTTAATCCCGCAGCCGTTGTCACGAATACGAATAAGCTTCGCGCCGCCGCGTTCGATATCAATATCAATACGCGTCGCACCGGCATCGATACTGTTTTCCACCAGTTCTTTCACCACTGACGCAGGCCGTTCTACCACCTCGCCCGCGGCAATCTGGTTCGCCAACTGTGGCGGTAGAACCTGAATCGGCATGGCTAATCCTTAATTTGTTAACGTGTTGCCAGGCGACACGGCGCTGGCGGTTTGCGCCGGTGCGCCCTGCGGCCCGGTTTGCATCGGGTGCGCCTGGAAATAGTTACGCAATCCTTTGTAAATCGCCTCGGCCAGTTGCTGCTGGTAATCATCGCTCGCCAACAGACGCTCTTCGCTGTTGTTACTGATAAAGCCAGTTTCAACCAGCACTGACGGGATATCCGGCGAACGGAGTACCCCAAGACTGGCGTGTTCCGGCCGACGTTTATGCATTGAGCCAATACGTTCTAACTGCCCGATCATGCTGGTCGCCACATCATACCCGACGCGTTGCGAATGACCGAACTGCAGATCCAGCACGGCCTGGCTGAGGTAAGGATCGGCCTGGCTGTTGGCCAGCACATCGCCCGCACCACCTAACAATTCTGATTGCTTCTCATGCTGTTCCAGCCAGCCAGCCATTTCACTGTTCGCCCGGCGGTTTGACAGTACCCAGACGGAAGCGCCAGTGGCATCCCGGTTTGGCGCGGCGTCAGCATGAATCGAAACCAGGAAGTTGGCGTTTTGTTTACGCGCAACGTCGGAACGTCCCATGACCGAGATGAAGTAATCGCCATCGCGGGTGAGGACGCCTTTAAACATCGGGTCATCATTCAGCAAACTGCGTAGTTTACGCGCCACGGCAATCGTGACATTTTTCTCACGCGTACCGCCGGGACCAATTGCGCCGGGATCCTGTCCGCCATGCCCGGCATCAATGGCGATAACCACTTTGTCGCCGCTATTGGTGCTGGCGCGCGCCGCAGGTCGCGTGGAAGTATTACTGCTGGTAACCGCCGTAGTGCGATCGTTTTCCGCTTTAAACGGATTACGTGCAGGCTCGGCAGGGCGCGGGGCGACAACCGGCGCTTCGACACGTTTCGCAACCACCGGAGGCGGTGGAGGCGGCGGTGGCGCATCGGCCTTGATGGTAAACACGACGGTATAATTACCGCCGTTCTGGCGTTTTACGGCATCGGCTTTGCCGTTCTCGGTTAAATCCACCAGCAGGCGCAGAGACTGCGCGTCTTTTGGCGTACCGGAACGGATAGATTTGACCAGATTATTACCGCTAAACAGCAACGGTAATCCCTGAATCACACCGGTTTGTTTAATATCCAGCGCGACGGTTCGTTTCCCATCCTGCGAAACGGCGTATTCAGGATCGCCGATAAAACTCAGCGTAATCCGCGCCTGTTGATCGCCGTTGGAAACCTGAAGATCGGAGAGACTGGCGGCCCCTGCCTGCGCGCACAGCAGGACCAGGGTTGCCATCAGCCAGTTTCTGATGCGATAAATCATCCCGCCACCCTTAAGGTTAATCGGCTAAACGCGCCAGCAATAAATCACCCGATGAGGAGACTGCGCTTACGCGCGCCTCTCGACCTTGTGCCTGGTATTCGATGTGTATTTCGACGTCCGGGTCTGGCAGAACACCTTTACCTTGTTGCGGCCATTCCACCAGGCAGATGGCATCATTGGCAAAATAATCGCGGATCCCCATAAATTCCAGCTCCTCCGGGTCCGCAAGTCGATACAGATCGAAGTGATAAACCATCAAATTATCGAGCGAATAGGGTTCAACCAGCGTGTAAGTCGGGCTTTTGACATTACCTTTATGACCTAACGCCTGCAGGAATCCACGGCTAAAAGTGGTTTTGCCCGCTCCCAGGTCGCCGTACAAATAAATTACCGTCGCGCCGTCACAGGCTTTGGCTACCCGCAGTCCCAGGTCTAAAGTCGCCTGTTCATCAGGTAGTGGAATTACTCGATTCATCATGATAAACGTCAATCACATCAGGGTTAACAATACGCTGTAGCGTAGTAAAGAGATCGGTCGCCAGCATGCCGCGCGTACCAAAACGCGCCGCCAGCACATCCGCCGCCGCACCGTGCGCAACACATCCCGCACATGCTGCATCATACGGGGTAAGCTTCTGTCCGAGCAATGCGCCAATAATACCGGAAAGCACATCACCCATTCCTCCGCTGGCCATGCCTGCATTGCCGGTAGCAATAATACCCAACTCAGCCGGTTCAGCAGCAACAACCGTACCCGCGCCTTTCAGCACTACCACGCCTCCGTACCGTTTTACCAGACGTTGTGCACAAAGTAAGCGATCGTCTTCAATTTCTGCAATGGAACAGCCCAGCAGTCGCGCGGCTTCTCCCGGATGCGGCGTGATCACGCGATTGTGACGTTTATCGGGGTTGATTGCCAGCAGGTTGAGCGCATCGGCATCCCAGAGCATCGGTTTGCGAAAATTCTCGACCTTTTGCAGCGCTTTTTTGCCCCACTCCTGCTGACCAAGCCCAGGACCAATGACCACAACATCCGCCCACGCCAGGCTTTCATCCAGAGCCTGCGGCGTTAGCATATCAACCATCAGTTCCGGCCTGGCGGTCAGAATCGGAGCGATGTTTTCACTGCGGGTCAGCACTTTGACCAGCCCGGCTCCTGCACGCAGCGCCGCTTCACCGGCCATACGTATTGCGCCTGCCGTCCCGTGGTCCCCGCCGATAATCACCAGCCGACCGTGGGAACCTTTGTGCGAGGTAGGTCGGCGTGGCGTCAGCCAGTGCGCAAGCTGTAGAGCATCAAAACGTTGAATTGGCGCATTCTGCCCAGCCAGCCAGTCGTCCAGCCCAAGCGCGTTAACATGCAGGCGTCCGGTGACATCGCGCGCTTTACCGGTTAACAGGCCTGGTTTGAGCGCAATAAAGGTGACGGTATGCGCCGCATTGATGACCGCACCCGGTGTCGCCCCTGTTTGCGCCAGCAGGCCGGAAGGAATATCTATCGCCACGATGGGGGCTGGGTAAGTATTGGCACGTTCAATCAATACCGAGAGAGCCTCACGCGGCGCGTGTTTTAAGCCAGTCCCTGACAGCGCGTCGATGATGACGTCCACGCTACCAGGCCAGGTGATATCCGCAGCATGAATGACGCCACCGGCATTAAGCCAGGCATCGCGCGCCTGCTGTGCTTCCTCCGGAAGTGGTTTGTCACTCTCTTGCGCCAGCAGCGTGACCTCAAGGCCCTGCGCTTTGGCAAGCCTTGCCACTACGTAGCCATCGCCGCCGTTGTTGCCATGACCGCACAGCACCAGCCAGTGTTGAGCGTGCGGATAGGCTTCGCGGGCGACCTGAAACGCGGCCTCTCCCGCACGTTGCATCAGTTCGTACAACGTCAGCCCTAAGCTGTCTGCCGCCTCTCGCTCCATCCGCCTGATGTCATCGGCGTACCAGATGGAGTGTGGTATACTTGCGGGGTTTTTCTTCATTGTATGGTCCGTCATGTCAGAGCCCCTCGATCTCAATCAGTTAGCGCAAAATATTAAGCAGTGGGGGCTGGAGCTTGGCTTTCAGCAGGTCGGTATTGCCGATACCGACCTCAGCGAAGCGGAGCCCAAACTGCAGGCCTGGCTGGATCAACACTATCACGGCGAGATGGACTGGATGGCCCGTCACGGCATGATGCGCGCCCGACCTCACGAATTATTGCCCGGTACGCTACGTGTCATCAGCGTACGTATGAACTATCTCCCTGCCAAGGCGGCCTTTGCCAGCACGTTGAAAAATCCCTCTCTGGGTTACGTCAGTCGCTACGCGCTTGGGCGCGACTACCATAAGCTGCTGCGTAACCGCTTAAAAAAGCTGGGCGAGATGATTCAACAACACTGCGTTTCGCTGAATTTTAGACCTTTTGTCGATTCCGCGCCCATTCTTGAGCGTCCGCTGGCGGAAAAAGCCGGGCTTGGCTGGACAGGTAAGCACTCACTTATCCTTAATCGCGAAGCCGGTTCATTTTTCTTCCTTGGTGAATTACTGATCGACTTGCCCTTGCCGATCGATAAGCCAGTAGAAGAAGGATGCGGGAAATGTGTCGCCTGTATGACTATCTGTCCCACCGGGGCCATCGTTGAACCCTACACCGTAGATGCGCGCCGTTGTATCTCTTATCTCACTATCGAACTGGAAGGCGCTATCCCTGAAGCGTTTCGTCCCTTGTTGGGGAATCGCATTTACGGCTGCGATGATTGTCAGCTCATTTGTCCCTGGAACCGCTATTCGCAGTTGACGGTCGAGGATGACTTTAGCCCACGCAAGCAGCTTCATGCTCCGGAGTTAATAGAGCTGTTTAGCTGGAGCGAAGCGTGGTTTTTAAAAGTCACTGAGGGGTCTGCCATTCGTCGTATTGGTCATCTGCGCTGGCTGCGAAATATCGCTGTTGCGTTGGGCAATGCCCCCTGGGATGAAGCCGTAATTAACGCCCTGGAAAACCGTAGAGGTGAGCACCCACTTCTCGACGAACACATAGCGTGGGCGGTTGCTCAGCAAATTGAGAAGCGAAACGCCTGCGTAGTTGAGGTGCAGTTGCCGAAGAAACAACGTTTAGTCAGGGTCATCGAAAAGGGTCTACCGCGCGACGCTTAAGTCATCCACAGCTTGTGTATAAAAATAAAAACACATTGATATTCAAGAGGGAAAAAATCGTCAAGTGATCGCATTAACAATTTGAAATGATAATTAATCCAGTAATTTCAATGTGTTAAAATGATACTATTAACCAGGCGAAGTTTTTTGCATTCCAGGAATAATACCTGGACCTGTGGATAAGTCTGTTTACAAGAGTATGTCAACGACGAAACAAAACGTCCCCAACGCGATTCTTCGTTGTGGATATTTTTTTTGAGGTAAGAATTTGGAGCGGGAAACGAGACTCGAACTCGCGACCCCGACCTTGGCAAGGTCGTGCTCTACCAACTGAGCTATTCCCGCATAATCTTCGTCTTTCGAACCGCTACTGCGTTGGCTGCCTTCACTCGCCTTAGCCACTTACTTCAGTAAGCTCCTGAGGACTCATTCAGTTGCCGCCTTGTCGCAATTCGAAATCCTGCGATTGGTGGTCTGTGCTTAATAAGCACTTTCAAATTTTGGAGCGGGAAACGAGACTCGAACTCGCGACCCCGACCTTGGCAAGGTCGTGCTCTACCAACTGAGCTATTCCCGCTTGGGTGCGTCTGTGCTTAATAAGCACTTTCAAATTTTGGAGCGGGAAACGAGACTCGAACTCGCGACCCCGACCTTGGCAAGGTCGTGCTCTACCAACTGAGCTATTCCCGCAAATCTGTACTGCTTTTGTTGCTGCCGTAACGCGTAATTCTCTGTCGTTACGGGAGGCGCATTATACGAGAAATCCGTTTAGCTGCAACCCCCCTAAAAGCGATTTTCTTGTTTTTTCGTTTAAGTGCTGAATTTATCGGCAAGTCGTTTAATTTAGCGACAATCCTGACTTAGTGCAAGCTCGCAGGAACGATTTTCGTAGGCCGGGTAAGGCGCAGCCGCCACCCGGCAATCCACAAAATCAAAGCTTAATAAAATGTTCGCGGTAGTAAGCCAGCTCAGCAACCGACTCACGAATATCATCCATCGCCTGATGCGTTCCCTGCTTGGTGAAGCCAGCAAGGATTTCCGGCTTCCAACGACGCGCCAGTTCCTTCAGCGTGCTGACGTCGAGATAGCGATAATGGAAATACGCTTCCAGCTCCGGCATGTATTTAAACAGGAAACGACGATCCTGACCGATGCTGTTGCCGCAGATAGGTGATTTTCCTGCCGGAACCCATTCTTGCAAAAAGGCCAGCGTGGCCAGTTCTGCTTCGCGATCGCCCATGGTGCTCGCCTTTACCCGTTCCACCAGCCCGCTACCGGTATGCGTACGTACGTTCCAGTCATCCATTAATGCCAGTTGTTCGTCAGACTGGTGCACCGCAATCGTCGGTCCTTCAGCCAGAATATTTAAGTTGGCATCCGTCACCAGTGTGGCGATCTCAATAATGCGATCGCGCTCGGGATCCAGACCAGTCATCTCCAGATCGATCCAAATCAGGTTGTTTTCATTGGCACTCATGCTATTTTCCACCCTTCAGCGTCACATTCAGTGTGACTATATTCATCTAAAATTGCGTGTATCATAAATGTTTTGCCCATCATGGGCGACCAGGAGCCAGTCCGATTGAGTAAGAATAAACTCTCCAAAGGCCAACAGCGCCGTGTGAACGCCAATCACCAGCGTCGTCTTAAAACGTCCGCGGAGAAGCCCGACTATGACGACAACCTGTTTGGCGAAACTGCTGAGGGCATCGTTATCAGCCGTTTTGGCATGCATGCCGACGTGGAGTCTGCTGACGGTGATATTCACCGCTGCAACATCCGCCGCACAATTCGTTCGCTGGTTACCGGCGATCGCGTAGTCTGGCGTCCAGGTAAAGCGGCAGCAGAAGGGGTAAATGTCAAAGGCATCGTTGAGGCGGTTCACGAACGTACCTCGGTGCTCACACGTCCTGACTTTTACGATGGGGTAAAACCCATTGCCGCCAATATCGATCAGATCGTTATTGTCTCAGCCATCTTACCGGAGCTGTCACTTAATATTATCGACCGCTATCTGGTTGCCTGCGAAACGCTACACGTCGAACCGATTATCGTACTGAATAAGATCGATCTGCTGGATGCCGAAGGTATGGCCTTCGTTAACGAACAGATGGATATCTATCGCAACATTGGCTATCGCGTGTTGATGGTATCAAGCCACACGAAAGACGGTCTGAAACCGCTTGAAGAAGCGTTAACCGGTCGTATCAGTATTTTTGCCGGCCAGTCGGGTGTAGGTAAATCCAGCCTGCTCAATAACCTTCTCGGCCTGCAGGAAGCGATCCTGACCAACGATGTCTCCGACAACTCCGGTCTTGGGCAGCACACCACCACCGCTTCTCGCCTGTATCACTTCCCGCACGGCGGCGACGTTATCGACTCCCCTGGCGTACGCGAGTTCGGACTGTGGCATCTGGAGCCGGAACAAATCACCCATGGTTTTGTCGAATTCCATGACTACCTGGGTCATTGCAAATACCGCGACTGCAAGCATGATACCGATCCAGGCTGCGCTATCCGTGAGGCTGTAGAAAAAGGGGAAATAGCCGAAACTCGGTTTGAAAATTATCACCGCATCCTGGAAAGCATGGCGCAGGTAAAAACGCGTAAAAACTTTTCTGATACTGACAACTGACAACTAAGCTAAGCATCGCTAGAATCGTCCCCTTTTTCAGGATCCGGCCCATATGCCGGATCGGGAACAAATTATGGCCTGGAGGCTACCTTGTTAAACTCATTTAAGCTTTCGCTACAATACATTCTGCCGAAACTATGGCTCACTCGCCTGGCGGGCTGGGGTGCGAGCAAACGAGCGGGATGGCTGACCAAACTGGTGATCGATCTGTTCGTGAAATATTACAAGGTCGATATGAAAGAGGCGCAAAAGCCGGATACCGCCAGCTATCGCACCTTTAACGACTTCTTTGTTCGTCCCCTGCGCGACGAGGCTCGTCCAGTCAATACCGATCCGAATGTACTGGTCATGCCTGCCGACGGCGTGATCAACCAGTTAGGTAACATCGAAGAAGACAAGCTGTTACAGGCCAAAGGGCACAGCTATACGCTTGAAGCGCTGCTGGCCGGCAACTACCAGATGGCGGACAAATTCCGCAACGGTACGTTTGTGACCACTTACTTATCACCACGCGATTACCACCGGGTACATATGCCATGTAACGGTATCCTGCGCGAAATGATGTACGTGCCAGGCGACCTCTTCTCTGTAAACATCCTGACAGCGCAAAACGTACCGAATCTGTTTGCCCGTAACGAACGCGTTATTTGCCTGTTTGATACCGAGTTTGGCCCAATGGTGCAAATTTTGGTCGGGGCGACTATCGTTGGCAGCATTGAAACCGTATGGGCTGGCACCATTACCCCACCGCGTGAAGGCGTAATTAAACGCTGGACCTGGCCTGAAGGCGAAAGCGAAGGGTCGGTGGCACTGCTGAAAGGTCAGGAAATGGGCCGCTTTAAGCTCGGTTCCACCGTCATCAACCTGTTCGCACCGGGCAAAGTTAACCTGGTTGAGCAATTGCAGGACCTTTCAGTCACGAAAATCGGTCAGCCAATGGCCATCTCAACCGAGACTTTCGTGACGCCAGAGGCAGAACCTGCCCCGCTGCCGAAAGAAGAGATCGAAGCAGAACACGACGCCAGCCCGCTGGTTGACGACAAAAAAGACGAAACTTAAACATAGGAATCGCTGCTGTGCGCCTGATTATCACTTTTCTGATGGCCTGGTGCCTCAGCCTGGGGGCGTACGCTGCGACGGCCCCCGACGCCAAACAACTCACCCAGGAACTGGAGCAGGCCAAGGCGGCGAAACCCGCTCAGCCAGAAACCGTCGAGGCGCTCCAGTCCGCGCTGAATGCCCTTGAGGAGCGGAAAGGCTCTCTCGAGCGCGCCGCGCAATACCAGCAGGTTATTGATAACTTCCCCAAGCTCTCCGCAACGCTACGCGCACAGCTTAGCAATCTGCGTGACGAACCGCGCAACGTACCAACCGGACTGACAACTGATGCGTTAAACCAGGAGATCCTCCAGGTCAGCAGTCAGTTGCTGGAAAAGAGTCGTCAGGCCCAGCAGGAGCAGGATCGCGCCCGGGAAATCGCCGACTCGTTAAGCCAACTTCCTCAACAACAAACCGATGCCCGCCGCCAATTAAATGAGCTTGAGCGGCGTATTGGTACCGCCAACGCCAATCCCGCACAGAATCAGGCGATGCAGGCTGAGTCCGCCAAACTCAAAGCCCTGGTCGATGAACTGGAGCTGGCGCAGCTTTCCGCCAACAACCGTCAGGAACTGGCGCGTATGCGCTCAGAACTGGCGGAAAAACAGAGCCAACAGCTCGACGCCTATCTGCAGGCATTACGTAATCAACTCAACAGTCAGCGGCAGCGTGAAGCTGAGCGAGCGCTGGAGAGTACCGAACTGCTGGCGGAAAACAGCGCGGGGCTGCCCGAAGGCATTGTTGACCAGTTCAAGGTAAACCGCGAACTGTCCCAGGCCTTAAACCAGCAGGCGCAGCGTATGGATCTGGTCGCGTCGCAACAGCGTCAGGCCACCAGCCAAACGCTGCAGGTGCGTCAGGCGTTGAATACGCTGCGCGAACAGTCCCAGTGGCTTGGGGTCTCGAATATGCTGGGGGAAGCGCTACGCGCGCAGGTGTCTCGTCTGCCCGAAATGCCCAAACCTCAGCAGTTAGATACCGAAATGGCGCAGCTACGTGTGCATCGTATGCGCTATGAAGATCTCCTCAATAAACAGCCGCAACTACGCCAGATCCATCAGGCCGATGGGCAACCGCTGACCGCGGAACAGAGCAGCATCCTCAACGCCCAGTTGCGCACTCAGCGTGAATTGCTGAACTCTCTGTTACAGGGTGGCGATACGCTGATCCTTGAGCTGACCAAACTAAAAGTCTCCAATAGCCAACTGGAAGATGCGCTAAAAGAGGTCAACGAAGCGACGCACCGCTATCTGTTCTGGACGTCTGACGTCAGCCCTATCTCCCTCTCCTGGCCTGTCGACATTGTTCAGGATCTGCGGCGTCTGATCTCATTAGATACCTTTAATCAGTTAGGTAAAGCCAGCATCATGATGCTGACCAGCAAAGAAACGCTACTACCGCTGTTCGGTGCGTTGGTACTGGTTGGATTTAGCCTCTATTCTCGCAAACACTTTACCCGTTTTCTTGAACGCTCGTCCGCGCGGGTGGGTAAGGTGACCCAGGACCACTTCTGGCTGACGATACGTACGGTATTCTGGTCAATACTCGTCGCCTCGCCGCTACCGGTACTGTGGGCCACCCTGGGTTACGGTTTGCAGGAAGCCTGGCCTTATCCGTTGGCCGTCGCTATCGGCGATGGCGTAACTGCCACGGTGCCCATGCTATGGGCGGTGATGATTTGCGCCACCTTTGCACGCCCTAACGGTCTGTTCATTGCCCACTTTGGCTGGCCGCGTAATCGCGTCGCGAAGGCTATGCACTATTACCTGATGAGCATCGGACTGATTGTCCCGCTGATCATGGCGGTAATTATGTTTGATAACCTCAATGACCGGGAATTCTCCGCCTCATTGGGACGCTTGTGCTTTATCTTGATTTGCGGCGCACTGGCGGTCGTGACTCTGAGCCTGAAGCGCGCCGGAATACCGCTGTATCTCGATAAAGAGGGCAACAGCGATAACATGGTCAACAGCATGCTATGGAATATGCTGATGGGCGCGCCGCTGATTGCCATCCTCGCGGCCGCAGTGGGCTATCTCGCCACATCGCAAGCTTTGCTGGCGCGTCTGGAAACGTCCGTGGCTATCTGGTTCTTGTTACTGGTGGTGTATCACGTCATCCGCCGCTGGATGCTGATCCAACGCCGCCGTCTGGCGTTCGACCGCGCCAAGCATCGACGCGCCGAAATGCTGGCGCAGCGCGCGCGGGGTGAAGAAGAACCGCCGCACTCCACCAGTCTTGAAGGCGCGATTGACGTTGATGAAAGCGAAGTGGATCTGGACGCGATCAGCGCGCAATCGCTGCGTCTGGTGCGCTCTATTCTGATGCTTATCGCCCTGCTTTCAGTCATTGTGCTGTGGTCGGAAATTCATTCCGCATTTGGCTTCCTGGAAAACATCTCGTTGTGGGATGTCACCTCTACGGTGCAAGGCGTGGAAAGCTTAGAGCCGATCACGCTGGGCGCGGTGCTCATCGCGATACTGGTATTTATCATCACCACCCAGTTAGTGCGCAACCTCCCCGCGTTGCTGGAGCTGGCGCTGCTGCAACATCTGGATTTAACCCCCGGCACCGGTTACGCCATTACCACCATTACCAAGTATTTGCTGATGCTGATTGGCGGTCTGGTTGGCTTCTCGATGATCGGCATTGAGTGGTCCAAACTGCAATGGCTGGTGGCTGCTCTCGGTGTTGGTCTGGGCTTTGGTTTGCAGGAAATCTTCGCCAACTTTATTTCCGGCCTGATTATCCTGTTTGAGAAACCGATTCGCATTGGCGACACGGTGACCATTCGCGATCTTACCGGTAGCGTGACGAAGATTAACACTCGCGCCACCACCATCAGCGACTGGGACCGCAAAGAGATCATCGTGCCCAATAAGGCCTTTATCACCGAGCAGTTTATCAACTGGTCGTTGTCAGATTCGGTCACCCGTGTGGTGTTAACTATCCCGGCGCCGTCAGAGGCTAACAGCGAGGAGGTCACGCAGATTTTGCTGACTGCCGCGCAGCGCTGTTCGCTGGTTATCGATAACCCGGCGCCAGAAGTCTTTCTGGTAGATCTGCAGCAGGGGATTCAAATCTTCGAACTGCGTATTTATGCCGCAGAGATGGGACACCGTATGCCGCTGCGTCATGAGATCCACCAGCTGATTCTGGCAGGCTTCCGCGAACACGGTATTGATATGCCATTCCCGCCGTTCCAGATGCGTCTGGAGAGCCTTGGCGGTAAACAAACGGGAAGAACGTTAAGTTCTGCGGGCAGAGCCAGCCGCCCGGCAGGAAGTTTGTAGCGCATGATTCAGGCAAGACATGCCGGATGGCGACCCGTTGGGTCTTATTCGGCCTACGAAAATGCTTCTTTGTAGGCCGGATACGCCAGGACGGTTACTCCACCGCCCACTCAGGTTCGTTGGCCATGCGACGGCTATAGTTCTGATAAATCGCCATCGCCAGCAGCGAGAAGAAGATCGGGCCGCCGGTCATCCACAATGCGCTGTTCCAGTCCCCGGCTTCAATCACCGGCTGGATGATGGTGAACACGTTGGCAAACGTCACCACCAATACCACCACGCCGGTTGTCAGTAACGTCGCCGCCCGCGTTTTAAAAATCACAAACGGCCTTTCCAGATCCGTACGCGCTTTAAAGAATGGGAAAGCCAGCGCAAGGAACAGATACGGCAGCGTCATTGAGACGTTCGCCATCAGGGTCAGTTTGTTATAAAACGCTGAAGCCGTGTCGCCGCCAAACGAAACCAGCAGGATAAACAGGCTCACCAGTAAACACTGCAACCACATTGCCGTCGTCGGCATCCCCACCGCATTCAGCCTGGTCATCGGCGCGGGCCACAATGCCTTCGGCGTTCCCTGAATAATCGCTTTCAGCGGCGAGTAGCTGAGCGTGAAAAAGGCGCCCGTATAGGCGAGGAACATAGAAAGGCCGGTGATACGCGCGAACCATACGCCCAACGCCATCGCGCTTTCCGGGGAAAGGTGCAGCGCATTACCCAACGTCATCCCGAGGCTTTTCATCAGGATATAAGTAATGTTGCCGAGGTTGACCGAGCCATCACTTAATACCTGTTGCCAGTTGGTGCTAACGCCCCATAAAAATATCGCCAGTGAATAACCGACAGAAATGACAATAGCGGCAAAGACAATCCCTTTCGCGAAGTTCTTTTCTGGCTTTTCTGTTTTATCTACCAGTCCGCCCACGGCCTCAATTCCGCCGTAAGCAAAAATAGCAAACACAACAAATGACAACATTGCCAGACCGGACTGATATCCCGGATTAGGCGAGGAGATAAAATTAATATCCTGCGCAAAGTGGCCACCCGTTAATAACAAAATAGCGACACTCACTAACAACAAAACTAAATTAAGACACATTACGGCAATTCCACCTACAGCCGTAATACGGGCAATCTTATTAATCCCCCGTGAGGCCACGCAGGTCACCAGAATCATCCAGCCGACGGCGAGCAGCCCGACAACCTGCGTAGGCTCAAGCCCGGCAAAACGCCAGTGCTGCGTCATGTCTGCGCCAAATAAGAAGGTCGAAAAAGGTACCCAGACCTTTGCCGCCGTGCTGACCATCCATATCACATAGGAAGAAAACCACATAAACGTGCCGATAAACGCATAACGTGGCCCAACGCTATTATTCATCCACGAATAGATTCCCCCCTCTTCTTTCCGATAGGCGGAACCCATTTCCGCCATCATTAAAGCAAATGGAATAAAAAATAATAATGCGGAAAATATATACCATGGAATCGCGCTGTACCCCATTAAATAGAACGCGGAGGGGCTGTTAGCAAAACCAAAAACAGACGTAAATATCATAAGGATGAGACCAATCAGACTCATCTTTTTTATTGTTTGGGTCATTAAACCATCCCTTACTCTGGCAAGCGTTTCACAAACGCCGCTCACCGATTGGCGCTGCTCTCATTGCGGAGTTCAGCGATAAAAAATTAACACAGAATTGATACCTGAAAGATATCAAACATCCAGATGTAAATTGTGGCTATTAGAGGGTAAATGAAAAAATATGCTACAAAGTGGCTGTTTATCCGCCACTTTGTATGGAGAGAGCGTAAATTACGCGCGATCGACGGTAAATGCGATAACCTCAGCCAGGCTTTCTGCGCCCAGCGCCAGCATCACCAGACGGTCAACGCCGAGCGCCACGCCAGAGCAATCCGGCATGCCCACTTTTAACGCTTCAAGCAGGTTGGTATCGATAGGTTGCTGTGGCAGGCCACGCGCGGCACGTTTGCGGTTATCCTGTTCAAACCGTTGCTGCTGCTCGCGCGCGTCGGTCAACTCATGGAAACCATTCGCCAGCTCAATACCTTTGTAATACACCTCGAAACGCTCAGCCACGCGGTGATCTTCGGTACTGATTTGCGCCAATGATGCCTGGCTGGCGGGGAAATGATACACAAACGTCGGTTTGTCTTTGCCGATATGCGGCTCAACGCCCATCGTGAACAGCAGTTGCAGCAACGTATCCCGATCTTCTTCAGTATCGGCGATATTGCTGAGATCCAGCTTAGCCGCCACTTCCCGCAGTTGGGTTTTGTCTGCAGACAGTGGATCTATCTCCAGATGGCGCTGGAAGGCCTGCTGATAAGAAAGGCTTTCCGCCGGAGAGCAGTCCAGCACCTGCTGGAGCAAATCATCCACTTCATTCATCAGGCGATACATATCGTAGTGGGGACGATACCACTCAAGCATGGTGAACTCAGGGTTATGATGACGTCCCATCTCTTCATTGCGAAAGCTGCGGCACAGTTGATATACCGGGCCACATCCTGCCACCAGCAGGCGCTTCATGTGATATTCCGGACTGGTCATTAAATAGAGATTCATTCCCTGGGAATGTCCAGGGCCGACGAAACGTGTTTCGAACGGGAACAGATGGATGTCCGTTACCGTTGCCTGACTCATACAAGGGGTCTCAACCTCAAGCACGCCACGATCGGCAAAAAAGCGGCGAATCTCCGCTATAATTGCTGCACGTTTTAACAGATTGGGGATGGACGCGCTCGGCTGCCAGGTTGCCGTTTCGCTCATGGTTGTTTCTCCGATTTAAGACAAGGGCACGAAGTCTACTCGTATCGCGCTAACGAGACAAATTTCCCGCGGTAGTAATCAGCACTGGCAATCAGGTAAAAAAAGCGACATTGGGTGGTTTAGTAATTAAATTAATCAAATTCAATGATAATTCCCCCCTTTGACACGCTAAAAAAATCGAACACGTCAAATTTCCCGCACATCCCTAAGACTATACTATTGTACCTATAAAGGAGCAGTGGAAACGCGTTCATAACCTGTTTGAAGCCGATGAAGCATCTGAGTTCAGGCGGGGATGAAATAACAACAATCTGGAGGAATGTCGTGCAAACCTTTCAAGCCGATCTTGCCATTATAGGCGCCGGTGGCGCGGGATTACGTGCTGCAATTGCTGCCGCACAAGCAAATCCCAACGCTAAAATCGCACTGATCTCAAAAGTGTACCCAATGCGCAGCCATACCGTTGCTGCCGAAGGCGGCTCTGCTGCTGTCGCGCAGGATCATGACAGCTTTGACTACCATTTTCACGATACGGTAGCAGGCGGAGACTGGCTATGTGAGCAGGATGTCGTGGATTACTTTGTCCACCACTGCCCAACTGAAATGACGCAACTCGAACAATGGGGCTGCCCATGGAGCCGTCGTGAAGACGGTAGCGTCAACGTACGTCGCTTCGGCGGCATGAAAATCGAGCGTACCTGGTTTGCCGCGGATAAAACCGGCTTCCACATGCTGCATACGCTGTTCCAAACGTCTTTGCAGTTCCCACAGATTCAGCGCTTTGACGAACACTTCGTTCTCGATATCCTGGTTGACGATGGTCATGCTCGCGGCGTCGTCGCGATGAACATGATGGAAGGCACGCTGGTGCAGATCCGTGCTAACGCAGTGGTAATGGCAACGGGCGGCGCAGGTCGCGTTTACCGTTACAACACCAACGGCGGCATCGTAACCGGCGACGGTATGGGCATGGCGCTGAGCCACGGCGTTCCGCTGCGTGATATGGAATTCGTTCAGTATCACCCGACGGGTCTGCCAGGCTCCGGTATCCTGATGACTGAAGGCTGCCGTGGTGAAGGTGGTATTCTGGTCAACAAAAATGGCTACCGTTATCTGCAAGACTACGGCATGGGTCCGGAAACCCCACTGGGCGAGCCGAAAAACAAATATATGGAACTCGGTCCGCGCGACAAAGTTTCTCAGGCTTTCTGGCACGAATGGCGCAAAGGCAACACCATTTCCACTCCGCGTGGCGATGTGGTTCACCTCGACCTGCGTCACCTCGGCGAGAAAAAACTGCTCGAACGTTTACCGTTCATCTGCGAACTGGCGAAAGCCTACGTGGGTGTCGATCCGGTTAAAGAACCGATCCCGGTACGTCCGACCGCGCACTACACCATGGGCGGTATCGAAACCGATCAGCACTGTGAAACCCGCATTAAAGGTCTGTTCGCTGTCGGCGAATGTTCCTCTGTTGGTCTGCATGGCGCTAACCGTCTGGGCTCTAACTCCCTGGCGGAACTGGTGGTCTTCGGTCGTATGGCCGGCGAACAGGCTGCGGAACGTGCTGCAACGGCTGGCGCTGCAAACAGTGCCGCGCTTGATGCACAGGTTGCCGGTATTGAAAAACGTCTGAAAGATCTGGTTAACCAGGAAGGTAACGAAAACTGGTCTAAGATCCGTGACGAAATGGGGATCTCCATGGAAGAAGGTTGCGGTATCTACCGTACGCCGGAACTCATGCAGAAAACCGTTGATAAGCTGGCTGAGCTGCAGGAGCGCTTCAAGCGCGTGCGTATCACTGATACCTCCAGCGTCTTCAACACCGATCTGCTGTACACCATCGAACTGGGTCACGGTCTGAACGTTGCTGAATGTATGGCGCACTCCGCTCTGGCGCGTAAAGAATCCCGCGGCGCGCATCAGCGTCTGGATGAAGGCTGCACCGAGCGTGACGACGTGAACTTCCTCAAACACACCCTCGCCTTCCGCGATGCTGACGGCACGACTCGCCTGGAATACAGCGACGTGAAAATCACCACTCTGCCACCGGCTAAACGTGTTTACGGTGGCGAAGCGGAAGCAGCCGATAAGAAGGAGAAGGCGAATGGCTGAGATGAAAAACCTGAAAGTTGAGGTGGTGCGCTATAACCCGGAAACCGATACCGCGCCGCACAGTGCTTTCTACGAAGTTCCTTACGATGAAACCACGTCTCTGCTTGATGCGTTGGGCTACATCAAGGATAACCTGGCGCCGGACCTGAGCTATCGCTGGTCCTGCCGTATGGCAATCTGCGGCTCCTGCGGCATGATGGTCAACAACGTGCCGAAGCTGGCGTGCAAAACCTTCCTGCGTGATTACACCAACGGTATGAAGGTTGAAGCGCTGGGCAACTTCCCGATTGAGCGCGATCTGGTCGTCGATATGACGCACTTTATCGAAAGCCTGGAAGCGATCAAACCGTACATCATCGGTAACCCGCGTACACCGGATCAGGGTCCAAACACCCAGACTCCGGCGCAGATGGCGAAGTATCATCAGTTCTCCGGTTGCATCAACTGTGGTCTGTGCTACGCCGCGTGCCCGCAATTCGGCCTGAACCCTGAGTTCATTGGACCGGCTGCGATTACGCTGGCGCATCGTTACAACGAAGATAGCCGCGACCACGGTAAGAAAGAGCGTATGGCTCAATTGAATAGCCCGAACGGCGTCTGGAGTTGTACTTTCGTGGGCTACTGCTCCGAAGTCTGCCCGAAACACGTCGATCCGGCTGCGGCCATTCAGCAGGGTAAAGTTGAAAGTTCAAAAGACTTTCTTATCGCAACCCTGAAACCACGCTAAGGAGTGCAACATGACGACTAAACGCAACGCCTATGTGCGGCCAATGACGTCCACCTGGTGGAAGAAACTGCCGTTTTATCGCTTTTACATGCTGCGTGAAGGCACAGCCGTTCCGGCTGTCTGGTTCAGTATTGAACTGATCTTCGGCCTGTTTGCGCTTAAGCACGGTGTGGAATCCTGGGCTGGCTTTGTCGGGTTCCTGCAGAACCCGGTGGTGGTGATCCTTAACATCATCGCCCTGGCAGCCGCGCTGCTGCATACCAAGACCTGGTTTGAGCTGGCGCCGAAAGCGGCCAACATCATCGTAAAAGACGAAAAAATGGGGCCAGAGCCAATCATCAAAGGGCTTTGGGCGGTTACTGTGGTTGCGACAGTAGTAATACTGTTTGTTGCCCTGTTCTGGTAAGGAGTCCGGAATGATTAATCCAAATCCAAAACGCTCTGACGAACCCGTATTCTGGGGCCTGTTTGGTGCAGGCGGTATGTGGAGCGCAATCATTGCGCCGGTGATGATTCTGCTGGTAGGCATTATGCTGCCGCTGGGCTTTGTTCCTGATGCCTTCAGCTATGAACGCGTCCTGGCATTCGCTCAGAGCTTTATCGGTCGCGCATTCCTGTTCCTGATGATCGTCCTGCCGCTGTGGTGCGGTTTACACCGTATGCATCACGCGATGCATGACCTGAAAATCCACGTGCCTGCTGGCAAATGGGTATTCTACGGACTGGCAGCTATCCTGACCGTTGTAACGGCCATTGGTATCCTGACCATCTAATTGCATGCGTTAACTATCAGGCCCGCCATTGGCGGGCCTTTTTATTTGTGCAGAGCCCCAGCCAACCAACGGGAAAACTCACGCATTGCAGATGTCTCCGGTCGGGATTGCAAACGCGTTATCCAATAGCTCCCCAGATCAATCTGCGTTAGAAACGGTTGAACGATACGTTCACTACCAAGCAGATGAGTGAACATTCTTACCGGGGCAATCGCCACCCCGATCCCCGCCTGCGCGGCCTCCAGCATTGTGACGGACGAATCAAACACCACCACGTTGTGCGTCGGTGACGGAGGCGCTTCTCCGGCGGCCTGCATCCAAAGCGTCCACTCATCTCGCCGATAAGAGCGTAATAACGGGAATTTCAGGAGGTCTGCAGGTACCTTGATCTGTGCGGCTAATTCTGGCGAGCAAAGCGGGGACATCAGCGCGCTACACAAATATTGTGCATCGGTATCGTGCCAGGCACCTCCTCCGTAGCGAATGGTATAGTCCAGTCCCTCGGCGGCGGGATCCACGCGGTTATTGTGGGTGGAAATATGCAAATCAATATGCGGATAACTACGCTTAAAGTCGCTGAGCAGGGGAAAAAGACAACCGACCGCAAAGGTCCCCACCACTCCGATTTTAAGTTTTTCCTGGGTTTTTTTAGTAGCAAAACGATCCAGCATCTCCGCCATACGATCGAAAGAATCATTAAGTACAGGTAACAGACTTTCCCCTTCTGTCGTCAGCATTAACCCACGGGAGCCGCGCACAAACAGCTGACAATTTAGCTGCTGTTCCAGCGCTTTGACATGCTGGCTGATGGCAGAATGCGTCACGTTGAGCTCAATCGCAGCGCGGGTAAAGCTAAGGTGTCTGGCCGCGGCTTCAAAAGCTCGCAGTGAGTTAAGAGGAATATAGCTACGCGTCATCATCCGGCCTGTTAGAAAAACTTATATCTGCTGCTAAATTTAACCGTTTGTCAACACACTGCAAATCAAACAAACTGATTGCGTCTGACGGGCCCGGACACCCTTTCGCTTTTTATTACGGAACTGATTTCATGATGAAAAAATCGTTATGCTGCGCGTTGCTGCTGACAGCCTCTTTCTCCACGTTTGCCGCCGCAAAAACAGAACAACAGATTGCCGATATCGTAAACCGTACCATCATACCGCTGATGCAAGAACAGGCTATTCCGGGTATGGCCGTGGCAATTATCTACCAGGGAAAACCCTATTACTTTACCTGGGGGAAAGCCGATATCGCCAATGACCGCCCCGTCACCCGGCAAACGCTGTTTGAGCTTGGATCGGTAAGTAAGACGTTTAACGGTGTGCTGGGCGGCGATGCTATCGCCCGTGGTGAAATTAAGCTCAGCGATCCGGTCACCCAATACTGGCCCGAATTAACTGGCAAACAATGGCAGGGTATCAGCCTGCTGCACCTGGCCACCTATACGGCGGGTGGTCTGCCGCTTCAGGTACCTGACGACGTTACAGATAAAGCGGCATTACTGCGCTTTTATCAAAACTGGCAGCCGCAATGGGCCCCGGGCGCTAAACGCCTGTATGCTAACTCCAGTATTGGTCTGTTTGTCGCACTGGCGGTGAAACCTTCAGGAATGGGCTATGAAGAGGCGATGACCAAACGCGTCCTGCAACCATTAAAACTGGCGCATACCTGGATTACGGTTCCACAGAGCGAACAAAAGGATTATGCCTGGGGTTATCGCGAAGGGAAGCCCGTGCACGTATCTCCGGGCCAGCTTGATGCCGAAGCCTACGGGGTGAAATCCAGCCTTGTCGATATGACTCGCTGGATTCAGGCCAACATGGACGCCAGCCAGGTGCAGGAGAAAACGCTCCGACAGGGAATTGAAATTGCGCAGGCTCGTTACTGGCATATTGGCGATATGTACCAGGGATTAGGTTGGGAGATGCTGAACTGGCCGGTGAATGCCGACTCGATAATCAACGGTAGCGACAGTAAAGTCGCGTTAGCGGCGCTTCCCGCCGTTGAGGTCAATCCGCCCGCCCCTGCAGTGAAAGCCTCATGGGTGCACAAAACCGGCTCCACTGGCGGATTTGGCAGCTACGTTGCGTTCGTTCCGGAAAAAAATCTCGGCATCGTGATGCTGGCAAACAAAAGCTACCCAAACCCTGCTCGCGTCGAGGCCGCCTGGCGCATTCTTGAAAAATTGCAGTAACTGACGATGAGGTCCGCTATAGCGAACCTCGTTTCTTCCTCTTCTTTTCCTGCTGTCATCTACACTTAACAAAAAACAGTAAGGAAAATCTTATGCGCATTCTGCCCGTCGTTGCTGCAGTTACCGCTGCATTTCTGGTTGTCGCCTGCAGTTCCCCTACACCGCCAAAGGGCGTTACCGTTGTGAATAACTTTGACGCCAAACGCTATCTTGGTACCTGGTATGAAATTGCACGTTTAGACCATCGCTTCGAACGTGGACTGGAAAAAGTGACCGCAACGTATAGCTTGCGCGACGACGGCGGTATCAACGTGATCAATAAGGGCTATAACCCGGACAGAGGGATGTGGCAAAAAACGGAGGGTAAAGCCTATTTTACCGGCGACCCAAATCGGGCGGCGCTCAAGGTGTCATTCTTCGGCCCCTTCTATGGTGGGTATAACGTGATTGCGCTCGACCGGGAATATCGCCACGCGCTGGTGTGTGGTCCGGATCGCGATTACCTGTGGATCCTTTCACGGACCCCCACCATTTCAGATGAAATGAAGCAGCAAATGTTGGCTATCGCGACCCGGGAAGGGTTTGACGTCAATAAACTGATTTGGGTGAAACAGCCTGGTGCTTAGTGAGTGCTCAGCTTCAGACCAATAATGCCAGCCACAATCAGCCCCAGACTCAGCAAACGCGCCGGGCTGGCAGATTCACCCAACAGCAGAATCCCGGTAATGGCCGCCCCGACGGCGCCAATACCGGTCCAGACGGCATAGGCGGTCCCAACTGGCAAGGTGCGCATCGCCCAGGAGAGCATGGCGATACTGACGATCATCGCGACAATGGTGATAATGCTTGGCGTCAGACGAGTGAAGCCGTGGGTGTATTTCAGGCCAATCGCCCAAACAACTTCGAGCAAACCGGCAATTAATAAAATGATCCAGGACATATCAGGCTCCAGAACAATGGGGCCGTCCCCGGAGAAAGAAGCGTTTGCAGGTCGTCCTGCAAAGCTGGTGTGTGAAATGGCATTTTTGCCCGACAGAAAATGAATTTCAACCTTTTTATTCACCGTCTGTTAAAAGCAAGAATTAAGCATAATTAGCGGCGTAGTTCCCGCATTTGGCACTCATCGGAGTTCTCTATGATGAAGGGCTTTCTGAAATCAGAAAGTCGATTGCCCCTCTTCTGAATGCGAAAAGTTTATGCTTAAAATTTTAGTGATTGACCGATGCCACTTTACCCGCACAGGGATTGAGGCCTTGCTTAATCATTCTGGCAGGTTCAGCTCCTCATTTCTGGTATCAGGAATTAATAATCTTCTGTTGGCAAAAGAGCATATTTTGCAGTGGAAACCGCATCTGGTCATTGCGGATTTATACAGTTTTATTAGCGAGGCGCATTCCACTCCGCCAGTTAAGCCCTTTTTCATGAGCTGTGGCGTCATCCCTTTGATTTTACTGCAATCAGCGGACAGACAGCACACATCCGTCCCGACTTCTCAAGCCATCGCCCATTCGGTATTAACCAAACACACCTCGCTAAACACACTCACACACACGATTCAGGAAGCGCTACAAGATCGCCCCACATTAGCATTAGCCGAAAACCCGACGCCACTGCTGACACCGCAAGAGGAGAAAGTATTGTCAATGTGGATGGATGGCGTGAGCAACAGTGCGATAGCCGCCACGCTCAGCATTCATGGCAAAACGGTGTATACCTATAAACGAAATATTCGTATGAAGCTTCATCTGGGGAACCGCTTCTCACCGTTTCTCTCGCTCCCGCATAAGGAGAGTTAACGGTACGACCCGGCGTCGTACCGTTGAGCGTTATTGCTGAGCTTTTGTCGCTGCACCAGAAATAGCGTTACCACCGTCAGAAATATCCTCCCCTACGCCTCGCGTGGTATTACACGCGGTTAATACGGAAGAAAGTACCAACACAGAAAAGATCGCAGCAATTGTCTTCTTAATCATAACGTCTTCCTTTTCTAGCCAATATTGTTTGTGTATAGCTACTTAATAATAGACAAGATCCGGAAGTGTGATGGATAAACAATCGTTTTTCAGATTATGTGAGAAGTTTAACTGGCGGCGTGAGAGATTGAATTGCCGAGGTGTTTGATGTCTTCACCGAAGCCGCGCGCGGTATTACAGCCCGCCAGTAGGGTGCTGGTGAAAAGGATTAGCATTACAAGACTGAGAAGACGTTTCATCATTCCTGCCCTGGAAAAAGTATGGCGCAGCAACCTGCGCCACAAGATCAAATAAGTGTTTTATTTTACGCGGGAAACGTATTCGCCTGAGCGAGTATCCACTTTGATCACTTCGCCGATCTGTACGAACAGCGGAACTTTAACGACTGCGCCGGTAGACAGAGTAGCCGGTTTGCCGCCAGTACCAGCGGTATCGCCTTTCAGACCTGGGTCGGTTTCAATGACTTCCAGCTCAACGAAGTTCGGCGGGGTCACGGAGATCGGCTGACCGTTCCACAGGGTCACGATGCATTCAGCCTGGTCCAGCAGCCATTTAGCGTTATCGCCTACCGCTTTCTCGTCTGCAGCCAGCTGTTCGAAAGTGGTGTTGTTCATGAAGTGCCAGAATTCACCGTCGCTATACAAGAAGGTCAGGTTCATGTCGGCTACATCTGCGCCTTCGGCAGAGTCGGTAGACTTGAAGGTTTTCTCTACGCGAGTACCGGTCAGCAGGCGACGCAGCTTAACGCGCGCAAACGCCTGGCCTTTACCTGGTTTAACGAATTCGCTGGCTTCAACCGCATACGGTTCGCCGTCCAACATGATTTTAAGACCAGCACGAAAATCGTTGCTATAGTACGTTGCCATAAGGCCCTCTGAAAATTGTTAACTGGTAGCTAAGCCACAAAATGGCGCATATTGTAACCCTAAATACCCCATCCAGAGAAGATTGGTTATCGCAACTTGCCGATGTTGTGACCGATCCCGATGAACTTCTGCATCTTTTGAATATAGACGCAGATGAAAAACTGTTGGCCGGACGCGACGCGAGACGACTTTTCGCCCTGCGCGTACCACGCGCGTTTATTGCGCGTATGGAGAAAGGCAATCCGAACGATCCGCTTCTGCGTCAGGTACTTACCGCCGAGGAAGAGTTTGTTGCGGCGCCAGGCTACTCGACCGATCCGCTGGAGGAACAACACAGTGTGGTTCCTGGCCTGCTGCATAAATATCGCAACCGGGCGCTGCTGCTGGTCAAAGGCGGCTGCGCGGTAAATTGTCGTTATTGCTTCCGCCGACACTTCCCGTACGCCGAAAATCAGGGCAACAAGCGCAACTGGCAGGTCGCTCTGGACTACATTACTGCCCATCCTGAGTTAGATGAGGTAATCTTCTCCGGCGGCGATCCGTTGATGGCCAAGGATCACGAACTGGACTGGCTGCTCACGCAACTGGAAACCATTCCACACATTAAGCGTCTGCGCATTCACAGCCGTTTACCGATTGTGATCCCTGCGCGCATTACCGAAGGGCTGACCGAGCGTTTTGCTCACTCTTCATTGCAAATTCTGCTGGTCAATCATATTAACCATGCCAATGAAGTTGATGAGACGTTTCGTCAGGCGATGCTCAGACTGCGCAAAGCAGGCGTCACGCTACTCAATCAAAGCGTATTGCTACGGGGTGTTAACGATAACGCCCAAACCCTGGCCGACCTTAGTAACGCACTGTTTGATGCGGGTGTTATGCCCTATTACCTGCACGTACTGGATAAAGTGCAGGGTGCCGCCCACTTTATGGTCAGCGACGACGAAGCACGTCAGATTGTGCGTGAACTGCTGACGCTGGTTTCCGGTTATATGGTCCCTAAACTGGCGCGAGAAATTGGCGGAGAACCCAGTAAAACGCCGTTGGATCTGCAATTACGCCAGCAATAATGCTTATTGAGTGTCCGATTATGGACACTCACTACCAATCCCGAGTATTTAATATCCTTGCAGGTGGAGTCGCACTTTTAATATGTGCTATTTTAACTGGTACTGTGCAACAACTCATTTGCAAAATTTATAAATTAATACAAATATAAATTCCCAATAAATATATGGTTAGGGAGAACCCTGAATGGCTATTAGTATTAAGGGTATTAATACCGGTGTTATTCGTCAGAAGAATGAATTTATTGCTCTGGCACTCAAGATCAAAGAACCAAGAAATAAAGAGTCGCTGTTTTTTCTCTCACCGTTGGGGCTAAGAGATCTGCTTATCGCTCTGGAGAGCAGACTCCATGCGAAGCACCAGCTTAGCGAAGAAGCGCGTTTGCGATATGAAAAAGAACGCGACAAAGCCAGTAAAAAGATGCACGAGAATATCCCTTTAATTCAGGAAGATGAGTTAAAAAATGCGGATATAAACCGTCGCATCAATTCTCTGGTGTTAGTGGATGATAAAGGAGAAAGCTTAGCATTTTCTCTGACACTGCATAACGGACAAATCCACGAATTACTGATTAATGAACTGCAGATCCAGGTATTAGCCTATGCAATCATTCATGCAATAAAAAATGCTGGCATGCAGGAATTAGCGCTAAGAATGACATCGCTGCTGGATTTCCTGCCGCTGTACGATGTTGACTGCCAGCAAAACGATAATCTTGAATATGATTCATATACACAACCAGAATGGAAACATAACCTGTTTAACCATTACCTGGCGATTATCTACCGCTATAAGGATGAAAAGGGTAAAGCTCAATTCTGTGGCTCAGTAGTGAAAACTCGCGCCCTTTCCGGCAGTAAAGAAGCTGAGGCCATTACCCGACGCCTTCTGGACTTCAGCCCACGACTGAAAAAACTTGCCGGTGTCCCGTGCCAGGTGTTTGTCAAAACGTTGACGGCAGATAAAACCCAAAAGCTCAATCAGGATCAGTGTTTGCGCGCGCTACATCATTTACGCGTTCAGTCTGCGCATAAAGCTCAGAATGCCTGATGGCGCTGCGCTTATCAGGCCTACGATCATTTATACCGTAGGCCGGATAAGACGCTTTAGCGTCGCCATCCGGCATCAACAGCTTTTATCAGTTTGGGCACTTATAAACCTGACCATTCATCTCACTGGCGGTAGGAACAAAACTGGACAGCATTCCCTGTGATGGGCTGCTGACGCCATAAATTACGTTACCCCCCATTGCTGCGGCCTGGTTACGCAGATCGTTCGCTGCGCCACGCATAGACCCACCCTCTTCGCCATGCTGACCAGAAAGCCAGTTGCTCTGCGTACCGGTTGCAGTGCCAATCAGCTGGCACTCTGCGCCTGGCTTGTCTTCGACAAAGCGTACGTTTTGTCCGGCTGAACTCAGTTCGTTGCTGGAGCTACAACCCGCCATCAGTAGCGCGGCACCAACGATCCCTGCTAAATATTTCACGTGCATGTCATTCCCCATAATCAATTAGTTGGACGTTATGTCCGTAGCTGAATCATATACTAAAAAGATGACCAAAAGAAAAACCCCCAGACATTTCTGCCCGGGGGTTTTCAATTCTGAGAGGTTCAGAACAACATGATTACATCATGCCGCCCATTCCACCCATGCCGCCCATACCACCAGCAGCACCTAAGTCAGGCGCATCGCCTTTCGGCAGATCGGTAACCATGCACTCGGTGGTGATCATCAGACCCGCAACAGAAGCTGCGTACTGCAGAGCAGAACGCGTTACTTTGGTTGGATCCAGGATACCCATGTCGATCATGTTGCCGTATTCTTCAGTTGCAGCGTTGTAACCGTAGTTACCGTCACCCGCTTTCACGGTGTTAGCCACTACAGACGGCTCTTCGCCGCAGTTCAGAACGATTTGACGCAGCGGAGCTTCCATTGCGCGCAGCGCAACTTTGATACCGACGTTCTGGTCTTCGTTCTGACCTTTCAGGCCGGCAATTTTGGACGCTACGCGAATCAGCGCAACACCGCCACCAGCAACCACGCCTTCTTCTACCGCAGCACGGGTTGCGTGCAGGGCATCTTCAACGCGGGCTTTCTTCTCTTTCATTTCAACTTCAGTCGCAGCACCAACTTTGATTACCGCAACGCCGCCTGCCAGTTTCGCTACACGCTCCTGCAGTTTTTCACGGTCGTAGTCTGAAGTAGCTTCTTCGATCTGCTGACGAATCTGAGTCACACGACCCTGGATTGCCGCTTCATCGCCCACGCCATCAATGATGGTGGTGGTGTCTTTGTTGATAACAACGCGTTTTGCCTGACCCAGATCTTCCAGAGTGGCTTTTTCCAGTTCCATACCGATCTCTTCAGAGATAACGGTACCACCGGTCAGGGTAGCGATATCCTGCAGCATCGCTTTACGACGATCGCCGAAGCCAGGTGCTTTAACAGCAGCCACTTTCACGATACCGCGCATGGTGTTAACAACCAGAGTTGCCAGCGCTTCGCCTTCAACATCTTCTGCGATGATCAGCAGCGGTTTGCCTGCTTTCGCGACAGCTTCCAGAACCGGCAGCATTTCGCGGATGTTGGAGATTTTCTTATCAGCCAGCAGGATGAACGGGCTTTCCAGTTCAACAGCGCCAGTTTCCGGCTTGTTGATGAAGTAAGGAGACAGGTAGCCACGGTCGAACTGCATACCTTCAACCACGTCCAGTTCGTCCTGCAGACCGGTACCGTCTTCAACGGTGATCACGCCTTCTTTACCGACTTTGTCCATCGCTTCTGCGATCAGTTTACCTACGGTTTCGTCGGAGTTAGCGGAGATGGTACCAACCTGAGCGATTGCTTTAGAGTCAGAGCACGGTACGGACAGCGCTTTCAGTTCTTCAACGGCAGCAGCGACAGCTTTGTCGATACCACGTTTCAGATCCATTGGGTTCATACCCGCAGCAACAGCTTTCAGACCTTCAGTAATGATGGACTGAGCCAGTACGGTTGCGGTGGTGGTACCGTCGCCTGCAGCGTCATTCGCTTTAGAGGCAACTTCTTTCACCATCTGCGCACCCATATTTTCGAACTTGTCTTCCAGTTCGATTTCACGTGCTACGGAAACACCATCTTTAGTGATGGTCGGTGCACCGAAAGATTTATCCAGAACTACGTTACGGCCTTTTGGACCGAGGGTAACTTTCACTGCATCTGCCAGTACGTTTACGCCGCGCAGCATTTTCACACGAGCGTCGTTACCGAATTTTACGTCTTTAGCTGCCATTTTCTCTTTCCCTTAAATTCGTATGTTCAGTGTCGTTCGCGGATTAGGCTTCAACAATTGCCAGGATGTCACTTTCAGACATGATCAACACTTCTTCATTGTCGATCTTCTCAGATTTAACACCGTAGCCATCGTTGAAAATAACGATATCGCCGACTTTCACGTCCAGCGGCTGTACGGTACCGTTGTCCAGGATGCGACCCTTACCGACAGCGATGATTTCGCCACGAGTTGATTTACCTGCTGCAGAACCGGTCAGTACGATGCCGCCAGCAGATTTGGATTCAACTTCTTTACGTTTGACGATCACACGATCATGTAACGGACGAATACTCATTGATAGCTCTCCTTTGAGAAAGTCTTTATCAGTTATGGGTGACGCCGGCCCGTAAACGGTTTCCCGGCTAGTGACCAGAGAGATGGGGATGGGCTTTTGTGCCTTCAAGGGGGCAAGCGAAAAAAATTTTTTATCAGCAGAAAATCCCGTCAAAACACCGACACGCCTCACATTTCATAACGATTTCAGTCACGTCGTCATAAGTAAATCCGATTGTGATACCATCAAAATCTGCGCTGTAGCCCAGTCAATGGGCATAACCGGATAACAACTTATGAGCGGACTGAAACAAGAGCTGGGACTGGCTCAGGGCGTTGGCCTGTTGTCGACATCATTATTAGGTACAGGCGTTTTTGCCGTCCCCGCGTTGGCTGCGCTGGTCGCTGGCAACAACAGTCTTTGGGCCTGGCCGGTGCTGATTGTTTTAGTCTTTCCCGTGGCGATTGTCTTTGCCGTGCTCGGCCGCCATTTCCCCAGCGCGGGCGGCGTGGCGCATTTTGTCGGTATGGCCTTTGGCTCGCGCCTGGAGCGCGTCACCGGATGGCTGTTTTTGTCGGTAATCCCGGTTGGCTTGCCTGCGGCATTACATATTGCCGCAGGATTCGGCCAGGCAATGTTTGGCTGGCATGACGAGCAGCTTCTGCTGGCAGAACTCGGTACACTGGCGTTGGTCTGGTACATAGGCTCCCGCGGCGCCAGCTCCAGCGCTAACCTACAAACGGTCATTGCCGGGCTGATCGTGGCCCTGATTGTCGCCATCTGGTGGGCGGGCGATCTAAAACCCAGTGAAATCCCCTTCCCTGCAATTAGCGAAATTGAGCTTCCCGGACTGTTCGCTGCCCTGTCAGTGATGTTCTGGTGCTTTGTCGGTCTTGAAGCATTTGCCCACCTGGCCTCTGAATTTAAAAATCCGGAGCGAGACTTCCCGCGCGCGCTAATGATCGGTCTACTGCTGGCAGGTTCTGTCTACTGGGCATGCACCGTCGTCGTCCTCCATTTTGGCGCTTATGGCGAGAAAATGGCGGCGGCGGCATCACTGCCAGAAATTGTTGTACAGCTGTTTGGCGTACAGGCACTGTGGGTCGCCTGCATTATTGGTTATCTGGCCTGCTTTGCCAGTCTCAACATTTATATTCAAAGTTTCGCCCGGCTGGTCTGGTCGCAAGCACAATACAAGCCGGGGAGTTATCTGGCGCGTCTTTCCCCTCGTCACCTTCCGCGCAATGCGCTGAACGCCGTGCTAGGTTGCTGCGTGGTCAGTACCTTGTGCATCTATATGCTGCAAATCAATCTCGATGCGTTAATCGTCTACGCTAACGGCATCTTTATTATGATTTATCTGCTGTGCATGCTGGCAGGTTGTCGATTACTGAAAGGACACTATCGCGCATTAGCGATCGTTGGCGGTTTGCTATGTCTGCTATTGCTGGCGATGGTGGGTTGGAAGAGCCTGTATGCACTGATTATGCTGGCTGCGCTGTGGTTATTTTTACCCGGCAGGCCGGATAAGTCGACGCTGACGCCATCATCCGGCATATGAACACGTGCCGGATGGCGCTAACGCTTATCCGGCCTACATACTGATGCTTAATCCCGACGATCGTCTTTATGTTCGATACTGTCACGATGCTCGTCTTTGCGCTGGAACTCACCGTCAAAGGTCTCGCCCCCACCCGTTCCGGCGCTAAAACCACCGCCGGGCATACGAGAAAAACGCAAATGTGGCAGCAGTTTCATCGTCAGATGCTTCTGCACCGGGGGTAATAAAAGAAGAAGACCAAGGAAATCGGTGAAAAAACCCGGCAGCACTAATAGCAGACCGGCAATAATCAGCGAAACGCTCTTGATCATTTCTGCAGCCGGGCTTTCACCTGCCGCCATTTTTTGTTGCATCAGTAAAAAGTTCTTAAATCCCTGATTACGAACCAGAGACATCCCGATAACCGACGTAAAAATAACCAAAATCAGGGTCATCAGAACACCCAACACATGGGCAACCTGAATAAAAATAGATATCTCTATGTAAACATAGAGAAAAATGGCAAGTAATGGTATCCAGCGCAAAGGGGACTCCTGTTAATAACAGGCGTTTTGTACAACGTCTGTTCAAAAATTATGTGACTCGCATCAGTCAGATATTGAGGTGGTTAGCAAAATTTCAAGTCGCTTGTACACTAATATTTAGTGTTAATCCTAAAGGGGTGATCTATTTCACAGAATAATAAATAAGGGGTAAATTCCACGCTTTAAGTGATCAAGATTACGGTAGAAATCCTGAACCAGCATATGATCTCGGGTATCAGACCGATGCAGGGGATAATCGTCGGTCGAGAAACAATCGAAATCACATATATCCTGTGTGTTTAGTCAAATCATTGGCAGCTTGAAAAAGAAGGTTCACATGTTAAACAACATTCGTATCGAAGAAGACTTGTTGGGTACCAGGGAAGTTCCAGCGGACGCTTACTATGGTGTTCACACTCTGAGAGCGATTGAAAACTTCTACATTAGCAACAACAAAATCAGCGACATTCCTGAATTTGTTCGCGGCATGGTAATGGTGAAAAAGGCAGCGGCGATGGCCAACAAAGAGCTGCAAACCATTCCTAAAAGTGTGGCAAATGCCATCATCGCGGCGTGTGATGAAGTCCTGAATAACGGAAAATGCATGGATCAGTTCCCGGTAGACGTTTACCAGGGTGGTGCGGGTACCTCCGTCAACATGAACACCAACGAAGTGCTGGCCAATATCGGTCTGGAACTGATGGGTCACCAGAAAGGTGAATATCAGTACCTGAACCCGAACGACCACGTTAACAAATGTCAGTCTACCAACGACGCATACCCAACCGGTTTCCGTATCGCGGTATACGCATCCATCATCAAACTGATTGATGCCCTGAACCAGCTGCGTGAAGGCTTCGAGAAAAAAGCCGATGAATTCCAGGACATCCTGAAAATGGGTCGTACCCAGTTGCAGGATGCTGTGCCGATGACCCTCGGTCAGGAATTCCGTGCTTTCAGCATCCTGCTGAAAGAAGAAGTGAAAAACATTGGGCGTACTGCAGAGCTGCTGCTGGAAGTTAACCTCGGCGCAACGGCAATCGGTACGGGTCTGAACACACCGAAAGAATACTCTCCGCTGGCAGTGAAAAAACTGGCTGAAGTTACCGGTTTTGCCTGTGTTCCTGCAGAAGACCTGATTGAAGCAACTTCTGACTGCGGCGCATACGTTATGGTGCATGGCGCACTGAAACGTCTGGCTGTGAAGATGTCCAAAATCTGTAACGACCTGCGTTTGCTCTCCTCTGGTCCACGTGCCGGCCTGAACGAGATCAACCTGCCGGAACTGCAGGCTGGCTCTTCCATCATGCCAGCTAAAGTGAACCCGGTTGTTCCGGAAGTCGTAAACCAGGTGTGCTTTAAAGTCATCGGTAACGACATCACTGTCACCATGGCGTCTGAAGCAGGTCAGCTGCAGCTGAACGTTATGGAGCCAGTAATCGGCCAGGCAATGTTCGAATCCATTCACATTCTGAGCAACGCTTGCTACAACCTGTTGGAAAAATGCGTTAGCGGCATTACTGCTAACAAAGAAGTGTGCGAAGCATTCGTATACAACTCTATCGGTATCGTTACTTACCTCAACCCGTTCATCGGCCACCACAACGGCGACATCGTTGGTAAAATTTGTGCCGAAACCGGTAAGAGCGTACGTGAAGTTGTCCTCGAGCGCGGCCTGTTGACCGAAGCCGAACTGGACGATATCTTCTCAGTACAGAACCTGATGCACCCGGCTTATAAAGCAAAACGTTATACTGATGAAAGCGAGCAGTAATCGTGTAGGGTAGTACCAGAGAAGGCACGTCAGATGACGTGCCTTTTTTCTTGCACGAAGTTACTTAAAAACAACAATTTAATATCAACTTGTTAAACAACAAGGAAGGCTAATATGATAGTTTTAGAACTTATCATCGTTTTGCTGGCAATCTTTTTAGGTGCCAGACTTGGGGGTATCGGTATTGGATTTGCAGGTGGGCTGGGTGTCCTGGTTCTCGCCGCTATCGGCGTAAAACCCGGTAATATCCCGTTCGATGTCATTTCCATTATCATGGCGGTTATCGCTGCCATCTCAGCTATGCAGATTGCAGGTGGTCTGGACTATCTGGTTCATCAAACTGAAAAACTGCTGCGTAAGAACCCGAAATACATCACGATCCTGGCACCCATCGTGACCTATTTCCTGACCATCTTTGCGGGTACGGGTAACATCTCTCTGGCCACTCTGCCGGTTATCGCTGAAGTTGCGAAGGAACAAGGGATCAAACCTTGCCGTCCGCTCTCAACTGCGGTGGTTTCTGCTCAGATTGCGATCACAGCATCACCAATCTCTGCAGCCGTGGTTTACATGTCTTCCGTAATGGAAGGTCATGGCATCAGCTATATTCACCTGCTGTCCGTGGTTATTCCGTCCACCCTGCTGGCCGTTCTGGTAATGTCCTTCCTGGTGACTATGCTGTTCAACTCTAAACTGTCTGACGATCCGATTTATCGTAAACGTCTGGAAGAAGGTTTGGTTGAACTGCGCGGTGAAAGACAAGTTGAAATCAAAGCAGGCGCAAAAACTTCCGTTTGGCTGTTCCTGCTGGGCGTAATTTGCGTTGTTGTCTATGCGATCGTTAACAGCCCAAGCCTCGGTCTGGTCGCTAAACCGCTGATGAATACCACCAACGCTATCCTGATCATCATGCTGAGCATCGCGACGCTGACTACCATCATCTGCCGCGTTGAAACTGACTCCATTCTGAACTCCAGCACCTTCAAAGCCGGTATGAGCGCCTGTATTTGTATCCTGGGCGTTGCGTGGTTGGGTGATACCTTCGTATCTCACAACATTGACTGGATCAAAGATACTGCAGGTAGCGTAATTCAGGGTCATCCGTGGCTGCTGGCCGTCATCTTCTTCTTTGCTTCTGCATTGCTGTACTCTCAGGCAGCAACCGCTAAAGCACTGATGCCGATGGCTCTGGCGCTGAACGTTTCCCCGCTGACCGCTGTTGCCTCTTTCGCAGCTGTTTCCGGCCTGTTCATTCTGCCAACCTACCCAACCCTGGTTGCGGCAGTTCAGATGGATGACACTGGTACAACCCGCATCGGTAAATTCGTCTTTAACCATCCGTTCTTCATCCCGGGTACTCTGGGTGTAGTTCTGGCTGTCTGCTTCGGCTTCTTGCTGGGTAGCTTCATGCTGTAAGTTTTTTCTGCAGGGTGCCCGTGCGCCCTGCAGTTCCTCCTCCTCACCCCGCTTTAGCTAACATCCTTCCCTCGTCCGTTGTATAGTGACCACTCTTTAGCTGGTTACTCTGTTCTTTCGAGGTGTTTATGCTTGATGTAAAGAGTCAGGATATTTCCATCCCCGATACCGTTGTGGTGCTCTGTACTGCTCCGGATGAAGCAACCGCCCAGGATCTGGCTGCAAAAGTGCTGGCGGAAAAGCTGGCAGCCTGCGTGACACTTCTGCCCGGTGCAACCTCCCTCTATTATTGGGAAGGTAAACTGGAGCAGGAATATGAAGTCCAGATGATTTTAAAAACCACCGTCACGCACCAGCAAGCCCTTCTCGATTGCCTGAAGTCACATCACCCGTATCAAACACCTGAACTTCTGGTTTTACCCGTCACTCACGGAGACTTTGATTACCGCTCATGGCTCAACGCATCCTTACGCTGATCCTGCTGCTGTGCAGCACATCTACCTTTGCCGGATTATTTGACGCGCCCGGCCGCTCGCAGTTTGTTCCTGCCGATCGGGCGTTTGTTTTTGATTTTCAGCAAAACCAACACGATCTGAACCTCTCATGGCAGGTCAAAGATGGCTACTATCTCTATCGCAAACAGATAAGCATTACGCCATCTCAGGCCGATATTGCCGAGATAAAACTGCCGCCTGGCGTCTGGCATGAAGATGAGTTTTACGGCAAAAGTGAGATTTACCGTAAACAGTTGAATATCCCGGTCACGGTTAATCAGGCCGCAACTGGCGCAACATTAACGGTCACGTACCAGGGCTGTGCCGACGCCGGTTTTTGCTATCCGCCGGAAACTAAAACTGTCCCCTTAAGTGAAGTGTCAGCCGCTGTCGGGGGGGCTCCGGCTACCGCACCTGTCACTGAGGCCCCGGAAGAGAAACCACAGCCCGCAGCCCAGCTCCCCTTTTCCGCGCTGTGGGCATTGCTAATCGGCATTGGCATCGCTTTCACGCCCTGCGTACTGCCGATGTATCCGCTGATTTCCGGCATCGTGCTGGGCGGCAAGCAACGGTTATCAACCGGTAGGGCGCTGCTGCTGACGTTTATCTACGTCCAGGGAATGGCGCTCACCTATACTGCGCTGGGTCTGGTTGTTGCCGCCGCCGGATTACAGTTTCAGGCGGCATTACAGCATCCTTATGTTCTGATCGGTCTTGCCATCATCTTTACGCTGCTGGCTCTGTCTATGTTCGGCCTGTTCACGCTGCAACTCCCTTCCTCATTGCAAACGCGCCTCACGTTGCTGAGTAACCGCCAGCAAGGCGGCTCTCCCGGTAGCGTCTTTGCGATGGGGGCAATTGCGGGTCTCATCTGTTCTCCTTGCACAACCGCGCCGCTAAGCGCGATTTTGCTGTATATCGCTCAGAGCGGAAATATGTGGCTGGGAGGCGGTACGCTGTATCTGTACGCGCTGGGGATGGGCTTGCCGCTGATGTTGATTACCGTCTTTGGCAACCGCCTGCTGCCTAAAAGCGGTCCATGGATGGAACATGTTAAAACCGCTTTCGGCTTCGTCATCCTGGCGCTTCCCGTCTTCTTGCTTGAACGCATCATTGGCGACGAATGGGGCGTGCGCCTGTGGTCACTGTTGGGCGTTGCGTTCTTTAGCTGGGCATTCATTACCAGCCTGCAGACAAAGCACGCCTGGATGCGTATCGTGCAGATTGTCCTGTTAGCCGCAGCGCTTGTCAGTGTACGTCCATTGCAGGACTGGGCGTTTGGCACGCCGCATGCTCAAACCCAGGCACACCTTAACTTTACGCCGGTGGCCTCGGTAGAGGCGTTAAATCAGGCGCTGGCGCAAGCCAAAGGCAGGCCCGTCATGTTGGATTTGTATGCCGACTGGTGCGTGGCTTGTAAGGAGTTTGAGAAGTACACCTTCAGCGATCCGCAGGTTCAGCAAGCACTAGGCGACACGGTGCTTTTACAGGCGGATGTAACTGCAAACAATGCCAAGGATGTCGCTCTCCTGAAACATCTACAGGTTTTAGGTTTGCCAACTATCCTGTTTTTTGATGCCGAGGGTAAAGAGCATCCGGAGGCTCGGGTAACGGGATTTATGGATGCAGCGACCTTCAGCGCACATTTGCGCGATCGTCAACCGTGAGCGACACTTGCAAAAGGAAATACGGAGGAGAATACCGTGCAACGTGAAGATGTCCTGGGAGAAGCCCTGAAATTACTTGAGGTTCAAGGGATAGCCAATACCACGCTGGAAATGGTGGCCGAACGTATCGATTATCCGCTTGATGAACTACAGCGCTTTTGGCCAGATAAAGAGGCCATCCTGTATGATGCGTTACGTTACCTCAGCCAGCGGGTGGATATCTGGCGGCGTCAGCTTTTGCTGGATGAGACCCTGAGCGCGGAACAGAAATTACTGGCACGCTACAGCGCGCTGTCCGAATGCGTGAGCAATAATCGCTATCCTGGCTGCCTGTTCATTGCCGCCTGCACGTTTTATCCCGATCCTGGACATCCAATCCACCAGTTAGCCGACCAACAAAAAAAAGCAGCGCATGACTTCACTCATGAGCTACTGACTACGCTGGAAGTTGACGACCCGGCTATGGTCGCCAAACAGATGGAGCTGGTGCTGGAGGGATGTCTGAGCCGCATGCTGGTGAATCGTAGCCATGCTGATGTCGAAACGGCACACCGTCTGGCGGAAGATATTCTGCGCTTTGCCCAGTGCCGTATGGGCGGCGCGCTAACCTAAGCGAACAAGCCCGTCCTGGCCGGTGTGAGTAAGCATAACGCCATCAGTCGTTGAAAACGTGCCATCGCCACGGTGGTGCGAATTAATCGGTTAACCGCCCTGGTCAGCGTGTGATTAAAATTCAGCGAATCACTCTTTTGCCATACTGTCCTTCTTGCACTTTGCATGACCTGTCGGCATCGTGGCGATCTGGAAGATTTGTGCAAACTTCAGGCACAAACGCACAGATTGCCGTAATATTAAGCGGTTGAACCGCTTTTCCTGAAATTTGATTGACTGGCAGGCGCGAATACGGTTTAATGCGCCCCGTTGCCCGGATAGCTCAGTCGGTAGAGCAGGGGATTGAAAATCCCCGTGTCCTTGGTTCGATTCCGAGTCCGGGCACCACTATTTAAAGAACCCGCCCTTGAGGCGGGTTTTTGCTTTTGTAGTTTCTGATAGCTTCCAGCCGATCGTTTTACCCTATTTCTGACCCGCCACCTCTCACAAACACCACACGTAAACTCAATCTCGCCGTTAACAGCCAATTCCAGTAAGCAGACGCCAGGGATCTATATAAAAATGGGATTCATCGTAACGGGACGTACAGAGGTGGACGATCTTGGGCGCCCCTACCCGTTGCTCAATCTCGTGCGCGGGTAGCAGGGCAAGTTTTTACGTGGTGCGGGATTGCCTGATGCGCTGCGCTTATCAGGCCTACATCCAGGTAACAACGGCTGTAGGCCGGATAAGGCGGTGTGCCGCATCCGGCAGGTTTCATTTCACACAGACGCAAAAAAGCCCATCCGGCAGGATGGGCTTCTTCACTTTAATTAATGCCTGGCAGTTCCCTACTCTCGCATGGGGAGACCCCACACTACCATCGGCGCTACGGCGTTTCACTTCTGAGTT
>OJIW01000051.1_pt1 | contig 73332 bp, 75 predicted proteins | sample 1596041 | NCBI WGS metagenome assembly OJIW01 (sample SAMEA4350119, study PRJEB24818) | metagenome | biome: human; feature: gut; material: faeces | place: Denmark | collected 2013-09 | reverse complement strand
GTCGCAATTAAGTCATCTTTGCTTAAGCGCGGCCAGACGTGCTCCTGCGTGGTTTGCTGAAAATCATTAAACTTGAGTTTAATTCCCTGCCGGGCGATCAACAGATCCGGTTTTACCTTTGCCAGACGTCGTTCCAGTTCGGGATATAGCCGCTCAATAATCTCCTCACATTCAGCCCATTCATGAATATCTTCTGCCAGCGTACGCTCAACGCCGACAGATTTGCGCAGTCTGTCGTTGTTGACATCCCGCTCATCAATGCCCTGGCTGCGTTCCCACAACACGCGACCAAACTTACCAAAACGTTTGAGCAACATGGCCAGGTCGTATTTTTGAACATCCTCGCAGGTACGCAATCCCATCGCTTCCAGCTTAGCGGCAGAAACTTTGCCTACGCCGGGTATTTTCCCTAACGGCAACGTTCTGAGAAATTCGGGAACATCAGCGGGGGTAATGACATATTGCCCGTTGGGCTTATTGAGATCGGAGGCTATTTTTGCCAGAAACTTAACCGGTGCAATCCCGGCGGAGGCGGTTAACTGTAACTCGTTGAAAATCGTCTGGCGGATCTCCTGCGCTATCAGCGTGGCGGAACCGTGACAGTGAGCACTGTCGGTCACATCCAGATAGGCTTCGTCCAGCGAAAGAGGTTCGATGAGCGAGGTATAACGGGAGAAGATCGCCTGAATCTGGCGGGAGGCTTCTTTATAAGCCTCGTATCGACCAGGCAATAACGTGAGATGTGGGCACAGTTTTAACGCCATTCCGGTCGGCATTGCGCTACGCACGCCAAATTTACGCGCCGGGTAATTGGCCGTGCTGATAACGCCCCGGCGTTCACGACTGCCGCCGATAGCAATGGGAATGTCGCGCAGGGCTGGATTATCACGCATTTCCACCGCCGCGAAAAAACAGTCCATATCAACATGTATGATTTTGCGCATGACTCGCCTCCCACAACACTGTTTAAGTATACAGTATTTTTATGGTGTGAGAAGTCTGATTATGCCTTACGCTGGACCATTCATGACAAAGCGCGCATCGCACAGGTAACGTACGATGTCCGTGGTCTTATGTTCTGCGGGATTACCCGCCGTACTGACAAAAAGTTTATTCACTTTGCGAATCTTTGCCCGCAGCAATTTTTCGATTGTCATCAGGCGAAATGCATCATTTTCAACGCATAAAAGCTCGTAGTCGCCCAGACGCTCTCCACAAATTTCACAATGATTCATCCAGTAACGTAGCCCGGTGGTTTTACTTTTATCCAGATAGTAATTGCTGGCCTTAATGTTCTTTTTTATCTCTTCAGGCAGAGAATTAATATGGAACAGAAAGGTATTCCGTCGAATAGATTGCCAGCCTTGGCCATCATGATCTTTTCTAATAAACCGGGTAAACATCACTCCGTGAATATGAGTGAGCTGGTGGCAGTTCCAGCAGTGCATCTTCGAGGTAATTACCAGATAGTACGGCGCGACGATGTTAAAACTGTCGGTGTTATAAACATAGTCACGAAGCGCCTCGTTTAGCTCATGAGGTTCGGTGTACCAGATCCCTGAAATCTGGTCGAAATGCGCGCCCTGACAGGCCACATCCGTGACGTTATCAGTATGAATATCCAATGGAATAATATGGGTTACATCTATCACATTGCCTTCCTGAGGGATAATTTGCCCCCCACGTTGCGTGGAGGACCGGGAGTCAAATTAATGCGTGACGGGAGCAGAATGTTGACGTAAAGAAGTCACCTGCTTTTGTTTGTCCAGCTTATCAATCAGCGGTTGTACGACCTTCTCGCCGTGTTGGCCAAAATATTGATACAGCGTATCGGAAGCGCTTTGCGTTAATACCATGATCTCAATGCGACGGTTGCCGGCGCTTTCCGGATTTTTCGCATCCAGCAGCATTTGGTCGGCCATTGCGCTGACCTGCATAACTTTATTCTGCGGCATTCCGGCATCTTCCAGTACGCGTCGAGCAGACAATGCGCGGTCGCCTGACAGGTTCCAGTTGTTGTAAATGTTACTCTTATAGCTCATCGCGTCCGTATGCCCGGTGATGATGATCTTATTGTCCAGCGAGTCAAACACGGGGGCCAGCTCAACCAGCAGCGATTTAAAGAACGGCATAATTTTGGCGCTACCGCGTTCGAACATATTACGGTTCTGATCATCTTTAATCAGTACGCGCAACCCCTGAGGAACAATCTCCATCTCAAGGTTGGTCTCCATATGCGCCTTGCGGGCAATGACGTTAATGTCGGTCGCCAGCTCGCCTAACTCCTGGGCTGATTTTTGTTTCAGTAACGCCGTTTTCTCATTCACATCCAGCGCCTTTTTAGCGTTCTCTTCCGTGATCCTCGCCGTCTCCTGTGGATTCACGGTTTTATCAAGCTTGTTGCGCGTGACGTTTTTCTTCTGCGCGCCTGGCGCTATCGGCAGTTTGCCCAGCTTGTTTAACGGCGCCATACCGCCACCGTTAAAGATTGACTGGCCATGCAGCGCCGCCACGATATTTTCGCGGTCAGCCTTGCTGACGCTGTTCACAATCCACAGCGTCATAAACAGCGCCATCATCGCCAGCGTAAAGTCAGCAAAGGCGACCTTCCACGCCCCGCCATGATGGCCTGCATGGTTCTTTTTAATTTGTCGGCGGATAATGGTGGTTTTCGCGCCGCGATCGCGACGATTTGGCCCCTTCCTCATGCTTATTCCTGCTCCAGCATCGCATTAACCCACGCATCCAGATTGGCGAAAGTGGGTTTAGAGGCCAGATGGAGAAGTTTACGGCCAGCATCGACCGCCAGTAGCGTCGGTTTACCGCCCGCTTGCGCCACCAGTACGGTACGAACGCATTCGAGCAGCGAATGCTCTGCCCGCGCCTGCTGTTCCATGGCGTTTGCCAGCGGGTCCATCAGGCAATAACAGATGAATACCCCTAAGAATGTCCCCACCAACGCCGCAGCCACTTTCAAACCGATAAGCGCAATGGAACCATCGATAGACTGCATGGTGATGATAATGCCCAGTACCGCAGCACAAATACCGAATCCAGGCATCGCCTCGGCGGTACGCTGCAAGGAGCGCGAAGGGGTTAACAAAGATTCTTCAGCGGTATCCAGTTCCTGATCGAGGATCCCTTCCAGTTCATGGGCATCGATTTTACCCATCGCCATCAGACGGAAGTTATCGGCGATAAATGTCACCAGTCGCTTCTGAGTCAGTACCAGCGGGTATTTTTGGAAAATGGTACTTTCTTCCGGCTGTTCGATATGCTGATCCAACATACGCAGACCACCGTTCTGCACCATTTCCAGCAGCTCATACAGGCACATCAGTAGCTGACGCTGAAATTCCGGTCCCATTTTCTTTTTACTGATCACCCCTTTGATCTGATGGGCGATCTCTTTCAGCACATGTACCGGGTTCCCAATAATCATCGCCCCCAGGCCGGCACCAACGATAATAATAATTTCTGCTGGCTGCCAAATAGCAATTAACTGCCCACCAGCCTCAAAGTAGCCGCCAAATACGCAGCCCAAAACCACTAATAAGCCAAAAATCTTTTGCATTACGTCCTCCGCATATTGATTCGGAATTGTTAGTCTGGATATAAACAATCACGAATCTTGTGCGTGATTTTTTTATTCATTTGACAGATTCGGGCTTCGGTCAGCCCTAATACCAGCGCGATCTCTTTTAAATTCATATCGTGTTGGTAATACATTGAGAGCACGAGGCCCTCTTTTTCGCTGAGTTGGCTCAGGGCGTAACTCAACATTTCCTGCGTGACGAATTGCTCTTCCAGCCCCCGCCCTTCGAGCGGTGCTATCGGCATATCGCCATTCAGTAATTCATCCAGGCTGGCCAGCGTTTCCGCACCTTCCAGCTGTTGGTATTCCTGATAATCCTCAGACGATAATCCCCGTCGGGACAACTCCTCCCATGAGGGTTCATGCCCAAGCTGTGTGCGCGCATCACGAATCAAATCTTTAATCTGATGGTATTTTTGGCGTAGCTGGCGAGGCCGCCAGTCGAGGCTGCGCAGCTCATCCAGAATTGCGCCGCGTATGCGGTGAACGGCATAACCGGCAAAACCTTCGTCTGGTTGACCGTAGCGTCGAATCGCATTCAGCAATCCCATCAACGCCGTTTGTTCCATATCCTGCCTATCCATAACGCAGGTACATTGCGGCGCAAGTTGACGCACCACTTTGCGCACCAACGGCAGATAAGCCTGTAAATAATGGCTCTCTTGCTTTGGCGTAAGCATGGGCGTCGCATTAAAGTCTTCTGACTCGTAAGCATCCTGTATCATGTTATTTCCTGGCTTGTCGCTTATTGGAAAACGACTTTTTTCACCAATATCTCCTTATAAGGTGTCGCCATTTTGCGTTTCGCTAATTCAACTTTCAGATTTTCAAATATTTTCTTTCTGATTTCGGAGATCTTCAGCGCCCGAATATCTTCATATTTCATATTCGAAAGCTCATCTACGGTAATACTTTGATAGAGCGGTTCGTCCTGCTTAATTTTTTCAGCGTCTTTCTCTGAATCAACAACCATCACCAGCTCAGCGACCATATAGCGATCGCCGCCTTCATCATCATGCAGCGTAACCACCGTTTCTGGCAGGGAGACAAAAATATTGTTGGACTCATCCTGGCTATCTTCCGCTTCGTGAGCGGGAGTCGCTGCCGCAGCCGTGGTTCCCTTATTCATAGCATGATAAATGCCCCATCCGGCCCCCCCCGCAATACCCAAAGCGACGACGGAACTGATCACACACGCGATAACGATTTTCTTCATTTTGCTTTTACACTTTGATCAGAACGGATTCATTCCGTTGAAATTGAGGTTCATCATTGAGCACTAATGCTGACGCCACCTCATCCTGTTGATGACCTGACTGCTGTTTTTGCTGCTGCGATTGCCCCTCGGAAGAGACCTGAACATTGACTTCCATGAAGTTCTGCGCCGTCAGGTGCTGACGTAGGTTTTCGCTAAACTGCTGCAATGAGCGGCAGACATCGCTCTGATTTGCGCCGATGTGTACCATCAGCTTCCCAGCATCCAGTTGCACAGCAATTTCAAGTTTGCCCAGCGACGGAGGATCAAGACGAATGGTCGAAATTTGCTGTTGCTGACCTATCTGGAACTGAATTCTGTCTTTAAGCAGCGCAGTGAGTTTCTCCCCGAGTTCCTCCGTTGACATCGTCACTGGTGCGGAAACTGGCGTCGACACGATGTTATGCTCGGTCAGTGGATTCACTGGCTGATTTCCCTGCGCCGCGGTATTGAGCAAATTCTGCGTAGAGAGCGCAGGGTTGACCGTCACGCCAGCGGTTTTTCTCTCCACCACCGGGCGAGGACTGGGGTTCTGGGTTGATTTCACCCGAGCAGAAATTTGTTGGGAGGTCGAGAGTGACACAGGCTCCGGCGCAATCGCTCGCAGATCCTGGGCGGAAAACGTCGCCAGCTTAGCCTGTTGATCCGGGGTTGCTGGCGGCAAATCCTCGCTGAGTGACGCCAGTAACGTTTTCAGCTTAGGCGGCAGTGACGATAAGTCAGTTGTGTGCTGATCAGCCGATGGCGCGGATGTTTTTTCCGGCTGGGCCATGGCGCTCGCCAGTTGGCGCAGCAATGATGACCCCGAATGGGTGGTTTGCACCTGCGCCAGCATTCTCAACATGTCGCCATCAGGCTGCTTTTGTACATCGGCCGGGGCTGCCTGAGTCGGTTGCGCCAATAGCATAGCCAGCAATGCCTGCATGGCTGCCGGATTCGCGTCGTCTTGTTTATGTGCAGCCGCCGATGTCTGCTGATGACTCAGTTTTGCGCCAATCAACCGCTCAGCCGCGGCGTTCAGTCCCGACTGGGATAAAGAAAATGCGCTGCCGCCCTCAGGGGTTGACGGCGCCGAAATCGTCGCCTTTTCCGGTGTGGCCTCTGCCGACGCACTGACCGAGGCCAGTAATACAGGATTCATGCCTTCTCCGAAATTAAATTAACCATTGAATACGCCAACATTCCTTCCTGGTTTTGCTGATGTTTCTCCATCCGCGTTTTGAGTTCTTCCGCACGCTGCGTTCGCCGCGCAATTAATGTCTCAAACGCGACCAGCAGTCTGCTTTTCACTTCCCGTAGCGCCTCGGCGTCAGTTTCCCAGGCAGCATAGGCATGAAAGTCACGCATCACCTGCTGATGCAGACCTGGTAATCGACGCCACCGTTTTTGATCCAGGGCATCGTTCATCGCCGTCACCAGGGCATAAAGCTGCTGTTGCTGACGTTCTCTTTCCATCGCCTTATCCAAGTTTTGCCGACAGACCTTCCCAGCCTGTGCGCAGATTCGTCAGGATGAGGATCACTTCATCAACTTTTTCTAACGACAATTCGCCGCTGGCTTCATACAGGCGGTAGACGCAGTGGTCATACAGCCGGGAGAGATTCACCACCAGCTCACCGCCGGTTTCAAACTCCAGCGAGCTGGTTAAGGCGTTGAGAATATCGATGCATTTATTGATGCTTTGCGCTTTACGCTCGTAGCGTTTGTTCTCAATGTGGCTTTTCGCGCGTTCCAGTTCGTCCATCAGTCCCGAAAACAGCACCAGCACCAGCTCTAACGGCGATGCTGCTGCCGTACGCGCAGCAAGATCCATCTCTTTGTATTGCGAATAACCATCCTGCGTGTCGTACATATTGGTTCTTAATCCTTCTCTTAAATCGGCCGGTTACATAAACGCGGCCATACTCACTTTCATGGTGTACACCTCAACAAGCGTATTGGTGTACTCTTCCACATAGCGCTCGTAGTTGGTGTTATAGGTTTCGGTCAGTTGATCGCTTTCGTCCTGGATTTTGCTCTGCTGGTCGTCAATGTTTTCCTGGCGCATGGCAATGATGCCGTTACTGGAATCCAGATAGCTGTCCATCAGGTCGTCCATTTGCGCGACCATGCTGTCTTCCCCAACAAAAATAGAGGTCAAACCGTCCGGATTTTCTTCCATTTCTTCGCTGAACTGGGTGGAGTCGATTTGTAAGTGACCGTCGGAATCCAGCGTGATGCCATAGTCGACGATCGATACGCCGCCGTATGAAGCGTGAGCGATATCATCCATCTGATTTGCCAGCGAATTCATCCCGGCATCACCGGCAAAGACCCCTGCAGCCGTGTCGTCATCGCCATAGCTGGTGAGAGAATCTATGGTGTCGATTAGCGTGTTATAAGCATCAACAAAAGTCTGTACCTTTTCCTGCGAACCGCTGGAATCTTCTGCGACGGTAAAGGTAGTCACATCATTAGGATCATCAGGATCGCTGGCCTCTGTGAAGGTCATGGTTACGCCGGGGATCACATCGTCAAAAGTGTTGCTACTGCTGGTGATTGCAGGACCGGTTTGACTTCCCAGATGAATTTCTGCGTCCTGCGCATCCGTGACGTTATTTTTGCTGGCTGTAATCTGATCGGAGAAAGAGGTGTTTCCCGTTACGTTTACTGAGAATGCGCTTTGCGCTCCCGTAGTATCGGAAGTCAGCATGATGGTGGTTGTCCCATCGGTTTTGACCAGGGCCGCTGACACGCCAGGGTTGTCATCCGAGTCATTAATTGCATCAACCAGTTCGCTGGCATCAATAAAGCTGTCGCCATCCTCATCAGCCGCCGCGAGATCGATATCCATGGTCGTGCCGTCATCCATCGTTAGCTCAAACGTGCCGGAAGCGCTAAACGTGTCGTCGCTCATATTGAAGGTTGTCTGCTGCGCCTGCGCCAGTTTAGTGACATAGAATGAATAGGTTCCCGCCTGCGCCTGCGAGTTTGCTGACACCGTATTCGCCTCATTACTCGAGGTGGCAGAAAACGTCAGCGGGCCGTCGGTGTCACTGTTAAGCGCATCAATTGCTGACTGAAAGTCGGTGAGCGCCGAACTTAACGAGTCCAGGCCGTTGCTCTCTGCATTCAATTCGTTCTGCTGGTTCTGCAGATTTGCTGCCTGGGTGGCGATGTCTGCGTAGGCAAATTCTTGTGCTAATTTTTGGATCGGACTCGTAAAACTCATAATCAGTGACTCCGTGCAACGTTAGTTATGTAATAGCAAAACGCATGCCAATATTTTTTATTATTTATATTCAGTAAGTTAAATTAGTAGCGGAAATGAATTTTCCCTTCTTCAGGAAGGTTTCCAGGCAAAGGCCCGGTTGCGGAAAGCACAACACCGCCGGGTGGCGGTGTTGTGAATGACATTACGTCAGGAATTACTGCAGCAGGCTGGAAACCATGCTGGACATGCTGTTGGACTGCTTCAGCATGGTGATACCCGTTTGCATCAGCACCTGTTGCTGGGTCATGTTGGACGCTTCCGTCGCATAGTCGGTATCCATAATGTTACCGATCGCCACTTCAGTGTTGTCCTGCATGCTGGTCAGGTTAGCCGCGGTGTCGTTCAGGCGGTTGATGGATGCACCCAGTTTGGACTGGATCTTAGACACGTCGTCCATTGCAGTCTGGATAGTGGTGATCATCGCGTTTGCAGAGCCTGAAGTGGTCAGCTCAGAACCACCGGAAACACCGGCATTACCGGTAGCATCAGTCTGATCGCCTCTGAAAGAGGCGCTAACTTGACCCAGTGCTCCAACCAGAGCGTCCAGTTGGCTGGAAATATCAACGGTCATGGTGTCAGAAGATTCAGCGCCAACCTGGAAGGTTACGCCGCTCTGGAACAGACCGTCTTTACCGGTGTTGCTGGTACCGGAAACACCGAACAGGTTGGTGCCGCCGTAAGTGGTGTTCTGCAGCATATCGGACATCTGCTGGCCCAGCTCGTCGTATTCGTCCTGCATTGCCTGCAAATCTTCGTCGCTGTACGTTCCGTTCGCCGCCTGAGTAGACAGGTCTTTCATACGGCCCAGTACGTCGGTCATTTCGTCAAACATGCTGTCGGCAGTCTGCAGCATGGCAGTGGCATCGTTGATGTTGCTCAATGCAACGCCCATGCCGCTGGACTGCGCGGTCAGACGGCTGGCAATCTGTTTGCCCGCGGCGTCATCTGCAGAGGAGTTAATACGGTTACCTGTCGCCAGACGTTCCATAGAAGTAGACAGTGATGCGCTGCTTTTGTTGATAGCATTTACAGCAGACATTGATGCGGTATTAGTATTAATCGATAACATGGTACTGCTCCTTGGGAATAATCGTTTTCGTTTCGATACTCTGTAAAAACGACCACCCGTTTGGAAAACTTAAAGCGCTGCAGAAAATTTTTTTGACGCGTTACACAACATCATTAGCGAGAGAAAAAACGCTTCCACCTCTATTTTAGCTTTGCGTGCTACCTCCCCAAAAAACCACCTTCTAAGGAAGATCTCAATCAAGATTTAATTAAAAGATTATTAGAAATATCTAATAACGGCTTGGTTGCTTACGCGCCATACGGGTTAACTTTTTGATAAGAATAAGATTATCCCTAGATGAAATCACTTTAAAAAGCCTGGTTATAGCCATGTTTTACATTTAGTTGCAAATACCCTGTACTTTTATATTGTGAGTCTCGGGCACTTTCGCTACATTTCAAATCCTTTTTTGGATAGCATAAAAAACACTCAATAGCGATTCAGCTGCAGCTTCATAGCACAAAGAAATTTCAATTTCTCCAGAATTTTAATGCACTGATTTTTAACGGTGTGACACCAGGGATATAAAATCTTGCACGGGTATACAAATCGATGAGTATCGTAGTCAACAACTGGCGGATGGATTCCTCGCTTAATGCGTTAATCCATTGTGAAACAGGCGAGATACGTCGCCTGGGCGAATACCATTTTATTCTGTTAGAGACATTAGCTAAAAATGCCGATGTCGTTTTATCTCGGTCATATTTAATGAGCGCAGTATGGAAGAATCGCATCGTCGGTGGAAATAGCCTGCCGACAGCCGTTCATGCGCTGCGTGTTGCGATCGATGATGACGGTAAGCAGCAAGAAATTATAAAAACCATACCCAAAAAAGGGTATTTATTTAATAAAAACTACCTCACTGAAACTATTGACCTTAATGAAGCTGTGGCTGATGACAGCACCATTGATGAGGTCGAGAAACTTACCGAGATTATTGAGTCCCCTGCGCTTGATGAAATGCGTTCATCAACAAATCATGGGGAAATACCCTTACTTAACAGTCAACTATCGTCAAGAAACCAGAGAAAAACGGCTATCAGGCGGCATCCTTATCGAGCCGTTCTGATTACCTTACCCGTTATCGTTATCGCGCTGTCGTTGTTTATTTTAATCTCTTATTTTAAAGCACCGTCTGTCACTAAAATGGAAGAAGCTCCGCAATTGGTTAAAGAGACGCTTGAAAATGCCAACCATGTTACGGTATATCAACTTTACGACCCAGGTGAGAATAAGAAATCATCATCGCTTGTTTCAACGCATATTCTTCCCGGTATCGAGCAGCTCAACCCACTATTGGTAAGCCATAACGCCTCGATGACCTTGTATTATCGGGTCTCACTGAACAAACTCGCCCTTGATATTGTGCTTAGCAATCAATGCAATGATAAGTGGCAGTTAGCGCTAAGCTTTGACAACTGGCTAAATAAAGATAATGAAATGAATGGTATTTTAATTAAAGAAGTGGAGAAAATGTTAAATGAAATGCCAAAATGCAAATAATTTCTTTTTCCCTGCCCTGTCTGCTTTCACACTATTTTTCACATTGACGGCTCATGCCCGCATTGAAAATACGGTCATTGCCAATTACGACCTTACTACTGGCAAAAACGTACATTATGAACTTATCGCAAATTCTCTGGATAAAAGCACCACAATCACTCTCGTCCCTTTGGAGCAAAATAATAAAATGCCCTCTACGTTTAAAGTAGCATCGTGTATTAATCATTATACCGGCTCATATAAACAGGGTGAGTTTCACTTTAGTACCACCAAAACCGATCAAAACGATTCTCGTATGGCTAATTTCGGGGCATTTGTCACTGAGCACAACCTGCATACATGGTGGCTCCATATAACTCCGCAGCAAAATTTGATTTTTACTCGGGATGTCGGAGGTCTGTTAATCACAGACCCCTCTGTATTTAACTTTTCAACAAAAGCATGCCAGCAGAATTAACTTAATAAACTACGGACAGTCTGGCTGGAAAGTCGGGCTTGTCCATTCACCGCCTGCGCTAATACCTGATAATTGTGATTAGCATGATCCAATACCCCACCCAATGATTCAGAGGCTTGCACCGCACTTTCTGCCTGTGGAAAACGCGCCATACCGTCAATGAGCTGCCGGGCCTTCTCCTGCTGGGCAGCCATTTGCGCACGTTGATCGCCAATAATATCCAACGCCTGCTGTAATCCGTCCTGAGTTCGGGCTCCGCCCTGTGCTACATACTGTTGAAGCTCCTCTGAACGTGAGGGATCGGCAAATGTTTTCAGCGGGGTAAACGCTGATGACTTCGCACCGACATCGCGTACGCTCAGGGTTTGCTGGATCTGCGACCACTGCTTTTCCGTGGTGGAGAACGTTAACGTGCCCTGCCGATCGTGCACCTGTACGCCGACGCGACGCAGCGCGTTGCTCATCATTATCTTGTACTGGCCTGGATCCATATCCTCACCCACCACCACCGCCGAGTGCTGCGTTTGCCGCCCATCGGAAACACTAAACATGCGCGAGCTTATGGCATCTTTTTGCAGCATCTGCGCCAGTTCAGGCGCGTGAAAAGTCACTCGCGCCTCGCCCTGCAAAACCGGACGCAGTTGCCTGTCCACCGCACCGCCGGATAACGCCGTTCTTTTATCCAGCCACTGGGTAAGTTCGGCGCCCTTTTGCTGCTGCGTCTGCCCGCCACGGCGCGAGGCATGGCGATAATCCAGCAAATGCTGTTCCAGTTGTCCCAGATAGTGATCGGCCTGCTGTAGCGTGGTGAGCTGATCGTTAAGCTGCACGCTATAACGCTGAGGCCGGGTGGTAATAAGCGGTGAGGCCGGGTAATCACTCGCCGTTGCGGGTAACTTTTGACGGACAGGGGCATTCTGCGCAACGGTGTGCTGCTGCACAGAAGGATTAAGCGCTCCGCTACCGGAGAGTGACGTTGTATTTAAACCGACCTGCATACTATTCCTGAGCTACTGCTCGCTGTTAAATCACACTGAAAAGGTTCAACTCACTCACTTTAGAGTAGGTTTTTAAGGTGGCTTCCATCGCCATTTCCAGTCCGGTAAAGGTAATGGAAGCTGGGCCGTAATCCAGATCGCTCAACTGACTGATCAGCTGATCGTTGGACGTTGAGATATCCGTCTGAGCATCGCTGAGCATGGTCATTGTATTCTGCGTTTCACCAATGGTGGCGATGGAGGCGTTGAGCTCATCAGAGGCCACGTCTACCGTATCGATGGCATTCTGAATGTCGCTTTGCACCTGCGGATCGGCAGGATCAACCGATGGGTCCTGCAGCTCTTTCGATAATGACGTTAAGGTGTTCAGCACATCCAGGCTATCGCCGAAGAAGTCGCTGACGGCCACATTGGTGTCAACCTCTACGCCATTGGAGACAGTAGTTTGGCGATGATCGCCATTCCCCTGGTAGGTATAGCTGTCGGCCACGCCGTCGCCGTCCTCATCCACCGCGACAATCGGCGGCCGATCGTTCACCGTCCCGCCAAACACATAGTGACCGTCTTCATCCTGGTAATTGAGCGCCGACACCATCGCTTCAGTCATCGACTGGATATCCTGCCCCAGACTGGATAATGACTCAGCGGTATTGGTGCCGTTCGCGGCTTCCAACAGATCGTCGCGAATCGCCAACAGATCGTTATTGACGCCGTCGAGAATAGATTCCTGCTGGCTCATCCCCGCCGACGCGGAATTAATATTCGTTTGATATTGGTCGAGGGCCGATTGCTGGCGGTTAAGCTGGGTGATACGGGTCGCCGCAATCGGATCGTCAGACGGCAACAGAATGCTTTTCCCCGTCGCCATCTGCGTGACGACATGAGAAAGATCGCTGGAAAGGTCGTTAAAACTCTGCGTCATAGACACATAAGACTGCTGGGCAGTGACTCGCATTTTTCATTCCCCTTCCGGTTAGCTACACATTTCCAGCACAGAATCGAAAATATCAGCACCTGTTGAGATGACTTTCAGGTTAGCCTCATAAATCTGCTGATAGGTAATGAGGTTGACCGCTTCTTCATCCATGCTGACGCCGCTCACGCTGCTCTGCTGGTTCTGTGCCTCGGAGTACACGTTCGCTGCGGCTTCGGCTTCCGTCTGGTTTTGCTGGCTGTAGATACCAATATTGCTGATGATCGATGAACAGGCTTCGCCCACGGTTACGCTACCGAGTCCTTCAATTTCCAGCGGTTCGGTTGAGATGTTGATCAGCGCCTGCAGGTTATCGCTATTGCCGCTTTCGTCCGGCGAGCTGGAAAACGCCAGTTCATCGGCGGTGATATCAGGGTTTACCTCCAGCGGGCCATCCGATGAGTTTTCATCATAAATAAACAGCGGTTCACCGGGATTTCCGTTCAGATCGTAGCCCTGCGCCAGTTGGGTGTTAACCGCATCGGCAAATTGCTCCGCCATGCTGTTAATCGTTCCCGTCAGCGGCGTCAGCACCTCATTCTGATAATCAAACAGCGCGCCCAGCGAGCCGCCGGTATCGGTGTTCATGGATGAGGTGGTTCCGGCAAACGTTAACGACATACTCTGCGTGCCATCGGCGTTGGTATCCAGTTCGATGGTGGAACTCTCCTGCCCGCTAACCAATGGCTGACCGTTTTGCAGCGTGACGTTATAGTTGCCTTCATCATCGATATTGACCTGAACGTCCATAATGCCGCTCAGCTCTTCCACCATCTGATCGCGGGCGTCATACAGCGCCGAGGCGTTATCACCGTTAGCTTCAGCTTCAGCAATTTGCTGGTTATAACTGGCAATACCGGTAGTCAGGGTGTTCACCTGCGCCACCATTGCCTGCTCCTGGCTGACGATCTCACTGCTTTGCGAGTCGATGTAATCGAGGGTGTTATCCACGCGCAGCGCCAGCGCGCCGGACTCGCTAATCACCTGCTCACGCAGGGCGGAATCATCCGGGCTGGTGGTGGCTTCGTTTAGCGCGGCAAAAAAGTTATCAAATCCCCCGCTCAGGCTGCTGTTATCATCGCTGAGGACGGTTTCCAACTGCGTTAAATACTCTTGCTGGGTGTTGTAATAGCCATAATCGCTGGCGGCATACCAGACCTGGTTAACCTGATACTGGTTTGAGACCCGGCGAATACTGTCAACCTGCACACCGTTACCCGCACTGTTCGCTGAACCGGAACTCGCGCCAATGGTACTGGTGATGGCAACCTGCCGGGTATAACCGTCAGTCATCGCGTTGGCGGTGTTCTGCGCCGTTACGTTAAGCTCCACCTGCGCAGTCGATGCGCCGCTGTAGCCAATGTTAATCATATCCATCAAAGCGTCCTCGCCGGTCAGTTACCCGGTCTGTCATTAACAACCTTGCCGATTAAGAGCGGCGAAAAAACCGCAGTTCTTAAGCCGCCGCGCAACCTTTATCCTTGGTGATGAGGGGAGAGCTGTTTGACGATCATCTCCGCAATGCCAATGCCGTGCTGTTGGGCCAGACTGTTGCACAGCTGATCGTCATAAAATCCCTGCATCATGCGTACCGAGTCGCTGTTAAACGGGTTATCTTTTGAGTCGAAGATCTCATTGGTTTTACGCATCTCTTTCAGCATGTTGCGTAAGAAGATGGCTTCGAATTGCTGGGCAGCTTTCTGCAAATCGTTATCTTTGATTTTGGGGCCCATTAACGCATCGCTACCGTCAATGCCCCCGCTATGATTCACCTTGATGTCGGCCATTAAATCACCTCCAGATCGGCATCCAGCGCGCCGGCTTCATGCAGGGCCTGCAAAATAGACATAATGTCGTCCGGCGTTGCCCCCAGGCTATTGAGCGCGTTGACCAACGTTTTCAGACTGCTGGACTCTGGCAGACTGATCATCCCCGGACGGGCATGATTCACCGAAATATTGCTTTGCGGCGTCACCGCCGTACGGCCACCGGCAAAAGCGTTCGGCTGGCTGACGTTGCTGCTTTCATTGATGGAAACCGTCAGACTGCCGTGCGATACCGCCGCCGCATGCAGGGCGATACCATCGCCCATAACGACCGTACCGGTACGCGAGTTAAACACCACGCGGGCGCGGACTTTTTCCGCCTGCACCTGGACGTCATCTAACTGAGACATAAAGGCCACGCGCGCGCCGGGGCTGGTTGGCGCGCGGACGATAACGTTGGTCGAGCTTTGCGCCGTCGCAATGCCGCCAAACGACGCGTTGATCGCCGCGGCAATATTATTGGCATCTTTAAAGGAGGGGCGTTTCAGATTGAGCGTAATGGTGTCCCCCATCTGGAAGTCGCTGGGAATTTCCCGTTCTACCGAGGCGCCGTTCGGTATCAGCCCAGCGGTGGGGGTATTCACGGTGACGCTGGAGCCGCTGGCTCCGGTCGCGTTCATCCCGCCGACCACCACGCTCCCTTGCGCAAGGGCATAAACCTCGCCATCCGCGCCGTGTAATTGGGTGAGCAATAGTGTGCCGCCGCGCAGGCTTTTGGCATCGCCGATCGACGAGACCGTGACGTCAATGGTCTGCCCACGCGAGTACATGGGCGGTAGCGTCGCGCTGACCGCCACCGCCGCAACGTTCTTCACCTTCGGATCGATTTTGCTCGGCAGTTGTACGCCAAACTGGCGCAGCATGTTGGTAATTGTCTGGTTGGTGAATTTGACCTGGTTTTTATCCCCAGTTCCGTCCAGACCGACCACCAGACTGTAGCCGACGAGTTGGTTTTCCCTGACCCCCTGGACGTTAACCAGCGATTCCAGAGATTGCGCCTGCGTGGTACCTGGCAGCGCCAGGCTCAGGGCGATAACGATGCCGTTTAACGCGTTCATCCAGCGCCCGCTTAAGTGTTGCATATCAAAATCCTGCTTAGATCGGGAAGAGAGGATGGTTAAACAGACGCGTCAGCCAGCCCGCCGCATTGGCATCGCTCAATGCGCCACGGCCCGCGTAGGAGATGCGTGCATCCGCAATACGCTGCGATGAGACGGAGTTGTCGTTCTGAATGTCATCGGCGCGCACCAGGCCACTCAGGCGAATGTACTCATCGCCCTGGTTAAGGGTGAGCCATTTTTCACCGCGAATTTCCAGGATACCGTTCGACTGTACCGAGTGTACCGATACCGTAATTTCACCGCGTAAACTGTTTTGCTGCTGCGAGGTCGCCGTCCCGTTGAAGTCACGATTGGCGTCCACGGAAGCGGAAAGGTTATCTTTGGTATGCCCGAACAGCGTCGGCGCGCCGATGTCGACGGTATTGTTCTTACCGAAATTGGTTTTCGCCTGTTTGCTCGACTGGGTGGATTCTTCCAGCATCACGGTCAGGATATCGCCCACGCGATAGGCGCGGCGGTCCGCCGTCAGCGACCAGTTATACCCCGTTTCAAACACGCCCCCCGCGCGACCATCCGCCGTTGGCGGCGCTTCCGTTTTGGGAGGAGCAAAGAATTCGTCATTTTTTTTGACCAGGAGGGCCTGCGATTCGCACCCGCTTAACAGGGGAAGCAGTACCATCAGCCAGAGATAATTTTTCACGTTCTGCCTATTTCTGCCGGATGGCGCTGTACCATCCGGCATTTCACATTCTTGAGTTACAGTGTCTGACTAATAAACTGCAGCATATCGTCTGCCGCAGAGACCATTTTGGCGTTCATCTCATAGGCGCGCTGTACGGTGATCATCGCCACCATTTCGTTGACGATGTCCACGTTCGAGCCTTCCAGTGCTTTATCCTGTAACGTTCCCAGACCATCTTCCCCCGGAATACCTTCCGTCGGTTGACCGCTGGCCGCCGTTTCCAGATACAGGTTGTCGCCTTCGGCTGAAAGCCCGGCCGGGTTGGCGAAATTCACCAGCGTTAGCTGTCCCAGCTCAGTGGGATCGCTGTCGCCGGGTAAAATCGCGCTCACCGTGCCATCGGAAGCAAATGACACGCTGGTTGAACCCGCTGGCACATCAATTTCCGGCTGTAACGGCAAACCCTGGGAGTTGGTCAGCACGCCATCAGCGTTAACCTGCATATTGCCGTCACGGGTATAAGCGATATCCCCATTGGCTTTTTGCACCTGCCAGAACCCCTGCCCCATGATGGCCACGTTCATCGTATTGTCGGTGGTTTCTACATTCCCTTCGGTGAAGGTTTTTTGCGTTCCCACAATACGAACACCGCTACCGAACTGCATTCCGGTCGGCATGATGTTGTTTTGATCGAGCATGGCGCCCGGCGCTTCCTGAGTCTGATAAAACAGATCCTGGAACATCACGCGGTCGCGCTTAAAGCCCGTGGTATTGACGTTGGCGATGTTGTTGGCAATCGCACTCATCTCAGCATCCTGCGCCGACAGGCCGGTTTTACTGATCCATAACGCTGCATTCATAAAACTTTATCCCTGATTAAAGGCTACGACTCAGGAGCCGCGTAGCAGCCTGTTGCCTGAGTCGCTGAGATCTTCAGCCGTTTTCATCATCTTGATTTGCGCTTCAAACTGACGGTTCATCGCGATAGATGACATCATTTCGCTCACCGCAGACACGTTACTGCCTTCCAGAAAGCCGCCGCTCACTTTGATGTTCTCATCGCGCTGCGCCGGTACGCCGTCCGCCGTCACCAGCATCCCCTCGCTATTTTTCGCCAGATTGGCGACCGGAATATCCACCAGCTTCAGGCGATCGATATCCATCGTTGCAGTAACATCGCCATCGTCAGGCGTGACGGAGAGCGTGCCGTCGCTGCCGAAAGAGGCAATCGCGTTTGGCGGTAAAATAATCGGGCCGTTATCCCCGAGCACCACGTTACCGTCGATGGTCAGTTGCCCCTGATCGTCCTGCTGAATATTGCCGTTACGGGTGTACACCTCGTTTCCCGCTTTATCCTGCACGGCGATATAGCCGGGTCCCTGAATAGCAACATCAAGCGGACGTTCGGTTTTTTCCGCCACGCCAGTGCTGTCATTGACGCCGCTGGGACTCTCCTTCGCCATAAAACGCGTATCAAAACCACCGCCTTTTACTTTGTCGTTGCTCGCCATCGCCATATCCGCGCGAAAACCATTGGTGTTAACGTTGGCGAGGTTATTGGCGCTAATTTGCTGCTCGAGCAGCGTCTGGGTGGCTCCGCTGAGTGCGGTATAAATCAACCGATCCATTTCTTAGCCTTACATCGCCTGGAAGAGAGCCTGATCCAACTGCGTACTGGTCGAAATCACCTTGGTGTTCGCCTGGTAATTACGCTGGGCGGTCATGAGATTGACCAGTTCGTTGGTAATATCCACATTGGAGCTTTCGAGCATGCCGGAGGAGAGCGTGCCGCAAGAGCCGGAGCCAGGCGTGCCAATTAGCGGCGTGCCGGATTCGCCCGTCTGTACCCAGGCGGTGCCGCTTACCGCTTCCAGTCCGTTCTCATTCGGGAAGGTAGCGAGCACGACCTGCCCCTGCAGCATGCGTTCGCCGTTGCTGTAGGTGGCGTAAACTTTACCGTCATCATCCACCTGCACGCCGTTCTGCGTTGCCGAGGCATAACCGGTTGCGGAGTTGGTTGTCACCGAGAAATCAGAGCCGTACTGAGTACAGTCTGAGTAATCAATGGTCATCGAAATCGGCGCAGCGTCATCAGTAGTGAACGTGATGGTTTGCGGTGTTGTTGGCGATGTCAGCTTGCCGGTATTTGGGTCGAAGGTCAGCGTGGTCGGTGGGACGCCGCTCTGCGCCTCACCATCAAAGGTGTACTGTACTTCCCAGGTGTTATCGGCGGTTTTGGTAAAATACTGGCTAACCGAGTGTTCGTTACCCAGCGAGTCATACACAGTGGTGGTGTAGCTGTCGGTATAGGTATCGCTGTTGTTCGCGTCAAACGGTACGCTGGTGCGATCGATCGTTTCATCACTGGCGTCAAAGTTTGCCGTGAAGGTCATGCTATCGGTGGCCTGCGCCGGGATGTTGCCGGTTTTAATCTGGATGTCAGTGACGGTACCGGTTTGCAGCGTGCCGCTGTCATCAACCGGATAACCTTGCAGGTAATCACCGGACGCATTGACGATATAGCCGTTTTTATCGGTCACAAAAGAGCCGGCACGCGTATAGGAAATATTCCCTGCGCTATCGCACATGACGAAAAAACCATCATCGTTAATGGCTAAATCCAGCGCATTGCCGGTTGAAACCATCGAGCCACCGGTGGAGATACTTTGTGCGGAACCGGCCACGCTCACGCCCATCGCCTGCGTCCCGGCGTACATGGCGGAGAACTGGGTGGTCATTGATTTATAACCCACCGTACCGGAGTTAGCGATGTTGTTACTGATGCCGTCCAGTTGTTCGTTGACGGCGTTTAGCCCCGTCGCTGCAATTTCATAACTCATTGTTTCTTCCTGTAAGATTAACTAAATCAGAGCACCATATTGCTGTTGGCGTTATCGCTTCCGTCGTCAGTATCTGGCGGCGTGGTGTCATCGGAACCGCTGGTTCCGTCGGTGCTGTCCGGTACGCCAAACTGGGTGATCATGGTGAATGGCACTTCGCCAACGCCGTCAACGTTGAGCACCGGCGTGCTGCCATCAAGCGGAATACGCACATCTTCCACCTGGCCCGTCACCTCGATCGGCACTTCCTCTTCCCCGGTATTGGTCACCACGGAAACGCTGTAATCGCCCGGCGGGATGCCGTAATCCGCAGGATTGATGTCGAAGTCCACCTGGCCGGGTCCGACGGAGGTTTCACCTTCCGGAATCAGCGACACGGTGTAGTCATCACCCGCTTCATCGGTAAAGTGCAGATCCACATCGGTACAACTGTCATCCAACGTGACGCGCCCCTGGATCGCCTTGCTGTTGTCTTCGATATCCAGCGAGGTGGTTTGCACCATGATGTCGTCGCCGACCATATTTCCCAGCGCCATCACCTGGATGTTGCTCATCAGCACGGCATTGGTGTTGGCCTGGACGCTCATCTCTTCCATCATCGCCACCTGCGCCATTGAGGAGAGCTGATCGATATAGGCCGTAGGATCTGTGGGATCGGTCGGGTCCTGGTTTTCAATTTCAGCCACAAACAGCGTCAGAAACGTGTCGACCGCCGAGGTTTCGGTGGACGTGGTGGTTGTTGTGGTGCTGCTGGTGTCGCTGGTATCCGTCGTTGACGACGTTGTCGAAGAACTGCTGTCTCCCACATTAGTGCTTTGCGCCGTGGCGCCGACGTTATTTTCAGCAACCGCCGTCGTCTTCTCCTGAGAAGAAGCCAGCGCCTGAGATTGGGCATACAGAGCCAGGGTATTCATTACACTTCTCCCAGTTTGAGTAAGCTTTGCTGCATACTTTTGACGTTATTCAGCACATCAACGTCGGTTTCAAAATCACGTGATGCGGACATCATGTCAGCCATTTGCTCGACCACGTTGACGTCCGGGTACCAGACAAAACCGTTCTGATCCGCCATTGGGTGATGCGGCTCATAACGCTTCACCGCCCCGCCGCTTTGCATGACGTCCTGCACTTGTACGCTGGCGCCATCAATGGCGTGACGGTTATGTCCCCCTATCAGGCTATTGTTGTAAACCGCGGCAAAAACCGGGCTGCGCGCCTTATAGGCCTGCGCCTCGCTGCTGGCAGGAGATTCCGCATTCGCCATGTTGCTGGCGACGGTATTCAGACGGATGGTTTGCGCCGTCATCGCCGAACCGGAAATCTGGTAAATATCAGTAAACGACATGGTTATTTCCCTTCAATGGCCTCTTTGATGCCGCTAAGTTGCAGATTCAAAAAAGTCAGACTGCTTTGATAATCCATACTATTTTGTGAAAACCGGGCCTGCTCGGTATTCAGCTCTACGGTATTGCCATCCTCTGAAGGCTGCATCGGCACGCGGTATTTCACGTCAACCTCGGGCGGAACATTTGTACGACTTGCCCGTTGCATCTCGGCGGCAAAATCAATATCTTTGGCTTTGAAATTTGGTGTATCGACGTTTGCCAGATTCGCAGTCAGTAGCTCGGTCCTCTCAAGACGTAACTTCACTGCCAGCGGATGTACACCCAATGCCTGCTGAAAACTGATTCCCATTTCTTGCATCACTCCTGCGTAGATATCGCTGTTATTAGCAATATGTATGCCAACTTTTAAGTGATTGATGAGAAATGACTTTATGAAAAGACACCCTCACAGAAGGAAGCCCTTTTTCCTCTTTGCCGTGGAAATGATGCTGGCTATATGCTGTGGCTTACCCGTATATGCCGCCGTCCATCCCATTCAGCACAGCGCCCGGGAACAGATCAACGCGCGGGTTCTCGATGCCGCCAGTCATGAAATTGACGCGCTGGCGCGCAAACAGCAGTGGCGGGACTATCGCTACACGTTCAATATTTATATTCCCTCCTCCGTGAGTACCAGCGCGCTATGCGCGTCGGCGCCGCAGGTTACCTCAAGCACATCACCGGAGATGGTCCTGTCACGAATGAACTTTGTGGTCAGTTGTCCGGGCAGCAATGGCTGGCAATTTAACGTGGCGGTACGCCCCGATGTGTCGATTCCGGTGGTCATGCCAAAGTCGTTGATTGCGCGAGATACGGTAATCACCGCCGACGACCTGCAGCTTAAAAAATTCAATATCAGCAACCAGCGCGAAGGGTTGATGACGAATATCGATGAGGCGATTGGTCTCACCAGCAAGCGCGCCCTGCAACCGGGCAAACCGATTACCCGTAGCGAGCTGGTACTGCCCGTACTGGTCAAACGCGACCAGCCGGTGATGATCGTCTCCCACATGGCCGGGATCACCGCCTCAATGCCGGGCGTGGCGTTGAAGAATGGTCGTAAAGGGGATGTGATAAAAATTCGCAACAGCAGCAGCCAGCGGATCATTAGCGGGATGGTGGACGATACCGGCGTGGTCACCACGCTGACGGCGGAATAGTGCGGGGATTTTTTGTGATGGGATTAAAGTTTTCCTCTATTGCCGTCGCTTTTAGCCAATAACAGATAACCAACCCAACGGAATATGTACGAGGTTGCTATGAAAATTACCCCAACTCTGCCAGGCAATCGCCCTGCATCGACAACCGAACAGGCGCGTGCAGACAAGAGCAGCGTGCAGACGAGCGCGTCCAGTTCCGCATCGCTTTCCGCCGACGATATTACTCAGGCGGGATTACAAACGGCGCAGCAAACGCTGAACAGTGATACGCAAAGTGACGTTGATTACGACAAAGTGGCGCAAATGCAGGCCATGCTGGCCTCAGGCGATTTGCAAGTTGATACCGATCAACTGGCTGGGGACATGCTCAGCTTTTTCCAGAAATAAGAGGCTACAACAGTGAGTACCAGGCTACAGCAGGTGAAAACTCTGCTTCAGGGCATCCGCGAGGACGGGACGCGGTATGACGCGCTCAGACACCAGTTGGAACAACAACGTCTGTGTATGATCCGTCGCGACAGCGACGAACTACTGGCCGTCAATGAACTTATTCAACAGCATTATGAGCAGTTGCAAAACAGCAGCCAACAGCGCCGGTCGCTCCTGCAACTGCTGGGCGTAAGCGTCAATCGTGCTGGGATAGAACAGGTCTTTAGCTGGCTGCCGGGCGTGCAGAAAACTGCCGCAGAGGGCTGGTGGCAAAGCCTTGAGCAAAAAGCGAAACGCTGCAAGATGTACAACGAAAAAAACGGCGATCTGCTGATCCGTCAGTATGAATTTATTCAGGCTTTTTTAGGCACTGAGCCCGATTTTATTTACCAGCGCTAAAACTTCCTTCCCTGACGCGGAAACCGACTTTCCGCGCCTCATCTAACCAATTGATATAAATACAATTAAAATTCAGGCATGGATATTGCACTGTCATAGCCAGATTTTGAACATTGGGATTACTGAGAACACATTATGAGTATGATTGATTGTTACGAGCCTGACTTTGTCCGGTTGTTTTTATCCCACCATCCGGATTCCGCTTTACTGGTCAACGTGCGCTGGAAAACGGAAGTTCGTCAGAGTCTGGTCTTAACCGATCCGGCCAGCTGCCAGGCTGCATTAGGCGATCCCAATGCCTTTGTCTTGCATCATTCAAAATGTGCGGCCGCCCCTGACAGCCCGACGTTATCCCCACGCGATCAGGTATTGAATCAATCTGCTCTGAATACCATTACCCTGCCAGGCTTGTCACCGGAGCTGCGCCTCTATGCGCTGGGCATCATGCTCTCTTTTTGTGAGAAATGCCCAGACAGTAGCGATGCGACGCTGGAAAAGCTGGCTTCGCTACCGCAGGTGCTGGCTGACCATGCGCAAAGTGGAAAACTGCAGGAGCAATTCGCACAACTGCCTAGTCTGCCCCAGTTGCAGCGGGAAATGATCACCCAAATGGGCAACTGCGATTTCAATTGGGAACTGTTGCCGGAAAGCGCGCGTAAGCTGACCTTGCCCCTGCAGGTAAGCCTGCTGATGCTGCAAGATGCTAACAGTGAAGCCTTGCTCCAACAGCAATTGCATGATCAGTGGTTAATGACCTGGGAGCGCTATTTCGCGCAGGATGCCTGGATTTTCAGTAACTATCTGATTTATCGCCTTTATCACGACACCTTCCCGCAACATGACGATGAAAGCGCGCTCCAGCGTTTCTTCTGGCTGGTCGCTGACGTCTTTATGATTCGTACACTGTTTTGCCTGTGGACACTGGACGGTTCCGCATTAAGCCACGACGAAATTTATGCCCTTTTCGCGCTGTTTGAAGCGTGGCGCAATAGCGAGCATGCCATCTCGCTGCGCCAGCATATTGTGAACATATTGCCGGGAGACCCTCTGCTCTCGGCGTTTTCCCTGATTACACGTTAGCACCTGTTGACCGGGTGAATGCCCGGTCCTTTTTCGAACCGCGAATACACATCACCATGCCTGAGACCTCTAAAGCTCGTTCCGCCCTGACCGGCATTGTCAAAACGCTGGAAACTGGCCGTGAAAAACCGTTTGTCAGCGTCATTACCCCAACGTGGAACCGCGCCGCTTTCTTACCCTATTTACTGTATATGTTCCGCTACCAGGATTACCCTGCCGACCGCCGGGAGCTGGTGATCCTCGATGATTCCCCGCAAAGCCATCAGTCGGTCATTGACAGGCTGACGCAGAATCACCCGGAGAAATTTAATATTCGTTATATCTATCATCCGGAAAAACTGACGCTGGGCAGAAAGCGGAATATGCTCAATGCGCTGGCGTTAGGTGAATATATTCTTTGTATGGATGACGATGACTATTATCCGGCGGATAAGATCTCTTATACCATCGACATGATGCAACGTCATCGGGCGTTGATTTCGGGTTCCGATCAAATCCCCATCTGGTATAGCCATATCAACCGCTTGTTTAAAAGCCGCAGCTTTGGCCCGCAAAACATTCTCAACGGCACCTTTTGCTACCATCGCAATTATTTGAAAAAGCACCGTTACGATGATGAATGTAACTTAGGCGAAGAAGAAGGATTCACCAATCAATTCACCGTGAATCCACTGCAATTGCCGGGCGAGCGCACCATCATTTGTATCTCGCATAGCCAAAATACGTTCGATAAAGACTTTGTATTGGGAAGCAGCGAGCCGCAGGAAACCACGCTGGCACAGGCGGTTACCGACCCAATGCTAAAAAACTGGTATCAAAGCCTGCATAACGCCACGCATCATCAACCGATCCGCTGGGATTACATTGATCAGGTGGTGATCGTGAATCTGGATTCGCGTCCGGATCGTTTAGCGCACATCCAGCAAGAGCTGTCGTTTCTTAATTTTCCCGCGGAAAAAGTTACCCGACTGGCCGCATCAGTAGCAACCAATGGCCAGATTGGTCGCCGTCAGTCCCATATGCAGGCGCTGCAACTGGCGCAGCGTCAGGGCTGGAAAAACTACCTGTTACTTGAAGATGACAGCGTGATCCTCAAGCAGGAAAAGCATATTCGGGTGCTCAATTCGCTCCTGAGCGCGTTACCTAATTTTCCGTGGGAAGTGGTCATCCTCGGCGGAGAAATTAAGCAAGGCAGCGAACTGAAAAGCCTGCAGGGCATGATCCATGCCCGCGACTGCAATAAAGTTTGCGCCTATCTGGTAAACAGCCGCTATTACCCGACGCTGGCTCAGCAAATGGAGCATGACCTCTCCGACACCCTCGAAGGGCAATGGCAACCGCTGCTACGTGAAGGAAAATGGCTGTCGTGTTATCCGAGCATTTGTTATCAGCGTGCGGGATATAGCGATATCGAAAAGAAAGAAACCGATAACATCGGTTACTACTTCAATAAAATTAATAAAAAACCCGAGACCGTCAACGCGCTGGTAAGCAACCCGCAACCGTCAACTTCCACTCATATCGATGCCATTGGCTTCTATATGGAAACATCGCTGCATTACACGGTGTACCGCCCCATTATTAGCGCGCTTCAGGCGATGGGCCATTCTTGCTCGTTGTTGGTGAGTGACAAAATACACAAGTCGTTTCTGGATGAAATGACAGCGACGATTAAAACCATTAACGACTCCGCGCTGGGCGGAACACGCCTTTCTACGGTCATTGAGCAACGCCAGCGTTTCAAATGCCTGGTAAGCCCTTACTACACGCCGTTGCTAAACGGGCTGGCGGATACCCATGTGCGTGCCATGTATGGCCTGGCGAAAGAAGAGTGGAACCATGCCTGGTGGAACGCTTTTTATCATCGCATCCTGTGCTACAGCCACTATAGCCAGCACGCGCTTGATATTGGCGGCAGTGCAAAAGTGGTCGGCAATCCCCGCTTCGATGAGTGGCACAACCACACTTTTGATAATACGTTGCCAAGCAGCCTGAAGCTCAATGCGAAAAAACAGACCATTCTGTATGCCCCTACCTATGGCGCGCTAAGCTCGCTGCCCCATTGGGCGGAACAGCTCGGTCGCTTAAGCCATGAATATAATATCGTCACTAAATTGCATCATGGCACCCTTCACAGACCGGAGGAAACCGCCTCTCTGGCGCTGGCGCAGCGCTATTTAAAGAACAGACTCGACGACCCACAGCATCTGCTGGCGCTTATTGCACAAGCAGATTACATCCTGACGGACAGCAGCGGCTTTATTTTTGACGCTATTCATATGAATAAACGCGTCATTTTACTGAGCTGGCCAGGTATGGCTTCGCTATTGGATGGACAACAAAGTTTCTCTACCCCTGACAGTGCCGATCAACGTATCCGTGACATTCTCCCGGTGGCTCAGGATATACAGGCGTTACGCAACGCGCTCTCCGACGCGTTTGATTGGGCTGCGTTGGAAACGCCGTTAGCTGAGATTCGCCGCCACTATTGTGATGCATTTATGGATGGACAGGCGGGGAAACGGGCAGCTCAGGAAATCGTAAGCCTCATCGAGGCGTCGCCCCAACAACACAGCAATACGTTGCTGATAAGCCTGCAACAGAAGTTATTTAGTTGATAACACAGTAATTGTCGCCAGAGATGAATCTATGCCAACGCCTTTAGTGAGTATTATCGTCACCAGTTATAACCACGATGCTTTCCTTGAAGAGGCGCTGGATAGCGTCTTTAACCAGACGTGGAAAAATATCGAAGTGATCATCGTCGATGATGCGTCTACCGATCGGTCTGTTGATATCATTAAAAAATATCAACGGAAATATAATTGCAAAACGATCCTACGCGAAACTAACTATTATTCGCAGAAAAATAAAATTGGTGATAAACCGATCATCGAGGCAATGAATATGGCCTCGGGTAAATATATTGCTGTCGTCGACTCTGATGATCTTATCGTCCGCACCAAAATCTCCCATCAGGTTAATCTTCTCGAGAAAAATCCACATTGCGTCATGTGCTATAGCGCCATTGAGGTCATCATGCCTGATGGCTCGCGTTTTCCCTACAGCGACATATTCCTTGATGGCGATGTTTTTCATCATCTTCTGGTATCTGGCAATCTCAGTCTTTATATCGGATCGTTAATCCGCCGCGAGGCGTATCTGAAGTTAGAACGCTCCGATCCTGAACTGGTACAGGAAGACTGGGATATGTTTCTGAAACTTTCCCGCCAGGGGCATTTTATTTCATCCCGACGTTTAGTGGCTTACTACCGTCGCCATGACAACAACACCTGGTACAGAAAAGATAACAGCAAATTAATGTACCAAAACCGGATGATGATCCTTAATCAGTGGAAACATGAAGACGCCTGGGTAGACGCGATGAACAGCCGCTGGAAGCAGTATGCTCATCCCGACCATACGCTGATCAAAGAAGATATTGACGAACTGCTGCTTAAACAGCCAACCGACCCCTTGCTACATTTCCAGGGGTTTATCGTGGCCATTCACCATAAAGACGTCAGCAAAGCACAATATCATATTGTTCAGGCCATCATCTATTGTGATAGTCGCCTGGAAATATTACCTCAATTATATTTTGCCGCGTTAAAAAGTATTACTGATAAGAAGATCAGAAGCACGCTCCTTACCAGTCTGAAAACCAGACTGCCAGAACACTATCAACAGATTAGTGAAAATTTTCCTCAGGACCCTCAGCAATGAAACAAGCAGATCATAACCTTATTACGGTCACCAAACCTTTCTTGCCTCCGCTCGAGGAGTTTATGCCGTATCTGCAAGAGATTTGGTCAAGTAAGCAGTTAACCAATAATGGCGTCATGCATCAACTGTTAGAGGAAAGGTTAGCGTCTTACTTGAACGTCCCTTATATCTCGCTGTTTTGTAATGCGACTATCGCGTTAATTGCTGCAATGCAAACGCTGAGAATTAAAGGCGAGGTCATTACCACCCCTTATTCTTTTGTTGCCACGACTCATAGCATTCTGTGGAACCAATTAACGCCAGTATTTGTTGATATTGAACCACACAGCTTTAATATCAACCCGCACCTGATTGAATCGGCCATTACCCCGAAAACAGGGTTAATTATGCCGGTGCATGTCTACGGCCAAAGCTGTAACACCACTGAAATAGAAAAAATATCCAATAATTATGGTATTCCCGTCATTTATGATGCGGCACATGCTTTTGCTGTAGAAGATTGCGGCGGAAGCATTCTACGTCATGGCGATCTTTCGGTCCTCAGCTTCCATGCAACAAAAGTGTTCAATACTTTTGAGGGTGGCGCCATCGTCAGTTACGATAAAAAAACAAAACAACGGATCGATTACCTGAAAAACTTTGGTATTGCTGACGAGTTAACCGTTGTCGCGCCAGGCATCAATGGCAAAATGAATGAAATTCAGTCGGCTTTTGGTCTCTTGCAATTAAATTATATTGATGAGGCGATAGCCAGGCGCCAAAAAATCGATCGCTGTTATCGAGAGCAACTCGCCAATACGCAAGGGATCGTTATTCCTGACAGCAATGCCAATCTTAAGAGTAACTACAGTTATTTCCCGATCCTGGTACGCCCCGACTATAAAATGTCGCGAGACGCGTTATACGATCATCTCAAAAAACATAACATTTTAACGCGGCGTTATTTCTACCCGTTGCTGTCGAATCTTAACATGTACAAAAACATGTCTGGCGCCAATAAAGAGACGCTGCCCGTGGCGAACCAAATCGCCGAACAGGTGCTGTGTCTGCCGATTTATCCTGATATGGCCCCCGAAGAACTCAGCACTATTATTGAGCTCATAACAGTATGATCAATGTACTTATCTTCCCTGCAGGGACCGAAATTGGCAGAGAAATTTACCTGTCTCTTCGATACGAAAAAAACGTAAATCTGGTTTTAGCCGGGGCGGATTACGATAGCCATGCCCGACATTACACCAGCGAGTACCATATCGTACCTGACGTTACGCATTGCAATTGGTTACCCACATTGCAGGCATTAGTGCTGCAAGAAAAAATTGATTACATTTTCCCGGCACATGATGAAGCCCTTCTTGCCTTATCTGAAAACCGGGACGCGCTTTCCGCCACGGTACTCTGCCCATCGCAAGAAACCTGCCAGATTACGCGTTTTAAAAGTAAAACATATCAGGCTCTCACACAGTCAATTCCCACCCCGCAGATCTTTAACGACGTTACTGAGATAGAGCAATGGCCCGTTTTTGTTAAACCAGATCGCGGTCAGGGTGCGCAGGGAGCAGCGCGTGTTGATACCCCTGCCATGCTGGCATCATTACAGGCAGAAAGAGATGATCTGATTGTTTGTGAATATTTAAGTGGGGAAGAGTTTACGGTTGATTGTTTTTCCGATCGCGCTCAGGGATTACTGTTTTGCCAACCTCGCATACGCTCACGTATACGTGCCGGTATTGCAATGACCTCAACCTTAGTGAGTCTGCCGGAAGTGGACGCTTACGCTCGCGCTATTTCGCAGCAATTGCAGCTCTACGGCGCATGGTTTTTTCAGTTGAAGCGTTCTGCCTCAGGTAGTTTGACATTACTGGAAGTCGCGCCGCGTATTGCAGGCACAATGGCGCTTAATCGTGCCAATGGCGTTAATTTCGCCATGCTGACGTTGTACGAAAGTATGCGGGTAAACGTTAAATTGCACCCGCTCAGTAAAAACCTGCAAATTACACGTAGCTTAACGAATCACTATACGCATAATTTCACGTTTCGACATGTCTACATCGACTACGATGATACCGTCGTCATCAAAGATAAACTCTGCGTGCCTGTCTTCACTTTTCTCTGCCAATGTCTGAATCGCGGGATAAAAATTCATCTCATTACGCGTCATGCCGGTGACATTTATGCTGAACTGGCGAAACGGCGGATTAACAATTTCTTTGACACCATTACCCACTTGGGTAAAAACGATAAGAAAAGTGATTATATTGACGAGGCCGACGCCATATTTATCGACGACAGTTTCTCTGAACGACAGGAAGTTAATTCGGTCACCGACCTCCCTGTCTTCGACATCAGCATGCTCGAACTATTAATATGTGAATAACATGAAGAAAAATATTATATTTTTGCATCTCGAAAGTCTCAATCACACGATCTTTAACAATCGCCAGTGGTTTCCTTTTACGAATAAAATTTATAACCAGTCGCTACGACTCAATAATTTCATTTCTACTGCCACCTCCTCACTGATGGCATTTAGCGATCTCTTGCATGGTGATGACAATACGTTAGAACATAACACCCATCTCGAAGAAAACATCTCCATCCATCGTCACGGCCCCGCGCTTTTCGACGTTTTAAAGCAGCACGGATACACCGCTGCTGGTATGGGGTATCCCAAAAACTGGGCAAATGTGGATACCATCTGGAGTGAAACGGATACTTTTAATTGGTATGACAGCGCGAAAATAATGCAGGCTGAAATGCAGCAGGTCATTTCCCGCCCGGAGCCCTTCGCGCTCTATCTGTGGAACCTCAGTAGTCATCTGTGTTATTACGATGATATCAAAAAAGGGGGCAGTAACAGCCTCGAACGCTGGCAGCGTGGCTACCAAAGTATGGATTTAATGGTCGGTCAGACCATTAAGATGTTGATGGAAAACAAAAAGCTTGATAATACAATGATTATCGCCTTTGGCGATCATGGCGATGACTTTTGGGGACACGGATTTAATGGCGGTTATACGCATGGTATTGAACCCTACACGCCATTAGTTCATACCCCAGCATTTATTTTCTGTCCAGGCATGAAAGCCGTTGATTTAAACCATATGGTCAGTATGGTCGATATCTATAATACAGTACTGACCTTACTTGATATTACACCTGCTGAAGGTATTGAAAAACAAGCTTTCGCATTAACGCCACAACGCCGTTTTTGTTACAGTCGTAATCTATTTGCACAACAGAAAAGTCAGTATGGCGGAAGTCCACTCAAGAAAGGGTATGCCATCACTTCCGAACACTTTCACTTAATGAAGGTCGATAATCAGCTAAAGATTTTTTTATGGAAGGCTGACCCGGCAAATCATTTTGATATATTACCCTTAATTAAATATAAGAAATCAGGAGAAGCTTACCTTGATCTTGATAAAGCACATCGGCAACGTACTGGCGGCATTCATCCGCATATGCAGCATTTTTTCTCAGCCGACATGGTACCGTTGATTGTGCAACATATTGATGATATGAAATTACAGCTGGATGTGTGGATAAAAAATAAAAACAAGATGAAACCGGAAGAATAACCCAGTCCACGAATTTTTTATTTGTATCCCTTCACCACCTCAATAATCGAGGTGGTGGATATCGATGGTGTTCTGGGAAAATAGACCACTTCGCACAGGTACGACAAACTATCAAAGCGTCCTGCCCAGTCATCGCCCATCACCAGCGTATCAGCGTTAAACTGGCGAATATAATCTGCTTTTTTCTCCAGCGACTCTTCGAGAAACACGCTGTCCACGCATTTCAACCCGGCAACAATTCCCATGCGATCGCTTTGGCTATAAACCGGCATCCGGCCTTTTTTATGCATATTTAGCGCATCTGAGGAGACGCCGACAATCAGCCGCTCACCCAACTGCCCGGCGCGTTCAAGAATACGCAGATGCCCAATATGAAAAACATCAAATGTGCCGAAAGTAATGATCGTTTTCATACCAGTCCCAGCGTCTTCTGTCTTAGCCAACATTGCGCGGCGATTTCATCTACGGCTTTTTGCTCTTTTACCTGCGCCTCATTGCTCAGCGCGTAACGCTTATCTGCCAACGTCATGGCGACAATTTTCTCTTCACAAGCCGCGGCGACCAGATTTTTTTGAATACGCTGCTCTTTGATTTTAGCCAGCGTTTTTTCCTGTTCCTGCCAGGCAATAACCGTGCTTAGCGTGCCTTTGTATCCGGTCACGTTTTTGAGTGATTCAACCGAAGGCGCCTCAACGCCGGTGCCAGTTTTTTGAATAAGGTAACCCAGCGCTTTGATGTTATTGTCAAAGCCGGTACAGACCTGCTGCTGTTTAGCCAACTGGATCGTCATGTCTTTGACTGATTTATCCCGCAGGCGCTGCAACTGCGCCAGGGTATCAATAATTTGCCGCATGATTATTTACCTTCCGTTTTCTTTGCCTGGGGGAAAAGGGCCTGTAAACGACTTTGCACCAGTTCAAGTGACGCGGGTTCACTTACCTCCTGACGCAGGAAACGCTCGATGGCGGGGAACACTTTGACGGCTTTATCAACGCTGGGATCGGCTCCGGCAACATAGCCCCCCAACGGGATCAGCGGCTTAATTTCCATATAGGCGGCATAGTTTTGTTTCAGCAGACGGGCCGATTGCTGATGCTCGTAGGGCGTAACCTGGGTCATGCATCGACTGATCGACTGCCCAATATCAATGGCTGGATAATGCCCGGCTTCCGCCAGCTTACGGGTCAGTACGATATGCCCATCCAACACCGCGCGCGCGCAGTCAACGATTGGATCCTGTTGGTCGTCCCCTTCCGCCAGCACCGTGTAAATGGCGGTCATTGACCCTTCACTTTCACTGTTGCCGGCGCTTTCCACAAGCTTAGGGATCATACCGAACGCCGAGGGCGGATAGCCTTTCGTCGCCGGAGGTTCTCCCAATGACAACGCGATCTCGCGCTGCGCCATGGCATAACGGGTTAACGAATCCACCAGCAATAAAACGTGATGCCCACGATCGCGAAACCAGGCGGCGATAGAGTGGCACAGCTCGGTGGCTTTCAAACGCATCAACGGCGACTCATCCGCCGGAGCCGCCACGATAATGGATTTTGCCAACCCTTCCGCGCCCAGCGAGTGATCGATAAACTCTTTCACCTCGCGGCCACGCTCGCCAATTAACCCCACCACCACGATGTCGGCCTTGGTCTGGCGGGTGATCATCCCCAGCAGCACACTTTTTCCCACGCCGCTGCCAGCCATCAACCCCACGCGCTGGCCTTTGCCGATAGTTAATAACCCGTTGATTGCTTTCACACCAACATCCAGCGGTTGGTTCACCGACCGACGCGTAAGGGGGTTGATAGACGGCGCCTGAGGTGGCAGCACGTCATTGCCGGTCAGACGGCCTTTGGCATCCAGCGGTTCGCCCAGGCCATTGACCACCCGCCCCAGCCAGCTTTCGCTGATCAGGATCTCCTGGGCTTTTTCTTCGGGGAATACGCGCGCCCCCGCCATCAGTCCGACGGGGTGTTTGAAGGGCATCAGGTAGGTGATATCACGATTAAATCCCACCGCCTGCGCGTCGATCAGCGTATGGTTTGCACTTTCAACACGGCACAACTGGCCGGTTACCAACGGGCAGCCCACGCTCTCCAGCAAAATGCCGTTCACGCGAACCAGTCGCCCGGCAACCCGGGCTAAAGGAATCGACTCAATAGAACGCAGCGCGTTGTCGAAGCTGGAAAGATCACTCACCCGTCGGCTCCGGCAGCAGCGACTCTTTAAGAGCCGACATACATTGCTCGAGGCGATGCTCGCAGCCAATATCCAGCTCGGATTTATCGGTAATCACCCGACACTCGCCCGCCTGCAGATCGGGAGAGGGAGTCAGTCCCCAGGCAGTGACCTTCTCAGGCGCGACATCTTTGATGCGGTTAAATTCTTCGTTACTTAGCAGCACCTGTAGCGACTCAGGCATCGCCGGAAAGGCCGAAATTGCCTCTTCGACCAGCGATAATAGCTGCGTCGGTTGCAGCGCCAGCTCACAGCGAATCACCTGGCGGGTCACCTTTTCAACCAGCTGCAACAGGTCTTCCCGCTGTTTACGCTGGACGTGCGCCAGATAGTCATTCACTTTGCCGGAGATAGCCTCCAGCGGCTGGGCGGCGCGTTCAAACTGCTTGCGCCCTTCCTGCTGTCCGGCCAGGCTGCCTTCAGTGTATCCCTGACGACGACCTTCATCGTGCCCCTTCTGATGACCTTCCTGAAAACCCTGCTCCTGGCCTTCGGTCATCCCCTGCTCAAAACCTTTTTGCAGCCCTTCCTGGAAGCCGTCCATCAGTTGGCGCTGATAATCCGCCGGAGTAATCCCCGGCGTGAGCTGTTCAGCCTGTAGATGGCGCTGGCGAGGAGGAAAACGATGCAGCCGGTAACGACCACGAATGGTTTCAATCGCCATAGGTTACTCCGCCGTCTGTTCAGCAAACAGCTGTAGCTGTATTTCACCCGCTTCCTCAAGCTCGCGGGCAATTCCCATGATTTCACGGCGTATCTGTTCAATACGGCTCACCGGAACCGGACCAAGACGTGAGGTTATCGCCTCCAGTTGTTGTACCTGACGCTTAGGCATCACGGCATAAATCGAACGGCGTAACAGCGCTTCAGTACCTTTCAGCGCCACCGCCCAATCTTCCATCGGTACTTCGTCCAGCAGACGACGACGCACTTCGTCAGTTTGGCGGCTCAGAATAAAGAAGTCGTACATTTCATCCTGCAACTGTTCGAGCACATTTTCATCGCGTTCGCGCAGCTGATCGAGAATCACCTGTTGATTTCCCTGGAAGCGGTTCACGATATCCGCAGCCTGCTTGATCCCTTTCACTTTCGAGCCATGTTCAGAAAGCACCGACAGCCCACGCTCAATCAAACGATCCAGCTCATCCACCACGTCCCTGTTCACATCGTTCAGTTTAGCTACGCGATAGAGGATCTCGTTTTGCACTGACTCATTCATGTAAGACAGTACCGTGGCCGAGATTTCTGGCGTCAGGAAGGCAAGAAATACGGCCTGTAGCTGCAAATGCTCTTCTGAGATCAGTATCGCCAACTGGCGCGGCTCCACCCACTGTAAACGCGCCATCCGCGAACGGATCTCATCGCCATAAATACCGTTGATCACGCTGCTGGCGATTTCTGTGCCCAGCGCTTTATTGAGGATCCCTTGCAGCATGGAACGCGATGCGCCGTTGATACCGCTTTGTTCGCGGAATTCATCAAAAAAGTTATTGATCACTTTTTTAGCTATGCTGGTTTTTACCCCAGACAGACGCGCCATGTTTTCACTCAGGCGAACCACCTCTTCGCGGCTGAGTTTTTGCATCACCGTGGCTGCCGCCTCCTCGCCCAGACACAGCAATAAAATTGCGGCCTGTTCCAGATAGCTATTGTTGCTGCCGTTATTTATTGTCAATTCGCTCATTGCTGGTAATCCATTGTCTGAGAACTTCAGCTACGCGATCGGTGTCGCTCATCGCCAGTTTTTGCAGGAACTCCAGCTTCACTTCCAGACCGGAGCTCTGCGAAGGCAGGCTATCGTCACCAGGGAAAGAAGGCAGTTCGATATTTTTACGTTCATCTTCAGCGGCCGCAAAATGGGGTTTGTCCGCAGGAATCGCGATCGGTGCGGCGTCCAGCGCCAGCTCTGGCGCCGACGTCCGGCGACGTTCGGCGGTCAACCGTTTCATGACCGGGCGAACAACAAACAGCAGCAACAGCAGAGCCAGCAGACCGCAACCAATCAGACGCACCCAGGCCAGAATGTCGTCATCCTTCCAAAAGGGGACCACCGGCTCGACGGGGATCGACTGCGGCACAAAATTAAGCAGCGATAAAGACAGATTGTCGCCACGCCTGGCATCAATCCCGGCGGCGTTATTCAACAGCGCCGTCAATTGCGTGGTTTGCTCCGGTTTCCAGTTCTTCAACGCAGGCGCGCTCTGGTTAAGTACCACAGCCACATTTAAACGTTTGATGTCGAAACCGGGATGCTGGATATGTTCAACGCTACGGTCCCAGGAGTAGTCGCGTTTGTTCTCGCTATGCTTTGACAACGCAGCGGGCTGGTTAGATTCCTCTGGCGCGCTTCCATTGGCGCCATTCGTCACTTGATTTGCCGCCACTGGAGGACGGTTACTCAGCGAGCCGGGGATCCCCATGGCGATTTGGCTGGTATCGCTATCGAGTACCGTCTCTTCACGGTTAACTTTTGGCGTGTCGCCGTAATGCTCCTGGGTTTCGTCGATATTGCTCAGATCGAGATCCGGCATCACGCTCACCCGGTAGTTGCCAGTGCCGACCAGCGAGTCGAGAACATTTGCGAGGCTGGCGCGGGTCTTATCCTGAATATCTTTAAGGATCTGGTCGCGCTTACGCGTCGCCGCAGAAACCGCTTCACCCGCGCCAATACCGTCGGACAATAAATTCCCCGCCTGGTCGACAACGCTGACCTGCGAAGCTTTCAAATCAGGCACGCTGCCGGACACCAGGTGCACGATAGCATTCACCTGGTCCAGATCCAGCTTGCTGCCATAATGCAGACGCACCACCACCGAGGCGCTGTTTTGCGGCTCGTCGTTGACGACAAAGGAACTCTCTTCATTCAGCGCCAGATGCACTCGGGCGCTCTCGACGGCGTCCAGCGTCATGATGCTCTGCGCCAGTTCGCCTTCCAGGCTCCGCTTGTAGCGGACGTTTTGCACAAACTGACTGGCGCCCAGCACTTCATCTTTATCCATCAGCTCATAGCCGCTGGGCAGTATGGCCTGAACGCCTTTCGCCGCCAGCGTCATTCGCGTTTTGGACAAGGCCTCTTCCGGAACCAGAATTTGTCCGCTTTGCGGATCGATGCGGTATTCCAGCTGTTCACCATCCAGCACGGTGACGATCTGCGAAACCGGGATATTCTCCTGGCTACCGTACAGCGAAACATAGCCGTGGTTGCCATTCCATAGCACGCTGACAATAACGGCGGTAGCCGCAACAGCCGCTGCTGCCAGTAACGCCAGACGTTTATTACCATCCAGCCTGAAAGAGAAGGATGGTAAAAACTGAGTAACTTTTTTTATTAGTTCATTCATAGCGTTAGACTGACATGCTCATCAGGTCATTGAATCCGGAAGCGACTTTATTACGTACCTGCACCAGCGCGGAAAACGATAACGATGCCTGCTGGCTGGCGATCATCGCCCCCGCCAGGTCGTCGCTTTTCCCCATCTCAATGGCCGTTTGTTTTTGTTCCGCAACCTGCTGGAACCGATCAACATGATTCAGCGCCCCTTGCATAACGCGGTCGAACGAAACCGGAGATGATGCCTGCTGGGCGTTAACCTGCATCGGCGAAAGGACGGGCGCTTGCGCGACCGCTTTCATCTGCTGCATGTCCTGCATCATTTGCGTCTGCATCGTACTGGCTGGGGCTATCGTATTTATGCTCATGACCTACTCTTAAAATTAGAAAAGCGTTCTCGGTACCACAGACTGATTCAGGAAAAGATCTCTATTCCCTGTTTTCGCATTGATGCCAGACGATAACGAAGCGCACGTGGGGTGATTCCTAATAAATCAGCGATTTTGGTTTTATTACCCTGATATTTGCGCATCAGGTCAGCGATATATTGATACTGCGCGCTACGACCATGCTGGCCCAGATTGGCGCTGGTGGTGATTTGCGCGCTGGGTTTAGGTTGCCATTGCGGCTCGCTCCAGGAATCGGACTCAATAGATGGCAGACCTAACGTATCTGGATAAATAACGCCATCACGATTAAGGATCATTCCTCGTTGAATCGCGTTCTCCAGTTGGCGTACGTTACCCGGCCACGCATAGCTGAGTAATGCCCGGCGTGACGATTCAGAAAGCTTGATATTTTTTACCAGCACCGTGGAGTATTTTTTAATAAAGGATTCCGCCAATGGGATAATATCTTCCATACGCTCACGCAAGGGCGGCATCGTCAACGGAATCACTGACATGCGATAATAGAGATCTTCTCTGAAGCGTCCTGCCGCAACCTCTTCTTCAAGGTTTTTATTGGTGCAGGCAATTAAACGAAAATTTAATTTGATGAGACGGTTACTGCCTAAACGCTCAACCTGTTGTTCCTGTAATACGCGCAGTATCTTGGCCTGTAGCGCCAACGGCATATCACCGATTTCATCCAGTAATAATGTACCGTTATTAGCTAATTCCATCTTTCCCGGTACGGTGGCCACTGCCCCGGTAAACGCCCCTTTATCATAACCAAAGAGCGTGGCTTCCAGCATATTTTCAGGAATAGCAGCGCAATTCACACCGATATAAGGCGCCGACGCCTCCTGCGCAAATGCAATCGAGTGGATAAATTTGGCGATACATTCTTTACCCGTACCGGTTTCGCCATGGATAAGTACTGGAACATTAAAAGCAGCAATACGTCTTGCCATTGAAAAAACGTTAATGCTGGAGGCTGCTTCGGCAATAAGTTCAAACATGATTATTTACACTTAGAAGTAAAGTTAACATCCGTTACGAGAAATATACAAATCATTCCAAAGCACAATCATCGAATAATAGATATCACCCGTGCCATGTCTTAATCCCATCCTTGCTCATGTTTTACCGCCCTTTCACAGGGCAGCCCTATCGGAGACTATTTTCAAATAGGGTTTTTCCTAAAAAAATACTATCACCGGTATCATTAACAATCTTAAATTAAAAGATAATAAAAATATTATTCCTTGAAAAACAAACAACTACAAGAAAATCAGCATAAAAAATAGACAGCAAGATAACCCTACGCAGCGACAGACTGTAGGCGGGCAACATCACGGATGTGTAATTAATTATTTTTTAATTATAGTTCATCACCATTAATAACTTGCAGAAGGGAGGGGTAAAATATCTAATATCCAGCCCTGGATCAGTGAAGAGCCCAGGTACTGCATTTCATATCTAATGGATTTCAACACTATGAGAATAGCGTCAAGGATGAGTAATAAATTAAATGGATTTGTATTTTCTTTGATAACCGCGGGATTTGATATCAACTCATCCGCCCCAGAAATTACAGCTGAGAAAGCGCACCATGCTGAAATATAGTCAAACGCCCGGAATCTTTAAACTTGAAGGAAACCGGCTTGGACGTCCATATCATCGTCTGCCGACTATGTTTACGGGAAGTTTTGATACAATTGAATCACATCTTGGAAACTATTTCCTGAAAAAACACCGCACAAATATAACACTAAAAAAAATACAGTGTGAGATGGATGTTATCAATAAAAGTGCGGAGTTATTAGTTTCTCAGGTTGGGCATCTGGCCTTTGATATCGACCGCGCATTATTGTTAATGTTATTAGGTAACTTTTATGGTCTGGCATCATCTCTCGCCGACGAGAAGTCGCAGGATGATTTACCAACCAAAACGGAAATCCGCTTGCGAAGCAGACTGGCGCTGGATATTTGCAATATCATTTTTAATAAAAATATATCTGGTATTCCACTGACGCTCAAACCCGACAGCAGCACCATACAAACCCACTGGGCTTATCAGCTTACATTTGTATTAGGTGATGATGAAAATTGCAGTTTCCGCATCTTACTGGACGATTCGCATACCGATTATATTCTGAATTTGATTCGCCGTAGCGAGCATGGAGAGAAAAAAAAGCAGATTGATAAAGCCAGCGCTGAAACGCGTAAAAAAACGCTGATCAAAGAAATCATTCATACGCTGCCGCTAACCATGAACGTGAAGATTGCAGAAATTCCTCTGAATGTTGCCGACCTGACGACGATTAAACCCGGCGATATTTTACCGATTGCGATGCCTGATACTTTCCCTGTTTATATCGGGAAATCCGAATTATTTAATGCCCTGATCGTAGAGGATAAAGACAAACTGTTTTTGTCCGAATTAACGAGCAAGACGGAGAAATCCTATGAGTAAGCCAGAAGATATTTTAGAGCAAGGCTTCGAGTTAGCCCCCGAAGCAACTACGCCACCCGCGCCGTCTGTCACTGAAAAGCTGGTAGCGCGTTTAGAAGACCGTTTTTCCGAGTCGATGTCATTACTCAAACGTATTCCAGTCACGCTAACGCTGGAAGTCTCCTCCGTGGAGGTGATGCTGGCCGATCTGCTAAACATTGATGACGACACCGTCATCGAGATGGATAAACTCGCCGGCGAACCGCTGGATATTAAGGTCAATAATATCCTGCTAGGTAAGGCTGAAGTGGTTGTGGTCAACGAAAAATATGGCCTGCGCGTCCTTGAATTCAACACGCATGAAATTAACGACCTGGCACCATGAAACGCGCGCCAACACTCACGCTCTTACTGGGTATCTCGTTACTCATCCTTTCTCCCTTTGCCTGCGCGCAAGGGGGAGATATCCCGTTGCTGAATGTGGTTTCACACGGAAATAGCCAGGAATACAGCGTAAAAATCCAGGTCCTGATCCTGATGACCCTGGTGGGCATTCTGCCTACCCTGGTGCTGATGATGACCTGTTTTACCCGTTTTATTATTGTTCTTTCCCTGCTGCGTCAGGCATTAGGGCTGCAGCAAACGCCGCCGAACCGCATACTGATTGGCATTGCCCTGTCGTTAACCATGCTGGTGATGCGCCCAATCTGGATCAACATTTACGATCATGCCGTAGTCCCTTTTGAAAACGATCAAATCACGCTCCCCGACGCCCTGAGTACAGCCGCTTCGCCATTGAAACGTTTTATGTTGGCGCAAACCAATAAAAAAGCGATTGCGCAGATAATGACGATCGCCAACGCGAAAGGGAATGCAGTCGATCAGGATCTTTCTATTATCGTTCCCGCCTATGTGCTAAGCGAACTCAAAACCGCCTTCCAGATAGGTTTTATGATTTACATTCCGTTCCTCGTGATCGATCTGATCGTCGCCAGCGTGCTGATGGCGATGGGGATGATGATGCTGTCACCGCTGATCGTTTCGCTGCCCTTTAAGCTGATGCTGTTTGTGCTTATTGATGGCTGGGCGCTGACCGTTGGTACGCTGACCTCCAGCATTCGCGGTCTGGGACTGGGCTAACGGAGAGCTGACATGCTAACCATTGATGTAGCCGCAGACATCGTCGCCAGCGGTATAAAAGTCGTGATCATTTTAGTCTGCGTGTTAGTCGTTCCCAGCCTGCTGGTCGGTATGTTGGTCAGCATTTTTCAGGCTGTGACGCAGATTAACGAACAAACGCTTAGTTTTTTACCCAGGCTGATCGTCACCCTCGCGGTATTGGGTATTTGCGGAAAATGGATGATCGTCCAGTTGAGCGATCTCTGCGTGCATCTGTTCTCTCAGGCCGCCATTCTGGTGCACTGACATGCGCGAAACAGATATTACACAGTTAAGTAATCTGATACTGGGCATGTGGTTTCCCTTCGTGCGCATTATGGCGTTTATTCACTACGCGCCGGTACTGGATAATGCCGCGCTGACCATACGTATACGCATTATTTTGTCCCTGGCGTTGGCCTTTATCATTACGCCGCTTATCCCCCACCCGGTACCCACCAGCCTGCTGTCGATCAACAGCATTATTTTGACCGCAGAGCAGTTTCTGTGGGGAATGCTTTTCGGCCTGATGCTGCAGTTTTTATTTTTAGCGCTACAACTGGCGGGCCAAATCCTCTCTTTTAATATGGGGATGAGCATGGCGGTGATGAACGACCCCAGCAGCGGCGCGTCAACGACGGTGCTGGCGGAAATGATCAACATCTACGCGGTGATACTGTTTTTTGCCATGGACGGGCATCTGCTGCTGGTGAGTATTTTATTTAAAGGCTTTACTTACTGGCCGATTGGGAATGCGTTGCATCCGCAATCTCTGCGCACGATTTCTCTGGCGCTGGGCTGGGTATTCGCCGCCGCCACGCTGCTGGCGCTGCCGACGACCTTTATCATGCTGATTGTTCAGGGCTGCTTTGGTCTGCTAAACCGTATTGCACCACCGCTCAACCTGTACTCATTAGGTTTTCCCATCAACATGCTGGCGGGTCTGTTCTGCTTTGCAACCCTGCTTTACAACCTGCCCGACCACTATTTGCACCTGGCGAATTTCGTCTTACAGCAGCTTGACGCGTTGAAGGGACACTATGGCGGATAGCAGTAGCGAAGAAAAAACAGAAAAACCCTCGGCGCAAAAACTTCGCAAGGCCAGACAAGAGGGACAAATACCGCGTTCAAAAGATATGGGGCTTGCCGCCAGTCTGTTTGCCGCATTTATGGTGATCTCCAGCAGCTTTCCCTGGTACGAAGATTTCGTGCGCGAAAGCTTTACCAGCGTGCATCAGTACGCGCAGAACATTAATGACCCGGACATCATCGGTCAGTTCCTTGAACACCATCTGCTGATTCTGGGGAAATTCATCCTGACGCTGTTACCCATGCCGGTTGCCGCGCTGTTTGCCTCACTGGTTCCGGGAGGCTGGCTATTCCTGCCGAAAAAAATATTGCCGGACTTTAGTAAATTAAGCCCGCTCAAAGGGATTGGTCGCCTGTTTTCCACCGACCATCTGGTGGATACCGGCAAGATGACGCTCAAAGCGATAGTGCTGCTGGTGATGCTATGGATCAGCGTACGCAATAACGTTGCCGCATTTCTCGGCTTACAAGAGCTTCATTTCAAACAGGCCGTCAGCGATGGTCTGGCGCTGTACAGCAGCATCATGCGCAACTTTGTCATCCTGTTTGTTTTCTTTGCGTTGATCGATGTCCCTCTGGCGAAAAAAATGTTCACCAAAGGGCTGAAAATGACGAAACAGGAAGTGAAGGAAGAGTATAAAAATCAGGAAGGTAAACCCGAGGTTAAGGCCAGAATTCGTCGCTTGCAACGGCAAATGGCGATGGGGCAAATTCGTAAAGTTGTGCCAAAAGCCGATGTGGTAATCACCAACCCAACCCACTATGCCGTGGCGCTACAATACGACCAGTCACGCGCCGCCGCGCCTTTCGTGGTTGCCAAAGGCACCGATGAAATCGCGCTGTATATCCGGCAGGTAGCGGCAGAAAGCAATATTGAAGTCGTTGAGTTTCCTAAGCTGGCACGCTCCGTTTATTACACCACCCAGGTGAATCAACAGATCCCATTTCAACTGTATCGGGCGATTGCACACGTCCTGACCTATGTACTGCAAATGAAGCACTGGCGTGACGGTTCACAAGCACGTCCTTCGCTGAACAGACATATTTCCATTCCAAAAGAGGTTCTTAAACTGGATGCCGAAAACAACTAAACAATTCCTGGCGCTGCTGCGTAACGGTAACATCGGCATTCCGCTGGTTATACTGTGTATCCTGGCCATGGTGATCCTACCGTTACCACCGGCCCTGCTGGATATTCTGTTCACCTTTAACATCGTGCTGGCGGTGATGGTGCTGTTAGTGGCCGTTTCTGCAAAACGCCCGCTCGAATTCAGCTTGTTCCCGACCATTCTGCTGATCACCACCCTGATGCGATTGACGCTGAACGTGGCGTCAACACGCGTGGTATTACTGCACGGTCACATGGGCGCAGGCGCTGCCGGTAAGGTGATTGAGTCCTTCGGTCAGGTGGTGATCGGCGGTAACTTTGTCGTTGGTTTCGTGGTGTTCATCATTCTGATGATCATTAACTTTATCGTGGTGACCAAAGGCGCGGAGCGTATCTCCGAAGTTTCTGCTCGCTTTACGCTTGACGCCATGCCCGGTAAGCAGATGGCGATCGACGCCGATCTGAATGCAGGACTGATTAATCAGGCGCAGGCGCAAGCGCGACGTAAAGACGTAGCGGGCGAAGCGGATTTCTATGGCGCGATGGATGGTGCGTCAAAGTTTGTACGCGGCGATGCCATCGCCGGGATGATGATCCTGGCTATCAACCTGATCGGCGGCGTCTGTATCGGGATCTTTAAATACGATTTAAGCGCCGAAGCCGCATTCCAGCAATACGTACTGATGACCATCGGTGACGGTCTGGTCGCCCAGATCCCTTCTCTGCTGTTGTCGACAGCGGCAGCGATCATCGTCACCCGCGTAAGCGACAGCGGCGATATTGCCACAGACGTGCGTAGCCAACTACTGGCCAGCCCCTCGGTGCTGTATACCGCCACCAGCATTATGTTTGTGCTGGCAGTGGTGCCGGGGATGCCGCATTTCCCCTTCCTGATTTTCAGCGCCCTGCTGGGATTCACCGCCTGGCGCATGAGCAAGCGCCCCAAGGTTGCGGAGACCGAAGAGAAAAATCTCGAAACGCTGACCAAAACCATCGCAGAAACCACCGAGCAGCAGGTCAGTTGGGAAACCATCCCTTTAATTGAACCTATCAGCCTGAGTCTGGGATACAAGCTGGTGTCGTTGGTCGATAAATCCAAAGGGAATCCGCTCACTCAGCGTATTCGCGGTGTGCGGCAGGTGATCTCAGACAGCAACGGCGTGTTGTTACCGGAAATTCGCATTCGCGAAAACTTCCGCCTCAAACCGACCCAGTACGCGATTTTTATCAATGGGATCAAGGCCGATGAGGCCGACATTCCCGCAGATAAGCTGATGGCGCTGCCCTCCAGTGAAACCTATGGCGAGATCGACGGTGTTTTAGGCCACGATCCGGCCTACGGAATGCCGGTCACCTGGATTGTTCCGGCGCAAAAAGCTAAAGCGTTAAATATGGGGTATCAGGTTATCGATAGCGCCAGCGTTATTGCGACGCATGTGAATAAGATCATTCGTAACTATATTCCAGAGCTGTTTAATTACGATGACATTACGCAGTTGCATAACCGTCTCTCTTCTATGGCGCCGCGTCTGGCGGAAGATTTGAGCGCAGCGCTGAATTACAGCCAACTGTTGAAAGTGTACCGGGCGCTGCTTATCGAAGGCGTGTCATTGCGCGATATCGTCACCATAGCCACCGTACTGGTCGCCAGTAGCGCTGTGACCAAAGATCATATTCTGTTAACGGCGGATGTGCGTCTGGCGCTACGTCGCAGCATTACCCATCCGTTTGTGCGTAAAGATGAGCTGGCGGTATATACGCTGAATAGTGACCTGGAGAATCTGCTGGCGAATGTGGTGAATCAGGCTCAGCAAAGTGGAAAAGTGGTGCTGGATAGCGTGCCGGTCGATCCCAATATGCTGAATCAGTTTCAGACCAATATGCCGCAGATAAAAGAGCAGATGAAAGCGGCGGGGAAAGAGCCAGTGCTGTTGGTCGCGCCGCAGTTACGTCCTCTGCTCGCGCGCTATGCGCGCCTGTTTGCCCCGGGCCTACAGGTGTTGTCTTATAACGAAGTTCCGGATGAGCTGGAATTAAAGATCATGGGGGCGTTGAGTTAACGCCTGGCGCGGCGGTGTGATTACACCGCCTTTTGATTACAGAATCGTATTTTCCGTAAGAATACGACGGGCGCCAAGATAATGATCCTGCCAGAAGTCATCGGATAAATTGCTCACCCGAATGGTTTCTCCCGTCCGCGGTGATTCAATAAATTGCCCCTGCCCCAAATAGACGCCCATATGATCGGCAATATCCCGGCTGTGAATATGAAAGAACACTAAATCACCACGGCGAAGATCGCGGTTAGAGACAATCGTTGCCCGTCGGTAGTGATACATTTCATTCGCCGTACGGGGCAATTTTGCCGCCAGGATTTTGTTGTAGGCATAAAAAATCAGCCCGCTACAGTCAAACCCTTCATCCGGACTGGTACCGCCCCACAAATAAGGTTTGCCTAACTGCTGCTCAAGTCGGTGGATAGCCACTTCGGTGATATTGTGCAGATGATCGCTACTGAGAAAATGGTCATTCTCAGCCAGCTCCTGCCAGCGATGGTCGCTGGCTTTTAGCGGCCCCGGGAACCACTCAGGGTGCTGTTTAATCAGCGTCCGATTCTGCTGGCGCAGCGCGCGTTTACTTTCTGCGTTGCCTTCCACCACGTAGCTTGCCTGTTTTTTTACCTGGGCGTGATACTGCTTCAGCAGCCGGGCGCGGTTACGCATACGCAATTGCGCCGCATAGCTTAACTGGGTGTCAGATAAGTGGGGCTGAACTTTGGCGACAGACGGTAATGACAGCACAACACACAAAGACAGCAGGCCCGGCAAGAAGCAACGGGGCGCAGAGACAAAAAACATGAAAAGAAGAATACCTGGTCAAACACGTTCGCCGCAGTCTAGCGCTATTGCCCGTCATTCCGGGTTAATATTCGATTATTAAATAATTAATTTTTTAAATTCAATACATTAGACATTCTTTATTAATAAGACGAAATGCAGAGCAGTAGCCCGCAAAATAGGCCCGTGTCTGACAGCCTTTAAGCGCAATTTTTCGTATAAAGAAAAACTAAAGTGTAAACGCCGCACGAGAGACTTGCGAAAAACTCTCTTGGTGCTAATGTGAGCGCTCCAGATCCAGATTTATCCGATTTGGGGACTCTTTTTGCCGTCCTGGCGTGTGTAATCGTTTTATCAAGGAATAAGCAGTATGCGTAAAATCGCATTTTTTCTTGCGATGCTTTTATTGCCGTGCGTTTCATTTGCTGGTTTGCTGAGCAGCAGCAGCCCGACCACGCCTGTCAGCAAAGAATATAAGCAGCAGTTAATGGGCTCCCCTGTCTATATCCAGATCTTCAAAGAAGAGCGAACGCTCGATCTGTACGTCAAGATGGGCGAACAGTATCAATTGCTCGACAGTTATAAGATCTGCAATTATTCCGGCGGCTTAGGGCCGAAACAGCGTCAGGGTGATTTCAAAAGCCCGGAAGGTTTTTACAGCGTACAACGCGGACAGCTCAAACCGGATAGCCGCTTCTATAAAGCGATTAACATCGGTTTCCCTAACGCCTACGACCGTGCACACGGTTATGAAGGTAAATACCTGATGATCCACGGCGCCTGCGTTTCCGTCGGCTGCTATGCGATGACCGACAACGGTATTGATGAGATTTTCCAGTTTGTCACCGGCGCTCTGGTGTTCGGGCAATCCAGCGTACAGGTTAGCATTTACCCGTTCCGCATGACCGATGCCAACATGCAGCGCCATAAGTTTTCGTATTACAAAGATTTCTGGGCCCAGTTAAAGCCAGGATACGATTACTTTGAACAAACGCGGAAGCCACCGACCGTTTCCGTCGTCGATGGCCGTTACGTTATCAGCAAGCCGTTGAGTCACGAAGTCGTTCAACCGCAGCTGGCATCAAACTACTCGCTCCCCGAGACAAAATAATGCCCATTCGCCTGGCATAATCTTTTGCCAGGTTTCATTGCCGGTTAACGGCTGAGTGGCAATCACGGTGACCACATCATTGGGTGTGGTCTCTGAGCTAAAATCAATTTCCACATCCTGATCCAGTAGCGTCGCTACGCCAAATGGCGCTCGACGGGTGATCCAAAACAGGTTGGTCGAGCAGAAAGCCATCACATAACGACCGTCAGACAACAGCATGTTGAAGACGCCCTTCTCCCGCAGTTCTCCTGCCAGCACCGCGATATATTTAAACACCGCTGTCATATTACCTGGCGTGCGCGGATAACGCTCTGTCAGCTTGTGCAGCAGCCAGCAGAAGGCTTTTTCGCTGTCAGTTTCACCGACCGGGCGGAAATTACCGGTCTCCAGCGATTTATAACCGCTGAGCTGTCCGTTATGGGCATACGTCCAGTTACGTCCCCATAGTTCACGGGTAAATGGATGGGTATTTTCCAGCGCCACTTCCCCACGATTCGCCTGACGAATGTGGGCAATCACGGAACAGGATTTGATGGGATAGTCTTGTACCAGTTTGGCGATAGGCGAATTAAAGCTGGGTTGCGGATCTTTAAACGTACGGCAACCCTTACCCTCATAAAACGTAATACCCCAGCCGTCTTTGTGCGGCCCGGTCCCTCCGCCGCGCTGAACCAGTCCGGTGAAGCTAAAGCAGATATCGGTTGGCACATTGGCGCTCATCCCGAGCAGTTCGCACATACATCACCTACCTTAAAACCGTGAACTGCCTGATGGCGCTGCGCTTATCAGGCCTACGCGGAGCTCATGTAGGCCGGATAAGGCTTCAGCCGCCATCCGGCAATCGCCTTCTTATGATTTAACCATCTCTTTTTCGATCAGTTGAATCAGGATATGAATCACTTTGATATGAATTTCCTGAATACGATCAGCGTAGCCAAAGTGCGGCACACGAATTTCGATATCCGCGCTGCCCGCCATCTTGCCGCCATCTTTACCGGTCAGGGTGATGACTTTCATCCCCTTCTCACGCGCTGCGGCAATCGCTTTAATCACGTTACCAGAGTTACCCGAAGTAGAGATGCCTAACAGGACATCGCCCTCGCGTCCCACGGCTTCAACGTAACGGGAGAACACATAATCGTAACCGAAATCGTTGCTGACGCAGGAGATGTGGCTAACGTCAGAGATAGCGATAGCCGGATAACCTGGGCGGTTTTCACGATAGCGCCCGGTCAGCTCTTCGGCGAAGTGCATCGCATCGCAATGGGAACCGCCGTTACCGCAAGAAAGTACCTTACCACCGGCTTTAAAGCTGTCTGCCAACAGGACCGCCGCGCGCTGAATGGCGTGAATATTGGCGTCATCTTTAAGAAAATTAGCCAGCGTTTCCGCCGCTTCGCTCAGTTCGTTACGAATAAGATCCTGGTACATGAGGATATCCTTCAGCATGAATGTAAATGACAGGATGCAGTGTACCGGATAGCGCTACCAGCGAGAAGTACAAGCCACAGGAATGGCCACGGCTTTTGATTTTTTGTGCCGGTTAAAACACCAACAATGTGAGCTTTGTTGTAATTATTTTGTAAACACATTGCTAAAAGAATTTACATCCACTACAACCATATCATCACAAGTGGTCAGACCTCCTACAAGCAAGGGAGCTTTTCGTTATGATGATTTTGAGTATTATCGCTACGGTTGTTCTGCTCGGCGTATTGTTCTATCACCGCGTGAGCTTATTCCTCAGCAGCTTAATTTTGCTCGCCTGGACGGCTGCGCTTGGCGTGGCTGGTCTGTGGTCAGTCTGGCTGCTGGTTCCTCTGGCCATTATTCTCGTACCGTTTAACTTGACGCCGATGCGCAAATCCATGATCTCTGCGCCGGTGTTCCGCGGTTTCCGTAAAGTCATGCCGCCCATGTCGCGTACAGAGAAAGAGGCGATTGATGCCGGTACAACCTGGTGGGAAGGCGACCTGTTCCAAGGGAAACCAGACTGGAAAAAACTGCATAACTATCCTCAGCCGCATCTGACAGCTGAAGAACAGGCGTTTATTGATGGTCCGGTGGAAGAAGCATGCCGCATGGCGAATGACTTCCAGATCACCCACGAACTCGCGGACCTGCCGCCGGAACTGTGGGCGTATCTGAAAGAACACCGCTTCTTTGCGATGATCATTAAGAAAGAGTACGGCGGGCTGGAATTCTCCGCGTATGCTCAGGCTCGCGTATTGCAGAAACTCTCCGGCGTCTCCGGGATCCTCGCGATCACCGTCGGCGTACCTAACTCATTAGGCCCAGGCGAACTGCTGCAGCATTACGGCACCGAAGAGCAGAAGAATCATTACCTGCCGCGTCTGGCACGCGGTCAGGAGATCCCATGTTTCGCTCTGACCAGCCCGGAAGCAGGCTCCGACGCAGGCGCGATCCCTGATACCGGCGTGGTTTGTATGGGCGACTGGCAGGGCCAGCAGGTGCTGGGGATGCGCCTGACCTGGAACAAACGTTATATCACGCTGGCGCCTATCGCTACCGTACTGGGTCTGGCATTTAAACTCTCCGACCCGGAAAAACTGCTGGGTGGGGAAGAAGATCTCGGCATTACCTGTGCGCTGATCCCAACCTCAACGCCGGGCGTACAGATTGGCCGTCGCCACTTCCCGCTTAACGTGCCGTTCCAGAACGGTCCGACGCTGGGCAAAGATGTCTTCGTGCCGATTGATTACATTATCGGTGGCCCAAAAATGGCCGGTCAGGGCTGGCGTATGCTGGTGGAATGTTTGTCTGTGGGGCGCGGTATTACCCTGCCGTCTAACTCCACGGGCGGCGTGAAATCGGTCGCAATGGCAACCGGCGCGTATGCGCATATTCGTCGCCAGTTCAAAATCTCTATCGGCAAGATGGAAGGTATTGAAGAGCCGTTGGCGCGTATTGCCGGTAACGCCTACGTGATGGATGCTGCGGCGTCGCTGATTACCTACGGCATTATGCTGGGTGAAAAACCGGCGGTACTGTCGGCTATCGTGAAGTATCACTGTACTCACCGTGGACAGCAATCAATCATCGATGCCATGGATATTACTGGCGGTAAAGGCATCATGCTTGGCGAAAGCAACTTCCTCGCCCGTGCTTATCAGGGGGCGCCTATCGCCATTACCGTTGAAGGCGCTAACATTCTGACCCGTAGCATGATGATCTTCGGTCAGGGTGCGATTCGCTGCCATCCGTATGTGCTGGAAGAGATGGCTGCAGCGCAGAATAACGATGTGAATGCGTTCGATAAGTTGCTGTTCAAACATATCGGTCACGTTGGCAGCAATAAAGTACGCAGTTTCTGGCTGGGCCTGACGCGTGGCTTAACCAGCAGCACGCCAACCGCCGATGCGACCAAACGTTACTATCAGCACCTGAACCGTCTGAGCGCCAACCTGGCACTGCTTTCGGATGTGTCCATGGCCGTTCTGGGCGGTAGCCTGAAGCGTCGTGAGCGTATCTCGGCGCGACTGGGGGATGTGTTAAGTCAGCTGTACCTGGCCTCCGCGGTACTGAAGCGTTATGACGATGAAGGCCGTAATGAAGCCGACCTGCCGTTGGTTCACTGGGGCGTCCAGGATGCGTTGTACAAAGCCGAACAGGCGATGGACGATCTGCTGAAAAACTTCCCGAACCGTTTGGTTGCCGGTTTGCTGAGTGTGGTTATCTTCCCGACCGGTCGCCACTATCATGCACCGTCCGACAAGCTGGATCATAAGGTCGCGAAGATTTTGCAGGTTCCGAGCGCCACCCGTTCTCGCCTTGGTCGCGGTCAATACCTGACGCCAAGCGAGCATAACCCGGTCGGTTTGCTGGAAGAGGCTCTGCTGGACGTGATTGCAGCCGACCCTATCCACCAGCGGATCTGCAAAGAGTTGGGTAAAAATCTGCCGTTTACCCGCCTGGACGAACTGGCGCATAACGCGCTCGCCAAAGGGTTGATTGATAAAGACGAAGCCGCGATTCTGGTGAAAGCCGAAGCGAGCCGTCTGCGCAGCATTAACGTGGATGACTTCGAACCCGAGGAGCTGGCGACGCAGCCGGTAAAGCTGCCAGAGAAAGTGCGTAAAGTCGAAGCGGCATAACGACACACGCATAACATTTAGCCCCGCTTAATGCGGGGCTTTTTATTGCCACATTTTCGTTAAAGCTCATGCTACAGTGTCAAAATGTTGTTCAACGAGGAGCCTCGATCGTGCCTGGTTTGAAAATTACTCTGCTGCAACAACCGTTGATTTGGATGGATGGCCCGGCCAACCTGCGCCATTTCGACCGCCAACTGGAAACCGTCACCGGACGTGATGTAATTGTGTTGCCCGAGATGTTTACCAGCGGATTTGCGATGGAAGCAGCAAACAAATCGCTGCCGCAGGAAGAGGTCGTAAGCTGGATGCGCGCCAAAGCGCAACAGACGAACGCCCTGATCGCAGGCAGTGCCGCGATTCACTCCGAACGCGGTGCGGTTAACCGCTTTTTTCTGGTCGAGCCTGAAGGTAATGTGCATTTCTATGACAAACGTCATCTGTTCCGCATGGCGGATGAACATCAGCATTACCAGGCGGGAGACGCGCGCGTTATTTTTGCATGGCGCGGCTGGCGCATTCTGCCGTTAATCTGTTATGACCTGCGTTTTCCGGTGTGGTCGCGCAACCGTAACGATTACGACCTCGCTTTGTATGTGGCTAACTGGCCCGCGCCGCGTTCGCTGCACTGGCAGGTTCTGCTCACTGCACGGGCGATTGAGAATCAGGCGTATGTAGCAGGATGTAACCGTGTAGGAACTGACGGTAACGGTCATCATTATCGCGGTGACAGCCGGGTGATAAATCCACAGGGTGAGATTATTGCCACCGCCGAGCCGCATCAGGCCACGCGCATTGACGCTGACCTGTCGCTCTCGGCGCTGCGTGAGTATCGCGAAAAGTTTCCCGCCTGGCAGGACGCCGACCCGTTTGCGCTGTAGATATCGCCTCTCCTCCCGCTGCGCAACATTTTTGCATAGCGGGATTGTTGCACTCCGTAACCAACCGCAAAACAAATTCGCGTGGCGACATGCTTCAGGCAACGTATTCTGCAAGGGATAATCACTCGTAACCGGCGAGTGTCTGACAATGTTAATAATTCCTTTATCAGGATTTCAATAATGAAGAACTTCGTTCGCATGACTTTGCTGGCTGCAACCGTAGCTGGCGCTTCTTTTAGCACGTTTGCAGCAAATGTATCCAACGTTCCCGCCCCAGCTCAGGACCCGGTAGTCCAGCACCTTAAGCTGACCACCGACCAGGTTGCGCAGATCAAAAAACTGCACCAGCAGCTTGAAACCAACGTCAGCCAGATTTCAGTGAAAGATGTTAAAGACGGCGCATTGATTGACGTTATCAAGTCCGGGAAATGGGATGAAACCGCCGTCAAGAAGCAGCTTTCCGCGTTCAGCAATATCGAACAACAAGCGCGTTATTATCGCGTGAAATACTACTTCGACCTGAACAAAGTGCTGACTCCGGAACAGCGCCAGCAGGTACAGAAAGATATCGCGCAGACGCTGAGCGAGTAATCCCCAGGGCCTGAATCAGCAATGATTCAGGCTTTTCGGCACAATCTCCTGCTCAAAAAAGAAGCCCTGTACAGCATCTGCGCCGCTCATACGGCAGATGGCGTAATCCTGCGCGCTTTCTACTCCCTCGATCACCACCCGCTCTCCCAGCCCGCGAAATTGATTGACCAGTACCCGCAACTGCCACTCCGATGATCTGAACTGATGAAACATCCCGCTTTCAATTTTAATGGCATCAAAACGGATGCCAGACAGTCGCCAGACAAAAAACAGCTCAGGCGAAACGTCATCCAGCCACACACGAAACCCATGACGCACCAGGGTTTTTATGGCGATGCATACCGCCTGCTGCTCTGCCTTTTCCAGACGCATCATGGTCGCGGGATCCTGAATTTCAATAACAATCCGCCCCTGATGCGCCTGCCTGGTGAGTCGCGAGATCCACGACAGACAGGTCAGCATCCTGACGGATAAATTCAGCGAATAGCTTCCTGGAAGTACGAGCACCCGCTGCATTTGCCACATAAACAGCTGCTGTTTCGCGCTGACAGAAAGATGCTTGAAAAAAAGATCCAGCGGGAGCGGCGTGCGTACCTGGCTTAACACCTCGCGGACATCCAGTGATGCATCATCAAAAAAATGAATGCGCTGCAAACGGATCCCGGAGATCCGCAGCAGTTCGGCATTACGGGGAAGCTCTGGTACATATTGAGCCTGTTCGCTGAGTCTGTTCATATCATTCCATTTTTTGATTAAAAGGACGTCGTGCATCCTGTAACCAGGAGATACGGCGATCGTTCGGGTAGATCAGGCAAAAGCGCGTCGCCAGACGGTGCGCCTGGGTCAGGTCGCGCTGCTGTAACGCCAGCAAGATTTGCGTGAAGGAGATATTCGGGTCCGGGTGAACACGCACATAGTCAGGCGCCCAGCGGCGAACCAACTCCAGCCAGCGAGCATCCCGGGTACGTTGATACCGTTGCAGGTATCCCATCTGGAGATCAAACCGGTAGCGTGTGGCAAGCAACCAGCCGCCCACCGGGAGCGATTCGGCAAGTTGCCACTGTGTTGACTGCCGTTCCGCCAGCGTCAGTTGCTGTTGCGTCTGTAGCGTGAGAAGCAACAAGGGAGTGGCTATCAGAAACGAGATAAATGCCAGCCCACGAATCAACGACGTCGCCGGGCGCGTCAGACTTGTCCCTTTTAGCGCGCCATCTGCGCAACGAAGCAGCAGGATCAGCAATAACCAGTGTGGCGTTGACTGCCTGACCGGGTATTCCGTCAACATATGGATAACCACCGGCAACGCCGCCACCAGGCAGGCACGACGCCAGCGATTTCCGTGCAGCCAGAGCCATAACCCACCCGCAATAAAACACAGCGCGCCCGCCAGCCCAACCAGACCGCCCTCCACCAGCCACAGCACCAGTTCATTATGTGGATGCGAGATGCTGCTCAGCCCCAATGGCCCCGCTCGTTCGAGAAAAACAGCAGCGAAACTGCCCACGCCCCATCCCATCCACGGACGTTCAGCAAATAATGCCAGTGATGTTTTCAGCACCGTCCAGCGCACATGAGAAGTCGTTAAATGATCTACCGTGGCAACGGACAAAAAATGGCGAGCGGCCGCGCCTGCCGCCATACCTAACGCCAGTGGCAACAGAAGTAGCAACAATGTGCGGCGTTGTGCAGGGAACACCGCCAGCAGCAACACTTCGCCGACCGCCAGAGACAAAAAGCCGGTTTGCGACTGGGATTCATGCAGCACAAATCCCATCATCACCAGAGCAATCCCGATAACAATTCGGTATCTGCCGCCCAGGCGTAAAAAGAGCAGCGCTGACAGCAACACGCCGCACGCCGTGAAACTGGCCAGCAGATTGACCTGCTGAAAAATACCGTAGGGCCGCGTGCCACGCCGCCAGGCAAACTCCCAGTAATCAACGCCCGGCCAATGCCAGTACTGATAGACAAACGCCACGCATTCGATGACGCATGCCCCCCATAACAGGGCCAGCAATGCCGTGCGAACGTTTACCGTAAGTGGAATTTGCAATGTCACCAGATAGACAAGCACCCCACCCAGTAGCGCCCCCATCACCAACAGCGCCTCGGACCGCCAGACGCCCGGCGTCAGCAGACAAAGCAGCGTCAGGATGAGCGCGCCCAACGTAAATCCCATGGCAGGTACAGTGATGCGCCAGCGTCGGCGAGGCAGTAGCATCGTTACGCTTGCAGCCAATACCGCAGCGTAGATCCAACTGGTAATATTAAGCGGCAACGACAGACCGCTGCTGCCGTTATTCAGCCAGTAGAAGTGCATGATCCCGCACCAGAAAAACAGGCTGACAATCAGCAATAATTTCTGGCCAGGCAGCGGCGCAATACGATTCAGTGCGTTCATCATGCTACTGGTAATTCAACGTCCAGGTCCCGCTGGCGCTGAACGGACCGTATTCAAGGGACTGGTTTTTTATCGCCGACGGCTCTGCCGCGACCCACGCCAAAAAATTCAGCGTCATCGATCCTTCAGTAATCTCTGTAACTGATGTACTTTCATCAAGCCGGATTGCCGTGCCATCGTCTTCGCTCATCCCAATCCCGATCCCCGACGCCCCGCCCTGCTCGCTGCTATCCAGCGCCAGATGATCGGTAAGCTCCGCATCTTCCTTGCCGCTGAAGGTGACCGAGATCCCACGGAAGACCTCCGGGTTGCAGTCGCGTAGCTGGATGCTGAATTTTTCCGGTTTACTGCGCCCCGAGAGATAGAGATCCTGCGTCGCGATTTGTCCGAAATCGACCTCGATTTTGTCGCCGCCGGGCGCCAGGCTGCAGGCCAGCGCTCTGATGGTGCCGTGAAAATACATATCGCCGCCGACCAGTTTGGTGTCAGCCTGAACCGTTGCGCCAAACAGCAGCGTACTCACCGCGATTAACGTTCTGAAAGTCATGGTATTACCCTACTGAAACTGCGCGACAACGGTGGCAGAGGCTTCAAACTCACCTTCCTGAACGCTCCCCACGCCCGGCTTTGCCACCGGTGCGGCAGTGAGATTCCAGTCGCCCTGATTCTGGTAAAAACCCTTCACGTTGTAGAATTGATTGGGCACGACGGTGCCGCCGCTCTCGTCTTTAAGCATAATGCCGAGATCGTCGCGTTTCTGTCCGCCACTCAACGTGCCGAGAAGATGATCGTTAAACCCAGCCGTACCTGACGCCGTGGTGGTTTGTACACCTAAATTGATGTTCAGCGCGCCCTGATCGAAGCTGCCACCTTCACAGACCACGTGTATCGGGATCGACTTGCTGTAATTGGTGCCGTTAAGCTTTGCAGCGGATCCGGGCAGATCGCCAAACTCAATGCTGATTTTGTCTCCCCGATTGAAGGTGCATTTATCCGGCACCGTAATGAGCCCGGATTTAATGACCACACGGGAAATTGGCGTTGTCGGCGTAGGGCCTGCATTGCCCAGACGTCCAGCAACTTCCACCAGTGACTGAGAAGTGATATTGATGCCGTTAATAATGGGTTTAGTGACAATAAACGTCACTTTTCCTTTAGACCCACTTTCAATGTTAGTGGCTCGCTCGTAGCCTTTGCGCTTTTTGCAATTATGGTCGTTGTAGCGATTCGAAAAGTTGGTAAACGGTGCCTGAACGTAGTTGTTATACCGCCCGGCGACCCATACCTTCACTTCCACATCCAGGTACTCATTCAGACGAAAACGGTTCGCTCCCTGATTAGAAGGCGGCATGGTGGTCGTGGTGGTGTAATAAATCGGCTGTCGCGAGATGTCGGCCTGCTCACAATGAAAATCCACGACATACCAACTGCCTAAATTCCAGGTGAACGGATCCGTTCTGCCGCCAACATGGTTTTTGCTGACGTCCAGCGAGCTCAGTTCAATATCGTACTGATGCGGCGACCCGCCCTGCGGTTCACCTTCACCCTGGGTAAATGCCTGCCCGGCCAGCGGACAGCCAGCCAGGGCGACCCACAGCAGCGCTTTGTGCAATACGCTCATAGATACTCCAGCTTAAGTCTGACCAGACCGTTAAATTCGCCAGCGGTCACCTCCGGGCCAAAAGATTCCAGCGCGGCAAGAAAGTGAATCGCGTTATCGCCCGGTTTGAGGATCCACATGCGTTGCGGTTGATTCAGGTGAATCAACTGGTTGCGTTCGGTCAGTAGCCGAATGCCCGCACCACGCACATCGCCGCGAATACGCCCCAGATCGCTGTTTTCCGGCGCATCCTCGGCCATCAGCGTCATCGAAACGCCACGTTCCACCGTGCTATGCGCCAGCTCCGGCATTTCGCTGGTCTGTCCGGGAAAATCCCTTAAGGTATGGCCAGAGCCTTTTAAGCAGCCATTCAGGTTCAGCGTCACTAATACCGGATCGCTGCGATCGCCGCTCTGGCGAAAGCGGCTGGCGGAAATATCACCCAGATCGATGGTCTGATCGCGTGAAGCCATATCCAGCACGCACGGCGAAACGAATACCCGACCGTGAAAGCGGACGTTGCCATACTCGCCGGAAACGTTGCTCATATCCTGGCGGCCGCTAGTGGCCTGAACCGGGCAGGCCATACCAGCCATCAGCAGAGCGCAAAGCATCTTTTTCATTTACGAGTCCTTTACCGGGGCTGTTGCTCCATCGGCAATGCTTTACACACATTGCCTGTGCAGCTGAATTTCAATTCAGGGTGACCGCCAAAATCGTTCACATACATCATGCTGAACTGGCTGACGCTGCCGTCGGTGACGCTGAAATCAAGCGAGGATTTTGGTGACACCATAACCCCGGGGAAATCGGTCAGCCTGCCGCCGCCCTGCGCTTCCGGCTTACGGCTTAAACCGATTAAGGTGACGAAGTATGGCGTTGGGTTATCCACGGTCCAGCGTAGACCCTGCTTGTGAAAGACCAGTTGGTTTTGCCACACCGCGCCCGGCGTTTCCGGCACGATGGCGGTCGGCCGGTAGAACAATTTGATGCGCGACTGCATCGCCAGTTGCAGCACGTTAGGCTTATCAGGCTTAGGTGGAATCTCACGCACATTCAGGTAGAACAGGCTTTCTCGATCCTGAGGCAGCGCATTAATCCCGCTGGTTTTCGTCACGCGGGCAATGCCTTTTTGCCCACCGTTAATTCGCTGCAGCGGCGGTAAGACCATCAGCGGCGAGGTAACTTTTGTTCCGTTGGCATCTTCCACCCACGACTGGGCCAAAAACGGAATGCTCGGGCTGGTATTGGTTAAGTTCGCACTGACAGAGCGCGCATCGCCGGTGATGATCATCCGGGTACGGTCGAGCGCAATGCCCGCCCAGGAAGCGTTGATCTCTGCAATAAAAAGCAGGCCACAAGCCACGGGTTTGAGCCAACGCTGCACGGAGTAAAAAGCTTGATTTTTCATGACAAAATTCATTCTGGTTATTGAAATTATTCACAAGGCAACAGCACGTTACCTTCCGGGTTGAGTTGTTGTGGCACCTGTAAGTGACACTGCGCTCGACCGCCCCAGGCCACGGAAAGACGCTCAGCTGGATTCACACCGGCAATCCAGGCCATGCCGTTTTCCATCACCATGGCGACGCTGACGCCGTTGGCGTTAAACACTTCGGCGCCAAACGGCGGAACCGAACCCTCCTTCAGGCGCAGCAGCGCCATCATTTTTTGCCCCTGCGCCACGGCAAAGCGCTGATAGCCAATCGCCCCTTCCGTCAGGGTGTTGGTGACGATGGCTTTGGTCGCGGAAATATCCTCGTCCATTGCGTCCACATCGATACGGGTATCAAAGCTGTGATAGCTGACGACGTCCGGTACCACGGCAATACCGAAGCGGTTTGAATGCGCCTGTTCGCCGTTCAGCGGTACATTCGCCACACCGTCCGTATCGACCATCACTCTGGCGGTATTCATTGACGCCTGGCTGTTGTGCAACGCCGCGCCGTGACGCGTCGCGGTAAAACCGCCGCGCATCGTGCCGCCTACGGAGAAATAGCGTGATTGCTGCCAGCTGACGTTAGATTCCAGCTCCGCCATCATGCTGCGGTGCTTGTAATAGCCATCAAATGCCGTGTGCCCTTCGCCGGAAACCCCTGCGCGCAAACGCCATGGATTGTTACGGTCGCGGTTATCGGAATACGAAACCATCTGGCTGGTCTGGTTGCCGCTGTTCTGCAATTCATAATCCATGGATCGGCCATCGCTCCAGGGAATCGAAATTGAAAGCGAAAGACTGTCGTCCCGTTTGCTCTGATACTCAGAGCGGTAAGCCGCAAGGTTGGCGCTAATCCCCTGGATGCCCGCCAACGAAAAGCTGTGTCCCATCGACAAGCCGTAACGATCCTGCGAACGACGATCCCAGTAGTTCTGGTGGGTGTAGGTCAGATACAGCGTGGTGGCTAACTGCGGATCGTCGGCAAAAAAGGTTTTGTTACCGGTGATGGTGTACATCTCTTTTTCGTTGCCGGCGCTGTTGTTATTGGCATACTGTTCGTCGAGGAACTGCGAAAAAGTGCGGAAGTTACGCTGTGAAAAGCGGTACCCGGCAAAGGTGATGGCGCTGTTGTATTCATCGAAGGTTTTGGCATAGCTGAGCTTAAAGGACATGCCTTTTTGTTCAGCCTGATGCTTCACCCGACTCACGGATTGCGTCGCATCTGCCGATAATGCCCCCAACCAGCTCAAATCCCGGCCGATCCCCATCGACCACGCGTTATAGCGCTCGCCAGTGAGCAGCGCGCCGCCGTACAGCGACCACGCATTGCTGACCCCCCATGAGAAATCGCCGGTATAAAACGCAGGGCCCTGAATGTCATGGTTGTAAAGCGATGGCTTACCGACCGCGGCGTTGTAGCGAACGTAGCCTGGGCGCGTCAGGTAGGGAATATCGGCGGTATTAACCTGAAAGGTTTGTACGCTGCCATCCTGCTCCTCAACGCGTACATCCAATGTCCCGCGTACCGAGCCGTGCAGATCCTGAATATTAAACGGCCCCGCAGGAACGGTGGTTTGATAGATAACACGTCCCTGCTGACTGACGGTGACCTTCGCGTTACTCCGCGCGATGCCATGAACTTCAGGCGCGTAACCCTGCAAATTCGGTGGCAACATACGCTCATCGCTGGCGAGGTTAACCCCGGTGAAACGTACCGAATCAAAAACCTGAGAATTCAGATAGATTTCGCCAAGCGTCAGTTTTGCCGCCTGCATCGGTAATGGGCGATAAGCATAGATCTGATCCCAGTCGATACGCCCACGATTATCATCGGAAGCGTAATTGGCCTGATACTGCCCGCGAAAGCGCCACGCGCCGAGGTTAAAGCCTGTTTGCCCGTAGCCAGAAAGAGAGCGGTAATGATCGCCCCCCTGCTCGTAATGTGTGGCCTGACCCGAGATGCTGTAGTCAAAAATCAGCCCGGCGACGCCATTATCCCAGCGCTCCGGCGGCGTCCAGTCGGGATCGGTATATTTCATCCATGCCTGCGGCACGGTAATGTCCAGTACGCCTGCGCTATTATTCAACGCTACGCCCGGCAGACGGGAAATGTCATAGCAGGTCGCGCTAATCGGATGAATATAGGTCAGCGCCTCTTCTTTGAGCGCCAGTAATTCGAGTTGTTGCTGCGTCAGACACGCCATGGATTTATGCGGGTTGGCAGGATCGACAATATAGCGGATCGACTGCTGAGGAATTTCCTGGCTGTTAATTCGAACATCCAGCAGATATTCTCCGGGAGTCACAAAGTTGCCTTCGGAAAAACGCTGCAAATCGACATTCTGTCGGTCACTGGCGTCCAGTACGTCAGTATTAAATTCAACGGCCTCATCCGCTTCAGCCCATGCAGAGGCACAAACCAGAGTAATAAATAGCGCCAGGCGTTTTTTATCTGTTTTCAGCGTGATCATTTTCGTTCGCAAACCTTCAGATACCCGAATTGCAGTGCAGCTCAGAGATAATTCACAACAAAATGCGTGACCGCAGTAAATTCGCCGGATGTCATTCTTCCGTCACGGGAGATCAAATAAGCCGTAAAGTTGAGTGTGTTCTTCCCTGGGTTAAGCACATAATCTGGTGATGGTTCGCCCAGACGAATTTGCTGTCCTTTGCTGTCGTATATTTCTATTGCTAAATTTTCAGTTTCCGACTGCACGCTCAGATAATCAGGATTGTCCCTGTCGGGCGCACCAGAAAAGGTAATATTGGCGCGTTGAAACACATTCCCGGAATGTTGAGAATCCCCTAATGAACATCCCAGCAAATGAATACTGAAATCATGCGCGGACACTTTTTCTGGTATTCCGGAAATATCTCTGGCAGAGAGATCATCGAATTCAACCAGTAGCGACCGGTCGCGCGGGTCAACATAACAGGCAGCCTCAATAATATTTCCTCGCATGCGCATTTTGCCGGGCGTACTGTTTAGACGATTGGCGCCAGCCATAACCCATGCAGGCGAGATAAAGACAAAAAGCAGTAAAATTCGCCATCCAGGCATAACCGTATTTCCTTTCAGTTATTCGCAGGAAGGGTTAAGCAGGCGCATTAATGCGCCCGCTGCGGGTAATTACTGATAGTCGATCTGGAAATTAACGGTAGATTCGAAATCACCCGGCGTTACCGCTGCAGAAGCGTTGTTTGCCTGCAGATAAGCAACGAAATCAATGTCGGTTTCGCCGTCAGTGATATTGACCTGAGAGGCAGCTTTACCCCATTCCACGTCCTGGTTGCCGCTGTCAACCATACCAATACCCGCGCCCTTTGCAGTACCAGAGGTGAATGCGGCCAGGGCGTTGTTGTCGGTATCAATCGTTGCCGGGGTATAGGTCACAGTGGCCGTTTTCGCAACGGTGGTGTCGCAGCCCTGAAGAACGATTTTGGCATGCTTAACGCCAGCGCGTTGGTTGTCTTTTAACTGAGAGGTTGGGATCTCACCAAAATTAACCTGCACCGGGCTGGATTCAGGTGCCAGACCGCATGCGGAATTAACCAGAGAACCGGTGAATTGAATTTTACCGTTAGTCGGCTCGACATTTTTTGCAGCGAAAGCAGAAGAGGCAGTCAAAGTCATTCCCGCCATCAGCGCGCAGGCCACAGCCACGTTTTTCATTTTCATATTACTACTTAACCTTATATCCGTTTTTAGTTATTCCGATGATCTATTTCCGCAGACACTTAACGTCAGGGAAATGCTGATCTGCAGGTGGCGGTAGCGCATATCCCTGCAAACAATCCATCTCAACCCGCCCCTTATTTTGAACATCACTGGCATTCCATACGAAATACCGTCCACAGCTGTTCAGGCTGTTTCGGGGCTTATATTAAGTCGGCAGAAAAATGACACAATGCAAAAATACGGTATTAATCAAACTCAGGGAATCGTGTTGTATCACCGCCTGCATAACGATCGTTTACCTAAAAAACCACCAGAATCCAGGCGCATACCAGTGTTAATATCTATTATTTTGCATTTTTATAGAGCTTTTATCTATCAACTATTTTTTTATTTAGTCCGGACACCAGGCAAAATGTATTTATGAAAGTTTTGTAAAAATGAAAGTGGATATCAAAAGCGAGTAATGACAATAAGATAGTGACAGAGAGAAAGGAGAATGAGACAACTTATAAGAAATATTAAAATATTGTTATATAAATATTAATGAAGCGATCTATGGCGCAACCATTTTTTATAAATAAATTATGTTATGCTATTGCTTCCCCCACTCGAATGCGAGATATCCTGCTTTAAAGGAGACATCAGTGATTTCTCATATACCAATAAACAAAATTAAATCCGTAATTATTGGTGATGGCTTAGTTTTCAGACCAAATAAAAATACCCTAAAAGACCTGACATCGGGTGAAATGGCGACATTGAATAATGTGGCAACGCAATTACTGCTCTATTTGTTGCAAAATGGTAAAGAGATTTCCTCGCGCGATGAAATTCTGCTGAATGTTTTCCAGCATAATGGCGCCCGGGCGACGGATGCCAATCTCAACCAGCACATTTCATTTCTGCGCAAAGCAATAACGTCAACGGGTCACCCTGCCGAACTCATCGTCACCATTCCGCGAATGGGATTTCGGATGGGCGACGTCAATATCAATATTCAGCAACTGGAAGAGGCGCAAACTCCAGCGCGAATTGCCCATGTTGCAAAGAAGCTCAACAAAAAGAACCGAAACCGATGGCCAGTCGCGATAACAACGTTAATCACCGGTATCGCAGTGCTGGCTACAGCGTGGCTAACATGGATACCCAATGAAATCGCCATGACGGACGCAGCTATTCTGCGGACAATCGACTACGAGCAATGCCGGGTACATATATTAGGGAATGCTCTTACCGATACCATAACTGAAAAGAAAGCGCTGGATATATTCAAGTCAGTGGGGATTAACCCAAACTGTTCGCATCCAAAAGATCTCTATCTTAATACGTGGGCGAGCAACCATAACCTGGTTGAGTGGTCGTTTGCCGCTGAATGCGGACTAAACCTCGGCTATTACCATTGCGTCAGCCAGTATCGTCATTATGAGGAATGATATGAAGCAGGAAAGCGATCACTCTCCTTTACTGTGGTCAGTGGTAATTGCCATTTTTGGGCTGGCGGCCATTGCTTTTTTCATTATCGTCGGGAATGCGAAGAAACAAGAAATCAGCTTTTCATGCTCATCGGAATTTACGTCGATACTCGACATCCAAAATAGCAAAAAGGAACTCAACGGAATTATGCTGATCACTAGCTACAATTCCGGGCACCTTTCATTGTCAGTACAGGGGAAATTCAAAAGTGATGATGGTGAGTTCACTGTTAGCCGAAAACTGTTCTTTCGCTACGCCCGTCCGCTCGGCCATACCGCAGGCGTTTTCATGCTCACTCCCGATGGACGTGAAAAATCCCCCGATGATGACGCAACGGATGCTGTCGATTACCTCTTCTTCGACGCTTACGAACGTGCCGACAAGCTGTATATGCTGAAGCGCCTGAATGAGGAAACGGTTCTTATTGGCGATAACTTTTCACCCCGCTTCGCCTGCGTGATGAATCACTTCGCGGGTTAATCGCCTCTACGATATGCGTCGGGTTAAGGATGACCTGATGTGTTTCCCGCCCGGCAGCGCGGAGGTTGCAATGCAGTGTAATGATGGGATTGTTATTTGGGGTGGGCTAAAACGACGAAAGCCTGAATCATTTCTGATTCAGGCTTTCTGAATAGTGGCGGAATGGACGGGACTCGAACCCGCGACCCCCTGCGTGACAGGCAGGTATTCTAACCAACTGAACTACCACTCCGCGTTGTGTTCCGCTCGGGAACGAAGCGAATATTACGGATTGCCTCGCGCCTCGTCAACGCTTTTTCTCACGTTTTTAATCGTTTGCTGCAAAAATCACCCGAATGGTCATTTCTGCACTGTAATTGGGTCATTTACGCCCGCCAGAGACAACTTCCACCCTTCTTCTGCACCAGGTCAAGGCGCGATTCATGGGCCGCTAACTCCTCATCAGTGGCGAAAACAACGCGTAGTTTACTGGACTGCCGAACAATGCGCTGGATCCCCGTGTCATTTTGCTGCTGGCTGTCACCTTCCATCGAGAACGCCATCGTGGTCTGCCCACCGGTCATCATCAGATAAACGTCGGCCAGAATCTGGGCATCGAGCAATGCGCCGTGCAGGGTTCGTTTACTGTTGTCTATTTCATAGCGCGAGCATAACGCATCAAGGCTGTTTCGCTTGCCAGGAAACATTTTCCTTGCCAGCGCCAGGCTATCGGTTATTTTGCAAAATTCGTTGGTTTTCGGAATATCACGATTGAGCTTAGAAAACTCATAATCCATAAAGCCGATATCAAACGATGCGTTATGGATGACCAGCTCCGCGCCGCGAATGTAGTCGAGAAACTCGTCGGCCACCTCGGCAAACGTAGGCTTATCGAGCAGGAATTCGTCTGCGATTCCGTGTACGCCAAACGCTTCCGGATCCACCAGCCGATCCGGCTTCAGGTAAACGTGGAAGTTATTACCGGTCAGGCGGCGGTTCACCACTTCGACCGCACCGATCTCAATGATCTTGTGGCCTTCGTAGTGGGCGCCAATCTGGTTCATACCGGTGGTTTCGGTATCAAGGACTACCTGTCGTGTAATTCCAGTGCTCATAACGGTCATTTATGTCAGACTTATCGTTTGATTTCGATTTGCTAAAACAGGAAGTCTACCAGAGATGCTTAAACAGGTAGAAATTTTCACCGATGGTTCTTGCCTGGGAAATCCAGGGCCAGGTGGTTACGGGGCAATTTTACGCTATCGCGGGCGCGAAAAAACCTTTAGTGAAGGGTACAACCTCACAACCAATAATCGCATGGAGTTGATGGCGGCAATCGTTGCGCTGGAAGCCCTGAAAGAACAGTGTGAAGTGATACTCAGCACCGACAGCCAGTATGTGCGCCAGGGCATTACACAATGGATCCACAACTGGAAGAAGCGCGGCTGGAAAACGGCAGATAAAAAACCGGTAAAGAACGTCGATCTGTGGAAACGTCTGGATGCCGCGCTGGGTCCGCATCAAATCAAATGGGAATGGGTTAAAGGCCATGCGGGCCATCCGGAAAACGAACGCTGTGATGAGCTTGCGCGCGCCGCGGCAATGAGTCCCACTCAGGATGATATCGGATATCAGGCCGAGTCTTAAGCGTCCGGCTTGCGGTATTGCCGGGTAGCGCCAACGGCCTGGCGGATAGGCGTTTTGCTTTTATTTTGTTTCATTGGGTTGAGCGTAAGTGGAATGGTTCGCTTACGCGCGACCACCAGTTGCAAACATCCCAGGGCAGGAATATGGGCGCTTAACATTTTCCCGCCTTTCTTGTTCCAGGGCAGAACATGAAAGCGGCTGTAGTGCAGCACTTCAAAATTTAGCAAAGAGAGCCAGTCCAGTTGACGCATGAGGGTAAACATCCGGCTGTTGTAAGGCGGGGTCTTGCGCAATACCGGCACCAGTTTACGCAGTCCCATCAGGCTTACCGGATTAAACCCGCTCAGAATCAACCAGCCGTCATCAATTAGCACACGATCGGCTTCGCGCAGTAACCGATGCGGATCGTCACACCACGGTAACGTATGGGCCAACAAACAGACATCCACCGACTTGTCGGCAAAGGGCAGATGTAAAGGATCGGCCGTTACCTGCATGGGAGAACCCAGCAAAGAAACATTTACCTGATGAGAAACCGCGCACGCTTCAGAATCGATTTCTGCGCTTAAATTACCAATTTTAAGCAGATGAAAACCGTACATTTTTGCGAACCACGGGTTAAGCTGATGCTCCAGCGCCTCACGATAGTATTCGCCCCAGGGTAAATCATCCCAGCTCACGGGCGCTACGACAGTTTGAGGGATCCTTGCCGGTTTCATCATAACCTTCCGTTTCGCATTGAGAGGTAAGATATGAATCTTAACAGTATTCCTGCATTTCAGGACAATTACATCTGGGTCCTGTCAAATAATGACCAACATTGTCTGATTGTTGACCCGGGAGAAGCAGCCCCAGTTCTGCAAGCCATTGCAGAACATAACTGGGTGCCAGAGGCCATTCTGCTGACCCACCATCATCAGGATCACGTTGGCGGCGTGAAAGAACTCCTGCAACACTTTCCACAAATAGTGGTATACGGACCGGCTGAAGCGCAAGATAAGGGAACGACGCACATAGTCGAAGATGGCGATATTGCTCTCGTATTGGGGCATGAATTTAAGGTAATTGCTACGCCGGGTCACACTTTAGGACATATCTGTTACTTTAGTCACCCTTACCTGTTTTGTGGCGACACGCTCTTTTCTGGTGGCTGCGGTCGGCTTTTCGAAGGTACTGCAACACAGATGTATCAATCACTTAAAAAGATCAGCGCACTTCCCGATGATACTTTGATTTGTTGCGCGCATGAGTACACATTAGCAAATATGAAGTTTGCTTTAAGCATCCTCCCGCACGATTCGTTCATAAATGAATATTATCGTAAAGTTAATGAGTTACGCGTAAAAAAACAAATGACACTACCCGTAATTCTGAAAAATGAGCGGCGAAATAATATTTTTTTGCGAACTGAAGATATTGATTTAATTAATGAAATAAACAAAGAAACAATATTGCAACAACCTGAAGAGCGTTTTGCCTGGTTAAGGTCAAAGAAAGATACGTTCTGACAATTCCGGGTTGCCTTTTGAAAACTTCGCCGTTATGATCGGTCGTCTTTTAAGCAACTATTGACACACACATGAAGGCAAAAGCGATATTACTCGCCTCTGTCCTGCTTGTTGGGTGCCAGAATACTGGTAACGTCCAACAGCACGCACAGAGCCTTTCTGCAGCTGGTCAAGGGGAAGCAGGAAAGTTTACAAGCCAGGCGCGATGGATGGACGATGGAACATCTATCGCTGCTGATCAAGATTTGTGGGCTTTCATTGGTGACGAGCTAAAGATGGGAATTCCGGAAAACAGCCGGATTCGCGAACAGAAACAGAAGTATTTACGCAATAAGAGCTATCTCCACGATGTAACTTTACGGGCAGAGCCGTATATGTACTGGATAGCCGGGCAGGTTAAGAAACGTAACATGCCAATGGAACTGGTATTACTACCCATAGTGGAGAGCGCTTTTGATCCTCACGCAACGTCTGGCGCCAATGCCGCAGGTATTTGGCAGATCATTCCGAGCACGGGGCGCAATTATGGTTTAAAGCAGACCCGCAATTATGATGCACGTCGCGACATTGTGGCTTCCACCACTGCCGCGCTCGACATGATGCAGCGTCTGAACAAGATGTTTGATGGCGACTGGCTGCTGACCATTGCTGCTTATAATAGCGGTGAAGGTCGCGTGATGAAGGCGATCAAAACGAACAAAGCGCGTGGTAAATCCACCGACTTCTGGTCGTTACCGTTGCCTCAGGAAACGAAGCTGTATGTGCCCAAAATGCTGGCTTTGAGCGATATTCTCAAAAACAGCAAGCGCTATGGCGTGCGTCTGCCTACAACAGACGAAAGCCGCGCATTGGCACGTGTTCGCTTGAATAGCCCGGTTGAGATGGCTCAGGTTGCCGATATGGCGGGTATATCCGTCAGCAAGCTGAAGACCTTCAATGCAGGCGTGAAAGGCTCCACGTTGGGTGCCAGCGGTCCGCAATATGTGATGGTGCCAAAGAAGCATGCAGAAAAGCTGCGTGAGTCTCTGGCTTCAGGCGAAATTGCAGCCGTGCAGTCAACGCTGCTCGCGGATAACACGCCGCTGAACAGCCGTAGCTACAAAGTTCGCTCTGGCGATACGCTTTCTGGCGTTGCTTCACGTCTTGGCGTGAGCACAAAAGACCTGAAACAGTGGAACAATCTGCGTGGTTCTTCCCTGAAAGTAGGCCAAAGCCTGACGGTAGGCGCTGGAACCAGCGCGCAGCGCCTGGCTAATAACAGCGATAGCATCACCTATCGTGTGCGTAAGGGCGACTCGCTGTCGAGCATTGCCAAACGTCACGGGGTTAACATCAAAGATGTGATGCGCTGGAATAGCGACACGGATAACCTGCAGCCTGGCGATCAGCTAACGTTGTTTTTGAAAAACAACGGTATGCCGGACTCCTGATAACATTGTAGAAATGAAGGCACTGGTTTCCCCCCAGTGCCTTTTTTATTTATCCTGCTTTATGCGCCTCTACCATTATCGTGTCGCTGGTAAACGACCCCTCTTCCTGTAATGCAAAGTAGGCCTTCACGTCAGCAGATGCACTCTCCTGGTATAAACGAATCGCTTCGGTCAACGCCGCAGGCGTACGCATCCGCGCAACCCACGAACTGAACACCAGCGGCAAGCGGTCAGTTAACAAGGTGTCAGCAATGAGATTCGCGTCATTGATTAAAGACAGCCACTCCCCGCTGGAATAATTGCGTACGTGCGAGGTATCACGCAACGCTTCCACGGTTTGTAACCAGATATCACGTACAGGGTGACCCGGCGACATCACATCCATCACGATCAGTACGCCGCCGGGCTTCAGGACGCGGTTCACCTCCCGCAGCGCGCGCCCGACATCATGCCAGTGATGCGCGGAATAGCGGCTAATCACCACATCAAACGCGTTATCTTCAAATGGCAGGCTTTCGGCATAACCCTGGCGCGTGGAGAGGTTTTCCAGCCCCCTGTCTTTTGCCGCCTCCGCCACCACTTCAAGCATTTGTGAAGATAAATCATAAGCTACGACCTGCCTGACGTGTTGCGCAGCCACAAAACTGGCATGCCCTGCTCCGCATCCCATATCCAGTAACCGGGCTTGCGGAAATGCTGACAATCTTGCGGACAGGCGTTGCAAATCGCGGCCAGAGGCATGTACCGCACTGGTCAAATAGGCATTAGCCTGAGAGCCAAACTGTTTTTCGACGTTGTCATGATGGGAGCGTGTTGTCATTGTGTTGTCCTTCGGTTGTTGTTTAATAGGAAGGGCAGCACCACTACAGGTCTGCCCTACGGCAGACCTGACACACCGTTATTGTTCAGGTTTGCCGGGACTGAATTCAACGAGTAGCGGATTGTGATCGGATGCGCGGGTGACCAGCACAGAGGCTTCACTCACGTTCAAACCACGATAGAACACAAAATCGAGAGGGCGACCAAACGCGCGTCGGCGTTGATCGTCGGTAAAGCGCACCTGGCGCAGCGACATTTCGCGCGCAAAGCGGTACAGCGCATTCATCCGTCGACGGCTCCAGGCATTAAAATCACCCGCCATGATCACCGGACCGCTGTGATGGGCAATCTGATCGCCAATAGGAAGTAACTGCTTACTATAAACATCAACGCCGAGGCTGAAATTTACCGCGTGGATATTCACCACCATCAATAAACGCGTATCAGGCAATGGGTAAACCGTCACCAATGCCGATTTCGCCAGCCGTAAAATAGGCTCACGCTCGCGCAATGGACAGCAGTAAACAGGATGGGCGGCAGAAAGTGTCATGACGCCAGAGGGGTGCTGAGGCAGCACAAAGGCGGGTACCTGGTCGGCAGCGAGATAGTTAGCGGTCGCAAACTGCACCAGTTCAGGCGTGGTTTGCGCTTCCTGCAATAACACCAGATGCGCATCTTTGCCAAAATTTTTCAGCACCGACTGCCATTCTGCACGCTGCTGCTTAAAAATATTCCATACCAGCACGCGAATGCGATCTTCACTGCTTAACGGAGCGCCTGCGGGTAATGCCTGGCCAATATGCGCAAACGACCCTGGCGGTAAAATCCGCTCAACGGGCTGTCCGGCAACATAACGCATGGCATAGGTGTTTTTTCGCACTTTAGACTTTCAAACCTCTGTAACGTCAACCAGTCCGCAGCCGGACTGGTTCTTCTGTTATAGGGATTTTAGCACTCACTTTCAACGAACAATTGCAGTTTGTTTTGTAAGTGGGCGCTTACATCAATGATTTACCCCAGAGCAATGCGTACAGGTTTATCAAGGCGACCGCTGACGCCCATCAGTAAGAAAGCCACCAGAACAATGAGGGCGCCAATCCACGGCGTCTGCGCCAAACCGTAATGCTCCACCGTTTGCCCGCCAATAACTGAACCCAATGCAATACCAATGTTAAACGCTGCAATGTTGAGTCCTGATGCCACATCTACCGCATTAGGCGTGAATTGTTCGGCTTTCTGAACAACGTAGACCTGCAAACCCGGTACGTTGCCAAAGGCAAAGATCCCCATCACCAGAATAGTGGCCAGTGCGGCGTACTGAGTGGATGCGGTCACCTGGAAGACCATCAGCAGAACAAACAGTGCGGCGAAAATAAATTTCAGCGCAGGAACGGCACCATGCTTATCTGCCAGTTTGCCGCCCCAGATATTGCCGATAGCCACAGATACGCCATAGCCCAGCAAGATCCAGCTTACTGCTGCCGGGGAGAATCCAGCCAGATCCTGCATCATCGGCGCCAGGAAGGTGAATGCCGTGAATACACCGCCATAGCCCAGCGCCGTAACGGCGTAAATCAGCAACAGACGAGGATGGGTCAGCACTTTCACCTGGTCACGAATGCTGGCGGCCGCCCGACCGGGAATGTTGGCCGGGATCAGCAGTTGGCTACTAATCAGCGCAATCACGCCTAACATTGATACCGCAAGAAAAGTTTCGCGCCAGCCAAAATGCTGACCGATGAATGTCCCCAGCGGCACGCCCGTAACCAGCGCCACCGTTAAGCCGCCAAACATAATGGCGATCGCGGAAGCCGCTTTCTCTTTCGGCACCAGACTTGTCGCGATGGTAGAGCCAATTGAGAAGAACACACCGTGCGCCAGCCCCGTCAGCAGACGGGCGACGATTAATGTCATATAGCCCGGAGCCTGCCATGCCAGCAAATTCCCGGCCGTAAACAAGACCATCAGCGCGACCAGTAACTGTTTACGCGGTAAGCGTCCGGTCAGAGCAGTCAGCACCGGCGCGCCAATAGCCACGCCCAGCGCATAGATTGAAACCAACATTCCGGCGGAAGGTAACGAGATCGCCAGTTGTTGAGCAATGGTCGGCACCAGGCCGACAATCACAAACTCAGTCGTGCCAATAGCGAAGGCACTTATTGTCAGTGCAAATAAAGCGAGAGGCATAAATAACTCCATAACATCAGTAATCAGATGACACGCAGTATGCCTGGATGTTTTAATGACAAAAATATTCAAAATATCAATTTAATTTTGCTTCAGGTGCAAAAATGAAAGCAACCTCCGAAGAACTTGCAATTTTTGTTGCTGTCGTGGAAAGCGGCAGCTTCAGCCGGGCGGCAGAGCAGCTTGGACAGGCAAATTCCGCTGTCAGCCGGGCAGTTAAAAAGCTGGAGATGAAGCTCGGCGTCAGTCTGCTTAATCGTACGACCCGACAGCTGAGCCTGACTGAAGAGGGTGAGCGATACTTCAGGCGCGTGCAGCAGATACTGCAAGAAATGGCTGCAGCAGAAACGGAAATCATGGAATCACGTAATACCCCACGCGGCTTACTGCGTATCGATGCGGCAACGCCGGTAATGCTGCATTTCCTGATGCCGCTGATTAAACCGTTCCGTGAGCGGTATCCCGAGATGACGTTGTCTCTTGTCTCCTCAGAAACGTTCATCAATCTTATTGAACGAAAAGTGGATGTTGCGATACGCGCAGGCACGTTGACTGATTCAAGTCTGCGCGCACGTCCGTTATTTACCAGCTACCGCAAGATTATCGCTTCACCTGACTATATTGCCCGTTTTGGCAAGCCAGAGAGTGTTGAAGAGTTAAAACGGCACCTGTGTCTGGGGTTTTCTGAACCCATCTCGCTCAATACCTGGCCAATAGCCTGTAGCGATGGGCAGCTCCATGAGGTCGAATGTGGGATTTCTTCCAACAGCGGGGAAACGTTAAAACAGCTTTGCCTGAGCGGTAACGGCATTGCATGTCTTTCAGATTATATGATTGACAAAGAGATCGAGCAGGGAGAACTGGTGGAACTGCTGGCCGATAAGCGTCTGCCGGTAGAAATGCCTTTCAGCGCCGTTTACTACAGCGATCGTGCCGTCAGTACACGTATCCGGGCATTTATCGACTTCTTAAGTGAACATATAAAAACAGCTCCCGAAGGAGCTGTGAAAGAGGGTTAAAGGGTACAAAGGGTCAGGCAATTAATCCCACTCAGGGGCCAGACCTTCCGGGCTAACCAGGCGGTCGTTGCAATCCAGTGCCGCGATCGCTGCTCTATCTTCGGCATCCAGACGCAGTTCCAGTGCCAGTAGGTTACTTGCCAGGTTTTCACGCTTGGTGGAAGAAGGTATTACTGAGTAACCTTCTCCCATTGCCCATGCCAGGATAACCTGTGCCGGAGTGGCATTGTGTTTTGCGGCGATGCGTGCAATCACCTCATCTTTCAGCGCTTTACCATAAGCCAGCGTCATGTAAGAGGTGATGTGGATACCGTGCGCTTTCGCCCAGTCAACCACCCGACGGCTCTGCAGATACGGAGACAGTTCAATCTGGTTAGTGGCGATGTTCTCCACGCCCACTGTAGCAATGGCTTTTTCCATCAGCGGAATGGTGAAGTTTGAAATGCCAATTTCGCGAGTCAGCCCTTGTTCTTTAGCTTCAAGCAATGCCTGCATACATTCTTCGACAGATACGGCGTCACCCGGAGAGGGCCAGTGGATTAGCGTCAGATCGACATAATCCGTACGAAGTTTTTTCAGGCTCTCTTTCAGGCTTGGGATCAGCTTGTCTTTGCTAAGGTTTTCAATCCAGATCTTGGTGGTGATGTACAGCTCGCTACGTGGTACGCCGCTCTCAGCAATCGCCTGGCCAACAGCCGCTTCATTATCATAGATTTGCGCAGTGTCGACAGCACGGTAGCCCAGCTCTAGCGCCGTTTTAACAGAAGCGATAACCACGTCGTCTTTCAGGCGAAAAGTACCTAAACCGAATGCAGGGATAGTCATGAAATTCCTCTTTTTAATCACAATGTTCGTTTACGGAGAGGATTATGAACTTCAGCGCTTTATAGAAAAAGAATGAAAAATGCAGAGGATTTTTGCGAATTTAGCAATAATTAAATCGCAGGCAAAGAAAAAGCCCTGAGCTAACGCTCAGGGCTCTTAATAAGTGGCGGAACGGACGGGACTCGAACCCGCGACCCCCTGCGTGACAGGCAGGTATTCTAACCAACTGAACTACCGCTCCACCGAATTTCTTTGTCACCACCCGGATTTTCATCCCGGTTTAC
>OJIW01000038.1_pt1 | contig 90682 bp, 83 predicted proteins | sample 1596041 | NCBI WGS metagenome assembly OJIW01 (sample SAMEA4350119, study PRJEB24818) | metagenome | biome: human; feature: gut; material: faeces | place: Denmark | collected 2013-09 | reverse complement strand
GATGGTCATTGACCTCGGCATAGGTCAGATAGCCTTGCTCCTTACCACGTTGGACAAGAAGCTTCAGCTGTGACTGCGGGTTTTGCTCCATAAGACGGTATCCACACTTAATTCGTTTGATTGGTGTTGGGCGGTAAAACCGCCAACGGCAAAACGAGGGCATACTTATATTTTGCCGCTGCCTCTCCGTGCGGCTGTCGGGGGCTTCCCGATCGATATTCGGCAGTTAAGCCGTTAAATACTTCATCATTCACGTTGTCTCTGCGTTAGCTGCGTTCTCTCTTCCTGGTCATGTACTTATGTACACTCCCAGGCGTTCGTTCACTTGCTGCCTTGATACAACGCGAATGATTTTGTCTTTGTTTTGTCTTTCTCTTATTTCTTGGCCAGTTCCTGGTTCAGCGTCCAGAGTTCCCGGCGTTCTTCGCTGCTTAAACCGTGTGTGCGCTCACGAGCTATCAACTCTTCCTGGCGCAGTTCAAGCATCGAATCAAACATATGGTTGAGTGAGTCGGTGAAGGTTTTTTCTGCGATATCTTTATCTGCTATATCGTCCCACATCGACAGTTTTTCAAGGGTTGCAGCATCATTTGTGCCACGATAGTGCTCTAAAAGTTGGCCGGTGGTCAGGCCTGGCTGAGCCAGACAAGTGTTGACCAGTTCTCTGAATAAGCCAAGTCCAGGCAGCTTATTGCTGTCCAGCGCGCCTAACGGCGGAACCAGCGGAGCAAGGTCCGGGTTTTGCACCAGCAACCCTATAAGTATACGCATGGTCGTACGTTTTAGCTGTGGAACAGGGCGGGAAGCGCCATTTTCTGCCAGTTTTGGCATTAAACGTTCAAGCTGGCTGTCATCCAGAATGCCGAGCTTGTTTCCCAACTCCTGTCGCAGATAAATGCGCAACGTTTCGCCCGGCACCTGAGTGATCAGTGGCAGCGCCAGCGTGCTGAGCTGCGCGCGTCCGTCCGGGGTACTCAAATCTACCTGTGGCAACAGGCTATTAAATAAAAACGCAGAGAGCGGCAACGCCTGCTCCATCCGGGCTTCGAAAGCCTCTTTCCCTTCTTTACGCACTAACGTATCGGGATCTTCGCCATCAGGTAAAAACATAAAGCGTAGCTGGCGGCCGTCTGTCATATAAGGCAGTGCGGTTTCCAGCGCGCGCCATGCTGCGTCGCGTCCGGCGCGGTCGCCGTCGTAGCAGCAAATCACGTTGTTCGTCGCGCGAAACAACAGTTGGATGTGATCGGCGGTGGTTGACGTCCCAAGGGATGCCACGGCGTAGTTAATGCCGTATTGCGCCAGCGCCACCACATCCATATAACCTTCCACCACTAACAGGCGCTGCGGATCGGCGTTATCCTGCTGGGCTTCATAAAGGCCATACAGCTGGCGACCTTTATGGAAAATATCGGTTTCCGGGGAGTTCAGATACTTCGGCAGGGCATCGCCCAGCACGCGTCCACCAAAACCAATGACCCGACCACGTTTGTCGCGGATGGGGAACATCACCCGTTCGCGAAAACGATCGTAACTGCGTCCCTGATCGTTGGTGACCAACATCCCCGCATCGACCAACGATTTGCGATTCTCAGCATTGCCGCCAAACCGTTTCAGGACGTTATCCCAGCCGGGGGGGGCAAAACCAATAGCAAAACGGGTGATAACGTCGCTACTTAATCCTCGCTTTTCCAGGTACTGGCGCGCAGGGGTAGCAGCGGGCTGCATCAAAGACTGTTGATAAAAAGTGTTCAGGCCGTCCATCAATTGATAAAGGCTTTGCCGTTGATGGCGCTCTATCTGACTGGGGCCACTGCCTGCTTCATAGGGCACTTCAAGGTTGTGCATTGCGGCCAGTTCTTCGACGGTTTCCACAAACTCGAGCTTGTCGTAGTTCATGAGAAAGTCGACGGCGTTGCCATGCGCGCCACACCCAAAGCAGTGATAAAACTGTTTTTCACCGTTTACGGTGAAAGAGGGGGTTTTTTCGTTATGGAACGGACAGCACGCGTGATAATTTTTGCCCTGCTTTTTCAGCTTTACCCGCGCGTCGATGAGATCGACGATGTCGGTTCTTGCCAGCAGGTCATTAATAAATACACGTGGGATTCGTCCAGCCATATGCCCCGTTATTACACTTCATCCTTCAAACTGTCTCTGCGTTGGCTGCACTCGCTCACCCCTGTCACTTACTTAAGTAAGCTCCGGGGATTCACTCACTTGCCGCCTTGATACAGTGTGAATGATTTTGTGTAATTGCTGATGTATAAACGAAAACAAGCCGCGCATTCCTTCCGGAAGCACGGCCTTACAACTACAACTCAGTCTGAATTGAGAGCTTTAGCTCTCAATGGATTAGTACAGACGAGTACGGCGTGCGTTTTCGCGAGCCAGTTTCTTCGCGTGACGTTTCACAGCAGAAGCTTTAGCGCGCTTACGTTCGGTAGTCGGTTTTTCATAGAACTCACGACGACGAACTTCCGCCAGAACACCTGCTTTTTCGCATGAACGCTTGAAGCGACGCAGTGCTACGTCGAACGGCTCGTTTTCACGTACTTTAATTACCGGCATGTAACTCTCACCTTTAATAAATTCGGTTTGCCGCTGGCATCAACGCCAGCTTATTTCAAAATGGTGCGGAATTTTACTGCAATTGCTGCTGCTTTGTAAAGCACCCACGCGATTTTGAAAGGGACTTTTATAAGGACAAGGAGTATACACGAGGCATGCGCCTGGGGCGAACAAAGTTTTACATCAACCCGCATTGGTCCTACACTGCGCGGTAATAGAGCGAGGTAAAACAAGTCATGCGTGTACTGGGTATTGAAACATCCTGCGATGAAACCGGCATCGCCATTTACGACGATGAAAAAGGTCTTTTAGCCAACCAATTGTATAGTCAGGTGAAATTACACGCTGACTACGGCGGCGTAGTGCCAGAACTGGCCTCGCGCGATCACGTACGTAAAACCGTACCGCTGATTCAGGCCGCGCTGAAAGAAGCGGGACTCACGGCAAAAGAGATCGATGCGGTGGCGTACACCGCAGGTCCTGGTCTGGTTGGCGCGCTGCTGGTCGGCGCAACCGTAGGACGTTCGCTGGCGTTCGCCTGGGGCGTGCCGGCAATTCCTGTGCACCACATGGAAGGGCATTTGCTGGCGCCGATGCTGGAAGAGAATCCTCCTGCTTTTCCGTTCGTCGCGCTGCTGGTTTCCGGTGGGCACACGCAACTGATTAGCGTCACTGGTATCGGTCAGTATGAATTACTGGGTGAATCGATTGATGACGCGGCAGGTGAAGCGTTTGACAAAACCGCCAAGCTGCTGGGGCTGGATTATCCTGGCGGCCCAATGCTGTCTAAGCTGGCGTCACAGGGTGTGGAAAAACGCTTTGTCTTCCCGCGTCCGATGACCGACCGTCCGGGGCTGGATTTCAGCTTCTCCGGCCTGAAAACCTTCGCCGCGAATACGATTCGTAATAACGAAAATGACGATCAAACGCGTGCAGATATCGCCCGTGCCTTTGAAGATGCGGTGGTTGATACGCTGATGATCAAGTGCAAACGCGCGCTGGATCAAACCGGTTTTAAACGTCTGGTGATGGCGGGGGGCGTGAGCGCTAACCGCACGCTGCGCGCAAAACTGGCCGAAATGATGCAAAAACGCCGCGGCGAAGTGTTCTATGCGCGCCCGGAATTTTGTACCGACAACGGGGCGATGATCGCCTACGCGGGGATGGTGCGTTTTAAAGCGGGCGCAACGGCGGATCTTGGCGTGATCGTGCGTCCACGCTGGCCGCTGGCGGAATTACCGGCGGCGTGAGTTTTTTGCCCGGTGGGGCTTTGCTTACCGGGCCAACAAAACCGTAGGCCGGGTCAGGCGAAGCCGCCACCCGGCGATAAACCACGCTACACCCGCAACATTCCTTTCTCTTCCAGAAACGCAATAATCGTCGCCAGACCGTCGCCCCCCTTCAGGTTAGTAAACGTCCACGGACGCTCGCCGCGCATGCGCAGGGTATCGCGTTCCATCACCTCCAGCGAAGCGCCTACGTAAGGGGCCAGATCGGTTTTGTTGATCACCAGAAAATCGGATTTGGTGATCCCCGGCCCGCCTTTACGCGGGATCTTCTCGCCTTCGGCAACGTCGATCACGTAGATCGTCAGATCCGCTAATTCCGGGCTGAAGGTGGCGCTCAGGTTATCGCCGCCGCTTTCCACAAAAATCAGATCCAGGTTGCCGAATTTCTCGCTCAGCGCTTCGACCGCGGCCAGATTCATCGACGCATCTTCGCGGATGGCGGTATGTGGACAGCCGCCAGTTTCCACACCAACTATTCTGTCCGGTTCCAGGGCACCTGCTTCGGTGAGAATGCGCTGATCTTCTTTGGTGTAGATATCGTTAGTCACGACCGCCAGTTGATAGCTGCTGCGCATGGCTTTGCATAACGCTTCCAGCAGCGCTGTTTTGCCGGAGCCAACCGGGCCGCCAACGCCCACGCGCAGGGGATGCTTGTAATCACTCATTTTTTCTCCTCAGGAACGGAATAAGCGGGAATATTGGGTTTCATGCCGGGCAGACGCGATGGCGGCTAACGGCGTTGCGGATCCGAGGCTGGCGTCAGGACACGCCAGCGCTTGTGCCACACCTTGCGCGTAACGATCGCCAAGCGAAATAATCAACCGCTGCGCCGCCTGCTGGCCAAAGGGAACCAGTTTGACGCCTGCCATCACTGCGCTCTCAATCCAGCTGTAGCCGAGGCTTAATGCCAGATTCGTCAGGGGGATTTTCCAGCGTACGCCCAGCCAGGCCATGCCGCACAGCTGGCTGTCGGTAAAGAGCGTGCGCCATTCCCGGGAACAGTCTGGTTCCCAGTCGGTAACCAGTCGCGTAAAGGCGATGCCCCGGCTGCGTTCTTCATCCCGCAGTTCGCGGGTTTCCCGACAGGCCAGCAGGTAAGCGGTCCAGCGGCGCGCGGCGGCGAGATCGTCCTGCTCACAGGCGCGATACAATCTCGCCAGCAGCGGTAAGTCGACGGTAAAAAAGTTGTGCTCCATCTGCTGAATTTGCCAGTCAGAGAAGTCATCGACGCTTTTCACCCAGCCGATTTCCACCGCCCACTCCAGACCCTGAGACCAGGTAAACGATCCCACCGGGAGACTGCTGCTGGCGAGCTGCATCAGGCGCAGCTGTTGGGTGCTATGCATCAGTGCGCATGGCCGTGATGATGCCCGTGTGACTCGCTGGCATAGGCACCCGCTTCCGGCTCAAACGGCAATTGGGCAAACGCCACCTCGAGGTTGAACTGGCGCAACATATCGTCCAGCACATGATCGTGGTGGTAGCGCAGCTCATCGGGCAGGATCTGCAACGGTACGTGGCGATTACCAAGGTGGTAACAGGCTTTGGCGAGCAAAAAAGGGTTGGCGCAGCGCACGACGGAAACCGACTCCGGCGCGGCGATCACTTCGATCACTTCGCGGCCATCGTCGGTAGTCAGCAGATCGCCGCCGCGTAACAGTAAACCGCGCGGTAGCATTAAGCCGGCTTCGCGGCCATCGCTCAGCGCCACTCTGGCGCGGCTTTTTACCCGAACATCAATGGGTAGCGTGACGCTTGCGGTGACGCGGTGGGCGTGGTCAAGGCGTTGGGTCAGGTAGATCATCCTCACTCCTTAAAACAGGAAATAGCGTTGCGCCATCGGCAAAACGTCTGCCGGGTCGCTGGTAATCAGTTCACCATCAATGCGTACCTCGTAGGTCTGGGCATCGACGGTGATATTAGGCTGCAGAGCGTTGTGGATCATGTCAGCCTTTTTTACCGTCCGGCAGCCTTTGACGACGGCGATAGCGCTTTGCAAATTAAGTTGCTGCGGGACGTTTTGCGCGTCGGCAGCCTGTGAAATAAAGGTCAGACGGGTGTGATGCCGCGCTGCGCCAAGCGCGCCGAACATCATGCGGTAATGCACCGGCTGCGGGGTAGGGATTGAGGCGTTGATATCACCCATCGGCGCGCAGGCGATCATCCCGCCCTTCACGATGGTCGCCGGTTTTACGCCAAAAAAGGCTGGCGACCACAGTACCAGGTCGGCCAGTTTACCGGGCTCAACCGAGCCGACTTCGTGGGCGATACCGTGGGTCAATGCCGGATTGATGGTGTACTTGGCGATGTAGCGTTTAACACGCTGATTGTCGTTGTCGCCGATTTCTTCTGCCAGCGGACCACGCTGAACCTTCATGCGGTGCGCCACCTGCCAGGTGCGCAGGATCACTTCGCCCACGCGCCCCATCGCCTGTGAATCGGACGAGGTCAGGGAAAATGCGCCAATATCATGCAGAACATCTTCGGCAGCGATCGTTTCCCGGCGAATGCGCGATTCGGCGAAGGCCACGTCTTCAGCGATATCTGGATCGAGATGGTGGCAGACCATCAGCATGTCGAGATGCTCGTCGATGGTGTTGACGGTATAAGGCAGCGTCGGGTTGGTGGAGGAGGGCAAAATATTCGGATGTGCGCAGGCGGTAATGATATCCGGCGCATGGCCGCCGCCAGCGCCTTCGGTATGGAAGGTATGAATGGTGCGATCGCCGATCGCTGCCAGCGTATCCTCAACAAAACCGGACTCATTGAGCGTGTCGCTGTGCAGCGCTACCTGAATGTCCATTTCGTCGGCCACGGTCAGCGCGCAGTCGATAGCGGCAGGCGTGGCGCCCCAGTCTTCGTGGATCTTCAGGCCAATGGCGCCGGCAGTGATTTGCTCGCGCAGGGCGTCAGGGTTTGAACCATTGCCTTTGCCCAGCAAACCAATGTTAACCGGCAACGTGTCTGCCGCCTGCAGCATGCGGGCGATGTACCACGGGCCCGGCGTGCAGGTGGTGGCATTGGTGCCTGCGGCCGGACCGGTACCGCCGCCGATCATCGTCGTCACGCCGGAAACCAGCGCTTCTTGCGCCTGCTGCGGGCAGATCCAGTGAATATGCGTATCCACGCCGCCCGCGGTGACGATCTTGCCTTCTCCGGCGATGACTTCTGTTCCTACGCCTATCGGGATTGTGACATTGGGCTGAATATCGGGATTACCCGCTTTGCCGATGGCGAAGATCCTGCCGTCTTTGATGCCGATATCCGCTTTGACGATCCCCCAGTGATCAACGATCAGCGCGTTGGTTATCACCAGATCCACACACGCCTGGGCGCGCATTTGTCCCTGGCCCATACCATCGCGGATCACTTTTCCGCCGCCGAATTTGACCTCTTCGCCGTAGGTGGTGAAGTCTTTTTCCACCTCGATCCACAGGTCAGTATCCGCCAGACGTACTTTATCGCCGGTGGTTGGGCCAAACATGTCGGCGTACGCCTGGCGGGAAATGTTACTCATTATCTGCCTCCAGCGCGCCCATCACTTCACTGCGAAAACCCACCATCCTTTGTGCGCCAGCGACGCGCACCAGTTCGACTTCGCGCTTTTGCCCCGGTTCAAAACGTACCGCTGTACCTGCGGCAATGTTAAGGCGAAAGCCCCGCGTAGCTGCCCTGTCAAAGCGCAGCGCCGGGTTCACCTCGTAAAAGTGATAGTGCGATCCCACCTGGATGGGTCTGTCGCCGTGATTCTCCACTACGATCGTGCAGGTTTCGCGCCCCTGATTGATCGCAATGTTGCCTGCTGAGATCTGATACTCACCTGGGATCATTGCCGCTCCTTAGACGATCGGGTTGTGGACGGTGACCAGTTTCGAACCGTCCGGGAATGTGGCTTCAACCTGAATATCCGGGATCATCTCTGGTACGCCTTCCATCACCTGATCGCGGCGCAGCACGTGACGCCCGTCTTCCATCAGCGCGGCCACGGTTTGCCCGTCGCGCGCCCCTTCCATAATGAAAGCGCTAATCAGCGCCACTGATTCCGGGTAATTCAGCTTCAGCCCGCGGGCCAGGCGACGTTCTGCCACCAGCGCGGCGGTAAACAGCAACAGCTTGTCTTTTTCTCTGGGGGTCAGTTCCATAATGGGCCTCTTAGGTTTGCCAGATTCGCGGTAGCATGGGCGCTTTGTGTGTCAGCAGCGGGCGCAGAAATTGCCAGATGTCTCGCATAACGCGCTGAACAATCAGGTTGTCGTTCGCCAGAAAGCGGATTGTCAGCAGCGAGTCGTTAAGCGTTGCCCCGGCATAATCCCCCAATGGCGTAAGCCGCTCGCGCGTTCCCTCCAGCATGTGTTCGTTGGCCGGGTAACACAGCAACGTACCAATCCAGGGATGATGTGCGACGCCGCTCAGATTCCCTGCCTGCACCTGCAAACGCTCTATCAGTAGCGGTTGCCCATCCCGCCACACTTCCAGACGGTTTTGTAGCGTGCCGTGGCTGAACGTTTCCTGCATGACAGGGCGTCCGAGACACAGCAGATCCCAGGCCAGCAAATGGCTTGCGGACGTCAGATGAAATACGGACCGGACGGTGGCATTAGCGCCGGGAAAGAAGATCGTATCCTGCGGCAGCCACTCCAGCGTGGCGTGCGGTGCGAGCGTGAAATGCTGGCGTAGCAACGCCTGCGGCCCACGGCTGCGATAAAATTTTCCCGCGCCGGGCTGAGTGATTAACGCATGGCTGTTTTCATCGAGTGATACGGAAATATGTAGCTCATCCCCGCCGACGATCCCGCCAGGTGGATGAAGCAAATAGAGGTGACATACCTCTTCTTCGGGATAAAACGGACGTTGAACCGTCAAAGGTCCATAGTGACGCGCCGAGGCGAGCACCGTTTTGTGCCCGGTGCGGGTAAAGTGCAGATCCAGTTCGGCCTGCCAGCCTCGTGTGAGTGTCTCGTGCGCCAGCGTGTCCAGAGCGTTTCCCTTATCAGCATGAGGGTGTTTGCGTACAAAAAAGTATGCCTCAGCGCATCGGGAAATCGATCATATGAGAAGCTTATGGATAAAGGGGCGACAAGACGTCGCCCCAATGGGATTTTACAGTAAAACGAGAGGCATCCAGACCAGACCGGTGATCACCAGCAGCACGAGGAAAATCAGGCCAAAAATAGCGCCCAGCCGCCAGTAGTCAACCGTTGGCAAATAGCCGCTGCCGTAGTAGATAGGGCTTGGGCCGGTGGCGTAGGGAGTCAGAATACTGCCCAGGCCAATAGCGGCGCCGACCATCAGGCAGAAGACCGGCAACGGGATTTCCGGCATCGCCAGCGCGGCGGCGATCATCATTGGCGCAAGGGCGGAGGTATACGCCGTGGCGCTGGCAAAGAAGTAGCGCAGTAAATAAAAGACCACGATGAGCGCCACCATCACCATTACCGGTGAATAGCCGCTCAGCCCGTTTGCCAGTAGCTTGCCGAACCAGGTAATAAAACCGGTGTTATTCAGCCCGGTCGCCAGGGTTATTAACGAGGCCAGCCAGAAAAAGACGTTCCATGCGGCTTTATTGCTGACGATGTCATCCCAACTGATGATGCGCAGTACCAGCATCAATGCCACCACGCTGTAACCGACCATTGCGGCGTCAATATAATCGCCACCGAAGATCCACAACACCAGCGCGCCGACCATCAGCCCGAGCATCTTTTTCTCACGTGCGCAGAGCGGTCCCATCGCTTTTAATTCTGTATCCGCCCAGCGCGGCACCTGATCGCCGGATTTCAGCACCGGCGGGTACAACACATACGCCAGCCAGGGCACGATCAGCACCAGTAAAATGCTCAGCGGCAGCATACCCAAGAACCAGTCGCCCCAACTGAGCGCCGTATGAGATGCGCCTTTCATCAGGCCGATCAGCAGCAGGTTCGGCGCCATCGCCGTTAAGAAAATCGCGCTGGTGACGCAGTCGGCGACAATGCCCATCCACATGATGTAGGAGCCAATAGAACGTGAACTGGCGTCATTGGGCTGTGAGTTATACAGCGGCGGCAGGTTGCGGATAATCGGGTAGATTATCCCGGCCCCGCGCGCGGAGTTGGAAGGCGTGACGGGGGCGAGGATAAGCTCGGAGAACATCACCGCGTAACCGAGAAATAACGTCCGGTGCCCCATCTTTTTCACTAACATCAGCGCGATACGCCGACCGAGACCGGTTTTCTCATAGCCGGTACCAAACATAAAGGCCGCGAAAATCAGCCAGATCACCGAGTTAGAAAAGCCAGAAACGGCCCACGACAGCGATTTGGCGGTAAATTTAAAACCGTCCTGCGCGAGTTGTTCCGGGCTGAACAGGATCCACGGTGAAAGTACGGCGATGATCGAAATACCAATCATCGCCACGACCGCGCCGGGTACAGGTTCCAGAATGAGCCCCACAATCACACCGGTAAAGACGGCAAAATAGAGCCAGGTGTGGCTCTCAAGACCGGTGGGGACGGGTAAAACAGCAATAATGGCGATGACCACCAGCGGAGCCAGGTATCGCCACCAACCAGCTAAAGGTGCCATTGTGATATCCCTGCGAAAGGGGAGAGGCTCTGTGCCTCTCCGGAAGGGTTATTTGATGTAGTGCACGTGCTCGCAAATCTCTTCCACGATGGGATCGCGGCGTTCAGCGAACAGCTTTTTGTTTTCGGCGATCAGGTTGTTGCCGTGGGTGTCGATGGACACAATCAGCGGGCCGAACTCTTTGACCCGGCATACCCACAAGGATTCCGGCATGCCCAGCTCCGTCCAGTGCACTTCTTCAATCTCTTCAACCTGAGTGGCCGCCAGTACGGCGCAACCTGCCGGGAAGATCACATGCAGCGCTTTGAACTGCTTGCAGCCTTCTTCTGTCAACGGTCCCATACCGCCTTTACCGACCACCAGCTTGACGCCGGTCTGCTCGATAAACTCTTTCTCAAAAGCTTCCATACGCATACTGGTGGTTGGACCGACGGAGACCATCTCCCATTTATCACCGTTCTTACGCACGATTGGGCCTGCGTGGAAAATAGCCTTGCCGTTCAGATCATAAGGAATTGGGCGCTTCAGTTCGATCAGGCGACGGTGGCACACGTCGCGGCAGGTCACCAGCGTACCGCTCAGGTAAATGACATCGCCAACGCGAATATCTTCCAGATCTTCGGCTTTAATCGGGGTGGTGAGGATCTTTTTCATAACGCGCTCCGGGTGTGAGACAGATTTTCGAAGGAGAGATCAGCATGAACCAACAGCGTGCCGCGACGGTGCGCCCAGCAGCCGGTGGAAACAGCAACGCCGATAGTCGACGGGTGGCGCGCGGCGGATTCGATATGCACGCCCATCACGGAGCTATTGCCGGTCAACCCCTGCGGACCAATGCCCAGTCGGTTAAGTCCTTCTTCCAGACGCAGTTCCAGTTCGGCCGCTTTTGGGTTGGGATGACGTGAGCCGATAGGACGCAGCACCGCTTTACGGGAGAGCACTGCGGCAGTTTCTACTGAGGTGGCAATGCCTACGCCCACCAGCACCGGCGGGCAGGCGTTAACGGCCAACGTGGAGATATTTTCGAAGACAAATTTCACTACGCCTTCGTAGCCTTCTGAAGGCATTAACACTTTCGAGCGTCCTGGCAGGGTACAGCCGCCGCCTGCCATGTAGACTTCGATTTCCGCGTCATCATTATCAGGAATGATGTCCCAGGTAACCCACGGTACACCGGTGCCGGTATTTTTGCCGGTATTCACTTCGTCAAAAATCTCTACCGCGTTATGGCGCAGCGGCGCTTTGACCGTGGCGTCTTCAACGGCTTGTTTCAGGATGCTTTGCAGCTCACCCAACAGCGGAAAACGGGAACCGACCTTTACAAAGAACATAATCTCGCCGGTGTCCTGGCAGGCCGGACGGTTCAGATCAATCGCCTTCTGCATGTTGTCAAACATGGTGTGGTAGATGATTTTACCCATCGGCGAGTCTTCGCCTTCCCGCAGCTGTTTTAATTTATCTACCACGTCGTCGGGCATACGGGTAGAAATCATGGCGGTAAAGTTCGCGACAATGTTTGTCAGCGTATTTATCGCATTTTGGTTATTTTGATTGCTCATCTTGTAAACTCCAGTTCTTTTATTTTCTGGAAATAAATTCTCCGCCACAAACTATCACTAAAAGTGTGGTTTTATATTATTTGCCACTGTGAATATCCAATTAACAGTTCGTGAATGATGTCCAGGTAAGGCAATAAAAATTGCGCAAAGGCAGGGTTTAATACGCGTGAGGGAATTACACTGCGGTTAACAACATTACGGATATACCGACCATGCTGAACACGTATCCCCTGGCGAAAGACCTGCAGGTGCTGGTTGAAATTGTTCATAGCGGCAGCTTTAGCGCCGCTGCCGCCACGCTGGGGCAGACGCCTGCGTTTGTGACAAAACGTATTCAAATTCTCGAATCCACGCTGGGGACGACGTTGCTTAACCGCTCTGCGCGCGGCGTGGCGTTAACGGAAAGTGGTCAACGTTGCTATGAACATGCGCAGGCGATCCTCGCGGGCTACCAGCATCTGGTTGATGACGTCACGCAAATCAAAACGCGCCCGGCGGGGATGATTCGTATCGGCTGTAGCTTTGGCTTTGGGCGCAGCTATATTGCGCCGGCCATTACCGAACTGATGCATAGTTATCCTGAGTTACAGGTGCATTTTGAGCTTTACGATCGACAAATTGATTTGGCGCAGGATAATATCGATTTAGATATTCGTATTAATGATGAAATCCCTGATTATTATATTGCGCATTTGTTAACGAAAAACAAAAGAATATTGTGTGCGGCCCCGACCTATTTACAAAAATATGGCGAGCCGATGACGCTACAGGAATTAAGTCGGCACGATTGTCTGGTCACCAAAGAACGCGATATGACCCACGGAGTGTGGGAACTGGATAACGGTCAGGAGAAAAAATCGGTCAAGGTAGCCGGGCATCTGTCATCGAACAGCGGTGAGATTGTGTTGCAGTGGGCGCTGCAGGGAAAAGGGATCATGTTGCGTTCCGAATGGGACGTACAACCGTTTCTGGCAAGCGGTGAACTGGTGCGTGTACTTCCGGACTATGCACAGAGCGCCAATATCTGGGCGGTTTATCAGGAGCCGCTGTATCGCAGCGTGAAGCTTCGCGTGTGCGTGGAGTTTCTGGCGACGTGGTGCCAGCACAGATTAGGCAAGCCAGTGGAAGGGTATCAAATCCCGTAGGTTGCAGGCCGGATAAGACGCTTTAGCGCCGCCATCCGGCAGTACCGTCACTCAGGATCTCTTTCGCGTTTTTTCTTCAGTTTAGTCCAGATCTTCGGCTCCTGACGGCGCCACAGACGCTGAATGTTGTCATGGTGACGTAGCAGAATTAAGCACGACAACATGGAAACCGGGAAAGTGAACTGGGGATTAAACCACCAGACATAAAAGGGAGCGATCAGCGCGCTGACGATAGCGCCCAACGACGAATAGCCGCTGAGCAAGACGGTCAGCAGCCAGGTTCCCGCCATTACGCCCGTTAAGTCCCAACCAATTGGCGCAATTGCGCCAAAGGCGGTGGCAACGCCTTTCCCACCCTTAAAGCCGAAGAATACCGGCCAGATGTGTCCCAGACAGGCAGCGATCGCTATCAATCCCAGCCAGAAGGGGCTGACGCCTAGCGCATAGGCGCCCCAGACGGGTAACATGCCTTTCAGTACGTCGAAAATCAGTACGGCGACGGCGGCTCCCTTACCACCGATGCGCAGCACGTTTGTCGCGCCCGGATTGCCGGAGCCGCTGTCACGCGGGTCCGGCAATCCAGCGAGGCGGCATACCAGAATGGCACTGGAAATAGAGCCGCAGAGGTACGCGAAGATAATCATTCCAGGCGCGATTGCACTCATAAGCTGTTCCGTTTTGAAAATGTCGTGTAAAACGCTACTTCTATGGATAATACGCATATTTCGCCGGAAGTGGTATCCGGGTTAGTCAAAAAGCAGGCGGGTCGTGATGGATATTGTATTTATAGAGCAACTTTCAGTAATCACCACTATCGGTGTTTACGACTGGGAACAAACGATCGAGCAAAAATTGGTGTTCGATATCGAAATGGCATGGGATAACCGTAAATCGGCTAAAAGCGATGATGTCGCAGATTGCCTGAGCTATGCTGATATTGCTCAAACGGTTGTTAATCATGTGGAAGGCGGACGTTTTGCTCTGGTAGAGCGCGTAGCGGAAGAGGTGGCAGACCTCCTGCTGAGTCGCTTTAATTCCCCATGGGTGCGTATCAAACTCAGTAAGCCTGGCGCGGTGGCGCGTGCGGCAAACGTCGGGGTTATCATTGAGCGTGGCAATAATCTGAAAGAAAATAATTAATTTAATAATTTCTAAAACAAACAGGTATAAAAGGGTCCTTTCGTCGGCTCTTTTTTGCCGTGGTTTCTTTATGTAGGGGTTTATTGATGAGTGATATGCACTCGCTGCTGGTGGCGGCAATTTTGGGTGTGGTCGAAGGTTTGACGGAGTTTTTACCCGTTTCCAGTACCGGCCATATGATTATTGTTGGCCACCTGTTGGGTTTTGAGGGTGATACCGCAAAAACATTTGAAGTGGTGATCCAACTGGGCTCTATTCTGGCCGTTGTGGTGATGTTCTGGCGACGTCTGTTTGGCCTGATTGGCATTCACTTTGGCAAAGCCCCACACGAAGGTACTGGCAAAGGTCGGTTGACGCTGGGTCATATCCTGCTCGGGATGATTCCGGCCGTTGTCCTGGGGCTGGTTTTTCACGATACCATCAAATCGCTGTTTAACCCGATCAACGTGATGTATGCGCTGGTGGTAGGGGGCCTGCTGCTGATAGCCGCAGAATGCCTGAAGCCGAAAGAGCCGCGCGCGCCGGGGCTGGATGATATGACCTATCGCCAGGCGTTTATGATCGGTTGTTTCCAGTGTCTGGCATTGTGGCCGGGTTTTTCCCGCTCCGGGGCGACGATTTCTGGCGGTATGCTGATGGGGGTGAGTCGTTACGCGGCATCTGAGTTTTCTTTCCTGCTGGCGGTGCCGATGATGATGGGCGCGACCGCCCTGGATCTCTACAAGAGCTGGTCTTTCCTCAGCGCGTCAGATATTCCGATGTTTGCAGTCGGTTTCGTGACAGCGTTTATCGTGGCGCTGGTGGCGATCAAAACCTTCCTGCAACTGATTAAACGCATCTCGTTTATTCCGTTTGCGATTTACCGGTTTGTGGTGGCGGCAGCCGTTTACGTGGTCTTTTTCTGAATAATTTGATGAAAACATCCTGTTTGTTTACAGGATGTTTTCATTTATAAAATGAATAATCCGCTTTAATTAATATACTGTATATAATTGTTGTGCCAGCATTCTATGGTACAGATGATTAATATGGGAAATTAATTCATCACTTTAATCTTATTTTTAATTAAACACTGCATAAAAAGTTGTATGCTTTATTTGCTTTGTTAAATAATGTGACTGCAGCAAAGTTAAATTTACATATATTTGTTTCTTAAATGGATGGCGTTTGAATGGAGTAAGTTATGAAATTAAACAAGATTGCACAGTCAGTTATTTTTGCCGCCATAGGGGTTCCTTTCCTGGCATCTGCGGCTTCTGTTACGCATAACGATGATACCAATAGTTTTTCTGGCCTTGATGCCTGGATGATGATTTCGAAAGATTTGGGAAATACCTGGGAAGCCTATACTGACGAAAGTCAGAATAACTTTCCGGGTTCAACCTATGGGATTATTGCTGCCAAGGATGAGCTTGCTATTATATCTCAGCCTTATGATCCAAACTCTACCTATAGAGGTGGAGAGAAAGTTCGCTTCCTGGGCTATTACTGGACGGCGCAATGGTGGGTTGATCAAGGGGTTAGTCCTTCCACGGATTCTGTATGGAAAAAGGGCGATAAAGTCAATTTTAACATTTACTCAGAATTTCAGTTTACCCCTTATACAGGGCAGAAAGCGGAAGATCTGCAAAATAGTGAGAAGAAAAGGGTTAAATCACAGCGCAAAGTGATTGGTTATTTTCCTGAATGGGGGGTTTACGAGGGGCATAATTACTTTACCCCCGATAAGGTGAACTATAAGGGCCTGAGCCATCTTAACTATGGTTTTGCCGTAGTTAAAAACGGTGTAGTGACGATGCATGATACTACGCAGGCGCCTAATTTAATGCGTGAGCTTGACAAGCTTACAGAAAAAAATAATGTCACGTTTATGCTTTCTGTTGGTGGTTGGGATAACTCACAGGAAGGCGTGTTTGAAGCGGCAACTCGCACAGATGAAGGCGTTGAGAAGTTGGCGAACAGCATGGTCGATTATGTCCATGCATGGAATTTTGATGGTCTGGATATTGACTGGGAGTATCCTGACAACGACAGTGAAAAAGCGCAGTTTACTAAACTTATCAAATCATTACGCGCCAAGCTTGATGAGCAGGGGCGCAAAGACGATAAGTACTATCAACTTTCTGCCGCTGTCACAACCAACCATAACAATGTGGCTTATATTAACCCGGCTGTTACCGCAGATTACCTCGACAGTATCAACGTGATGGCATACGACATTCACGGCGCTTTTGATGCAAAAACGGGCCACAATGCTCCGCTTTTCGCCAATCAAAAAGATGACGATCAGAAGTTGAATGTCTCCTCTGCGATGAGTGAATATGCGGATGTTTGGCAGATTCCTAAAGAAAAATTAATGATGGGCGTTCCATATTACGGACGAGGATGGGGGTCTGTTCCTGCTACACAAATTGAAGCGGGACTGCCGGGGCTATTCGCGCCGGGTGAGGCGTCTGTAAAAGGCGCATGGGATGATGAGGGGCAATATACTGGCACCAACCCGTGGTATGTTCTGAAAGAAAAACTAGCCAGTGGCGAATACAAACGGTATTGGGATCCGCAGTCACATGTTCCTTATTTATATAGCGTAGGCAGTCAGGAGTTTTTAACCTATGATGATCCGCAATCTATTCGTGAAAAAGTAGATTACATCAACCAGCAAGGATTTGGTGGTGCGATTATCTGGGATATCAGTGGCGATACGGCAGATTATGAGTTAGGGAATATTGTTGATGATATTCTGACTACCTCAGTTGCAAAAGAGAAAGGTGCAACGCTCTACACTGATATAAATTATCTTGGTGATGATATTCAGACTAATGATGATATTTCATGTTTAGCCGATGTTAAATCCGCAACAGGCAAAAAAATGAATGACACTATCTCTTCAGTAAAAATTGCTGAGGGTAGTTTGGGGGTGAATGCTTTTACAAACTGTAATTATTCGGGGACAAAAATAGCGCTTCTGGAAAGTAAATCCGCGCTGAGTAGTGGTAATAATGCGATATCATCCGTAAAAATTATCAAGGCAATTGCTTACGAGGACTACGGACTGGAAGGGCGTTCTCTTGTTATGGATGGTGACATTAAGGATCTGTCAACTTACAGCCTCAATGATGCGCTATCTTCAATTCAGGTCGCTCAGGGTTACAAAGCCCGGCTATATGCAAACGGGAATTATAAAGGCAATTATATCGATATCACGGCCGGCAGTGCCGCAATACGTGATGGCTTTAATGATAAAGTTTCTTCTATTCAATTTATCAAAGAATAATTCCGTCTGATAAGAGCTCAACTTGCCCCTTTACAGGGGCAAGTTTTTTTAACCGATCGCCTTTTCTTGCTTCCAGGTGGCCACCGCCGCAATACGACGCCGGGTCAATTCCTCGCGAATCGCCTGACCTTTGAATCCTGCCTCAACGACGTCTTTCGTTGGCACCGCCTGCGCAACCTGCCAGGCTTCACGCAACAGCCTGCCTTGCGGATAATCCGCCGCTTCAAAGCCGGTACGCCCACGCACGTCTGCCTCGCTGGTCAGAGCGATTTGCTCCACGCGCTGTGGTTTACGCCAGGCATCGATGGAATCAAACAGCTTAACGATGGTTTTTGGCTGCAGGATTGGGAAGGTATGAATGAGATCGTGGAACTCAGCCACCAGTTTGGCTAAATCACGGATGTCATTTGGTACGCGCAGGCGTTGACACAGTTGCTCGACCAACTTGACGCCCGCCGGACCATGACCGTGATGGCGTGGCCACAGCGCTTTAGGCGTTAATGCTTTGCCAAGATCGTGGCATAACGTGGCAAAGCGCACGTCGACCTCGGGGCTTAACATGGCGGCCATCGACAGCGTCATCAGGGTGTGAATACCGGTATCGATTTCCGGGTGCCACTTCGCGGGCGCTGGAACGCCGAACAGGGCATCAACTTCAGGAAACAGAACGCGCAGCGCACCGCAGTCGCGCAGAACCTGAAAGAACACCTGGGGATTACGGGTAGTTAAGGCGTTTTCCGTTTCTTTCCACACCCGCTCTGACGTCAGATGTTCCAGTTCACCGGCAGCGGTCATGTCGCGCATCAATGTCATGGTTTCGTCAGCGATACGAAAACCGAGGTGCGCATAGCGGGCAGCAAAGCGCGCCACACGCAGTACGCGCAGCGGATCTTCGCTAAAGGCGGGAGATACATGGCGCAGCAGACGGTTTTGCAGATCGCTGCGTCCGTTATACGGGTCGATAATCTTCCCGTCGTCATCGCGGGCCATTGCGTTGATGGTCAGGTCGCGACGTTGAAGATCGTCCTCCAGCGTTACATCCGGCGCGGCGTAACAGGTGAACCCGGTATACCCCGAGCCTGATTTACGCTCGGTTCGCGCCAGCGCATACTCTTCCCGGGTTTGCGGATGCAGAAACACGGGAAAATCGCGGCCTACCTGCTGGTAGCCCGCATCGAGCATTTCTTGTGGCGTGGCGCCGACAACAACCCAATCTTTATCTTTAACCGGTAGCCCTATTAACGCATCCCGAATAGCACCACCGACCAGATAAATCTTCACACCACTTTCCTTTTGAAAAAAATCATCCCTTAATCATATGTCAGTGTGGCGGAGAAGGCGATTCAGTTCATCCAGCGATCTTTGCGTTTACGGCTTGGGATCATGTGCGGCAGAACCAGGCCGAGCAGCAGACCAAGACCCAGCACGCCGCCGCCGTACATAAACCACTGCATGATGATGGTGCGCTGTTTGTCATCAAGCTGCAGGTTGGCTGCGCTCACCTTCTTTTGCGCCACGATAAGTTCGTTTTTCAGCTTCTGATTTTCTTGTTTCAGCCCGTCGATCACGCTGTCGCTTTGCGCCACTTTTTGCTGCATATCGGCGGTGCGCTGATTCCACGTAGTATCGATATTATTGAGCTTATCTGTCAGCGTTTTAACCTGGTTTTCCAAATCGGGAACGCGGGTACGCAGGCTTGGCGTACTGTTCAGCTCTTTCAGTGGGATCCAGGCGGTACGTCCGGTGCTGTCTTTCACCTGGGCATAGTTGGTGTTGGCATCGGTCTGTAATAGCGTGACTTCCTCGCCGGCGTTAACCGTACCCACGAGGCGATAATTATCTCCCGGACCGCTGCGGACCCAGGTGTTCAGTTCGTCAGAGACATAGCGCTTTTCTTCGGCATGTGAGACTGCAGTGGCGCTAAGTGCGAGTAAAGTTAATCCAATCAGGCGTAATTTTGGCATCAGGCTGTCGTTATTGTCATAGAAAGTGGAACGATAGTAGTGGCATCAGTGTCTCTACGCAAAGCATTCGACATCAATCGGAATCATCTGTGTCCTTTTTGCCACCACCCGAAACTTTTACGCCCGTCAAATTGCTCGTTGCATGGCAATTTGGCGCAAAATACTATCTACTTGACCATTAAGAACGAACTTAGTTCGCAGTCAGTTTTCTCAACTGTGACATAACCCATAAGTACAAGACCATGGCCCAGGAAATCGAATTAAAATTTATCGTCAATAGTGATGCTGTAGATGCGCTACGTGAGCGTCTGAATACGCTGGGAGGAGAGCATCACGCGCCCAGTCAGTTGCTGAATATCTACTACGAAACGCCGGATGCCTGGTTGCGTGGTCACGATATGGGCCTGCGTATTCGCGGTGAAAACGGTCGTTATGAAATGACCATGAAAATTGCCGGACGGGTAACGGGCGGTCTGCATCAGCGACCAGAATATAACGTTGCGCTGAGCACGCCTGAGCTGGATCTCGCCCTATTTCCCGCTGAAGTCTGGCCTGATGGCAAGCTACCCACGGAACTCGCTTCTCAGGTGCAGCCGCTGTTTAGCACCGATTTTTACCGTGAAAAATGGTGCCTTGATGTTGACGGTAGCCGGATTGAGATAGCCCTCGACCTTGGGGAAGTGAAAGCGGGCGAGTTTGCTGAACCTATCTGTGAGCTTGAACTGGAACTGCTAAGCGGCGATACCCGTGCGGTATTGAAGCTGGCAAATCAGCTGGTTTCGCAAACCGGTTTACGTCAGGGCAGCCTGAGCAAAGCGGCGCGTGGCTATCATTTGGCTCAGGGGAATGCGCCGCGTGAACTCAAACCGACGCGCATTTTGCGGGTTCCGGCGAAGGCGAGCATCGAGCAAGGTCTGGAAGCGGCGCTGGAGCTGGCATTATCCCAGTGGCAGTACCATGAAGAGCTGTGGGTACGCGGCGTCAAGGGGGCGAAATCCGAGGTACTGGCGGCAATGGACCTGGTGCGCCACATTCTGATGCTGTTTGGCGGTAATGTGCCACGAAAAGCGAGCGCTCACTTACGTGATTTGCTGACCCAGTCGGAAGCAATCATGGCGTCGGACGTTTCTGCCGTTTCGGCGGTTTACAGCACACAAACGGCGATGGCAAAACTGGCGCTGACCGAATGGCTGGTAACCAAAGGATGGCAGCCGTTCCTTGATGCGAAGGCGCAGGGTAAAATTGCCGACTCCTTTAAGCGCTTCTCAGATATTCATCTCTCGCGCCATGCCGCCGAACTGAAAACCGCTTTTGCTCAGCCGCTGGGCGATCGCTATGCCGATCAGCTTCCACGCCTGACGCGCAACATTGATAGCATGCTGATGCTGGCGGGATATTATGACGAAAATGTCGCCTCGGAATGGATCGCCAACTGGCAGGGGCTGCGTCACGCCATTGCGGCCAACCAATATATTGAAATTGAACACTACCGCAATGAGGCAATCGCGCTGGAACCGTTCTGGCTGCACAGCGGAAAACGATAATCAGGGTTGAGGCCGCCATCTGGCGCTATTCAAAGGATAACTCATAAATGAAGCAGCTCTCTTCACCGTTACAGCAGTACTGGCCGACCGTTGTTGAGCGGCTGCCAACAGCAATATCTGAGTCCTCGCTTAGCGTGCAGGCGAAGTCAGTGCTTACATTCAGTGATTTTGTTCGCGACAGCCTTATTGCCCATCCTGAATGGCTGGTCGAGCTGGAAAGCGCAGCGCCTCAGGCCGACGAATGGCGACACTATGCCGCCTGGTTACAGCAGGCGTTGACCGACGTCAGCGATGAAAACACGCTGATGCGTGAGCTACGCCTGTTTCGCCGTCGCATTATGGTGCGTATCGCGTGGGCGCAGACGCTGTCGCTGGTGACGGAAGAGAGTATCTTGCAGCAGCTAAGCCATCTGGCTGAAACGCTGATCGTTGCCGCGCGTGACTGGTTATACGCCGCCTGCTGTCGAGAATGGGGAACGCCTTGTAATCCTGAAGGTGTTGCGCAACCGCTGCTGATTTTAGGCATGGGGAAACTGGGCGGCGGCGAGCTGAATTTTTCCTCCGATATCGACCTGATTTTTGCCTGGCCGGAGCACGGCAGTACGCAGGGCGGGCGACGCGAGCTGGATAACGCGCAGTTCTTTACCCGTATGGGCCAGCGGCTCATCAAGGTCCTGGATCAGCCCACAATGGATGGCTTTGTTTATCGGGTGGACATGCGCCTGCGCCCATTTGGCGACAGTGGTCCACTGGTGCTGAGCTTCTCCGCGCTGGAGGATTATTACCAGGAACAAGGCCGCGACTGGGAACGTTATGCAATGGTCAAAGCCCGCATAATGGGCGATGCCGATGGCACTTACGTCAATGAACTCCGCGCCATGCTGCGACCGTTTGTCTTCCGTCGTTATATCGATTTCAGCGTGATCCAGTCTCTGCGTAACATGAAAGGGATGATTGCCCGTGAAGTGCGCCGTCGCGGACTGAAGGACAACATTAAGCTGGGGGCGGGCGGTATTCGTGAAATCGAATTTATCGTGCAGGTATTCCAGCTTATTCGCGGCGGACGCGAGCCGTCGCTGCAATCCCGCTCACTGTTACCGACGCTGAGCGCCATCAATGCGTTAAACCTGTTGCCAGACACCGATGCGGAGCAACTGCGCGCCGCCTATCTCTATTTACGCCGTCTGGAAAACCTGCTGCAAAGCATCAATGATGAACAGACCCAGACGCTGCCGGGCGATGAACTGAATCGTGCGCGGCTGGCGTGGGGAATGAACGTTGATGACTGGCAGCAGTTGACCGATGTGCTGGCGAGCCATATGCACAGTGTGCGACGGGTATTTAACGAACTAATTGGCGATGACGAAGCCGAAACACAGGAGGAGTCGCTGTCAGAACAGTGGCGCGAACTGTGGCAGGACGCCTTAGAGGAAGATGACACCACGCCGGTGCTGACGCATCTGGCGGATGACGATCGGCGACGCGTCCTGTCGCTGATCGCGGATTTCCGCAAAGAGCTGGATAAACGCACCATTGGCCCACGCGGACGCCAGGTGCTGGATCATCTAATGCCGCATCTCCTGAGCGATGTCTGTTCGCGTGACGACGCCTCAGTTCCGCTATCGCGCATTACGCCGCTGCTGGTGGGCATTGTCACCCGTACAACCTATCTGGAGCTGCTGAGCGAATTTCCCGGCGCGCTCAAACACCTGATTTCACTCTGTGCCGCCTCGCCGATGGTCGCCAGCCAGCTGGCGCGGTATCCGCTGTTGCTCGACGAGCTATTGGATCCGAACACGCTGTATCAACCCACGGCGACAGATGCCTACCGTGATGAGCTGCGCCAGTATTTACTGCGCGTGCCGGAAGATGACGAAGAGCAACAACTTGAAGCGCTGCGCCAGTTTAAGCAAACGCAGCTGTTGCGTATTGCCGCGGCTGATATCGCCGGAACGCTGCCGGTGATGAAGGTGAGCGACCACTTAACCTGGCTGGCGGAAGCTATGATTGATGCGGTAGTCCAGCAGGCGTGGATGCAGATGGTCGCTCGCTACGGGCAACCCACCCATCTTGGCGATCGCGAGGGACGCGGTTTTGCCGTGGTCGGCTATGGCAAGCTGGGCGGCTGGGAGCTGGGTTACAGCTCTGATCTCGATCTGATCTTCCTGCACGACTGCCCAATGGACGTGATGACGGACGGCGAACGTGAGATTGACGGGCGACAGTTCTATCTGCGTCTTGCGCAGCGAATTATGCACCTTTTCAGTACCCGTACCTCCTCCGGTATTTTGTATGAAGTGGATGCGCGGCTGCGTCCGTCCGGTGCGGCGGGGATGCTGGTAACTTCAGCGGATGCTTTCGCCGATTACCAGCGCAACGAAGCCTGGACATGGGAACATCAGGCGCTGGTGCGCGCGCGCGTAGTATACGGTGACCCCCAGTTGACCTCTCAGTTTGACGCGGTGCGTCGCGATATCATGACCCTCGTCCGCGACGGAAAAACCTTGCAAACCGAGGTGCGCGAAATGCGTGAGAAAATGCGTGCTCATTTGGGCAATAAGCATCGCGATCGTTTTGATATCAAAGCGGACGAAGGCGGCATTACCGATATTGAGTTCATTACGCAATACCTGGTGCTGCGCTATGCCCATGAAAAACCGAAGCTAACGCGTTGGTCGGATAACGTGCGCATTCTGGAATTACTGGCGCAAAATGACATTATGGAAGAGCAGGAGGCGCTGGCGCTTACCCATGCTTATACGACGCTGCGTGATGAACTTCACCATCTTGCCTTGCAGGAGCTTCCGGGCCATGTGGCGCCAGAGCGCTTTGAGGCTGAACGTACGCTGGTGCGCGACAGCTGGCAGAAGTGGCTGGTTGCCGAGTGAAGTGTGCTATTATCGCGCGCAAATTTTAAGACCCTCAGAGAATCTCTCAGGAGACAGGAATGAAAGTAACGCTGCCAGAGTTTGAACGTGCAGGAGTCATGGTTGTCGGTGATGTGATGCTGGATCGCTACTGGTACGGTCCTACCAGCCGTATTTCGCCTGAAGCGCCGGTTCCGGTGGTGAAAGTGGATACCATCGAAGAACGTCCCGGTGGCGCAGCAAACGTGGCGATGAACATTGCCTCCCTGGGAGCGAATTCGCGTCTGGTGGGCCTGACCGGTATTGACGACGCGGCGCGTGCGCTGAGCAAAACGCTGGCGGATGTGAACGTAAAATGTGATTTCGTCTCCGTACCAACTCATCCGACGATTACCAAACTGCGCGTACTTTCCCGTAACCAGCAGCTGATTCGCCTGGATTTCGAAGAAGGTTTTGAAGGTGTGGATCCGCAGCCGTTGCACGAGCGTATTAATCAGGCGCTGGGTTCTATCGGCGCGCTGGTGCTCTCTGATTACGCCAAAGGCGCGCTGGCAAGCGTGCAGCAGATGATTGCGCTGGCGCGTAAGGCCGGAGTTCCGGTGCTTATCGATCCGAAAGGAACCGATTTTGAACGCTACCGTGGCGCTACGCTGCTGACGCCGAATCTGTCTGAGTTTGAAGCGGTTGTTGGTAAGTGCAAAAGCGAAGATGAGCTGGTGGAACGCGGCATGAAATTGATTGCTGATTTCGACCTTTCCTCTTTGCTGATCACGCGTTCCGAGCAGGGGATGACGCTGCTGCAACCGGGCAAAGCACCGCTGCATATGCCGACCCAGGCGCAGGAAGTGTATGACGTGACCGGCGCGGGCGATACGGTTATTGGCGTGCTGGCGGCGACGCTGGCGGCGGGTAACTCTCTGGAAGAAGCGTGCTACTTTGCTAACGCCGCAGCCGGTGTTGTCGTAGGTAAACTGGGGACTTCAACCGTTTCTCCCATTGAACTGGAAAACGCCGTGCGCGGTCGGGCAGATACTGGTTTTGGCGTGATGAGCGAATCTGAGCTGAAACAGGCCGTTGCCAGCGCCCGCAAGCGCGGTGAGAAAGTGGTAATGACCAACGGGGTGTTCGACATTTTGCATGCGGGGCACGTCTCCTATCTGGCAAACGCGCGCAAGCTGGGCGATCGCTTGATCGTAGCGGTAAACAGCGATGCTTCGACCAAACGTCTGAAAGGCGAAACGCGTCCGGTCAACCCGCTGGAACAGCGGATGATCGTACTGGGCGCGCTGGAGGCCGTCGACTGGGTGGTCTCTTTTGAAGAAGATACACCGCAGCGTCTGATTGCGGGCATCCTGCCGGATCTGCTGGTAAAAGGCGGCGATTATAAGCCGGAAGATATTGCGGGCAGCAAAGAGGTGTGGGCGAACGGCGGTGAAGTGCTGGTGCTGAACTTCGAAGACGGCTGCTCAACGACTAATATCATCAAAAAGATCCAAAAAGACAGCGATAAATAATCGCCGGGAAGTTTGCCGGATGGCGGTGGAAACACCTTATTCGACCTACGAGGTTGTGGGCCGGATAAAACGCGTGAGCGTTGCCATCCGGCATTTCTGTTTCTTATTCTTCAGTGGTTTTTTCAACAGGCTGTGGACTGTTTTTCAGCGGTTCAGCTTTACGATGACGCTCTGTCTCAAAGGCGGCGATTGTCGCGTTTTGCTACAGCATCTTTTCACTCTTCGCACGAGGCGTAGGTTTCATAGGAAAGTGTGAGCCTGGGCTATAAATTTGCGCACATTATGTACAAAACCATTTCGCGTATAGGGAAATACTGAAATCAGAAAAAGCATATGGCCTTAGCAGATATTCAATAACTGGAGGGTATGCTCATGCACAGCAACATGTATTCAATGAACAATTTCGATTTCCTGGCCCGCAGTTTTGCCAGGATGCAGGCTGAGGGCCACCCTGTTGATATCCAGGCCGTCACGGGCAATATGGATGAGGAACATCGTAGCTGGTTTTGTAAACGTTATGCGCTGTACTGCCAGCAGGCGACAGAGGCGAAGAAACTCGAACTGGAACACTAACAGAAAAACGGGCCTTGCGGCCCGTTGTCGTTTTTACTCTTGCGGATCGACTGAAGGGATCGCAGGGGCAGGCTTAACTTCTGCCGTTTTTTCACGCGCTTCCAGCTCAGTCAGGCGTTGTTCAAGCAGCGCCAACTTTTCACGGGTACGCAGCAAAACCTGAGTCTGCACATCAAACTCTTCACGGCTTACCAGGTCCAGACGGGTCAGTTGTGACTGCAGCGTTTGACGAATTTTCTTCTCGACGTCTTCCCCAAACTCCCGGATCCCTTTCGGCATCGACTCGTGAACCTGACGAGCAATCTGCTCAATTTTTTTCGGGTCAATCATTGTGGTTTCCCTGAACTGGTACGTGTTGCTGCTTATTGTAGTGCGAATGGGCGCAGGCATAAACCAGAATTGTGTGAAGCTAAGTCGAGTAAAGGCGTTGATGAAGGTAATCAATAGCGTTATAGTTAACCCGCTTATTCTCAGGGCGGGGCGAAATTCCCCACCGGCGGTAAATCAGCTTAATGCTGAAAGCCCGCGAGCGCTTTGGGTGCAAACTCAAAGGTCAGCAGATCCGGTGTAATTCCGGGGCCGACGGTTAGAGTCCGGATGGGAGAGAGTAACGATCCAGTCGGGCATGGACCCGCTCACGTTATTTTTTTGCCGCTTAGACGGTACTCCTAAGACTGCCCTGATTCTGGTAACCATAATTTTAGTGAGGTTTTTTTACCATGAATCAGACGCTACTTTCCTCTTTTGGTACGCCTTTCGAACGTGTTGAACATGCGCTGTCTGCGCTGCGTGAAGGACGCGGTGTAATGGTGCTTGACGACGAAGATCGTGAAAACGAAGGCGATATGGTTTTCCCGGCAGAGACCATGACCGTTGAACAGATGGCGCTGACCATCCGTCACGGCAGCGGTATTGTTTGCCTGTGCATCACTGAAGACCGACGCAAACAGCTCGATCTGCCAATGATGGTGGAAAATAACACCAGTGCTTACGGAACCGGTTTTACCGTGACCATTGAAGCCGCAGAAGGCGTGACCACCGGCGTTTCCGCGGCAGACCGTGTCACTACGGTACGTGCGGCAATTAAGGATGGCGCAAAACCTTCCGATCTGAACCGCCCGGGACACGTTTTCCCGCTGCGCGCTCAGGCAGGCGGTGTGTTGACTCGCGGCGGTCACACTGAAGCCACCATCGATCTGATGACGCTGGCAGGCTTTAAACCCGCCGGTGTGCTGTGCGAACTGACCAATGACGATGGCACCATGGCGCGCGCGCCGGAGTGCATCGAATTTGCCGGCAAGCACAATATGGCTGTGGTCACTATCGAAGACCTGGTGGCTTACCGTCAGGCGCATGAGCGTAAAGCCAGCTAATTGCTCATTACTACGCTTGTCGTGCCAGGGATAAAAAAACCGAAGTCAGTTTTCTGGCTTCGGTTTTTTGTTATCGAGGCCTGCTTATATTTAAAATGTTCCGCAATTAAATGGTATTGCCGAAAGTGGAGTTTAAATAATCCTGTTTATTGGCCGGGAAAGAGATGAATTATCAGGGGTTAGCGATTTTATCACTTTGTCTTAAGTGAGCTGAGGATATTTATAGAATAATAAATATTATTTAGAAACAGGCTTGTTTCTACATTGTTTTATTTTTAATACACGTTTTGTCATTCTCTGCACAGTTGGGTTATATGATCGAAATCATATATTTGTTTCTGTGTTATGCCACTATAGGGGTAGGTCAGAATAAGGTAGTGTAAATTTTTAACGTTAAATGTTTAATGATGTTAAATATTAAGGGTAAAAGAATGTTTATTGCCTGGTATTGGATTGTATTAATTGCACTCGTTGCGGTGGGTTATTATTGTCATATGAAGCGTTATTGTCGTGCGTTCCGCCAGGACAGAGATGCGCTGCTTGAGGCGCGTAACAAACTCTTTCGTCGATCTGGCGAAGATAACGGCACGGTTAAGGGACAGGAATAGTCCTTCGCGTTCTGCTATGGATGAGCGGATGCTGTTAAACTTGCAGGGTGGCATCCGCCCTCTGGATTATCCGATTCCCATGGACTGGAGAATGACGAGACTTAACCCCATCACCGACATTCCGCACAATACCCCATAGCTGGGATTATTATTGGGATCGATCTCTTTTGCCAATGGCATCAATTCATCGACGGACAGCGCGACCATAATACCTGCGACGGCCGCCATTATCGCCGCCATCACTACCGGCGAAATCAGACTACCGAGAATTAACCACGCCAGTACGCCGCCCAATATTTCTGCCATGCCCGAAATCCCGGCCCAGAATATCGCGGTGCGTTTAGATCCCGTAGCCGCATAAACCGGACCCGCCACGGCTAATCCTTCAGGAATATTGTGTAATGCGACGGCAAGGGCAATACCAAAGCCCAGTTCGAGGTTGCTGCTGGCGGTAACAAATGTCGCAATTCCTTCCGGGAAGTTGTGCAGGCTAATGCCGAGTGTCAATAAAATCGCGGTACGCCGGATGGAACCAGGTAAAGGCTGCGTGGTTTTTTGCACCAGATCCTGGGGGTGAGCATGCGGCAGTATACGATCGAGGCCAAAGTAGCCCAGCAAGCCCACAATAAACATCCCGTAGCCCAACACCGGCGACATGCCGTCAGCGGCCAGCGCAGCGGGCAGCATCTCCATTAGGGATATCAGTAACATAATTCCGGCAGCGAAACCTAAAGAAAAGGCAAGAACGCGGTTAGAGGGTTTTTGCCCCAGCACGCCGAGAAATGCGCCAATAAACGTGGCGGCGCCTGCCAGTAAAGTCAGAAGTAAAGGTACTGACATCGACAAATCTAACTCCTTATCAATCTGCTGTTCGGGCCAGATCGTCAAAATAACTGATGATCTTCATCATGGTTATCTGAGTTCTTCATCAACCGAAAAAGCGTATTGTGATGGTATCAAAATGACTCCCTCAGTAAGGATATCATCATGTCTTCAGCTCGTATGCCAGCATTGTTTTTGGGCCACGGTAGCCCGATGAATGTTCTGGAAGATAACGTTTATACCCGTGCCTGGCAGCAACTGGGGGAAACGTTGCCGCGTCCGAAAGCCATTGTGGTGGTGTCGGCGCATTGGTTCACTCGTGGAACAGGTGTGACGGCGATGGAAGCGCCAAAAACAATCCACGATTTTGGCGGTTTTCCACAGGCGCTGTATGACACGCATTACCCGGCCCCGGGTTCACCGGAACTGGCTCAGCAACTGGTTGACGTGCTTGCTCCGGTGCCAGTGACCTTAGACCAGGAAGCGTGGGGCTTTGACCACGGCTCATGGGGCGTGCTGATCAAGATGTATCCGAATGCGGACATTCCGATGGTGCAGCTGAGCGTCGACAGTACCAAACCCGCGGCCTGGCATTTTGAGATGGGTCGCAAACTGGCGGCGTTGCGTGATGAAGGCATTATGCTGGTGGCCAGCGGTAATGTGGTACACAACCTGCGTACTGCGCGTTGGCACGGTGAGAACACGCCATACCCGTGGGCGACCTCATTCAACGATTATGTGAAGGCCAACCTGACATGGCAGGGACCGGTTGAACAGCACCCGCTGGTCAACTACCTCGATCATGAAGGTGGATCGTTATCGAACCCGACGCCGGATCACTATCTGCCGCTGCTGTACGTTTTGGGCGCATGGGACGGTAAGGAACCGGTGACGATCCCGGTTGACGGTATTGAGATGGGCAGTTTGAGTATGCTGTCGGTGCAGGTAGGGTAATTAATGCCCGATGGCGCTGCACTTATCGGGCCTACGGTTCATGCCGTAGGCCGGGCAAAGCGGAGTCGCCATCCGGCACAACGATTATTCGACAAAAATATGCGGATAGAAGCGCGAGAGATCCTGAGTGATCAACGCTCTGTCTTCACGAATGCCGATGCCTGCGGGTTGATCGTTGATCAGCCAGCTGCCAATCAGCATATAGCTGTCGCCAAATTTCGGTAGCTGATGGAACTGCTGGACGATCATGCCTTCTTCGCCATACGGCCCTTCCACGGCTTCGATCGTTTTCCCGTTCTCGATGATGGAGACGTTAGCGCCTTCACGCGAGAAGATTGGCTTAACGACGAATTTATCCATCTGCGGATAGTCGTCTTCGGCGAAATAAGCAGGCAACAGGTTCGGATGATTCGGGAACATTTCCCACAACAGCGGTAATAGCGCCTTGTTGGAGATGATGCTCTTCCAGGCAGGTTCCAGCCAGCGAACGCCCGCGTCTTCAAGCTTAGTGGAGAACATTTCACGCAGCATGAATTCCCACGGATAGAGCTTGAACAGGTTAGCAATAACCTGATCCTGCATATCCGTGAACTGACCTTTTTCACCCAGGCCAATATCTTCGACATAGAGGAATTCAGTGGCGATCTCAGCCTCGGCAGCGCAATCCTGCAGGTACTGGATCGTACCGCGATCTTCGACCGTATCACGACAGCAGGTCAGATGCAGCAGTTGAAAACCATACTGTTCACGCAGCTCGGTGAAACGCTCGATCAGCTTTTCCTGCAGACTGTTGAACTGATCGCTGCCTTCCGGCAGGTTTCCGGCATTGAGCTGATCTTCCAGCCAGATCCACTGGAAAAACGCGGCTTCGTACAATGACGTTGGCGTATCGGCGTTGTTTTCCAGCAGCTTGGGTTCACCTGTGCCGTCCCACGCCAGATCCAGACGAGAATAAAGCGACGGTTGCTGTGTCTGCCAGGACTGGCGGACAAAGCCCCAGGTATGCTTCGGAATGCGGAATTTTGTCATCAGCTCATCGCTGGCGATGACCTTTTCCACCACTTTGAGGCACATTTGATGCAGCTCTGCGGTGACTTCTTCCAGCTTTTCAATCTGGGCAAGCGTGAGCTTATAGTACGCGTCTTCACACCAGTACGGCTCGCCGTACATGGTGTGAAAGTTGAAACCGTATTCGGTGGCCTTATCGCGCCAGTCCGGGCGCTCAACAATACTGACTCTTTCCATGACCATCAGCCGCCCATTGAACGTGTAGTGGTACCGCTGGCGCTACGTTGCATGGTGCTCTGTTTAGCCACAGATTCGCCAAATCCGCCGCGGGTGACGGTAGTGGTGGTGGCCGGTTTCGGCGCCATGGCGGTTTTCGGCACGGTCATGGTGCGGCCCGGCGTCGCTGCGCCGTAGTTTTTACCGCTGGCGTCAGTGTACTTGCCGTATGCCGGACTGGCCGGGTTTTTCGAGCTGAACAGTGGCTGCTGAGCGCCCATTCCGCCGCCCATCAGTCGGCCCATCATGTAGCCTGCCATCAGCGGCATCCAGAAGCTGCCGCTGCTTTGATTCTGCGCCTGAGCCTGGCCTTCGCCGGTCGGCGCCATACCCGCTTGCGCAGGTGCTTGTTGGCACTGGCCTTCGCCGAATTCAGCGATACAGTCTTCGCGAGTGGCATATTTTGGCGCAGTGCGTTCCGCTTCTTTCAGCGCATTGTTGAACGCGGTGGTACATTCGGCGCTTTTACCCGGATTCGCTGCTGAGCAGTCGTCCGCGTTTTGATAAAGCGAAACCGTTTCGTCGCTCTTTTCACAGCCCGCGAGCATAAACACAGCGGTAACTGCCAGGGCGACAGGAGTCAGATGGCGCGCGCTCCAGCTTTTGCGGAACGAAGCGTGATGTATTGATTTTGTCCGTTTCATATATGTCTTCCAGGACCCAGTGGTAAATACTGCTCAGAATAGAGGATGACTGGTCGAAATTGAAGCGGGAAGAGGCGAGAATGCGCAGGAAGGGGCGGATCTTTACGTTGTCTTACGTTCAGACGGGGCCGAAGCCCCGTCATCAGCATTAATTACGGAACGGGTTGGTGCCGTTGCTGCTGGTTGTACGTGCGGCTGTCGGCTGCGCCGCTGGCGTCGTGCTGTTGGACGTATAACCATCCGCGGCGGCGTCTTGCTGCGCGTTTTGCGGGGCGATCGTATCCGGGGTAGTGGATACCGGTTTACCCAGCGTATTGTTCAGGGCCACCAGATCCTGCTCGTTCAGCGTACCGAGCGCGGATTTGACGTTTAACTGATTGATAAGATAGGTGTAACGCGCATTAGCCAGCTGTTGCTTGGCGTTGTACAGCGTGGTAGTGGCATCCAATACATCCACGATGGTACGTGTACCAACGGAATAACCGGCTTCCATCGCATCCAAAGAACTTTGCGCAGAAACAACCGCTTGTTTGTACGCGTTGATGCTACTGATGGACGCATTAATGTTGTTAAACGAAGAACGAACGGTCTGCACCACGCTGCGGTGTGCGCTTTCCAGTTGTTCGCTTGCGCCAACAAAGTTGTACTGCGCCTGTTTCACCTGCGAGTTAACCATTCCGCCCTGGTAGATAGGCAGCGAGAAGCTCAGGCCGATTTTGTTCTGGCCCATGTTGCTGTCGTCATACTGGGAGGTGTTGGTTTTGGAACCGCTGTATGAAGTATCAGATACGCCAGTAGATGCGGTCAGGTCCAGAGTCGGTAAATGACCGTCCTGTGCCAGGCGAATCTGTTCACGCGCCAGATCCTGGCTCAAACGCGCCTGCAATAAGGTCAGGTTGCGGTTTTCCGCTTCTTTCAGCAGTGCGTTCACCGCCTGCGGTTTGTTGGTTTTGAAGCCGTCAACGTTCAGCGAAGCCAGTTCCGGGTAGTAGTTACCGGTCACCTGGCGCAGTTGTTCCACCGCGTTATCCAGATTGTTGCGTGCGGTAACTTCGTTTGCCAGCACGGTATCGTATTGTGAACGGGCGTTCTGCACGTCAGTGATAGCGACCAGGCCAACGTTAAAACGCTGAGTGGTCTGATCTAACTGACGGTAAACCGCATCTTTCTGTGCCTGGGTGTAAGACAGCACGTCAATTGCGTTCAGTACGTTAAAATAGGCGGTGGCGGTATTTAGGATCAGCGTTTGCTGATCGGTCTGATAGGTCACGTCCTGGATGCCCGCTGATTTTTCTTGCAGCGTCAGGGCACGCCATTTTGACATATCAAAAATGGACTGAGTTAACTGCAGAGATGCGCTGGTGGCGTTGGAGTTGACGCCATTTGCATCACGGTAGCCATTGCTGTAGGTGTAATCGGCACCTAATCCCAGTTGCGGCAGTAATGGGCTACGCGCTTCGTTAATTTTTTCGAATGCAGCATCGCGATCGGCGGCGGATTTACGCAATTCCGGGTTGCTCAGGCGTGCTTGCTGATAAACCTGCATCAGGTTCTCTGCCTGGCTCAGAGTACTGAACCCCGACAGGCTCAGGCCGATAAGGATGGGGAGCAATTTCTTCATTTGCATTCCTTGTTGTGAAGCAGTATTTAGCGCTGATCAAATTGTAAAAATATTTGCTGATTCTAGCAGAATCCGCCACTGCAAAAAGTTGGCGTTACGTGCCATACGGCGTTAATTTGCATCAATTTAACACAAGGGCGTTAAAACATCAGTCAAACGACCTTGAAATTCACATTTTAAACACTATTGGTTTCAGGACAGCACAATGCGTAAACCAGACAACTTGCCAATGACTTTCACTAAAAATGATGTAGAAATTATTGCACGAGAAACGCTATACCGCGGATTTTTTTCACTGGATCTTTATCGGTTCCGCCATCGCTTGTTTAACGGCGGTATGAGCGGTGAGGTAAAGCGCGAAATTTTTGAGCGCGGACACGCGGCAGTCTTGCTACCCTTTGACCCTGAGCGGGACGAAGTTGTGCTGGTCGAGCAGATCCGCATCGCGGCGTTTGATACCAGCGCAAGCCCATGGCTACTGGAAATGGTGGCCGGGATGATCGAAGAAGGCGAGAGCGTGGAAGATGTCGCGCGCCGTGAAGCGATGGAAGAAGCCGGGCTTAACGTTAAACGCGTAAAACCGGTGCTGAGTTATCTGGCAAGCCCAGGAGGCACCAGCGAACGCTCATCGATTATGGTGGGTGAAGTGGACGCCACGACCGCGAGCGGAATTCATGGTCTGGCTGATGAAAACGAAGATATTCGTGTTCATGTGGTGAGCCGGGAACAGGCTTACCAATGGGTAGAAGAGGGGATAATCGACAACGCGGCTTCTGTCATCGCCTTGCAATGGTTACAGCTGCACTATCAAGAGTTAAAAACTGAGTGGAAAAAATGAAGCGTTACACACCTGACTTCCCTGAAATGATGCGCCTGTGCGAAACCAATTATTCGCAATTGCGCCGCCTGTTGCCACGTAATGACGCAGCCGGCGAAACAGTGAGCTATCAGGTGGCAAACGCACAATATCGGTTAACGATCGTTGAATCGACCCGATACACTACCCTTGTCGCGATCGAACAAACGGCACCGGCTGTGACTTACTGGAGCCTGCCGTCCTTAACCGTACGTCTGTATCATGATGCGAGGGTCGCTGAAGTGTGTTCAAGTCAGCAGATCTTTCGCTTCAAAGCACGGTATGATTATCCAAATAAAAAGTTGCATCAACGCGACGAAAAGCATCAAATTAACCAGTTTCTGGCCGACTGGTTACGGTACTGTTTAGCACATGGAGCGATGGCGATTCCGGTTTATTAGCGTCGTGAAACCTAAGGACACCATTTGGAAAGCCTGTTAACCCTTCCTTTGGCTGGTGAGGCCAGAGTCAGGATCTTACAAATTACAGACACTCACCTGTTTGCCGAAAAGCATGAAACGCTGCTGGGTGTGAATACCTGGGACAGCTATCAATCCGTACTGGATGCAATACATGCTGAGTCGCCAGAGTTCGATCTGATCGTCGCGACTGGCGATTTGGCGCAGGATCAATCCGCTGCGGCTTATCAGCATTTTGCTGAGGGCATCGCAAGTTTTCGTGCGCCCTGCGTTTGGCTCCCGGGTAATCATGATTTTCAGCCTGCAATGTACAGCTCGCTGCAGGATGCGGGCATTTCCCCGGCTAAGCGCGTCTTCATTGGCGAACAGTGGCAAATCTTGTTGCTGGACAGCCAGGTGTTTGGCGTTCCCCACGGCGAGTTAAGCGAATTTCAGCTCGAATGGCTGGAGCGTAAACTTGCCGATGCGCCTGAACGCAATACCTTGCTGCTTCTGCATCATCATCCTCTGCCTGCGGGCTGCAGCTGGCTCGATCAGCACAGTCTGCGCAATGCCGCCGAACTGGACAACGTGCTGGTGAACTATCCGCGCGTGAAGTATCTGCTGTGTGGGCATATTCATCAGGAACTGGATCTGGACTGGAACGGTCGCCGCCTGTTGGCGACGCCATCGACCTGCGTGCAGTTTAAGCCGCATTGTTCTAATTTCACGTTAGATACCATCAGCCCCGGCTGGCGTACGCTGGAGCTGTTTGCTGACGGTACGTTGCAGACTCAGGTGTGTCGTCTGCAGGGTAATCGGTTTCACCCTGATACCGCTTCAGAAGGTTATTGATGTCTACGCTTCTTTATCTTCATGGATTTAACAGTTCTCCTCGTTCGGCGAAGGCATGTTTGCTGAAAAGCTGGCTGGCGGAGCACCATCCGCACGTTGAGATGATTGTACCGCAGCTGCCGCCGTATCCTGCTCAGGCCGCAGAGATGCTGGAATCGATCGTTCTTGAGCATGGCGGCGAGTCGCTGGGGATTGTCGGTTCCTCGTTGGGCGGCTATTACGCCACCTGGCTGTCACAATGTTTTATGCTGCCAGCGGTGGTGGTGAACCCGGCGGTCCGGCCTTATGAACTGCTGGTCGACTATCTCGGTCAAAACGAGAACCCCTACACCGGGCAGCAATATGTGCTAGAGTCACGCCATATTTACGATCTTAAAGTCATGCAGATTGACCCGCTGGAAGCGCCGGATTTAATCTGGTTGCTCCAACAAACGGGCGATGAAGTGTTGGACTACCGCCAGGCGGTGGCGTATTACGCCTCCTGCCGCCAGACAGTTACTGAGGGTGGAAACCACGCATTCACGGGCTTCGAAGATTATTTCAACCAGATTGTCGATTTTCTTGGACTGCACAGTTTCTGACGATCAATTCGAACTGCTTATTTAAACCATGACGCAAACTTATAACGCTGATGCCATTGAGGTACTCACTGGGCTTGAGCCGGTACGCCGTCGCCCTGGGATGTACACCGATACGACCCGTCCGAACCACCTTGGGCAGGAAGTGATTGATAACAGTGTGGATGAAGCACTGGCGGGCCACGCAAAACGTGTGGACGTGATCTTACATGCCGACCAATCTCTGGAAGTCATTGACGATGGTCGCGGCATGCCGGTAGACATTCACCCTGAAGAAGGTGTTCCGGCGGTTGAGTTGATCCTCTGCCGTTTACATGCGGGTGGTAAGTTCTCCAATAAAAACTATCAGTTCTCTGGTGGCTTGCATGGGGTGGGTATCTCCGTGGTCAACGCTCTGTCGAAGCGTGTGGAAGTAAACGTGCGTCGCGACGGGCAGGTGTACAACATCGCGTTTGAGAACGGCGATAAGGTGCAGGATTTACAGGTTGTCGGGACCTGCGGTAAACGCAATACCGGAACCAGCGTGCACTTCTGGCCGGATGAAACCTTCTTCGACAGCCCGCGTTTTTCCGTTTCGCGCTTAACGCACGTCCTGAAAGCTAAAGCGGTATTGTGTCCGGGTGTCGAGATCACCTTTAAAGATGAGGTCAACAATAGCGAACAGCGCTGGTGCTACCAGGATGGTCTGAATGATTATCTGAGCGAAGCGGTGAATGGCCTGCCTACCCTGCCGGAAAAACCGTTTATCGGTAATTTTAGCGGTGAGACGGAAACTGTGGACTGGGCGCTGCTCTGGCTGCCGGAAGGCGGCGAGCTGCTGACCGAAAGCTATGTAAACCTGATCCCAACCATGCAGGGCGGTACGCATGTTAACGGTCTGCGTCAGGGCCTGCTGGATGCGATGCGCGAGTTCTGCGAATACCGCAATATCCTGCCGCGCGGCGTGAAGCTGTCGGCGGAAGATATCTGGGATCGCTGTGCCTATGTGCTGTCGGTAAAAATGCAGGATCCGCAGTTTGCCGGGCAAACCAAAGAGCGCCTCTCCTCGCGCCAGTGCGCGGCATTTGTCTCTGGGGTGGTGAAAGATGCCTTCAGCTTGTGGCTGAACCAGAACGTGCAGTCAGCCGAACTGCTGGCTGAGATGGCGATTTCCAGCGCCCAGCGTCGTCTGCGCGCGGCGAAAAAAGTGGTGCGTAAAAAGCTGACCAGCGGTCCGGCGCTGCCGGGGAAACTGGCAGACTGTACCGCACAGGATCTCAATCGCACCGAACTGTTCCTCGTCGAAGGTGACTCCGCGGGCGGATCGGCCAAACAGGCGCGCGATCGTGAATATCAGGCGATCATGCCGCTCAAAGGTAAGATCCTCAATACCTGGGAAGTCTCTTCCGATGAAGTGCTGGCCTCGCAGGAAGTTCACGATATTTCGGTGGCGATCGGTATCGATCCGGACAGCGACGACCTGAGCCAGTTACGTTACGGTAAGATCTGTATCCTGGCGGATGCGGACTCCGATGGTCTGCACATCGCCACGCTGCTGTGCGCACTGTTTGTGAAACACTTCCGCACGCTGGTGAAACACGGTCACGTGTATGTGGCGCTGCCGCCGTTATACCGTATCGACCTCGGCAAAGAGGTGTATTACGCGCTGACGGAAGAAGAAAAAGCGGGCGTACTGGAACAGTTAAAGCGCAAGAAAGGCAAGCCGAACGTGCAGCGCTTTAAAGGTCTGGGTGAAATGAACCCGATGCAGTTGCGCGAAACCACGCTGGATCCGAACACCCGTCGCCTGGTGCAGCTCATCATCGATGATGAAGACGATCAGCGCACCAACGCGGTAATGGATATGCTGCTGGCCAAGAAGCGTTCTGAAGATCGTCGTAACTGGTTGCAGGAGAAAGGCGACCTGGCGGATCTCGAAGGGTAAGGGGTATGTAGGCTGGATAAGGCGGTTTGTGCCGCCATCCGGCAAGGTCATCATGCCCGATGGCGTACGCTTATTTGGCCCGGCGGCCAGAACAATAACTTAAATGCCCGGCTCCAGAATACGAATATTCATCTCCAGCACATCGCCTTTGACGGCTTCGCTGTAGGCTTTCATATGCGGAGTCTGCAAATGCGCTTCAAGGTGGGCGATGCTTTCCCACTGTTCAATCATGACGATTGAATCCGGGGCTGTAGTCTGAAAACTGACGCCAGCAGCATGATCGACCATCGGCGCGTAGCCGTGGCAACCTTCTTCCTGTAAAACGATCGGAACGATTTTAGCGAACTGATCCAGTACCGCCTGGCGGTGATGTTGACCTGGACGTGTACGGATTTCTGCAATAACGGTAAGCATGGTTAACTCCTTCTAATTCCAGGTTACCAGTTAACCAAAAATTTCGTTCAGATGCTTGCGATATTCTGCGATATAACGCGGGACATCCGGCATTTTAATCACGTCATTGGTGATAAAGGTCGGCAGCGCTTCCATTCCCAGGAACTGGTTTGCTTTATGGAATGGGAGATAAACGCCATCAACCCCAACGCCATGGAAGAACTGATCTTTTTCCGTAAAGGCTTCCATCGGCGCGTTCCAGGTCAGAGACAGCATGTATTTTTTGCCCTGAATCAGTCCGCCGGAACCGTATTTTTTTGACGCATCTGAACGCGTGCGGCCATCGCTGGCGTACAGCGTACCGTGCCCGGCAGTGAACACGTCATCAATGTATTTCTTCACCGTCCACGGTGCGCCCATCCACCAACCCGGCATCTGCCAGATAATGGCGTCTGCCCAGACAAAGTTCTGCACTTCTGCTTGCACATCATAGTCGCTGTCAGCGCGTACGACTCTAACATCATGCCCGAGGTCGCGCAGGATACCGTCCGCGACCTCGGTCAGGGTGTCATTCAATTGCCCATTAGAATGGCCAAATTTTTTCGCACCGTTGATAATCAGGATATTGCTCATTTTGTGTCCTCAAAGAATAACGTTTGAGGCCGATTCTACGCTGATGATCGGTACGGTGAAATTAGCAAAATGTGCAAAGTCTTTTGCTGACTGAGCAATAATAACGCAGTTACCAACTGATTTTAGCTTCAAAGCCGCCTTGCGGCGCATTACCAAACGAGGCTGACATTCTGTGTAAGGTCGCGATGCGACGGACAATTGACAGCCCCAGACCGCTGCCGGTCACGCTTTGCCCCGGTGGGCGATAAAAGCGTTCTCCAATGTGCATCAGAACTTCCGGCGCAATACCTGGACCATTATCTTTGACGCTAAAATTGCGGGCGTTGAGCGTCACTTCCACAATACTTCCCCGTGGACTATAGCGAATCGCATTATCCAGCAGATTTCGCACCATCAGGCTGAGTAACAGCGGTTGCCCGGTACATGTGATGCCGTGCGCGTTAATCTGCAAACGTACGTCAATATGCGCCTGCTGGGCTGAATGGTAGATATCCATCACCGAAGATTGCAGCAACTCCTCCAGCGAGATTTCCGCCACATCCTGAAGATTGTCGAGGGAGTCAAGGCGCGAAAGCGTCAGTAACTGATCGACCAGACGCGTAGCGCGATCGATCCCGGCCTGCATCTGCATTAAGGCTTTTTGCCTGGCCTGCGGGTCATCGTCAGACAGTTGCGCCACTTCGGTTTGCACTTTCAGCGCCGTCAATGGACTACGCAACTCGTGAGCGGCATCTGAAGTAAAGCGCCGTTCACGCACCATGGTGGTATGAATACGGGTGAAAAGTTGGTTGAGTGATTCAACCAACGGGCGGACCTCGCCAGGAATGCCTTTCAAACTGAGCGGTTCTTCTGATTCCGGGTCGCGTAAACGTAGCGCCTGCGCCAGTTTCTTCAGCGGCTTAAGTTCAAGACTTAACAACACAATCAGGATTAACAGCATCAGCGGCAGAGCGACCAACCACGGCACCAATTGTGCTGTCACAATCGCTAAAGCCATATCTTCACGATATTCCCATTCCTGGCCGACAACGATTCGATACTTTTTATCTGCGGAAGTCAGCCAGACAAAACGCCATTTATCGTTGTCGCCATTCAGATAGCCATCGTCAAAACCTTCCCGGCGATAGCTGTAGGGAATGTATTGGCCATTGTCGCCATCGTGAAGAACCATTTTCCCTTCTGGCGTGTAGGCCGCAAAGGTCAGTACATCGTCGTCAATATGACCATGTTTGAATTTTTTCGGGGTATGCGCGATGCGTTCAGAGGCTTTGAGTTCATCAAGATCCAGCGTGACCAGACGCTTGGCGAACAGCATTTGTTGCGTGTCGAACATCTCATTCACGTTATCGGTGGTTTGCTTCCACGCGACAAAGCTGGAAATCAGCCAGGTCACTAAAACCAAAATCATGAAGATAAGCGTTAGCCTGATGCGCAGGCTGAGGCGTTGTGCGAGTTTCATGCGTCACCCAGGGTGTAGCCAATGCCATGCACGGTACGGATAAAGTCGCTGCCGAGCTTACGGCGTAAGTGATGGACGTGTACTTCAACCGCATTGCTGGAGACGTTTTCGTCCCAGGTATACAGTTTTTCTTCAATCAGTTTGCGGGGCAGGACGCGGCCCTTGTTACGCATAAGCAGCTCCAGCAGCGCGAACTCTTTGGGCTTAAGAGACAACGGTTCGCCAGCCGCCGTGGCGACCAGCGCGCCGGGATCAAGCGTCACCTCGCCATGGCGTAATGTGTTGCTGGCCTGGCCGCTGGCACGACGCACCAGCGCCTCCAGCCTGGCGGCAACTTCAATCAACGCGAAGGGTTTACACAGATAGTCGTCCGCGCCCAGGCGTAAGCCTTCAACGCGTTCCGCCAGCGCGTCGCGGGCGGTCAGGATCAGCACCGGTTCCTGCTTCCCGTTGGCTCGCCACTCGCGCAGGATATCCCGTCCGTCTATGCCTGGCAGCGTCAGGTCGAGGATTACCGCATCATACGGGGCACTGTAGAGTGCTTCTTTCCCCTGACGTCCTTCGGTAAACCAGTCGATGCTAAAACCCATTTTACTCAGACCGGTTTTAAGGCCATCGCCAATCAACGTATCATCTTCAACCAGTAAAATGCGCATATATTCTTCCCTGCGAAAACTCTCTTTGCCGTCAGTAAACCTTGTCGCCGCCACATCTGTACAGCAAAAAAGAATCTTTTTTTTCCTTAAGAACTTGTTAAGGATTAACTTATTTAATAGTCGTAAACCAACATGAAAGGGAGACATGACGATGAAAAAATTAGCTGCAATGGTTGCCGTAATGGCACTGTGTTCCGCACCTGTTCTGGCAGCGCAGCAGGGCGGCTTCTCTGGGCCAACGACGACCACGCAAAGCCAAAGCGGCGGGTTTGTCGGCCCGAACGGCAGCATCACGACGGTAGCAAGTGCTAAATCGCTGCGCGATGACGCGTGGGTTACTTTGCGTGGGAACATCGTTGAGCGTATTTCTGACGATTTGTATGTGTTTAAAGATGCGACCGGCACGGTGAATGTGGATATTGACCATAAGCGCTGGAACGGCGTAACCGTAACCCCGCAGGATGTGGTTGAGATCCAGGGCGAAGTGGATAAAGACTGGAACTCCGTTGAAATCGACGTGAAACAGATTAGCAAAGTTGCTAAATAATCCTCATCAGGGCCGCATTCGCGGCCCTTTTCTTTGTGACTCAACACGCCAGATAGGGTAGTATCTGCGGCAATATTGCCCTTCAATAGAGGGGTACAAAGTTGAGGAACCACGATTAATGAGCGATATGGCAGAGCGCCTGGCGCTGCATGAATTCACGGAAAACGCCTATCTGAACTACTCCATGTACGTCATCATGGACAGGGCGTTGCCATTTATTGGCGATGGTTTGAAACCCGTTCAGCGTCGCATTGTGTATGCAATGTCCGAACTGGGGCTGAATGCCAGCGCCAAATTTAAAAAATCCGCCCGTACCGTCGGTGACGTGCTGGGTAAATACCACCCGCACGGCGACAGCGCCTGCTATGAAGCGATGGTGCTGATGGCGCAGCCGTTCTCTTACCGTTATCCGCTGGTTGATGGTCAGGGAAACTGGGGGGCGCCGGACGATCCCAAGTCCTTCGCGGCGATGCGTTATACCGAATCCCGCTTGTCTAAATATGCGGAACTCCTGCTGGGTGAACTCGGTCAGGGAACGTCGGACTGGGTGCCAAACTTCGACGGCACCATGCAGGAGCCAAAGATGCTGCCTGCGCGTCTGCCAAATATTCTGCTGAACGGTACGACCGGTATTGCCGTTGGTATGGCGACGGACATTCCGCCGCATAACCTGCGAGAAGTCGCCAAAGCGGCGATTACGCTGATTGAGCAGCCGAAAACAACGCTCGATCAACTGCTGGACATCGTGCAGGGGCCGGATTATCCGACCGAAGCCGAGATTATTACCTCGCGTGCGGAAATTCGTAAGATTTACGAAAACGGACGCGGCTCCGTGCGTATGCGCGCGGTATGGACGAAAGAAGATGGCGCGGTGGTGATTTCCGCGCTGCCGCATCAGGTTTCCGGGGCAAAAGTGCTGGAGCAGATCGCTGCTCAAATGCGCAACAAAAAGCTGCCGATGGTTGACGACCTGCGTGACGAATCGGATCACGAAAACCCGACCCGTCTGGTGATTGTCCCGCGCTCCAATCGCGTGGATATGGAACAGGTAATGAACCACCTGTTTGCCACCACCGATCTGGAAAAAAGCTACCGTATCAACCTGAATATGATTGGCCTCGACGGTCGCCCGGCGGTGAAAAACCTGCTGGAGATCCTCACCGAATGGCTGGCGTTCCGCCGTGATACCGTGCGTCGTCGCCTGAACTATCGTCTGGAAAAAGTGCTTAAGCGCCTGCATATCCTTGAAGGTTTGCTGGTGGCGTTCCTCAACATTGACGAAGTGATCGAGATCATTCGTCATGAAGATGAACCTAAGCCTGAGCTGATGTCGCGGTTTGGCATTTCTGAAACGCAGGCTGAAGCTATCCTTGAGCTGAAATTGCGCCATCTTGCCAAACTCGAAGAGATGAAAATCCGCGGTGAGCAGGATGAACTGGCGAAAGAGCGCGATCAACTGCAGGCCATTCTCGCTTCCGAGCGTAAAATGAATAACCTGCTGAAGAAAGAGCTGCAGGCCGATGCCGAGGCCTATGGCGACGATCGCCGCTCCCCGCTGCAGGAACGCGAAGAAGCGAAGGCGATGAGTGAGCACGACATGCTGCCGTCTGAGCCGGTGACCATTGTATTGTCTCAGAGTGGTTGGGTGCGTAGCGCCAAAGGCCACGACATTGATGCGCCAGGATTAAGCTATAAAGCGGGCGACAGCTTTAAGTCGGCAGTGAAGGGCAAGAGCAACCAGCCGGTGGTGTTCGTTGACTCGACTGGACGCAGCTACGCCATCGACCCGATTACGCTGCCGTCGGCACGTGGTCAGGGCGAACCATTGACCGGTAAGCTCACGCTGCCGCCGGGCGCGACGGTGGAGCATATGCTGATGGAAGGCGACGAGCAGAAACTGCTGATGGCATCCGATGCGGGCTACGGTTTTGTCTGTACTTTCAACGATCTGGTAGCACGTAACCGTGCGGGTAAGGCATTGATTACGCTGCCTGAAAATGCGCGCGTTATGCCGCCGGTGGTGATTGAAGATGAAACCGATATGCTGCTGGCGATAACGATGGCCGGTAGGATGTTGATGTTCCCGGTGAGCGATTTGCCGCAACTGTCGAAAGGCAAAGGGAATAAGATTATCAATATCCCTTCAGCAGAAGCGGCGAAAGGCGAAGATGGCCTGGCGCTGCTCTATGTGCTGCCGCCGCAAAGCACGCTGACTATTCACGTCGGTAAACGCAAAATTAAACTGCGTCCTGAAGAGTTGCAGAAAGTGACCGGCGAACGTGGTCGTCGTGGCACGCTGATGCGTGGTCTACAGCGTATCGATCGCATTGAAATTGACTCGCCTCGACGCGCCAGTCAGGGCGACAGCGAAGAATAACGCGACTGCCCGGCTCTCCCTGCTTTCGCTCAGGGAGAGCCAACGTTAAAATTTCCCGTAAAACCGTTGTTTATTCGTGCGTTGCGATTAACAATACGCTTTTCCAGAGAGCCGCCTTAACAAAGCCCTAACCTGATGCAGAGTTATGTATCCGGTGACGTAAAATGCCAGGCTCTTAGGCCTTAGAGGTTGTTATGTTATATATTTTTCGTTTAATCATTACTGTTATTTATTGCATTCTGGTCTGTATTTTCGGTTGTATATACTGTCTGTTCAGCCCACGGAATCCAAAACACGTCGCAACGTTCGGTCATATGTTTGGCCGCCTGGCTCCCCTTTATGGCCTGAAGGTCGAGTGCCGCATGCCGGCAGACGCGCAGAATTATGGTAATGCTATCTATATTTGTAACCATCAGAACAACTATGACATGGTTACCGCTTCGAATATCGTTCAGCCGCCGACGGTAACGGTGGGTAAAAAAAGCCTGCTGTGGATCCCGTTCTTCGGGCAGCTGTACTGGTTAACCGGTAACCTGTTGATCGACAGAAACAACCGTGCTAAAGCGCACAGCACCATTGCAGCCGTGGTGAACCATTTCAAAAAACGTCGTATTTCTATCTGGATGTTCCCGGAAGGGACGCGCAGCCGCGGCCGTGGTCTGCTGCCGTTTAAAACCGGCGCGTTTCATGCGGCGATTGCTGCAGGCGTTCCGGTCATTCCAGTCTGCGTTTCTACAACCTCGAACAAGATCAAATTAAACCGACTCAATAATGGTCTGGCGATTGTAGAGATGCTGCCGCCGGTGGATATTAGCCACTTTGGTAAAGATCAGGTTCGTGAACTGGCAGCGCATTGCCGCTCGCTGATGGAACAAAAAATCGCAGAACTCGATAAAGAAGTTGCTGAGCGGGAAGCCGCCGGTAAGGTTTAATCCGCACAATTCGGGTTTTTTACAGGAAAAGATTTCCTGCGTGTTAATCGCCAGTTTTTCATGGAGTTTATATGTCATTCAGTCGGCGTCAGTTCATTCAGGCATCGGGGATCGCACTGTGTGCAGGTGCTGTTCCGCTGAAGGCTAATGCTGCCGGTCAGCAACAACCGTTACCTGTGCCTCCACTGCTGGAGTCTCGTCGGGGGCAGCCGTTATTTATGACGCTGCAACGCGCGCATTGGTCCTTTACACAAGGCACGCGCGCGCCTGTCTGGGGGATTAACGGCCGCTACCTGGGACCGACAATTCGCGTCTGGAAAGGGGATGACGTCAAGCTTATTTACAGCAATCGTCTGACAGAAAATGTCTCGATGACCGTCGCCGGATTACAGGTACCTGGTCCGCTGATGGGGGGCCCGGCGCGCATGATGTCCCCTAATGCGGATTGGGCGCCAGTGCTGCCGATCCGCCAGAATGCCGCCACGCTGTGGTATCACGCCAATACGCCAAATCGCACTGCCCAGCAGGTCTATAACGGTCTTGCCGGGATGTGGCTGGTTGAAGATGAGGTCAGTAAATCCCTGTCTATTCCCAACCATTACGGTGTGGATGATTTTCCGATCATTATCCAGGACAAGCGTCTGGACAACTTTGGGACGCCGGAATACAGCGAACCCGGCAGCGGTGGTTTTGTTGGGGATACGCTTCTGGTTAATGGGGCGCAAAGTCCTTATGTCGAAGTCTCCCGCGGCTGGGTACGCTTGCGTTTGCTGAACGCGTCAAACTCGCGTCGTTACCAACTGCAAATGAGTGATGGCCGTGCGCTGCATGTAATTTCCAGCGATCAGGGCTTTTTACCCGCGCCTGTTTCATTGAAACAGCTCTCGCTGGCGCCAGGCGAACGTCGTGAGATTCTGGTGGATATGACTAACGGTAATGAGGTCTCTATTACCTGCGGCGAGGCGGCCAGCATTGTCGACAGGATCCGGGGATTCTTTGAACCATCGAGTATTCTTATCTCCACGCTGGTGCTGACTCTGCGACCAACCGGCCTTCTGCCGCTGGTGACTGACAGCCTGCCAATGCGCCTGCTGCCAACCGAGATCCTCAGCGGTTCGCCGATTCGCAGCCGTGATATCAGCCTGGATGACGATCCGGGGATCAACGGTCAGTTGTGGGACGTCAACCGCATGGATATTACCGCGCAGCAGGGTACCTGGGAGCGCTGGACGGTGCGGGCGGATATGCCGCAGTCTTTCCATATTGAGGGCGTCTCGTTCCTGATCCGTAATGTGAACGGCGCGATGCCGTTCCCGGAAGACAGAGGCTGGAAAGATACCGTTTGGGTAGATGGTCAGGTCGAGCTACTGGTTTATTACGGACAGCCTTCCTGGGCGCATTTCCCGTTCTACTTTAACAGCCAGACGCTGGAAATGGCGGATCGTGGCTCGATCGGTCAGATCCTGGTGAACCCGGCGCCGTAACGCGCCGGGGTTTGCGTTACGCCCGCCAGAACATGCGCGAAAACAGGATCAGTATGGGGTAAATCTCCAGACGCCCCATGATCATGGCCGCGCACATCAGCAGCTTTGCCTCCTCATTTAACGTGCCAAACGTCGTGGCGGTAACGCCAAATCCCAGCCCCATATTGTTGATGCAGGCGGCGACGGTGGCGAAAGAGGAGAAGAGATCGTAGCCCATCAGATTGAGCGCCCAGATAAAAAAGCTGGTGAACAAAACGTAGAGAAAGAAAAAGCTCCATACCGAACGCACCACCCTGTCGCTTACCACGCTGTTACCCACTTTGATGTTCAGCAGGGCGCGAGGATGCGCGAGCTGGTGTAATTCCTGGCGGCACTGCTTGAACATAATCAAAAAGCGCAGCACTTTAATTCCCCCGCACGTCGATCCCACACAACCGCCGAAGAAGCTGGCGCTAAGCAGCATGAAGATCGTGTGCGAGGGCCACTGCGCGTAATCCGCCGTTGACAGGCCATTATCCGTCAGCATGGAGCTGGCCAGAAAAAAGGCATGCACCAGGCTGTCCGTTAGCCCGTACATACCTGCCCGCCAGACCTGCCAGGTGGCGATCAGCGTGACCACCAGCGCAATTAGCAGAAAGAAACGCAGCTCGGCATTACGACGAAAGGGCTTGAAGGTACGTTTTACAATAGCAACGTACCAGAGGGTGAAGTTAAACGCGGATAACAGTGAAAACAGTCCGGCGACAAGTTCTATAGCGTGGCTGTTATAAAAGCCGATGCTCTCGCTGCGAGTGGAAAATCCGCCAAGAGAGACCGTCGACAGCCCGTGGCATAAGGCGTCGAAAAACGACATCCCGGCAGCCCAGTAGGCCAGAGTACAAATAAGACCCAGAATGACGTAGGTCAACCACAGCGTACGTGCGGTATCGGCAAGCCTTGGCGTGAGGCGTTCTTCTTTGAAGGGGCCAGGCATTTCAGACTGATACAGTTTCATGCCGCCAATACCCAGCAGCGGTAATACCGCCACGGCGAGGACAATAACGCCCAAGCCGCCAATAAAATTGAGCTGAGCACGATAGTAAAGATACGATTTCGGCAAGGCGCTGACGTCGTCAATCACCGTTGCGCCAGTGGTGGTAATCCCGGAAACCCCTTCGAACAGGGCATCGGCAAAGGAGAGATTTAAGCCATCGTCCATCCACATCGGCATTGCGCTAATAAACGAAAACAGTAGCCAGAACAAAACGATAATGACGAATCCATCCCGGGTTCTCAGTTGAATTCCCGCATGTTTGGTTGCCAGCCACGCCCCGCCGCCGAGGGTAAAGAAAGTCATAAATGTGCTGAAAAATGCGAAAAAGCTCCGCTCTTTATTTAACAGAGCGATGGTCATCGGCGGCAGCATGGAGAAGCTGTAGAGAAGAACCAGAAATCCGCACAGGTGAACAACAACCCGTAACTGGGAAATATGCAGTGAATCGTTGAGTCGCAATGAAAAATCCCCCGCCGAAAAGAGTGATCTCAGCTGGCCGGCATGGTGCTAATTATGATTGATAAAAATGGCTGTCGTAAAATTTAACAATTTATACAACTTTCTACTGGTCTGGTTCAGACTCCACTTCATTTCTTGCCGACATACAGCGTATAATCCCCGGCCTTTGATTATTTTTTTACCATTTTTGGAAGCACTATGAGCGCAATATCCCTGATCCAACCGGACAGAGACCTTTTCTCCTGGCCGCAGTACTGGGCTGCCTGTTTTGGCCCGGCACCGTTTTTGCCGATGTCACGTGACGAAATGGACCAACTTGGCTGGGATAGCTGCGACATCATTCTGGTGACCGGCGATGCCTACGTCGACCACCCAAGCTTTGGTATGGCGATTTGTGGCCGTATGCTGGAAGCTCAGGGCTTTCGCGTCGGAATTATCGCCCAGCCGGAGTGGAACAACAAAGACGATTTTATGCGTTTGGGTAAACCGAACCTGTTCTTTGGTGTGACCGCTGGCAACATGGACTCGATGATCAACCGTTATACCGCCGATCGCCGACTGCGCCATGATGATGCCTACACGCCGGACAACGTGGCGGGTAAACGTCCGGACCGCGCCACGCTGGTCTATACCCAGCGCTGTAAAGAAGCATGGAAAGATGTGCCGGTTATTCTTGGCGGCATTGAGGCCAGCCTGCGCCGCACCGCGCACTACGATTACTGGTCTGATACCGTTCGCCGCTCCGTTTTGGTGGATTCGAAAGCCGATATGCTGATGTTCGGCAACGGCGAACGTCCGCTGGTGGAAGTGGCGCATCGTCTGGCGATGGGGGAAACTATCGATCAGATCCGCGATGTGCGTAACACCGCTATTATGGTTAAAGAAGCGTTGCCGGGCTGGAGTGGGGTGGATTCTACGCGTCTCGACACGCCAGGCAAGATTGACCCGATCCCGCATCCTTACGGTGAAGATCTGCCGTGTGCTGATAACAAACCTGTCGCACCGAAAAAGCAGGAAGCGAAAGCGGTCACCGTGCAGCCGCCGCGTCCGAAACCGTGGGAAAAAACCTACGTGCTGCTACCGTCCTTCGAAAAAGTGAAGGGCGATAAAGTGCTGTATGCGCATGCGTCGCGTATCCTGCACCACGAAACTAACCCAGGCTGCGCGCGTGCGCTGATGCAAAAGCATGGCGATCGCTACATCTGGATCAACCCGCCAGCTATTCCGCTGTCTACCGAAGAGATGGACAGCGTCTTTGCGTTACCGTACAAACGTGTACCGCATCCGGCGTATGGCGACAGCCGTATTCCGGCCTATGAGATGATCCGTTTCTCGATCAACATTATGCGTGGCTGCTTTGGCGGCTGCTCGTTCTGTTCGATAACAGAGCACGAAGGCCGTATCATCCAGAGTCGCTCTGAAGATTCGATCATCAATGAAATCGAAGCCATTCGCGACACCGTCCCGGGCTTTACCGGCGTGATTTCCGATCTTGGCGGTCCAACGGCGAACATGTATATGCTGCGCTGTAAGTCACCGCGTGCGGAGCAAACCTGCCGTCGTCTGTCATGCGTCTATCCGGATATTTGTCCGCACATGGATACCAATCATGAGCCGACAATTAACCTCTATCGCCGGGCGCGTGATCTCAAAGGCATTAAAAAGATCCTTATCGCATCCGGTGTGCGCTATGACATTGCGGTGGAAGACCCACGCTACATCAAAGAACTGGCTACCCATCACGTGGGCGGCTATCTGAAGATTGCGCCAGAGCATACTGAAGAAGGCCCACTGTCGAAGATGATGAAGCCGGGGATGGGCAGCTACGATCGCTTCAAGGAATTGTTCGATACCTACTCTAAACAGGCCGGTAAAGAGCAGTACCTGATCCCGTATTTTATCTCCGCGCACCCGGGTACGCGTGATGAGGATATGGTGAATCTGGCGCTGTGGCTGAAACAACGTCGTTTCCGTCTGGATCAGGTGCAGAACTTCTATCCATCGCCGTTGGCGAACTCCACAACCATGTATTACACCGGGAAAAACCCGTTGGGTAAAATTGGTTATAAGAGTGAAGACGTGGTGGTGCCGAAAGGTGATAAGCAGCGTCGTCTGCATAAAGCCCTGTTGCGCTACCACGATCCAGCCAACTGGCCATTGATCCGCCAGGCGCTGGAAGATATGGGTAAAAAGCATCTGATCGGCGGGCGTCGCGAATGTCTGGTTCCGGCGCCTACGCTGGAAGAGATGCGCGAAGCGCGTCGCCAGAACCGTCATACTCGTCCGGCGCTGACCAAACACACGCCAGTGGCGCACCAGCGTCAGACGCCTGCCGCGAACAAAAAACGCGGGAAAGTGGCGGGACGTTAATCTTTCTTGCCCGGATAAGGTGCTTGCACCGCTATCGGGCAGAAGAGATCAGTATTTATGCCTCACGAATTCTGGCCGCTAATGCGGCCAGTTTTTCGTCATCAGCCCGTTCATGATCGTGTGACGACAGATATCCTTCATACTGCTCGAAAAATTTGTTCTGCCGCGATTCAATCGGTTTCCAGTGGGTTAAATTGCCAGTACCGTGCATAGGACTTAATTTACTGTGCACATGGTCTACGCCGAAACCTTCGAAGAACATTCCCGTACGACTAACATCCGGGAAAGCCTTATCCAGTTTCTTAGCCACTTTTTGGGTCGCCAGCATCAGGTCCGCTAACGCCTGCGGCGGCATATCGAAGGCATAGCTCGGGTAATGCTTTTTCGGGATCACCACGGTAAAACCGTCGGTGTTCGGGAAAATCGACAGAAAAGCCAGGTGGTGCTCGTCTTCCCATACCTTATGGCAGGGCGCTTTGCCTTCAACAATTTGACAGAAAATACAGGTCATTCCTTTTCTCCGCAGGTAAGGTATTCCTCAGAACGCAGTCAGTTTAGTACAGACCCAACACCTTCCACCACATCAGACCCACGGTAATAAAGACCGCCTGGTTAAACAGGCTGATGATAAATCCTGTGCGCCACCAGACGCCCGTTGGAACGTACCCTGCGCCAAACAGAATTGGACCGCGAGCATGAGTGTACTGGGTGAGCGAGCAGTACAAACTGCTGGTGAAGGCCAGCATTAGCGCCGTGGGGGCCGCGGGAATATTCAGATGCAGCCCGACGCCGAGGAAAACGGCATACAGCGCGGCAATCTGCGCATTTCCGCTGGCAAAAAAGTAGTGGGTATAGAAATAGGCGGCGTTCAGCAGTAGCAGGACGATCACCCAACTGGTCCCGTGCATAGTACTGCTCAGGCTATCGCCAATCAGATTGCCAAACCAGGTGGTGAAGCCCAGTTTTTTCAACTGATTCGCCATCATCAGTAGCGCGGCAAACCAAATCAGCGTATCCCATGCCCCTTTCTCACTTTTGACGTCCTCCCAGCTCAGTACGCCGCTCAGCAATAAAATCGACAGCCCTACAAACGAGGCGGTGGTGGCGTCAACGCCCAGCGTATCGCCAAAAATCCACAGCACCAGCAGTACGCCGACGGTTGCCAGCATCAGCCATTCACCGCGTGACATGCGGCCCATTTCCGCCAGCTCTTTGCGCGCCAGGTTAGGGGCATCCGGCGTGTGTTTGATTTCCGGGCGCACCAGCCAGTAGACCAGTAGCGGAACGAGCAGCAAAGAGACCAGACAAGGTAGCAGCGCCGCCATAAACCAGCCGCCCCAGGTCAGCGTAACCCCGGCGTTGGCCGCCAGTTTTACTGCCAGCAGGTTGCCGGTATAGCCGGTCATAAACAGTGCTGCCGTCACGTCGTTGACGTTGCCAATACAGGTGATAAGAAAGGTGCCGATTTTACTGCGGGACTCATCTTCCGGGTTCGAATGGAAACTACGCGCCAGAGAGTCGGCAATCGGATAGATGACGCCGCCGCAGCGCGCCGTATTACTCGGCATAGCGGGAGAGAGGATCAGATCGGCAAAAGCCAGACCGTAGGCGAGTCCCAGCGTGCGCTTGCCGAGCAGGCGGATCATCTGCAATGCAATGCGTCGTCCGAGGCCGGTTTTGATAAACCCACGGGCAATCATAAAGGCCACGACGATAAGCCAGATAAGTGAGCTGTTCAGTTCGCTGAGTGCCGTGGTGATGGCGCCGCTGGCGGTTTTATCCCCGGCAGCATAGGCGAGTGCGAACACCGTAATACCAATAATGCCGACCGCGCCGATGGGTAAGACTTTCGCCACAATAGAGGCGATGGTGGCAACGAAGATAATTGCCGAATGCCAGGCTGGCGCACTTAACCCAGTGGGGGGAGTAAGCTGCCAGAGACCGGCAGAAATGAGTACTATAAGAATTAATGGGAGCCATTTGACGCCATTACTTTTTTTATCAGCCACGATTACGCACCTATAGGTGTGGTAAATATATTCATCGAATGAATATATTTATTGAATAATTAACAGGTTATGTTGCGTAATGCTGCTCCAGCGACTGCAAGAAATACATCAATATATGTATGTTAATTGTTTCCTGATATTTCATTGCCAGCAAGGCCCGACGGGAGTGTCGGGCCGGAGAGAAGAGATTAACCGCCGAACTGGTCCGGGTCTGGTCCCAGCCGTCTGCCCTGATCGAGTTTCGCGATTTCGCCTAATTCTTCTTTATCCAGACGGAAGTCCCAGACGTTAAAGTTTTCAGCGATACGGGCAGGCGTCACCGATTTCGGAATAACCACCAGACCGTTATCCAGATGCCAGCGGATGACAATCTGCGCTGGTGATTTACCGTATTTCTCTGCGAGATCACGGATGATCTTTTGGTCGAAGACGTCTTTCCCGCCCTGCGCCAATGGACTCCAGGATTCGGTCTGGATCTTGTGCGTGGCGTTCCAGGCATGAAGCTGGCGCTGCTGCATAAGTGGGTGCAGTTCTATCTGGTTGATCACGGGATGAACGCCAGTTTCATCGATCAGGCGCTGGAGATGATTGATCTGAAAGTTGCACACGCCGATGCTCTTAATCAGCCCTTCTTTTTGCAGATCGATCATGTTTTCCCACGCTTCAACGTAGTGATCGATCGCCGGAACAGGCCAGTGCATCAGGTAAAGATCGAGGTAATCGAGCTGGAGTTTCTCCATGCTTTCGAGTAAGGCTTCCCGGGCGCGTTTCTGATCATCATTCCACAGCTTGGTGGTGATGAATAACTCTTCCCGCGGCACGCCGGCATTACGTATCGCTTTGCCGACACCTTCTTCGTTTTTGTATGCGGCGGCGGTATCAATCGAACGATAACCCACTTCCAGTGCTTTATGGATAGCGGTAATGACTTCTTCGTTGCTTGCCTTCCAGACCCCCAGGCCCAGTTGCGGCATGACGTTACCATCCTGTAGCTTGATAATGGTTGGACCGGTCATAATTCCCCCCTGGATTACAGTCACCGGAGCAAGCTCCGGTGAGTTAGGTGTGACTTAAGTCTGGTATAAATACCCAAAAACGAAAGGCGGAGGTTAAAAAACCTTAGCGGGCAGCTTCGTAAATCCGACGGCTGACGTCGAGCGTAATGTCCTGATGTTCACCCAGTTTCGTACCACCGTGCGCTTGCAGTTTTTCCAGCAGCGCCGGGATGGAGCTACCGTCCAGACCGTAGTCAGACAAGCGAGTTGGTACGCCCATTTGTTCGAAGAAAGCACGGGTAGCGGCAATGGCGGCATCGATACGCTGGTCTTCGGAACCTTCGGTGATATTCCAGATACGCTCTGCGTATTGCAGTAGTTTGGCACGCTTGGTATCGCGTTTTTCATTCCACAGCGCAGGCAGAACGATGGCCAGCGTTTGCGCATGATCCAGACCATGCATCGCGGTCAGTTCGTGGCCCAGCATATGGGTTGCCCAGTCCTGCGGTACGCCTGCGCCAATCAGGCCGTTCAGCGCCTGGGTTGCCGCCCACATCACGTTCGCACGCACGTTGTAGTTTTCCGGCTCCTGCAAGGCTTTCGGACCTTCTTCGATCAGCGTAAGCAGAATGCCTTCGGCAAAGCGATCCTGAATTTTCCCGTCGACCGGATAAGTTACATACTGCTCAACGGTATGCACGAAGGCATCTACAACGCCGTTCGCAACCTGACGTGGCGGCAGGGTATAGGTGTAAACCGGATCCAGAACGGCAAATACCGGTTGTACAAACGGGGTCATAAAGGCCAGTTTGTCGCCGGTGGTTTTCCGCGAGATGACCGCGCCGGAGTTAGATTCAGAACCGGTGGCGGGCAGGGTTAATACGGAGCCCATCGGGATGGCGCTTTTTACGTCGTTGCCGTGAGTTTCCAGAATACGCCATGGGTCGATGCCGTCAGCGTACTGTGCTGCTGCCGCGATGAATTTGGTGCCGTCCAGTACCGAACCGCCGCCCACTGCCAGCAGGAACGTTACTTTTTCATCACGCACGAGCTTTACCGCATTCATTAGCGTTTCATAAGACGGGTTTGGCTCAATACCGCCAAACTCCAGCACGTCCAGGCCTTTCAGTGCATCCTGAACCTGTGCCAGGACACCGGTTTTTTTCACACTGCCGCCGCCGTAGGTAATCAGTACGCGGGCATCCTGAGGGATTTGGTCGCGCAGCTCTGCAATAGCGCCTTTACCGAACAGAATTCGGGTTGGGGTATGGAGATTAAAATTGTTCATTGCTCGTTCCCTTGTGTGGGTAAAAAAGAGGGCAGGAGAGTGTCTGCCGGATGATGAACATTGTGGTCGCCAGCCGCGCTGCTCTCAATGCTCATTTCTGCCGATGTCTTGCCCATTTCTACAGATTACTGGAGAAAACGGATAAATCTGCGCATTATGTCAGGGTCGCAAACCGATGATGAAATGGTGCTTTATGAACCGTGAAGAGATCTGCCTTCTGCTGACAGATAAAATTAAGCAGCTGAAAAATAATGAAAATAAACTCAGTGCATTGCTGCCAGATGTCCGCCTGCTGCACGGAACGGTGCCAGCGGCGCGCACACCGGTCATGTATCAGCCAGGCATCATATTTCTCTTCTCTGGACATAAAATTGGTTATATCAATGAACGTGTATTTCGTTATGACGCCAATGAATACTTGCTGCTAACCGTACCTTTACCCTTTGAATGTGAAACGTATGCGACACCGGAGGTTCCGTTGGCCGGAATTTACCTGAATGTCGATATCCTGCAATTGCAGGAGCTGTTGATGGACATTGGAGAAGACGAGCTGTTTCAGCCTGCTATGGCGGCCAGTGGGATTAACTCCGCGACGCTTTCAGACGAAATTCTCTGCGCCGCTGAGCGCCTGTTGGATGTGATGGAACGCCCGCTGGATGCGCGTATTCTCGGCAAACAGATCATTCGTGAGATCCTCTACCATGTGCTGACCGGGCCGCGCGGCGGCGCGTTACTTGCGCTGGTCAGTCGTCAGACGCATTTCAGCTTGATAAGCCGGGTGCTGAAGCGGATTGAAACCAAATACACCGAAAATCTCAATGTAGAGCAGCTGGCGGCAGAGGCGAACATGAGCGTGTCGGCGTTTCATCATAATTTTAAAGCGGTGACCAGCACGTCGCCGCTGCAATATCTTAAAAGCTATCGTCTGCATAAAGCGCGGATGATGATGATTCATGACGGGATGAAGGCCAGTGCGGCCGCCATGCGCGTCGGCTATGAGAGCGCATCGCAGTTTAGTCGGGAGTTCAAACGTTTCTTTGGCGTGACGCCGGGGGAAGATGCGGCCAGAATTCGGATGATGCAGGGGAGTTGATTTCTTGTCCGTCTGAAAGGTACACCGTAGGCCTTAAAGCTGCGCGCCATAAGGCAAAATGCCGGAGATTATCCGGCCTACGGATGCGACTCAGGCGCTACAGTATTTTTTTTTAATCACCACGAACAGGGTTCCCAACAGACCTGCGGTTAACAGGGCAATCGGTAGGATCATTAAAAAGGTCATCACCTGATCTTCATGGCGTTTAACGAACGGGATCATGCTCAGCGCGTAGCCAAAGCTGGTGACGACGGTGACCCACAGCAGGCCGCTCAACCAGTTAAAAAACTGGAATCGACGGTTAGGCAACCCTGAAATTCCCGCCATAGTCGGCAGCAAGGTGCGTACGAACGCCAGGAAGCGCCCGGCCAGCAGCGCCATCAGGCCGTGTTGGTCAAACATGCAGGTGGCGCGCTGATGATATTTTTCAGGTAATTGCGCCAGCCAGCCTTTTACCGTTCGCGTGTTGCCCAGCCAGCGTCCCTGAATGTAACTGAGCCAGCAGCCCAGGCTGGCGGCGGCGGTCAGAATAGCTATGGTAGGTAAAAAACTCATCACGTCCTGGGCGATCAGCGCTCCAGCCAGTAACAACAGGCTGTCTCCGGGTAAAAAGGAGGCGGGCAGCAGGCCATTTTCTAAAAACAGTGTGGCGAACATGACGAAGTACACCACGCTCACAACGTGTGGATCCGCCAGCGCGGCAAAGTCGTGTTGCCAGAGCGCGGAGACAATATCTTGAATAACTACCATGGACTTTCCTGTGGAACAGCGTTTATGTGTGGATTGTACTCCTGAATTGTCCGGGATGCCTTGATCCCGGACGCAACAATTGCAGACTTTTCCACCAGAAGTGTCTGCATATATGTCCATCTATGGCAATGTTACTCGATTCGGGCAAATCCTGCGGCTAAATCGGCAATCAGATCGTCAACATTCTCTAAACCGATATGCAAACGGATAAGCGTTCCGCTGAAGTCCACCTCGCCTTGCGGACGGATTGCCGCAATGTGCTCCGGCTGGTTGGCGAGAATCAGCGACTCAAAACCGCCCCAGGAGTAGGCCATGCTGAACAGGCTGAAGTGATCCAGATACGCGGCTAACTCTTCATTATTTAGCTTCTTATTCAATACAAAGGAGAATAGCCCGCTGCTGCCGGTAAAATCACGTTTCCAGAATTCATGGCCTTTACTGCCGGGCAGCGCCGGGTGATTAACGCGGGCGACCTGTGGGTGGTTGGACAGCCACTCGGCGACCTTTAAGCTGCTTTCATGATGCTGGCGTAAGCGTACGCTCAGCGTGCGTAATCCACGGCTGGTCATATAGGCGGTATCGGCGTCGAGCATTTGTCCCATCAGATAGGCATTTTCGCGCAGTTGATCCCAGCAACGGGCATTGGATACCGCTGTGCCGACCATGCCGTCGGAATGACCAATCAGGTATTTCGTACCCGCCTGAATCGAGATATCGATACCGAAATCCAGCGCCTTGAACAGCACGCCGGCAGCCCAGGTGTTATCAATCATGATGACTGCATCAGGCGCAACGCTTCTGACGGCGGCTACAATTGCCGGCACATCATGTACCTCCATGGTGACGGAGCCGGGTGATTCCAGAAAGACAACTTTGGTGTTCGGCTGAATGTGCTTCACAATATCGGCACCCACCAGCGGATCAAACCAGCCCGTTGAGACGCCTAGTTTGCCGAGAATTTTGGTGCAGAAGTCCTGGCTGGGTTCATAGGCGGTATTGGTCATCAACACATGATCGCCTTGTTCAACAAAGGCAAGGATGGTGTTGGCAACGGCTGCCGCGCCGCAAGGGAACAACGCGCAGCCCGCGCCGCCTTCCAGTTCGCACATGGCTTCCTGCAGCGAAAAATGCGTCAGGGTTCCACGACGTCCGTAGAAAAGCGCACCGTTAGCACGGTTGCGCGTGGCCTGCTTTTTTGCCTCAACGCTGTCAAACACCAGCGAAGAAGCGCGCTGGATCACGCTATTTACCGAGCCCAGCGTGTACTTTTTACTCCGTCCTGCGTGCACGAGTTTGGTTTCAAGTTGTTTATCTGCCATGGTGTATTACCTGTTTTTATACGTCTGGATGTCTAAACTACCATGAATCAAAGATGACGCATCCTGCAGAAAGGTCATACAGTAGAAAATAATCTCAAAATGCTTCTGGTGACTTTTTTACTGCGTAAGCGCAAGGAAAAGAAACCAAAGGTGCGGCAATATGTAAATAGTAATGAGAACGACTATCAATTCGACGTTGTTTTGATATGATTACGCTTAGATTTTGTGATTTGCGTCCTGGAGATACAGAGTGGGTAATAATTTGATGCAGACGGACCTTTCCGTCTGGGGTATGTATCAGCACGCCGATATCGTGGTTAAGTGCGTGATGATTGGGCTGATTTTAGCGTCAGTGGTCACCTGGGCTATCTTCTTTAGTAAGAGCCTTGAGTTCTTTACTCAGAAACGCCGTCTTAAGCGTGAACAGCAACTGCTGGCGGATGCCCGCTCTTTAGACCAGGCAAACGAGATTGCCGCAGGATTCGATGCTAAAAGCCTTGGCGCACAGTTGATTTATGAAGCACAGAACGAGCTGGAACTGTCGGAAGGCAGTGACGACAACGAAGGTATTAAAGAGCGCACCGGTTTCCGTCTGGAGCGTCGTGTGGCGGCGGTAGGTCGTCATATGGGACGCGGTAACGGATACCTGGCCACCATCGGGGCAATCTCGCCATTCGTGGGTTTATTCGGTACGGTATGGGGCATCATGAACAGCTTCATCGGGATCGCACAAACCCAAACCACCAACCTGGCCGTTGTTGCGCCGGGCATTGCAGAAGCGCTGTTAGCGACCGCGATTGGTCTGGTTGCGGCGATTCCTGCGGTCGTCATCTACAATATTTTCGCACGTCAGATTGGCAGCTATAAAGCGATGCTGGGCGATGTCGCGGCGCAGGTGCTGTTGCTGCAAAGCCGCGATCTGGACCTGAACGCCAGCGCCTCCGCGCATCCGGTACGTGCTGCGCAGAAATTACGTGTAGGGTAATGTTCCATGGCAATGAGCTTTAATGAAAACCTGGACGATAACGGTGAAATGCATGAAATCAACGTGACGCCGTTTATCGACGTTATGTTGGTTTTATTGATCATCTTTATGGTGGCCGCGCCGTTGGCAACAGTGGATGTGAAGGTGAATCTCCCTGCCTCCACCAGTACGCCGCAGCCGCGTCCCGAAAAACCGGTTTATCTGTCAGTCAAAGCCGATAAAAGTATGTTTATCGGCAATAATCAGGTGACGGATGAAACCATGATTAGCGAGCTCAATACGCTGACAGAAGGGAAGAAAGACACCACAATTTTCTTCCGCGCGGATAAGACCGTCGATTATGAAACCATGATGAAGGTAATGGACTCGCTGCATCAGGCGGGTTTCCTGAAGATTGGTCTGGTCGGTGAAGAGACCGTGAAAGCGAAGTAACTTTCTCGCCGGGTAGTGGTTTCACCTACCCGGCCTGCTTATCCTGATTCCACGCCCCACAAACCTGTTCTTATCTGTTTTCATCCAACGCGACCGTGGTTATTCTGGTCGGTTCGTAGCTGCCTTCGGACAGCTTGCGCGTCAGGCGTAAGGTGGCCGTTTCTCGCGCGAGTATATGCTGGTAGGTGCTCTCCAGCCGGGCCATGATTTTATCCCGCAGTTCGGGTTGTTGGGCTATGATGGCCTCAATCGCGGCGCCATAGATCTCTTCTTTCGCCTGTAGCGCATAAATTTCACGGCGATTTTGCCATTTCATCCGCACCAGCGCGGCGGGTATAGAAACCATTTCCTGGGCAACGCTTTCCAGCGTTGCGTTTTTATTGGCAATCAGGATGGCTAAATTCTGCTTTAAGACAAACTCATCACTTTTATGGTCATCTAAAGCCAAATAAACATTATTATCCTCAACATCTTTCATTTTATTTCTCTTCCAGAGAATAAAAAATAGGAACGCTGGATTCGCGGGTAATTAAATTAAGCCAAATTTTATTGCCTTGCTCATTAATGATGGCTGTTTTTTCGGTCAAAATTTTACTTAATTCTTGTGCATTAATGTCGCCTTCTGCTTGCAATGAATTGAGCAAGCGCGTGAATGACTCAATCTTTGCCGCGCAAAACAAACGCTCTTTTAAATGACGGTCGCACTCTTCAAACAACATATTGCGCGCCTGGCCGGTCGCTGTAGCGCTGATCAAAATATCTGCTTCATAATCGCTTAATGTTCTCTTTCCCTGAGTCAAATTTTCACTGTTTTCTGTGGGGAAGGTATTAGTCGATGTTTGAGATAAATGATAATGCGCGGGAACAAGATGCTCGGGAAGCATGTTGAAATATCCTTTGATGCCAATACTGTATTGTTTTTAATATGTCAGGCTGCGTTGACAATAGCATGGCGTAATTTTAAAATCAAAAAAAATGGAGCCAGTATATGAACAGTATATTTTATTCTGTTATTACCCTGCTATTGCTTACCTGCGGGGTGCTTTTGTTGATGCGCAGCGCAAATAAAAACCGCTATGCAGAAAATGGTAACGCTGGACACCAGCCGGAAATCTTGAGTAAAGAAGAGGGTGAAGATCATTTTTCTGTATTGATGAATTCGATTACCCCGGTATGGTATTGGCGGGTTAATCACGAATATATCGATTTTATCCACTCGACGATCAAACGGATGACGATGGCGGAGCTGAATGAGACGCCTGGCTTATTTGATGCGCAGCGGCGCTGTAGCGACCTTAACTCTGCGGTGTATAAATATTACGACAATATAAAAAAACGCTGTCTCAGCGGGGAGAAGGTCCCGCATGCCGATCTGGATGTGCTCAACTTACGTCAGTGCTTCAGGGAGTTCAGCCTGGAGGCTTACCCTGCGCTCGTCGCGCTGGTGTGGCCGGAATACCAGCGTCCACAGCTCAAAGCAGAAGAAGTATAAGGTCATGGCGCGTTACCATGGCCGGGTAGATCTACATGGCTACCCGGCACGGAGTGACGAACGGCTATTTGTCAGATGAGGCTTGCCACAGGTTCAGCTCGCCATCAGCGACGTGTTTATCGATCTGCGCCAGTTCTTCGGCGCTGAACGTCAGATTAGCCAATGCCTGAACGTTTTCTTCCAGTTGCTCCGGTCGGCTGGCGCCAATTAATACCGAAGTGACCCGGTTGTCTTTTAGCAGCCAGCTTAAAGCCATTTGCGCCATCGACTGTCCGCGCTGTTGCGCCATCTCATTGAGCAAACGCAGGCTGCTAAGGTTTTCTTCCGTCAGCATATTTTCTGTTAGCCCACGGACTTTTTTCCCTTCACGCTGCATACGTGAACCTTCCGGGATGCCGTTGAGGTATTTCCCTGTCAGCAGTCCCTGGGCCAGCGGCGTAAAGGCAATGCAGCCCATGCCGTTAGCTTCCAGCGTATCCAGCAAGCCACTGCTGTCTACCCAGCGATTAAGCAGGTTGTAAGAGGGTTGGTGGATAAGAAGTGGAATTTTCCATTCCCGCAGCAGTTCGGCCATCTTTTGCGTTCGTTCCGGGGAATAGGATGAAATGCCGACATACAGCGCTTTACCGCTTTGCACCGCATGGGCCAGCGCTGAGGCGGTCTCTTCCATTGGCGTATTTTCGTCCACGCGGTGCGAGTAGAAGATATCGACATAGTCGAGACCCATGCGTTGCAGACTCTGGTCGAGGCTGGCAAGCAGGTATTTACGCGAACCACCAGAACCGTATGGCCCTGGCCACATGTCATAGCCCGCCTTGGTGGAGATGATCAGCTCATCTCGGTATTGTGCAAAATCCTCGCGCAGTAAACGGCCAAAATTCTCTTCTGCGCTGCCTGGAGGCGGCCCATAGTTATTGGCCAAATCAAAATGGGTGATGCCTAAATCAAAGGCTTTACGCAGCAGGGCGCGCTGTGACTCCAGCGCCTGAACGTGCCCAAAACTGTGCCACAAACCCAGCGACAGCGCGGGTAAGCGTAAACCGCTGCGTCCACAGTAGCGATAGAGCATCTGCTCGTAACGTTCAGGATTGGCAAACCAGGCCATGAGATCTCCTTAGTGCAGGTGAATTTCGAAACAGCGTTTCTATTCTAGCGGGTTCTCGGTGAATATTCCGTTCACAGGTCACACTGGGATGAAAAACTGGGCAGAATTCGTTACGCGAGTTATTGAAGGAGACCCGCGTGTGAAGGCTATATATCTCCCTGCGTTAATCACGGCTTTCATAATGATCCGACCTCTCATTATGATAATACTGACTCTGATTTATCCTGGGAGCGCACTCTTGCAGGGTTTAATAAATATTTACGATAAAAAACAAAGCATTATTAAATAATTTAGGTGAGTTATCTGAATAATAATGCTAGCTAATTTCATTAGCATTCATGTTGATATCATCTGGAGAGATATGGCCTGGACTTAAGAAAGTAAAAAAATAAAGAACGCATTATATCTTCTCTACCGCCTGCCGATAACAAGGATAAGTATCGCCTGATGGCGAATTCCTCATCAACGGCAAGGAAATTATTATGGGTTTGCTGAAAAACTTCACTATTCGTATTGTCATGTTGGCAATACTGGGACTTTTTTGCCTGCTGTGGTCGGGCGTGGGTTTATTCAGTCTTCATTCTTTATCAAAAATATCAGAAGGGAATGATATTGACCGTCATCTCGTCCATCAGATGACTGTTCTCAGCCAGGGTAACGATCAGTATTTTCGTTTTGTGACGCGGTTAAGTCGCGCAATGGATGTCAAAATGAGCGGCGGAACGCCGGATTTTGCGCCAGCGCAACAGTCCCTGGACAATATGAGTAAAAAACTCCAGGAGATGAAAACATTGTCTCCCGGCCCCATGGATCCTGAAGTCGCCGCGGCGGTGCTGACCAAGTGGCAGGCGCTGCTGGATAACGGCGTTATCCCACAAATGCAACTGGCTCAGCAGGGCACGCTCACGGCCTTTGCGGAGCATGCCAGCACCGTTACGCCAGCCTTGAGCCGTGAATTTGGCGCCAGTGCTGAGCGTTTTAACACCACTGCGGGTGAAAGGCTCGATACCACCCGCGTTATGGTCGATGGCAAAACGTCTATCATCCGGACGCTAATTATCACCGCCGTAATCCTCGGTATTGCGCTCCTGTTCTTTACCGACCGCTACCTCGTCGCCATGATGGTGAAACCTCTGGGACGTATTCGCCAACAATTTCAACAAATTGCGCAGGGCGATCTCAGCCATTCTATTGAAGATTTTGGTCGTAACTGCGTGGGCCAACTGGTGCCATTACTGTGCGCGATGCAGGACAGCCTGCGCGAAGCCGTGAGTACCATTCGTTCTGGTAGTGACAATATCTGGCGAGGAGCGACGGAAATTTCCACCGGTAATAACGACCTCTCCTCACGTACTGAAGAGCAGGCTGCGGCGCTGGAAGAGACCGCAGCCAGCATGGAGCAGCTGACCGCAACGGTAAAACTGAACGCCGAAAATGCGCGTGAGGCCAGCCAACTGGCCGATACGGCGACAGAAACGGCAGGTAAAGGCAGCTCGTTGGTTTCAGAAGTGGTTGAGACCATGGACGGCATTGCCGCCAGTTCTAAACAGATCGCGGAAATTACCTCTGTGATTAACAGCATTGCTTTCCAGACCAATATTCTGGCGCTTAACGCGGCGGTTGAAGCGGCCAGAGCGGGCGAGCAGGGGCGCGGTTTTGCCGTGGTTGCCGGTGAGGTGCGTAACCTTGCCAGCCGTAGCGCCGGAGCGGCAAAAGAGATTGAGACGCTGATCGGCGAATCGTCGCGTCGTGTCGATCAGGGTGCTCGTCTGGTTAAAGAGACCGGATTAACGATGGAGGCGATTCTGCGCGGCGCGACAGAAGTCACCACCATCATGAAACAAATCGCCTCTGCTTCGGAAGAACAGAACAAAGGCATCTCACAGGTAAGCGTGGCGATCACGCAGATGGACAGCGTTACGCAACAGAACGCCGCGCTGGTCGAACAGGTTTCCGCCGCGGCAGTCGCGCTGGAACGGCAAACGGAAGATCTGCAACGTTCGGTGCAACAGTTCCGTCTATCAGCTAACGATGTGCAATACGCTGCCACTTCTACCGCTTCCCCTTCAGCAGAACGTAAAACCTCTGCAACAGCTAAAACGGATGACTGGGTGTCGTTTTAAGCTGGCACAAAAAAGTCCCTGATACCTCTGGTCATTGCTTAAAAAATCGCTATATAATTTATTATATAGCGATTGGAGGTTATGCATGGACAACCATTTTGGTAAAGGCCTGATGGCCGGATTAAACGCGGAAAATGCGGATAGCGCACGCTCGGTGGCGCATTTTTGCGCGGATTATAAACGCGGTTTTGTACTGGGGTTTTCACATCGAATGTTTGAAAAAACAGGCGATCGACAGCTCAGCGCGTGGGAAGCGGGCATCCTGACGCGTCGCTATGGACTGGATAAGGAGATGGTGATGGATTTCTTTAAAGAGAACCAGTCCAGTACAACAATTCGCTTTTTCATGGCCGGCTATCGGCTCGAAGCTTGATCCGAAAGGGGTATTATCTTGCTTTAATTAATTACACTATTGACCTACGCCTTCGTTTTGTTGCTCCGTCGAAGTATTATATCGCACATAACCATATAAAAAGTGTGGTAAATGGCGCGCCGATCGCAATATGCAACATGCGAATGGTGCAAAATAAAAAGCCAGGTCTTCGCAACGGAATAACTATAAAATGACTGGAGATAACTCTCTCATCAATTCGAGCGGCATCAATCGCCGCGATTTCATGAAGCTTTGTGCAGCACTGGCCGCCACCATGGGGCTCAGTAGCAAAGCCGCCGCAGAAATGGCCGAATCAGTTTCCCGCCCTCAGCGCCCACCGGTTATCTGGATTGGTGCTCAGGAGTGTACGGGTTGTACTGAATCGCTGCTTCGCGCGACACACCCTACAGTGGAAAACCTCGTCCTGGAGACAATCTCTCTGGAATACCACGAGGTACTCTCTGCCGCCTTCGGCCATCAGGTTGAAGAGAATAAACATAACGCTCTGGAGAAGTACAAAGGGCAATATGTTTTGGTTGTAGATGGTTCTATCCCACTGAAAGATAATGGTATTTACTGCATGGTTGCCGGTGAGCCGATCGTGGATCATATCCGCCGGGCCGCTGAAGGCGCAGCCGCTATCATTGCCATTGGCTCTTGCGCCGCGTGGGGTGGTGTTGCTGCCGCTGGCGTTAACCCAACGGGTGCAGTCGGCTTGCAGGAAGTTCTGCCAGGCAAAACCATCATCAACATTCCCGGCTGTCCGCCGAACCCGCATAACTTCCTGGCAACGGTCGCGCATATCATCACTTACGGTAAGCCGCCGAAGCTGGATACCAAAAACCGTCCAACATTCGCCTATGGCCGTTTGATTCACGAACATTGCGAGCGTCGCCCGCACTTCGATGCTGGCCGCTTTGCGAAAGAGTTTGGCGATGAAGGCCACCGTGAAGGCTGGTGTCTCTACCATCTGGGCTGTAAAGGACCCGAAACCTACGGCAACTGCTCAACGCTGCAATTCTGCGATGTTGGCGGCGTGTGGCCGGTGGCTATCGGTCACCCTTGCTACGGCTGTAACGAAGAAGGCGTTGGTTTCCATAAAGGTATTCACCAGCTTGCTCATGTGGAAAACCAAACCCCGCGCTCCGAGAAACCTGATGTCAACATGAAAGAAGGTGGCAATGTCTCTGCCGGCGCGATTGGGCTGCTTGGTGGCGTGGTAGGGCTGGTCGCCGGCGTCAGCGTGATGGCGGTTCGTGAACTGGGTCGTCAGCAGAAGAAAGATAACGCTGACTCACGGGGAGAATAACCGTGAACAGACGTAACTTTATTAAAGCAGCCTCCAGCGGGGCATTGCTGTTGGGCGCTGCGCCGTCCATCAGCCATGCGGCTGCAGAAAACCGTCCGCCGATCCCGGGTTCTCTTGGGATGCTCTATGACTCGACGCTATGCGTGGGCTGCCAGGCCTGTGTCACCAAGTGTCAGGACATCAACTTTCCGGCGCGTAACCCGGAAGGCGAGCAGACCTGGTCAAACAACGACAAGCTGTCGCCGTATACCAATAACATCATCCAGGTGTGGCGTAGCGGAACAGGCGTTAACAAAGACCAGGAAGAAAATGGCTACGCATACATTAAGAAACAGTGCATGCACTGTGTCGATCCGAACTGCGTCTCCGTTTGCCCGGTCTCCGCACTGAAGAAAGATCCGAAAACCGGCATCGTCCACTATGACAAAGATGTCTGCACAGGTTGCCGCTATTGCATGGTCGCCTGTCCGTACAACGTGCCTAAGTACGACTACAACAACCCGTTTGGCGCGCTTCACAAATGTGAACTGTGTAACCAGAAAGGTGTTGAGCGTCTGGATAAAGGCGGTTTACCGGGTTGTGTTGAAGTGTGTCCTGCCGGGGCGGTGATTTTTGGTACGCGTGAAGAGCTGATGGCTGAGGCGAAAAAACGTCTCGCGCTGAAGCCTGGCAGCGAATACCACTATCCGCGTCAGACGGTGAAAGCGGGCGATACCTATCTGCATACGGTACCGAAGTACTACCCACACCTGTACGGTGAGAAGGAAGGTGGTGGTACGCAGGTGATGGTGCTGACGGGTGTTCCTTACGAGGATTTGGATCTGCCAAAACTGGATGATCTTTCAACCGGTGCGCGTTCTGAACATGTTCAACATTCCCTGTATAAGGGCATGATATTACCCCTGGCTGCGCTGGCGGGCTTAACCGTGCTGGTTCGTCGTAACACGAAAAACGACCATCACGACGGAGGAGACGATCATGAGTCATGATCCTAAACCGCTGGGCGGAAAAATAATCAGCAAACCGGTCATTATTTTTGGGCCGTTAATCGTCCTGTGTATGCTCCTGATCGTGAAACGTCTGGTCTTCGGATTGGGTTCAGTCTCCGATCTGAACGGCGGTTTCCCATGGGGTGTATGGATCGCGTTTGACCTGTTGATTGGTACTGGCTTCGCGTGCGGCGGTTGGGCGCTGGCATGGGCGGTGTATGTTTTCAACAGAGGGCAATACCATCCGTTGGTGCGTCCGGCGCTGCTGGCGAGCCTGTTTGGCTACTCGCTGGGTGGTCTGTCGATCACCATTGACGTCGGTCGTTACTGGAACCTGCCGTATTTCTACATTCCAGGTCACTTCAACGTGAACTCGGTATTGTTCGAAACGGCGGTCTGTATGACCATCTATATCGGCGTCATGGCGCTGGAATTTGCTCCGGCTCTGTTTGAACGTCTGGGTTGGAAAGTCTCTCTCAAGCGTTTGAATAAAGTGATGTTCTTTATTATCGCTCTCGGCGCGCTGCTGCCAACCATGCACCAGTCTTCAATGGGTTCATTGATGATTTCTGCGGGTTATAAGGTGCATCCGCTATGGCAAGCGTATGAAATGTTGCCGCTTTTCTCCGTATTAACCGCCTTTATTATGGGTTTCTCGATCGTCATCTTTGAAGGCTCACTGGTACAAGCCGGTCTGAAAGGTAACGGTCCGGACGAGAAAAGCTTGTTCATCAAGCTGACGAATACCATCAGCATATTGCTGGCGATTTTCGTGGTTCTGCGCTTTGGCGAGTTGATCTATCGCGACAAACTGTCCTATGCGTTTGCAGGCGATCTTTACTCCGTAATGTTCTGGATTGAAGTCGTACTGATGGTCTTCCCGCTGGTGGTGCTGCGCGTCACTAAGCTGCGTAATGACTCACGCATGCTGTATCTGTCCGCGCTGAGCGCATTGCTGGGTTGTGCAACATGGCGTCTGTCCTATTCGCTGGTTGCGTTCAATCCTGGTGGTGGCTACCACTACTTCCCAACCTGGGAAGAACTGTTGATTTCTATTGGTTTTGTGGCTATTGAGATTTGTGCATACATCGTACTCATTCGTCTACTGCCGATACTTCCTCCTTTAAAACAAAACGATCAAAATCGTCATGAGGCGAGCAAAGCATGAGCCAGAGAATTACTATTGATCCGGTAACCCGTATTGAGGGTCATTTACGCATCGACTGCGAAATTGAAAATGGCGTGGTATCTAAAGCATGGGCTTCCGGTACCATGTGGCGCGGCATGGAAGAGATCGTGAAAAACCGCGATCCGCGCGATGCCTGGATGATTGTTCAGCGTATCTGTGGCGTTTGTACTACCACTCACGCTATCTCTTCCGTTCGTGCAGCAGAAAGCGCGCTGAATATTGATGTTCCGGTGAACGCACAGTACATCCGTAACATCATTCTGGCCGCGCACACCACGCATGACCACATTGTTCACTTTTATCAGCTCTCGGCGCTGGACTGGGTGGACATCACCTCGGCGCTGAAAGCCGATCCAGCGAAAGCGTCCGCGATGCTGAACGGTGTGTCCTCCTGGCACCTGAACAGTACGGAAGAGTTCACCAAGGTTCAGAATAAGATCAAAGATCTTGTCGCCAGCGGTCAGTTAGGCATTTTTGCCAACGGTTGCTGGGGTCATCCGGCAATGCAGCTGCCGCCGGAAGTGAACCTGATTGCAGTTGCTCACTATCTGCAGGCGCTGGAATGCCAGCGTGATGCCAACCGCGTTGTCGCGCTGTTGGGCGGTAAAACGCCGCATATCCAGAACCTGGCGGTAGGTGGGGTTGCCAACCCAATTAACCTCGACGGCCTCGGCGTGCTGAACCTTGAGCGCCTGATGTACATCAAGTCCTTCATCGATAAGCTGAGCGACTTTGTTGAGCAGGTTTACAAAGTTGATACCGCGGTTATTGCTGCGTTCTACCCTGAGTGGCTGGAACGTGGTCAGGGTGCGGTTAACTATCTGAGCGCGCCGGAATTCCCGACTGACGGTAAAAACGGCAGCTTCCTGTTCCCGGGTGGTTACATCACCAATGAAGATCTGTCGACCTATCGTCCGATCACCTCTCACTCCGATGAGTACCTGATCAAAGGGATTCAGGAGAGTGCGAAACACGCGTGGTACAAAGACGAAGCGCCGCAGGCTCCGTGGGAAGGTACAACGGTTCCGGATTACACCGGCTGGTCTGATGACGGCAAATACTCCTGGGTTAAAGCGCCGACCTTCTACGGTAAAACGGTTGAAGTGGGTCCGCTGGCCAACATGCTGTGTAAACTGGCGGCCAAACGCGAGTCTACTCATGCCAAACTGAATGAAATCATCGCGATTTACACCAAGCTGACCGGTAAAACCATCGAAGTGTCGCAACTGCACTCAACGCTGGGCCGTATCATTGGCCGTACCGTTCACTGCTGTGAACTGCAGAACGTTCTGCAGGATCAGTACAACGCGCTGATTGTGAACATTGGTAAAGGCGACCACACCACCTTCGTGAAACCGGATATTCCGGCAACGGGCGAATTTAAAGGCGTTGGTTTCCTCGAAGCGCCGCGCGGTATGCTGTCTCACTGGATGGTGATTAAAGACGGTATTATCAGCAACTACCAGGCGGTTGTTCCGTCAACCTGGAACTCAGGTCCACGCAACTTCAACGATGAAGTCGGACCGTATGAGCGCTCGTTGGTAGGCACGCCAATCGCCGATCCAAACAAACCGCTGGAAGTGGTTCGTACCATTCACTCCTTCGATCCTTGTATGTCATGTGCGGTGCATGTGGTGGACGTTGACGGGAACGAAGTGGTCTCAGTTAAGGTTCTGTAATGCGGATATTAGTCTTAGGGGTCGGCAATATTTTGCTGACCGACGAAGCCATCGGGGTGCGTATCGTTGAGGCGTTAGAGCAACGATACATCCTGCCAGACTTTGTTGATGTTCTGGACGGTGGTACGGCTGGGATGGAGCTTCTCGGCGATATGGCGAACAGGGATCATCTGATCATTGCTGACGCCATAGTGTCGAAGAAAAACACGCCGGGAACGATGATGGTCCTGCGGGATGAAGAGATTCCGGCGCTGTTTACGAACAAAATCTCACCGCACCAGCTTGGCCTGGCCGACGTATTGTCGGCCCTGCGTTTCACCGGCGAGTTTCCGAAAAAGCTGACGTTAGTCGGTGTTATTCCGGAATCGCTTGAACCGCATATCGGGCTAACGCCGACGGTTGAAGCCATGATTGAACCTGCGCTTGAGCAGGTTCTTGCCGCGCTTCGCGAATCAGGCGTTGAAGCGATCCCTCGGGAGGCGGCTCATGTCTGAGGAGTTTGTCGGTTTTCAGACGGCCCCGAAGACGCAAATTCAGGCGGCGTTTGAAGAGATTGCCCGGCGTTCAATGCACGATCTTTCCTTCCTGCATCCGAATATGCCGGTGTATGTCTCTGATTTTACGCTGTTTGAAGGTCAGTGGACGGGGTGTGTTATCACACCCTGGATGCTCAGCGCACTGATTTTCCCCGGACCGGACCAGATCTGGCCGGTGCGTAAAGTCAGCGAAAAAATCGGATTGCGTCTGCCGTATGGCGAAATGACCTTTACCGTGGGTGAACTGGAGGGCGTATCGCAATACCTCTCTTGTTCGCTGATGTCGCCGCTTTCGCACAGCATGTCGGCACAAGAAGGTGTCCGTCTGGCTGATGATTGCGCGCGCATGCTGTTATCGCTGCCGGTGAGCGATCCGAATGCGCCGCAGCTAAATCGCCGCGCGCTGCTGCTGGGTCGTCGGAACTGCGAAAATGCATGAGCTGTCCCTTTGTCAGAGCGCGGTTGAGATTGTTCAACAGCAGGCAGAGCAGCACGGTGTCAAACGCGTAACCGGCGTTTGGCTGGAAATTGGCGCACTCTCCTGCGTTGAGGAGAGTGCCGTCCGTTTCAGTTTCGACATCGTCTGTCAGGGTACGCTGGCGCAGGGTTGTGAGCTGCATATTGATTACAAACCAGCCCAGGCGTGGTGCTGGGATTGCAGTCAGGTTGTGGAAATCACCCAGCATGATGCGCAGTGTCCACTATGTCAGGGCGATCGTCTGCGGGTTGATGCTGGCGATTCACTGAAAGTGAAAAGTATTGAAGTCGAATAACCCATAGGTTGCTATGGGGCGGAGTCAGATATGTGTATTGGAGTCCCTGGTCAGGTTCTGGCCGTTGGTGAAGATATTCACCAGCTTGCGCAGGTTGAAGTGTGCGGCATCAAACGTGATGTCAATATTGCCCTGATTTGTGAAGGTGATACAGCTGAGCTGGTCGGGCAATGGGTGCTGGTGCACGTAGGGTTCGCCATGAGCATCATTGATGAAGATGAAGCTAAAGCCACGTTAGACGCACTTCGCCGTATGGAGTACGACGTCACCAGCGCGTGATTTTATGCCGGATGGCGCAGCGCTTATCAGGCCCGCGCCTTATATGTAGGCCGGATAAGGCGTTAGCGCCGCCATCCGGCATCTTACGTTAACCCTGGCGCTTATCTTCGGTATTGGTATCGAAGTCGCTGGCGTCATGGCGTTCATGAAGCTGTTCGTTCAGCGGCCCGTTGGTACGGTTTACAATACGGCCACGCTTAACCGCCGGACGCGCTGCAATCTCTTTTGCCCAGCGCTGCACGTGCTTGTAGCTTCCTGCGTCAAGGAACTCTGCCGCGTCGTACACGTTGCCCAGAACCACATTGCCAAACCACGGCCAGACCGCCATATCGGCAATAGTGTATTCATCTCCGGCCACAAACTGATGCTGCGCTAATTGCTTATCCAGCACGTCGAGCAGGCGCTTGGCTTCCATTGTGAAGCGATTAATAGCGTACTCAATTTTTACCGGCGCATAGTTATAGAAGTGACCAAAACCACCGCCGAGGAAGGGGGCCGCACCCTGTAGCCAGAACAACCAGTTCAGCGTTTCAGTACGTTTAGCCAAATCCTGCGGCAGGAAGTAACCATATTTTTCCGCCAGATAGAGCAGGATTGCGCCAGACTCGAAAACGCGAACCGGCGGATTTTGCGAGTGGTCGCGCAGCGCAGGGATCTTCGAGTTCGGATTCACCTCAACAAAGCCGCTGGAAAACTGATCGCCATCGCCAATACGGATAATCCATGCATCGTATTCCGCGCCCTTGACGCCCTGCGCCAGCAGTTCCTCCAGCATAATCGTCACTTTTTGCCCGTTTGGCGTACCCAGCGAATAGAGCTGCAGCGGATGTTTGCCGACCGGCAGCGTTTTCTCATGGGTGGCACCGGAAACCGGGCGGTTGATATTGGCGAATGCGCCGCCGTTCGATTTTTCCCACGTCCAGACTTTCGCGGGCTGATAGGTATTGTCTGACATGTTGACCTGCCTTCTGAGTGGTTGTGTTGATGCAGTGTAGCAGTTAGGGAAAACTCAATTTAACAGATTGGGACTTTATGTCGCTTTGTGCTGAAAGGGGAAGATAAATCTAACCCGTTCATTGTAGCCGGGCCGTACTCCATGAAGAGGAAATCAATGTTGGACGGAAATTGCTACCGTATTCACCATCAAAAATTGGCGGTGAATAAGCAGTAATAATGAAAAATGGTGTTCCAGGAGTAAGCGATTATCAGGGCCCGGCGGGTGGGTGGGGCGCGGTAAAAGCCGTCACTGCTTCGGTATTTTCGCAAAAGGCTATCGCCCGCGACATTATCGCAATGTTCAAAATGAACCAGGTGAAAGGGTTCGATTGTCCGGGTTGTGCGTGGCCGGACCCTGGACATCGTGCGCCAATGGAGCTGTGCGAAAATGGCGTGAAGGCGGTCTCCTGGGAGACAACCAGCAAGAAAGCGTCTCCGGAATTTTTCAGCCATCATCCGGTTTCCACGCTCTGGCACTACAGCGATTATGAACTGGAAAACATTGGTCGTTTGACGCATCCAATGAAATACGATGCAGCGTCAGACACCTGGCAGGCGGTGGATTGGGATATCGCCTTCCACGAGATCGGTGAACGTCTGCGCAGCTATGACTCAGCGGAGCAGGTTGAGTTTTACACCTCCGGCAGAACCTCAAATGAGGCGGCATTTCTGTATCAGCTGTTTGCCCGCGAGTATGGCAGCAACAATTTCCCTGATTGCTCAAACATGTGCCACGGTCCTACCAGCACAGGATTAACGCAGGCCATTGGCCTTGGGAAAGGGACCGTTGAACTGGACGACTTTGACCACTGCGATCTGGTCATTTGTATCGGACATAACCCCGGCACTAACCATCCGCGCATGCTGACCACTTTACGCGAGGTTGCCAAACGCGGAGCCAAAATTATCTCCATCAATCCGCTGAACGAAAGGGGGCTTGAGCGCTTTAGCTTCCCGCAAAGCCCAAGAGAGATGTTTGGCGGCCAGGCCACGGAGCTAAGCAGCGATTACTATCAGGTTAAAATAGGCGGTGACGCCTCGCTGCTCAAAGGCATAATGAAAGCGCTGATCGAAATGGATGAAGCGAGGATCTTACTGGATCGACAGCCCTGCCTCGATCATGCTTTTATTCATCAGCATACCGAGGGTTATTCGGCGCTGTATGACGATTTACGCCAGTGTAGCTGGGCAAAACTGGAACAGGACTCCGGACTGACGCGCAGTCAGATGGAGGATCTGGCACACAGCTATAACAAATCCCGCGCCACCATTATTTGTTACGGGTTGGGGATTACCCAGCATAAAAACGGCACCGGGAACGTTCAGCAACTGGTAAACCTGCTGCTGCTGAAAGGCAATATGGGGAAACCGGGCGCGGGGATCTGCCCGTTGCGCGGTCATTCTAACGTGCAGGGCGATCGTTCCGTGGGTATCAATGAAGCGGCGTCCGAAGAGTTCCTGCAACGCCTTGAGGCGCATTTTGCTATCAGCGTGCCGCGCAAGCATGGCCGCTCCAGCGTGGAGAGTATCCGGGCCATCGAACGGGGAGAGGCAAAAGCGCTCATTTGCATGGGGGGTAATCTGGCGGTGGCGATGCCGCAGCCGCAGCGTACTTTTGCGGCGATGAAAAATCTGGATCTGCAGGTCCATGTTGCGACCAAGCTGAACAGATCGCATTTGCTGCTGGCAAAACATAACTACCTGCTGCCCGCGTTAGGGCGAACGGAACGTGACATTCAGGCGACGGGGATCCAGTCGGTGACCGTCGAAGACTCGATGTCGATGGTTCACGCCTCCTGCGGCGCGCTGAAACCGGCTTCCCGCTGGCTAAAATCGGAACCTGCTATTGTCGCTGGTATCGCTCGCGCCACGCTGCCTCTTTCACCAATCAACTGGGAAGCGTTAATCGGAGACTATGCGTTGATCCGTGACGCTATTGCCGCCGTGATCCCGGCGTTCCGTGATTACAACGCACGTATTGCCGAGCCGGGCGGATTTCGCATGGATACGCCCGCCTCGCGACGTGAATGGCGAACGCCAAATGGCAAAGCCAACTTTATCGTCAGCCATCAGCAAGCGGTGGAGCGGGAAAATCAACCTGCCGATGCGTTAGTTCTGGCGACGCTGCGTAGTCACGATCAGTACAACACCACTATCTATGGCATGAACGATCGCTATCGTGGCATTACCGGTCGGCGTGATGTGGTGTTTTTAAGCGCCGAAGAAGCGGCGGCTCGCGGTTTGAGCCAGGGCGATGTGGTCAACGTTCAGGCGCTGGACGACAACGGCCAGCCCTGTGCGGAACGTGTTATGCACGGTTTAACGGTGGTGATTTACAACATGGCGGCAGGCTCTGTTGGCGCGTATCTGCCTGAAGCGAATGTCCTGCTTTCGCTGGATGCGGTAGACACACAGAGTTTGACTCCGGCGTACAAAAGCGTACCGGTCACTCTGAAAAAAGTGTAGTTCCTGCTGTGAATTTTTCGCCTCTGAGCGCCAGCCGCTGCGTTGAGGTGTATGATGATGTCGACCTCTGTCCGGTTAGTGTCGCAGAGCAGGCAATCAGAGCGATAAATTCACGCCAACCTGCTCAGGCTGTATAGTTTTGAGGTAAGGTGCATGAGCAAAGGAACGACCAGTCAGGATGCCCCATTCGGGACATTATTGGGCTACGCCCCAGGCGGCGTAGCAATCTACTCTTCAGATTACAGCTCCCTCGACCCACGGGACTACGACGATGACGCGGCATTTCGCAGCTATATCGACGACGAATATATGGGCCACAAATGGCAGTGCGTAGAGTTTGCCCGCCGTTTTCTCTTCCTGAACTATGGCATGGTTTTCACCGATGTGGGCATGGCATGGGAGATCTTCTCCTTACGCTTCCTGCGTGAAGTGGTGAATGACAATATCCTGCCGTTACAGGCATTTCCGAATGGTTCACCCCGTGCGCCAGTTGCAGGTGCTCTGCTTATCTGGCAGAAAGGCGGCGAATTTAAAGACACCGGCCATGTGGCGGTAGTCACCCAATTGCTGGAAAACAAAATCCGCATTGCTGAACAGAACGTGCTCCACACGCCGCTGCCTCCCGGACAGCAGTGGACCCGCGAACTGGAAATGGTGGTTGAAAACGGTTGTTACACCCTGCGTGATACCTTTGACGACACCACCATCCTTGGTTGGATGATCCAGACCGATGATACCCGTGACAGCCTGCCGCAGCCGGAGATCGCCAATGACTCACTGAAAATTAGCGGCGCGCGACTGGAAAATAGTGGCCAGTTTGACGGTAAATGGCTGGATGAGCAGGATCCGCTGCAAAAAGCCTACGTGCTGGCGAACGGCCACGTCATTAATCAGGATCCGCATCAGTACTTCACCATTACCGAGAGTGCGGAGCAGGAGCTGATTAAAGCCACCAACGAACTGCACCTGATGTATCTACACGCAACCGACAAAGTGCTAAAAGACGACAACCTGCTCGCGCTGTTCGACATCCCGAAAATCCTCTGGCCGCGTCTGCGTCTTTCCTGGCAGCGTCGTCGTCATCACATGATCACCGGGCGTATGGATTTCTGTATGGATGAACGCGGACTGAAGGTGTATGAGTACAACGCCGATTCCGCATCCTGTCATACCGAAGCCGGTTTGATCCTCGAAAGATGGGCCGAGCGGGGCTACACAGGACAGGGACATAACCCGGCTGAAGGATTGATCAACGAACTGGCTGGCGCCTGGAAACACAGCCGCGCGCGTCCTTTTGTCCACATCATGCAGGATAAGGATATTGAGGAAAACTATCACGCGCAGTTTATGCAGCAGGCGCTGCGTCAGGCCGGGTTTGACAGCAAAATTCTGCGTGGCCTCGATGAGCTACGTTGGGATGACGCCGGTCAGTTGATTGACGGTGATGGTCGCCTGGTGAACTGCGTCTGGAAAACCTGGGCGTGGGAAACCGCGATAGAGCAGGTGCGAGAGGTCAGCGAAACGGAGTATGCCGCAGTGCCCATCCGTACCGGGCATACCAATCAGGAAGTGCGTTTGATAGACGTGCTACTACGCCCGGAAGTGCTGGTCTTCGAGCCTCTGTGGACGGTGATCCCTGGCAACAAAGCGATTCTGCCGATCCTGTGGCAATTGTTCCCGCACCACCGTTATCTGCTTGATACTGATTTCACTGTTAATGAAGAGCTGGCGCAAACCGGTTATGCAGTGAAACCTATTGCAGGACGTTGTGGCAGCAACATCGATCTGGTGAGCCACCAGGAAGAGCTCCTGGATAAAACCAGCGGTAAGTTTGCTGAACAGAAGAACATTTATCAGCAGCTTTGGTGTCTGCCGAAGGTTGCCGGTAAATATATTCAGGTTTGTACCTTCACCGTAGGCGGTAACTACGGCGGAACCTGTCTGCGCGGCGACGAGTCGCTGGTAATTAAAAAAGAGAGCGATATAGAGCCGCTGATTGTGGTGAAGGAAGCGTAATCTTTCTTCATGTCCAGAAATAAGTGCGAAAAGCCGGAGTATATCTTCGGCTTTTTTTATTTATAGTTAAATTGATTCTGATTATATTTTAATAAACACCGTGGCATATGTTTATAATGGTAACTATTTATTTTGGTAATGTTTCTTAATAACAATATATTTATTCAGTGAATGCATTTAACATTAATTAATTCCTGTGACTTGTATTAGATAAAGAGCTTCTTGATCTCTTTTTTTAATAAATAATTATAATGTGTTATTTGGTCGATTGGTGATATTGATCATGTTTTCACTTGGATAATATATCGGATTACGTCGCTATACTAATTATAATCATTAATTGTCATTAACAGTCGTTGTTGGCTGCCCACAAAAATGACGTTGGATGAGACTCGTTGAGCGATTGGAAAATGCTCTGTTAGGAAACGCAAAACATCGGCAGGAATCGCCGGTCTGAGAGGGACGTATGGGTGACAGTTTTCAGAATGAAGTGCCAACGGCACGCGTTAATATCAAGTTAGATTTACATACCGGAGGCGTTCAGAAAAAAGTTGAATTGCCGTTAAAACTTTTAACCGTGGGTGATTTCAGTAATGGTAGAGAACAACGACCACTATCGGAACGCGAAAAGGTTGATATTAATAAAAATAATTTCAATGATGTGTTAGCTAAGTTCTCACCAGTAGTGAATCTGAGTGTTAAAAATACGTTAGCTGGCGATGATAGAAATGACGATATTAATCTTACCTTTAAAAATATCCGCGATTTTGAGCCTGAGCAGGTAGCCAGAAATATCCCACAATTACGCGTTCTGTTGGCTATGCGTAACTTACTTCGTGACCTGAAATCTAACTTACTCGATAACGCTGCTTTTCGCCGCGAGCTGGAAACCATCCTTAAGGATCCAGCCCTGAGTCAGGAACTGCGTAATGAACTGGCAACCATGATGCCAGAAGAGATTTAACGCTATACAGGGTTTCCTCCGCTTAATTGGCAGGAATAGTAAAGGACCATAAAAGGAATATGTTGATGTCTGTTCAGGAACATACCTCTTCAGTCGCGGCCACTACGACCAGTGAACGCAGCGTTTATCAATCCCTCTTTGACAAAATTAATCTTTCCCCGGTTTCGGCATTAAAAAATGTAGATGCGTGGCAGAGCGATGAAGCGCTTTCTGATGCCGCTCCGGCTGAACGCGTGACCGCCGCTATTCAGGTTCTGGTCTCATGTCTGGCGGACGTTGCACAGCCAGTAGAGCGCCTGGATAAAACGCTGCTTGATGAACAAATTGCTCGTCTTGATAAGCAGATTAGCGATCAGGTTAATGAAGTTATGCATCATGCTGAGTTTCAGAAGCAAGAATCGCTCTGGCGCGGTTTACATTCGATGATCACCGGCATCGATTTTCGTCGCAATGTCCGGGTAGAAATGATGGATATCAGCAAGGATGCGTTACGTGATGATTTTGACGATGCGCCGGAGCTTATCCAGAGCGGGTTATACCGCCATGTTTATATTGAAGAATATGATCAGCCTGGCGGCGAACCCATTGCGGCAATGATTTCAGCGTACGAATTTGATAACAGCCCGCAGGATATTGCACTGCTGCGCAATATTTCTGGCGTGTCGGCAGCCTGTCATATGCCGTTTATTGGTTCCGTTGGGCCGAAATTTTTCCTGAAAGAAAATATGGAAGAAGTCGCGGCCATAAAAGACATCAATGATTATTTCGAACGTGCTGAATACATCAAGTGGAAAGCATTTCGTGATAGCGACGATTCACGCTACATCGGGCTGACTATGCCGCGTGTATTGGGTCGTCTGCCGTATGGTCCTGATACCGTGCCGGTACGTAGCTTTAACTATGTTGAAGAGGTGAAGGGGCCGGATCACGAAAAATATCTTTGGACCAGCGCATCTTTCTCTTTCGCTGTGAACATGGTGAAAAGTTTTATCAAGAATGGCTGGTGCGTCCAGATCCGTGGGCCGCAGGCGGGCGGCGCAGTTAAAGACTTGCCTATCCATTTGTACGATCTGGGTACGGGTAATCAGGTGAAGATTCCATCTGAGGTGATGATTCCGGAAACCCGGGAGTTTGAATTCGCCAACCTTGGTTTTATTCCGCTTTCTTATTACAAGAATCGTGATTACGCCTGCTTCTTCTCTGCTAACTCGGCTCAGAAACCTGCGCAGTATGATACGCCGGAAGCGACGGCTAACAGTCGGATTAACTCTCGTTTGCCGTATATCTTCCTGCTTTCTCGTATTGCACATTACCTGAAAATACTGCAGCGAGAAAATATTGGTACGACCAAAGATCGCCGCTTGCTTGAGCTTGAGCTTAATAATTGGTTGCGCAGTCTGGTAACCGAAATGACCGATCCTGGCGATGATTTGCAGGCATCACACCCGCTGCGTGATGGGCGTGTCGTGGTGGAGGATATTGAGGATAACCCCGGTTTCTTCCGTGTGCGCCTGTATGCCATTCCGCATTTCCAGGTTGAAGGTATGGACGTCAGCTTGTCGTTAGTTTCACAAATGCCTAAGTCGAAATCTTAACGACGCAGCGCACAGGAGGTGCGATGAAGATCTATCGTCCGTTATGGAGCGAGGGGGCCTTTCTGGCTCCCCAGCAGTTTCAGCAACAGACACGTTGGGATGCCTATGTCGCTGACGTTGTTGCTCACATGTCACTTTCATCACCGTGGGGTGTCATCAGCGCGGAGTTTGATGAAAGTGCGCTAACGGTTTCCCGTTTGAATCCCGTTAATCTGGTTGTGCGCTTTCCTGACGGCACGTTAGTGGATACAGGTATTTCAGATAACCTGCCTCCGGCGTGTGATTTATCGCATCTTACTGGTTACAGCAGTGTTGATATTGTGCTGGCGTTGCCGCTGCTTTCGGCTAATGGCGGCAATCTTTCATCAGGCAACGGCGTTAGCCGTCCGTGTCGTTGGCAGCAGGAATGGCTGCCAGTACAGGATCTCTCAGGTCAGGAAAGAACTGATATGGCAGTGCTGCGGCATGCTATCACCCTCCGGTATAGCCATGACGATAACAGCGCTTACCTGACTTGTCCGGTAGCTTGCCTTATTCGTAATGCTCAGGGGCAATGGGAGCTGGGACGTGATTTTTTACCCCCAGCGCTTTCACTCTCAGCCAGCCCCTCATTAATCAATTCGCTTAGTGATTTGGTGCATCGTATCCAGGCTCGTTGTCGCCGCCTGATGGCCTTGCGCCGAGAAAGTAATGAACGAATGGCGGATTTTGCGGTAGCTGATGTTTCGTTGTTTTGGCTGCTGAATGCGCTTAATAGCTCAGAGCCTGTTCTGAAAGAAATGCTGCAAAACCCAGGCCGTCACCCCGAACTTTTGTGGCGTGAGCTGGCGCGGTTAGCAGGCAGCCTGCTGACTTTTTCATTAGACCATGATGTCAGCGTTGTACCTCCATACCAGCACGCAAATCCGCAGCAGGTATTCCCTCCGCTGTTTGCACTTTTGGTGGAACTGCTGGAAGCCAGCCTGCCATCTCGCGTTGTCGCTATTGAACTGACGCAAGAGCGACAGTTCTGGTATGGCGCTTTGTCGGATGCCCGACTGCGTGAAGGCGCTGATTTTTACCTTTCCGTTCGCTCAGATCTTCCTGCGCATGTCCTCCTTACGCAATTCCCACAGCTCTGTAAAGCAGGGAGCCGGGCAGATGTCTCTGATGTCGTCAATGTGGCACTGAGCGGTATTCCGTTAAAACCGCTAACGCATGTACCCGCAGCCATCCCGTTACGACTGGAAAATCAATACTTTGCTCTTGAGATTAATCATCCAGCAGCCCAGGCCATGCTGGATGCCGGTAATTGCGCTTTCTATGTGCCGGGAACGTTGGGAGAGATTCAACTTGAGCTTTTCGCGGTCTTAAGGGATTGAAATAAATGAATAAGGATATTGATCAGGTGTTTTGGCCAACCTGGCTTGCTGTCAGCCAGTTACGTGGCGGGGCGGAAGTCGATGATGGGGCAGCTTTCTATCGCCAGGCCTGTCAATGGGTTGATTCTGCGCGTGAGGCATTGCGTGAGATGGGGTACAGCGAACACAGCGTTGAGCACATGCTCTACACGCAATGTGCGTTACTGGATGAAAGCGTGTTGAACCGCAATCGGCAGGATAGCGGTTATACCACCTGGCTTGCGACCCCCTTACAGGCCCGCTATTTCAACACGACCAATGCAGGAGAAGAGCTCTGGGAGCGCATCCGTACCGTCCTGCGCGAGTCCGTTCCTGATACTGCCGTATTAACCTGCTTTTATCGTGCAATCACGCTCGGTTTTGTTGGGCGCTATCGTGAGCAAGGTGACGAGCGTCGTGAAGATGTTCTTGAAGCGCTGGCGACTCAGGCGATGCCTTTTAAGTTAAAGCACGATGCCCCAGTTATCATGCTGGCCTCTGGATTCTCAGGCGGTAAGCGCCGCTGGTGGTTGGCATGGATTGTCGGTGTGCTGGCGTTGGGTGCCCTGTGGCTGACATTTTCTCATGTCTTACAAGGGCAGGTAGCTCAGCTTATTGGGCAGGGATAAGACATGGCTCAGTTGCGAGGGATCGTTAACTCTGTGCTGGCGGCCGTGCTGGCTTTGTTGCTGGTCTGGGGATTTAGTCCGTTAAGTGCGGGCGTCCGAAGTGGGCTTACCGTCTTTATTTTACTGCTTTTCATTCCAGGGATGGTTTATGCCTGGCGTCAGTATGGTCGGTTGAAGTCTGCTCATTCGGTTCATGAAGTTCCGCTCCCTCCTGAGAGTTTCAGTGGGCCGGTTGTGCTGGTGTGTGGCGATAATGACCTCTTGTTCACTGGACGCGGCGATTCTTGCGAGAGTTCACAGGGCTGGTATTTATCTGTCCAGTCTCCGGAGCATTATATTGCTCTGGTTCGTCAGTTAGCTACGCAGCGTCCGGGGCTTCTTATGCGCGTTTCCGTGATGCTGGCCTTGGCTCCAGAACGGCATAATGATGAAGGCGCGCTTAAGCACATGCTGCTCAGCTGGCGGCGTGTGGTGGCCCAAAGCCGGCGTTGGTTATCAGGTATACCGCCGTTTTGGCTGTGCTGTTGGCTGAATTCTCCTCAGTGCAATGAGAGTGTACGTTGGTTTATTCGTACGCCTCAGGATGCGGAAGTGCAGTCGGCTACGGGATTAGACGACTTTGCGCCTTTCTCTTCGCAAGAGCGCCCGGCTCGTCATTTTCATCTTACACATGCAGTGTGGTTAGATAATTTACTGGGATGGCTGCAGAAGGTACAAGGCGACACCGAGCGCCATGCTCCGCCTCTTTTCTCTGCTTTACGGGTAGTGTGTTTCACCTCATTGGCGGTCTGCGAAAATAATCTGTGGCAACGGCATATCACGGCTCAAACAACGCTTCCTCCAGCCGCGTCAGCAGCGCCCGTACAGTTGCCTTTTCCTGATTTAGCGTTGCCTTTTTTATCCCACCGCCGAGCGCTGACTGCTTTTCAACGAGCGGTGGGCGTAAGTGGTCTTCTGTGCGGCCTTTTTGTCGGGCTGGCAATGACATGCAGCTTTATCAATAACCAACATCTCATCAGGATCACCAACGATCATTTGACGGTATACCGCCATCTTAGCGGTAATCCTGTCGAGCCAAAGATTCAGGCTCAGGATCAACTTCGTCGGGATGCGCAGCGGCTGGATCGCTGGTATCAGCGAGGTGAACCCCTTTCTCTTTCAATGGGATTGTATCAGGGGATGAGATTGATCCCGCCTTTGCTGGCCGCCATCAGCGACTGGCTACCACCTGAAAAACCGAAAGTGACCTCCCCGCAAACCGTACGTCTGGACAGTATGTCGCTGTTTGATACGGGCAAATGGGCGTTAAAGGCCGGTTCAACAAAAGTACTCATTAGGGCTTTGGTCAATATCAAAGCTAAACCCGGTTGGCTGATCGTCATCGCCGGACATACCGATGATGTGGGTGACGATAAATCTAATCAGCAGCTTTCTCTCAAACGTGCGGAATCTGTTCGCGACTGGATGCGCGATACCGGCGATGTTGCGGAGAGCTGTTTTGCCGTTCAGGGCTATGGCGAATTACGTCCCTACAAAAGCAACGATACGCCTGAGGGACGGGCAGCTAACCGCCGTGTAGAGATCAGTCTGGTACCGCAGGCTGATGCCTGTCAGGTGCCGGGCATGAAGGAACCGTCACCGCAAGGCGGTGACGCATTAGCGAAGTAAAAATGGAGAAAGAGTTATGGCAATTCCAGTCTACCTTTGGCTGAAAGACGACGGCGGCGCGGATATTAAAGGCTCTGTTGATGTGAAAGACCGTGTGGGCAGTATCGAAGTGGTGGCGCAGGAACATAACCTGTACATCCCTACGGATAACAACACCGGTAAGTTGACCGGGACGCGCATCCATACCCCGTTCCTTTTCACTAAGGAAATCGATGCCTCCAGCCCGTATCTGTACAAGGCTGTAACCACAGGTCAGACCCTGCGTCAGGCAGAGTTCAAATGGTATCGCATCAATGATGCGGGTCAGGAAGTGGAATACTTCAACACCACACTGCACAACGTGAAAGTGGTGAAAGTAAACCCAGTGATGTACGACATTAAAGATCCCGCTAAAGAGAAGCATAACCACCTGGAACAGATTGAACTGCGCTACGAGAAGATCGTCTGGACCTATAAGGATGGCAACATCATCCATTCTGACGCCTGGAACGAGCGTACCACCGCGTAATGCACTAACGGATGAGGATTTCCTCATCCGTTTTTTTATGCCCTCTGCTGAGCGTCCCGGGCGGGGTTCAGCAGAGAGTATCAACATCACTATTACCTTATGGGCATTGGATTACGGCCACGGGCGGTAGCGTGCCTGAATACAGGGAGTCAGGAAGCAAATGGAACACCAGTCAGCAGTGTTATTACGACGTCTCAACCCCTATTGTGCTCAGGCGCTTGAAGCAGCGGCATCGTTATGCCAGACGCGCGCGCATGCAGAAATCACGCCCGAACACTGGTTACTAAAGCTGCTGGAGCAGGGAGAGGGCGATATTACGGTCATTGCTCGTCGTTATGAATGGGATATCGACAATCTCTGGCAGTCACTGCTGGCGCATCTGGATGTTCAGCCTCGTTCCGTGAAAAGTCGCCCGCAGTTGTCTGATGCGCTCCTTTCTTTAATGCAACAAGCGTGGCTGTGTGCCGCAACGGATGAAAATTCGCAGATACGTGGCGTACATCTGCTGATGGCGCTGGTAGGAAAGCCTTCACTATTGCAGTGTGACGGCCTGTGGCCTCTTTTGAGCGCCGGACATATTCAACTGGAACGGCTTCTGCCGCTATTAAATGTCCAGTCGGATGAACGTCCGGAAAGGCAGCAAGAAGCCGCTCTGGCGCAGGTTTCTCCAGATGACGAAGTGCGTCCAGGCCTTGCTCAGTCGACGTTGTCGCCAGCATTACAAGGCGTGCTCGAGAAATTTACGCTGGACGTGACCGCGAAAGCGCGTGCTGGCGATATCGACCCGATATTTGGTCGCGATAATGAAATCCGGCAAATGGTGGATGTGCTGTCCCGTCGGCGAAAAAATAATCCCATTCTGGTCGGGGAACCTGGCGTCGGCAAGACCGCTCTGGTGGAGGGGTTGGCGCTGCGTATTGCTGAAGGTAACGTGCCAGATAGCCTGAAATCAGTAACGCTACGCACGCTGGATCTTGGGCTGTTACAAGCCGGTGCTGGAGTGAAAGGTGAGTTTGAGCAGCGGTTAAAAAATATCATTGACGCCGTTCAGCAATCGCCAACGCCTGTTCTGCTCTTTATTGATGAAGCCCATACCATCATCGGGGCTGGTAATCAGGCGGGGGGCGCAGACGCAGCCAACCTGCTAAAACCCGCTCTGGCCAGAGGTGAACTACGAACCATCGCGGCGACCACATGGAGCGAATATAAACAGTATTTTGAGCGTGATGCTGCGCTGGAGCGGCGTTTTCAGATGGTTAAAGTTGATGAGCCGGATGATGACACTGCCTGTTTAATGCTGCGTGGTCTGAAATCACGCTATGCAGAACATCATGGCGTTCACATCACCGACGAAGCGGTTAAAGCCGCCGTTACGCTCTCTCGCCGCTATCTTACCGGGCGGCAATTACCCGACAAAGCCGTCGACCTGTTGGATACCGCAGGTGCAAGAGTGCGGATGAGCCTTGATACCGTTCCTGAACCTTTGACGCGTTTGAAGTCGGAGATCACCGCGCTTGAAATTGAAAAGCAGGCATTGCTTGCAGACCTCGCGGTAGGAAATGGCCAGCATGGTGAAAGGCTGGCCAGTATTGAACAGCGGGAAAATCGTCTGCTTGTCGAACTGGATGAACGCGAAACCCAGTACGGCCAGGAATTAACGCTCACTGAGCAACTGCTGGCCGCCCGCCGTGATATTTCTCGTCAGGCGGAAACGGTTGAATTGCAGCAGCAGCTTAGTGTGCTTCAGCAGGGCCATCCGTTACTGTTTCCGGATGTAGACGCGCGCACCGTTGCTACGGTGATCGCCGACTGGACCGGTGTACCTTTGTCTTCATTAATGAAGGATTCCCAGGCGGCTTTACTGACGCTTGAAACCCAGATGGGAAACCGCGTTATCGGGCAGAATTATGCGCTGAATACAATCGCACAGCGGTTGCGAGCATCAAAAACAGGGCTTACGCCGGAAAATGGCCCACAGGGTGTGTTTCTGCTTACCGGGCCAAGCGGAACCGGCAAAACAGAGACCGCGCTGGCCCTGGCTGACATTCTCTTTGGCGGGGAAAAATCGCTGATCACGATTAATCTGTCTGAGTATCAGGAGCCGCATACTGTGAGCCAGCTAAAAGGCTCACCTCCGGGATATGTGGGTTATGGACAGGGAGGGATCCTGACCGAAGCGGTGCGAAAACGCCCCTATAGCGTGGTACTACTGGATGAAGTAGAAAAAGCGCATCGCGACGTCATGAACCTGTTTTACCAGGTATTTGACCGTGGTTTCATGCGTGACGGCGAAGGTCGTGAAATTGATTTTCGCAATACCGTTATTTTGATGACTTCCAATCTTGGCGGCGACGCAGTGATGCAATTGCTGGAGGAACAGCCGGAAACCACCGAGTCAGAGTTGCACGAATTGCTGCGCCCACTTTTGCGCGACCATTTCCAGCCGGCGCTGCTGGCCCGCTTCCAGACAATTATCTACCATCCGCTCAGTGAATCTGCGTTACGTACGATTGTACAGATGAAACTGGAGCAGGTTAGCCAGCGATTACTGCGTCACTACGGCATCACCACAATAATATCCGAGAACCTTTTTGATGCCCTGACCGCCGCTTGCCTGCTACCGGATACGGGAGCGAGAAATATTGATAGTCTGCTGAATCAACAAATCTTACCTGTGCTCAGTCAGCAGTTGTTAACGTATCTTTCCCGGCAGCAAAAACCTCAGCAACTCACTCTAAGTTGGAATGATGAAGAGGGAATGATGCTGGAGTTTAATGATGAGTAAACGTGACGATATTATTGAACCTTCCGAGTGGACCTTGGATCGTAAAACAGGGCTTGTTTACAGCGAAATATTGGGATGGATAGATATAGGCCATGCACAGGGAAGTGATATTAAAAACCTACTGTTAGATATAAAACGAGGTGAATCAAGTCGTGATGGTTATTATGACGTCACCTATAGCCAAAAGATGTTTGTATATCATCGCCAGTTTGGTACAGGAAAGTTTGTTAAGTGGCGTATCAAACAAGGTTTATCTACATGTGAGAAAAACAGCGTTGCGTTAGCCATGATGATGATGACGGCGCGCTTGTTTGAACGTTTGCAATCTAATTGGTGTTTTAGTTGGTATACCGACAGTGGATTTAGCGGAGAGGATCTTACCTCCGATCTTTTAGGCTTCTACCGGGCAATCCTTCCCTCAGACTACCCGTCAAGACTGAGCTTAGTCAGTAAAGAGCGGGCACTGAGTAGATGGGATTTTTATGGGCCGATAGGCAATTATAAGAATAAAGGATTTTTACCATTACTGTTTCCAGACCCCCAGGATAACTGTGCTGTCCATAAACCCTATAAAGGGCGCCTGCCTTCATTTATGACATGGGTGCAACCGTGGAGTGATTTCACTTCTGGTCAGGTAGAAATTATCACCGGGGATGGCGGTTATTATTCATTTTTGTCGAGGTGAATGATAATGAGCTACTATAAAATAATACTGGTGACGATTGCTTTGATTTTCTTGTCACCGCTGTTAATACCCTGGCCAGATAAATTAGAATATCGGGAAAGCGATATTTTTGACTACTATTTCTATACTGATGTTGATATCAAGCAGGCTCCAAGGATATCAAATAATTATCGCTTTGAATATATTTCTCCTGATGGAAGTACACGAGAAACAAATATTGTTATTTTTCACGGTGGTGATGTGGGAATTATTCGTGATTATCTAACAGGTCTTGGCTTTCATCTTTATGATTATAGTGATAATGGAAGAGAAGAACTTTGGATATCAAATGATAATCATCGATTTACTTTTTCTATTGTCACTAACAAGAAAAAAGGTTTGGTCAGTTTAATAAAAACAATGCGTTGAGGGTAAGTTTTTGTTCTGGAAGTGGCTCTTTATAAATTTACAGGGGTTAAATATATGGGAATGGATGAATCACTTGGCGGCGGGATGTCATTTATATCTGAAAATACGCTGAATCGTTATCAATTGTATATCCCTTCATGCAAGTCTGTACTGGATGTTATTAACTTTAATGGTACAGAGGAAATGAGTTCGCTGTATCGATACGTAGTACATTTTTCCAGCCAGGATAAAGATATTGCGGTCGAATCAATACTCAGAAAATCAACGACATTGACTATGGGAATGGGGGAGTTAAGTGAGTTAACTGCCCGCAAAATCGTACATGGTATTGTGACATCTTTCCACCGTATCAGTGGTTCAAAAGACCAGGCTATCTATCAGATAATCATTGAACCTTTTGTCGCGTTGCTGAAAAACCAATTTCGCACACACCGTTTCTTTATTAATATGTCAGTTCCTGAAGTGGTTACTCAAATTTTACAGGAGCATGGTTTAAAAGACTGGGAATATAATTTTGATTTGGTAATGGAATATCCCAAAAGAGAGCAAATTAATCAGTATCAGGAGAGCGATCTGGTTTTTATTGAACGCCTGCTCTCTGAAGTTGGAATATTCTTCTTCTTCCGACTTCAGCCTGATGCTGGCACAGAGGTGATCTATTTTGCTGACAAACAAAGCGCATGGGAGTTTGGTAAAACATTACCGCTGAATAGTCCCTCCGGAATGAATGACAATGGAGTCGACTCAGTCTGGGATATTCAGTTCCAAGAGTCTACGGTGCAGGCATCGGTTACAGCCGGGGATTATAACCATCGCCAGGCTCAGAAAATATTATTTTCTGCACAAGCCGATATGACTTACGGTGAAGGTGACGGGGTGACTTACGGGGATGTTTACCACTATCGCCCACGCCATCTTGAAACGGGTGATCAGGTTTCGCCGGCGCCTGAGACAGGGAATTATTGGGCGCGACTGGAACATGAACGTTATCTCTCCTCACAAGCGACAATCACTGGATTATCAACCGATGTGAGCCTCCGCCCGGCTCAGGTCCTGAATATTACGGAATCGACACCTGTCCCAACGCTTCCTGCCAGTGTGCGTAACAGCTTGCTGGTTACGGCGGTTTCATTCAGCGCAAGCCGAAAGGAAGCGCTACAAGTGGTGTTGATGGCGACCATTTACAGTGAAACGCGCTGTTGGAGACCTCCACTCAAACCGCGGCCAGTGATTAGCGGCACGCTAATGGCACGTGTTTCAAGCCCGAAAAAGAATGATGAATATGCTCATTTAAACCAGAGCGGGCTTTATTGGGTTAAGTTTGATGCGGACCGCGATGCGAAACAGCAGGGCTACGAAAGTATGCCAGTACGCCTTGCCAAACCCTACGGTGGCGACACCTACGGTATTCACTTCCCGCTGATACAGGGCACAGAAGTGGCGGTGGCGTTCCATGAAGGTGACCCGGACCGGCCCTATATCGCCCATGTGCTGCATGACTCCCGGCATCCTGACCACGTGACACAGGCAAACCATACCCGTAACGTCATCCGCACGCCCGCGAACAACAAGCTGCGCATGGAGGACAAACGGGGTGAGGAGCACGTCAAGCTCAGTACCGAGTACGGCGGGAAGACGCAGCTTAATCTGGGGCATAACGTGGATGCACAGCGTGCGCTGCGGGGAGAGGGCTTTGAACTGCGTACAGACCAGTGGGGAGCTATACGGGCTGGGAAAGGGATCTTTATCAGTGCCGATCGCCAGGAATTAGCTGGAGGTTTGCAGCTAGATATGCATGAAGCACTAGCTAACTTACAAGCTGCGCTTCAGGATGCGAAAGGTATTCGCTCTGCGGCAGAAAAAGCGAAAGCAGAACTGGCTGATATAGAGAGGCAAAAAGCATTGTTGATGGAGTCTATGACAGAGCTCAAGAAACAGGCTTTACTTTTTTCTGCCCCTGCTGGTATAGCGCAGGTGACGCCTGCCAGTATCCAACTCTCATCAGGTGAGAATGTCATTGTGACCTCTGGAGCGGACACAGATGTCAGTGTCGCTAAAAAATTCCGCCTTGGTGTGAAAGAAACAATAAGTCTTTTCGCCCAGTGGATGGGGATTAAGATTTTCGCCAGCAAAGGAAAAGTGGAAATTCAAGCGCAGGGAGATGCAATGGATCTGCTGGCAAAAAAAACGCTGAGTATAGCCAGCAAGGATGAGCAGGTGATCATTACCGCAGCGACAGAGTTAGTGCTCAGTTGTGGTGGAGCATATATCAGGCTTAAAGATGGTGAAATAGAAGTAGGGGCGCCTGGCAACGTTCGCGTAAAGAGTATTGGAATTCAGAAAATGGCTCCTGCAGCATTGAACACCAGCATAGAGTTACCGGATCCTTGCGCCACTGCCATTGATGCAGCGGGTGGTACACAAAGCCCTACAGTGACGCTGGGTTGATGGAGGGCCAATAATGAAGGAGTCTTTAATAACTTATGATTACTCCATACAGGCAATGCAAAATCAGTTGGATTATATTGGTGAGAAAATATTTAATCGTTTTAGAACGCTAAATAGAACTTGCATATTAATGATTGATGCTGCAATTATAAGATTAAGGAGTCAAGATTCATCATTCTACAACCAAATAATAGATAGAGGGGTTGTGAGGATACCGGTTGCTAATCGTTATCTAACATCAGAATTTGAGCCTTGTTTGGTTTCACTGGATTTATCTTTACCTGATGATTGTAAAATACTACATGAAAGTATTATTCAGGCCCTGAAAGAGATCGAACCTAATGAGATACTGCTGGGTAAGGGTAGGATGATTTGTGGTTGGCTTACTTGTGTAGAAGATATTCTCAATCTCGCGGCCTACCTGGGGAAAGTCGCTATCCAACAGCGTGATGGCAAAGATGTTTTGCTTCGATATTATGACCCTGCAATTATGATCTCTCTTTTTTCCATCCTGGATGATTGGCAACAACAACGTTTGTTAGGACCAGTTGAAGTGTGGAGTTTTATTGATGGCGATGGGCAGTTTATCAATAAAATAAATCAGTCTGATAATCAACCGCGACTTTCATATACGTTATCACTGAGCGCTGAAAATTGGCGTGATATAGATTTCATCGGGATAAAAAACAGGATTATCTGTAATTATCGCTTAGCGCATTTGAGTAATGAACGTTTTTCGGAGTCAGCAGTATTTAAACTATTGCAGCAGTCACTTAAACGAGCCGAGTTGTATACTTTTTCTGATAAAGAAGATCTTATTAGGTGGGGCGAGTGTTCTATTAATATTGCTCCGGAATTTTATAACCATAGTTTTATTAAAAGGTTGCTTGAAATAAACAGCCTAAGTGAGAAGAGAAATTTTACTCAAATCATATCTCATGTCACAGAACAGCAATGGAATGAAATTCACGAAGATCATTAATTAAGCGAATTACAGTTCAAATATACAGGAGAACAGGGATGACGAATCATAAATGTGACTGTATGTCACAGGGACCGGCATTACTGCCCGTACGCTATGCGGTGGTTCCTGAATATATTAAAGAATCGTTGCCGGCGTGGGCAAAACCAGGTGCGTCGTCTTATCCGGCAG
>OJIW01000036.1_pt1 | contig 93936 bp, 98 predicted proteins | sample 1596041 | NCBI WGS metagenome assembly OJIW01 (sample SAMEA4350119, study PRJEB24818) | metagenome | biome: human; feature: gut; material: faeces | place: Denmark | collected 2013-09 | reverse complement strand
CAACAATGATAATATTCATCATTTTAAAAAATTAGAAGTCAATAGCTATAAAACAATAAAGGCCCGTATACTATGGGCCTTTGGTTCGCTACAATCTATAAGGTTTAAATTCGAACCATAGAAGCATTGCGTAACGTAGAAGCAACTCTTTAAGCGCTAACTGATCAGGATCGCCATCAACTGCATTAACTTGCGCCTGTATGGCAAGAAACTCCTCGTCTAGCTCGTCGTAACAGATTATGCCATTATCTTTGATAAGTGAATCTAAAACCACCTTCTCAATCTTACTTAGCCGATACCCAGCTGTGGTCTGTTTTTCTGTCAAATAATCAAATATCTGCCTGAATAACCATTCGACATCATGTGAAGCCGTTCCTTTCATGTCCAGCCCTCTTAATGCATTAGCCTTAAACTTATAGAGGTTAAAGCATCTCCTAGTCAAGTAATAAACTCAGAAAGTCGTTTACGAAAGCGCATTAAATTGAGACACCAAATCAGCATCAGCTAACGTGACCGGGTAATAAACCAGGCGCTTGAGATAAGTGTTTGAAACAGCGCCAGGGGTCGTTCTGGCCCGCCCAATCATTAAGCGGTTCAGCTGAGTTGAGACCAATGGCGTTCCGCTGTATCTGTTAATGCCGTCAAATACACGCATATCGCCGTTGATGAATGAACTGATAAAGGACTGATGGCCGTTTCTCACTTGCCCTAAACGTTTAACTTCCAGGGTTATCTCTGAACTACCGACAATTTTAGCTGCTGCAGTCAGGTTCTGATTGGTGATGCTGTTACTGATGCGACGGTTCATAAAGTTCACATACTCAGCCACAGAATCATTGTCAAGGCAGACAATGGCTTGCCCGGCATTATAAACCCCGCTCATCGCCTGCAGGCTGGCGGGCATATTGTAATCAGCAAAAACCGCCCCGCGGTCAGCAGCCATAAAATCAAGATCGGTACGAACGGTGCAGACCTCATCAGGCCGGGTCACAGTTGCGCCAGCTGTCGGGATGTATGGCGTAACACCGTCCCAGTTTTCAATCTGCGCCCCCCAGATGTAAACCCCCTTTCCTGTACCTGTATAGGCTGGCAACGCAGCGGCTGATGTCACGTCATTCACAAGCGCCAGTGTGAACTGCGGGGAGGCTGTGCCCGCAGGGGTAATGGTGATACTCAGACGGTACCAGCCATTTTTATATTTCCGCATGCTTGTCTGCAGGATGCCGGACGAGCTACGGGTTCTTAAGCCGCTGACCAGATCGAAGTTTGCAAACTGCGTCGTTGTTACTGCACCCTGAGCGACCAGCTGGATAACACTCGCGGTATTCGCTTTCGCAAAAATACTGAATGTGACAGGACTTCCCACGGTAGCGACCGGAGTGGAATTTTCCTGCATAAAGTGCACAGTATCAGCGCTGTCAGTGCTTTCATTGAAGGGTGATGCAGAGACGTTACCATCAGGTGCGATTGTTTTGGCGGCCGTGGTGGACACGCCCGATTTTGTCCAGGTCGTGCCAGAAAAGTTTTCACTGTTGGCCGCAAGGTTAGTTACCCCTGCAGCAACGCGAAGCCCCAGGCACTCACCAGTAATCGGATCATATTCGATCGCAGCTTCACCGGACGCAAGATACTCTATCAGGCCGCTTTTGTTCACTCGGGTGGTTTCTGATGCGCGAGTAAAGGTTACCACGTCAGCCAGACGGCGGGAGCGAATTGCATTACCCGTTGTTCTGCCGAGGGCAATATAAAGCTCTTTCTCAAAGTCCAGGTAAAGGCTGGCCAGTTTCGGCATAGGGGCCTGCGGGGAAGGAAGTGCGGCAGCATCGCCCTGATAAGTTTTATTGCTCTTGATTTGAGTTGCCATTGTCAGATTCCTGGATTGTTCAGAGTGGTGACGCGGGTTTGTGTGCCGGTCAGATTAAGCGTGTTCTGTGCATTGCCAACGCAGTGGTTAAACGAAATATCGACGTCGGTCAGTGCGCCAGTGGCATTAAAAGGATATTGCTGAGTGGGTGTAGCCTGGATGTCTCGAATTTTATTGCCACTGAACGAGCTGAGTTTTACCTCTGATGCCAGGTTAATTCCGTTCCCGTAAGCGGTCAGGCCGTTATTCCAGATTCGGTTATTAATCACGTCCATATTAATGGCTGTACCGTCTTCCAGGTGGAATCCATGACGCCCGTTGTTATAAATACGGTTTCCGGATATTTCCATACTGCGGACTTCCTGGCCCGGCGCTTTGAAGCAAACACCATCCTCCCCGTTATCACGAATGGTGTTATTAGTGATTGCATATTCACCATCACGTTGCTCTGTTGTGCTGTTGTAATAGACGCCATGTTTAGCATTTTTGGCGATAATATTACCCAACAACAGGCCGCGCGAACCGGGGTAAGCCAGCACCGTCCCCGGACTAATAACGACACCATAATTATTTTCAGAGAAGTTGTTTCCCTGCATAATCATGCCATCCACGCCACAATCGCCCATACCTCCGTTATTACCGGTGCAGGTATTCCCCATGATGATGGTGTGCTCAGAACTGTATGGCGCGTTGGTGCCATGCTGTTTCTCAAGGAAGATGCCGAAATTCTTCCCGTTGCGGCAGAAGTTGCCAGCAACATACAGCGGCTCACTCTGTGTTCCCCCGGCGCCTAACCCGAGACCGGATGCACCGGCAGGGTTATCGTTACCCGACGGTGCCAGACGCCCGAAATTCTCCACAACACATTCAGTAATGGCGGAATCGCGCGCAAAGTCGATGCCAATCCCAGTCGCGCCAGAGTTTCTCACCCGCAGGCGGTGCAGGTGGCCGCGGCGATAGAAGTTAAAATAGAGCCCCTTCGTCCGCGGGAGATAGCCTTCATCAGGCAGGACCTGGTCCTGGCAATCCACCTCAAAATCGGAATAGACAAAGTCCGTCAGTTCCGGGATGGGGTTCGTCGGAGACGTAGTGAACTGCAGGGCTGAATACGATCCATACGGCATCAGTATCGTTTTCCCGGTACCGGCCCCGATAATCGATACGTTCGGCGCGGGCGTGAGGAAGGAACTCAGCCGGTATACTCCTGGCGGCAAGTAAATCACACCACCATACGGATTGCGGGCCATATCCCGGATTGCGCGCTGAATCACCTGTCGTGCATCTTCCTGGCTGTTCGGGTCCCAGCCATAGTCCTTGATACTGGTGAGAAACCGGCCATCTGCCTGCTGCTGCACGCGGCGGGACAGGCCATTAAGCATATTGTTAACGGATGTCGGAAGACCCGGGAGATTAAGACCGCCCAACTCATCAATATAGCCATATGCAGCCTTATCAGCGGAGCTCAGCGTATTGAGAAATGGTCCCGGGACAGGATGAACCTGCGCCAGCAGATCCTGCAGCGTAAAATCAGTAAGAGGGATGCGGATCTTACCTTCCGCATCAGTGATGATAAGCTGCACCCCGTCTCTATCTGTAGCTGAGTGGAGATTAACTGAACTGTCTTTTCCACTTCGCGACGCCATCTCCTGAATGCTTTCGTCCATCCCCGCCAGATAATTATCACCGGTCTCTGTTTTTACTTCCGTAATCTTTCCATCAGATGAAACTGTCCGTACGAGACCAGAATCATCGGTCATGCCCAGCAATTTAGTAATTTCTGCAGATGCAACTGATGCAACAATGACTGCCACACCTGCGCTGTTTTTATAATAATTAAATCCGACAACGTTCCCTTCCCCCTGAGGAACGCGGAAATACTGACCATCAGTCGTGCCAGCGATGCCTGCGGGTTCGTCCGGGAAAGTGAAGCTCGCAGTATCAAGAGAGGTAATGATATCGTCCAGTTGCTCTACGCGTGTCTGGTTTTGTTCCATTATCAAACGCCAGGAGTCCAGAGGATCCCCGCCGCGGTCGTCAACCGTTCCAGCCGGACCGTTCACTAACCGATCGGCCCGCTTAACGTTATCTAAAAAGATTTCAGGCGTCGTTGTTCCCAAAGGCGGGTTAAGTTCGGCCATATTTTTTGCTCCAAAAAAGGCGTTCGCACAAACGAGGGTTTGAGCGAAAAGAGTTAATTAGGGGTTGTTATGGGGTATTACGAGACGTCGCCGGGGTATGTGGCGTCGTCGTAGGCGTAGAAAATTTCTTTATATTCCGGCGCGGTAATCTGACAGTTGCTGTCACCGGAGGGGGCGACCTCCTGGACTATCCCATGCCGGGCACCTTTTTCACTGTCGCAGAACAGCAAACGCGGTGGATCAATATCAGGGTCGTCCATAATCCAGTCTTCCGGGTGCAGATCGTCGTTGTAAGGTATGGTAAGAGTGAAATCATCTATCCGCTGCGGCGTCAGCATCCGTGACGATGGACGACTGTTCTGAAACTGTATCCAGCACCGGGGATTTGTATAGCTCCAGTCCAGAGGCTCGGTGACATGTAGCGTTATTTCCTGAAAGTCGTATGTCATTGCGTCAATCAGGCAACTTTGGGTTTTCCCGGTTCGAATATCATCTGACAAAATGATGTGGTCACCAAAATCATGGCACCATCCCAGCATTGCTGTTGTAGCCGTATACGTCCGGCGTTGATGGAGATATTTCATTAACCGGCGCATCCCGATACGCCAGGCACGATCCGCAGTCATGACGACATCGATGGTGTAAGCCTCCGTTTTCCGGGGGAACGGATTTTCAGGCGTCCGGCACTGTACGGTCTCCTCCGCCCAGGTAACGGGATTGATGTATTTCACATCCACGCCATCAAAATCGTCCTCCGAAGGCACCCTGAATGATGTCTGCATTTCCTCGACAGTATCCTGGGGGGTGATGATTCCGGTCCAGCTTTTGACTCCTTCGCGTCCGACGGAAAGTAAGCCGTCAGACAGCAGAAAATAGCCCATGCCTGCTTCAGCTATCTTATCGAATATATCCTTTGCGGACGTGCTGTCACTGCTGGCCTGGTGGTCAAAATACTCGCCTCGTGGTGTCCAGTAGTTAGCCTCAAGCATGTTGATTGTGGAAATGTCGATCTGGTCGTCGCGATAACCCAGACTGCGGGCCAGATGCAGGAATGCCCCGCTGATTGTCCTGTCACCACCGCCATCATAGTTTCGCGTGGCGACAACACTCACACGCTTGTCTGACTGCGCCGCCAGCTGGCCGCCGGTTTCAACCGTGATCCCTATTGTTGATATCCCTGCGTAGGAGGTCGGACGGGAAAGCAAACGACCTCTGAGCGCCTGCCAGAACATGCTGTCTCTCGCGTTGTTGCTCCCCTGCTCGTTGCGGCGGCGGCATCGAACCTCCACCAGCCCCGGTGAAGACAGATCAAAACGCTCTGTAAAACCGAGGCCATTAACGTTCTTAAGCGCGTACACCCCCTGCTTACTCGTCCACCCCGATCCGGAACCATATACGCGGTACTGAATTTCATACTCAACATGGCGAACCCGCTTATTCCCGTTGTTCTGGAATCCGCAAATTCCGTTTGGGAAAGCAAAGTTGACCTCGAAGGCGTCCACAACTTCATTTTGCGGGGAGGCCAGAAAGGGGCCGAGCCATGTTTCATTATCGTTAATACCAGACGCGGCAAAATCCACGACGGTACGGGTCAGAAAACCTGACCAGGTGTTGTCAACGGCACCGTTAACCACTCTCTGTACGGTCGCAGACGATCCGTCAGTCGATGCTATCTGGTATTCGTTGCCACGGTGAGCCAAGGAAATCCGCTGGGTGCCGTCCGGCAGGCCAGAAAATGCGGTACCGGAATCGTATGCCAGCCTGACACTGGCTGTGACCGCCGGGCTTCCGCCACTGGATGCTGTACCGGCAGTAAACACAGGGCTGTCTCCAAAAACTGACGCGGGCAGGAATGATGACGTAATGGAACCGCCACGCCACGGGCTGGAGATTTCCACGATACGAATCACGCCGCCGTCATCCTGAGCAATCAACCCCGATCCGGTAAGCCCGCTGTTAATCGCCGCCAGCAAACCGGACATTGTGCCGTAGTCAGCAACCAGGGACAGGGTATAGGTGACGCCCTGCCAGGTCAGAGCAAACGTCTGGCTGGTTGTCGTAAAATCATACGTGGCTGGCGACGCACTGGCGCGCAATGCTGCAGTCGATCCACCCGTTCCCGGAACGGCGTCCTGGTGAGGGGTATACGTGGCAATCTGCAGATCATAATCGGTACCGCTAAACGTCAGCGTTACAGGCATACCATTATATGGCGCCACTTCTTCGACGGCGTCACCTGTCAGAACGTTAAAACCATCCTCAATCGATACCTGATAATTCACCGGCGCTTTCAGAGTGACAATTGCACCCTCAATCCAGCCAGGAGGCAGCTTGTTCTCATCTTCATCATCATCGTTGTCATCGTCGACATCGAGACCTGAAAACGAGACTGAGGCGCCGCTGACGGTCATGGCATCAGCAACGATATCACTGGCTTCAGGGGCAGTCTGAGCCATATCCAGACCTGACCCGCTTGATGTCCCGCCAACTTCTGTACTGTTGAACCAGACCTCGCTGCGACGGTCCCCCGCCACGTTATCGCCCGGACCATAGCTGGTATAAGAAAAGCCATCGCCTAACGGCAGAGCAGGAGTTTCACCCACCCGAAAATCACCTCCGGTATAAGAGAAACGTCCATACCCGAGGCACACAAACATTTCGACCGTCATCCGGGTGGGATCATTGGGGTCAAAGCGAGTGACCGGCTGCACCAGGTAATCCGGATAAATTCTGTTTCTTCCGAATACCTCACGAACAGGATCGCCAAGCTTAGCTGTATTCGCTTTTGCCGGGTTCAGGTCCAGTGATGCTGAATTGCCTGACGAAAACCCGCCCAGCTCTGGTTTCGGGGCGAAAAACAGCGCATAGGCCGTAGAGGCAATAGATACGGCAACCGATACCCACACGGCGATTTCCAGGCCGGTTCCATACGGGATCGGGTAAATCCGCACATCGCTGTCTGGCCGCAGCAAACATAGTGGCCATTCCGCAGGTGGAACAGCCCGGCCGTCCAGTTCGACCGCAACAGGATGCTTTCTGTTCTGCGAGTAGCTCGGGACATTCCTGGCCATCCACTCATGCAGGGTCATCGCGCCATGTTCGTGCGTCTCCAGGGGTTCACCCGGCAACCGGGACGGAAAAAACTTTATCGTCATTGCCAGAACTCCACGCGGTTAAACCTTCGTATGAATCGCGCCAGTGGCAGAAACGTAACCCCCGAGTCTGGATTACATTCCGCAACCTGCAGCTGGTTATCGAGCATGACAACGATCCCGACATGCGTAACCGTTGAGCCGGAATAGCAGGCCACGCCAGCACCTTCGCAGGGCTCGCAGCGTTGCAAGGAAAGCATCAACTTTCTCGCCTCCCGATTGAGACCGCCGTCGTCTTTGGTTACACCAGCGAAGTCAGGCCAGAGGGGTAACTCCAGATCACGCCGGATTTCATTCACAATGCCAAAACAGTCGAGTTTCGGGTATACGCGTCCGCCTTTCAGCCAGGTGACTGAACGGTATTTATCAGCGTCAAACATGTTTGCCTCAGATTAGTAACGTAAGCCAGGATGCTCTGCGAGGTTGTAACGTTTACGGGGCCAGGCTGTTTTGAGGATATTCATATAGCCTGCCGTGACCTGTACTGCTGTCGGGGTCCAGGAGCCGGATTTAATATCGAGCGTATACGGTGATGATGCCGGGGCAGACAGATCGGATGAAATGTACCGCCGGAATGTCAGCGTGGCTGATTTCATTTCATCCAGAACTTTATCGATGGCTCCAGAAACGACACCGTCAATATTACTCAGGGCGAATTTCAGATCCTGCGTTCCGTCCGCATTTCGCGCTGGCAGTGCAATTTCTATCGCGCAGGCTTCAAACGTCGCCGGCTGACCATTTTCCAACGTTACGGAAACGTCATCCCAGCCGCTGGTTAACCAGTAGTTATCATCGCCAGCCGATATCTGCAACGTATCGTGAATAACCTCCGATCCGCTGCTGGCATATAGTCGCTCAAGAATTGTCATGCTTCGGCCACTCTCTGTTTAGCGCAATATCCAGTAACGACTGGCCCGCCAGCCATTCCGGGTAATTTCCCCAGCCTGAAGGCGGTAATGGGCGCTCCCATAATTCCAGCGTTGCGCTGTACTGCCAGTATTTTGGCGCGACCAGCGTCGGCCCTTCGTAAATATCCACGAACCTGGCTTTATAGGGCTTTACCCCGATTGGAGTCTGGAGTTTCAGATAGAACCAGGACTGGCCATCTTTAAGCGCATCCCTGAAAAACGCCTCAAACACCTGCGCCAGAGCATCAGTTTTAAAAATCCATTTAACCGATGCCTGGGTGGGTGTTGAGGTATATCGCCTTCGTTGCTGAGCGCGACCGGACGTCATCTCCGTTCGCAGTAAAGGTGATATGGGCTTAAACCCGTACCCGTCCATAAGCGGCATGGGCAGGTATTCATCCGGGTAGAAAATATCTGCCATGAATATTCCCTCCGGGCAGGTTATCGTGGTTTTTTGGGCTGAAGGTTGGAGTAAAGTGCTCTACCGAAGGCATTTTGAGGATTGTTTACGTCGCTCGTCAGTTCAGATTTTATCTGTTTAGCCAGGCGGCGGCCGTGGACATCCAATGTCTGCATCATTACATCATCCGGTTTACCGGTGAGGTGGTAATTGACGTTGATATCGCCAGTTGAAAGAAGTTGTCTTTCCTGCTGCTGCCTCACCGCGTCCTGTACCGCAGGTGATTCCCGCCCAACAGCTTTAACCCCCAGCGAACCATCGGCACTACGGGTAAGTGGCATAATGGCTTCCGGACCGGCCTCGCCGAACACACCCGCCCCTTTCGCAAACGCAAAGTACTGCGGAGTGCTGTATACACCGCCGCTGTATGCGGAAAGTGAAGGTGAATCGTAGACACCGCCCAGAGCATTAAACGAAAGATTAGCACCAGCGCTCTGAATGGCCGTCCCGGTGCTACCACCTCCCCCACCTCCACCAAGAAGACTTCCGAACATTCCACCAGCCCCACCGCCGAACGACGCCATAATCGCTTTGGTGATTAACGCCTGTGTTGCCATCTGGATCAGCGTCTTAATCACCGTTTCACCCAGAGAGCTGAAGATATTCGACATCCCCTCTTTGAACGAAGTCGCACCAGTCAGGACATTGGTCAGGTTGTTGGAGATAGAGTTAGTGGTAGCATCCAGAATTTCGCTGGTTGCAGTGGCAGCCATTGAACTGAGGTCAGCAGCCTGATCGGCGTAGTTCATCAGTGAATCGCTGATCCCCGCCCGCCAGTCTGACTGCTGTTCATCGGTTTTCTTGTAGTAGTCCTCCTGAATCTGGAGCCGTTCAGTAAGCGCCGCCTGTAGCGCTTCCGTTTGCTGTTTGTACAGGTCCTCAGAAATCTGACCTTTGCTGAAATCCCGCTGCAGGTCCCGCTGCTGTTTGAGAAAATCAGTACGAATATCCGCCATTTCCTTCATGCGGTCGCGGGCCTTTTCCCCTATCCCGGCACCAAGAAAATCAATATTCCCCCGATCACGCGCAGCAGCGTTGCTGTCAGCGAGCCCCTCACGGAACGTTTTTAACTGTTCAGCAATGTTTTTCTGATCGATAAGCGCAGCATTGTGCAGAAGGGTTTCTTTTTTAGCTTGAGCGAGTGAAGATAACTCCCCCTGAACTATCTGATATTTTATTTTTGCCAGTTCATTGCTTTGTCCGGCGAGTGCAATCTGTTCTTCTTGTTGTTTAACAATGCGGGTATATGTATCTTCCGTTTTTTCTTCCTGGCTTTTACCTCGGCTTTTCTTATTGGAGTCTCGTAATTCCTGAAGCTTCCTCTCACTATCAACAGCATAATTTATATATTTCTCGTATTGCCCTGCCGGAAGATTTAAGTCTGAAGCTTCAAATTGGGCCTGTCGCCTTGCTCGCTCAACTCCGCTCAAACCAGCAAGTTCTGCCTGCTGCTTTGCTCTATCCATTGCGGATTGTTGCTTAGAATCAAGTCCGGGCAGGACAGGGCCTTGATAAGCCTGGGTTGCTAAGACAGCTTGCCGAGTAACTTTATTAAGCCTGTCGTACATATCTGCCAGAGAACTAACAGCGCCTGTCATTTCAACTGTTTTACTAATTGCGGCATTTGTAATATCCGTAATTAAATCTTGCGTCTGCTGGCGTTTTTTGAGCATTAATTCAAGCTTGCCTTCTTCAACGGCTAATTCAGAAGCAAAAATTCCCGCTTTTTCAGTTGCATCGTTATATAGCCAGGTTCCTTCAGTAGCTGCCTTAGCGGCCTGTCTGGCGTTATAAAGTTGATTAGAAAGCTCCGCTACCTTCTGTTTCTGTTTATCAATATTATAATCTTGAGCATCAATGGAGAGATTTGCCTGCCCCAAATTAGCTGATATTTGTGTCTGAGACATAGATTTAAGACTGTCTCTTACTTGATCCAAAGTATCAGCATATTGCACAGCCGATGCGCGAGCTTGCTCTTGACGTTGGTAAATCGTATACCATGCTCCAGCACCTAACATCAAAACACCGGGGATACCGCCGACTAAAGAAAGTAGTCCGGCCGCACCGTTTTTTACTAATCCTAAAGCAGAGGTAGTTTTATTAAGCGCCTCTTGAGAAGCCCTAACGGTTATATTTGATTGTACTAAAGCAGCATTAGCCGTTATCATCGCACGGCGCTTTGAAATTGCATTCTGAGTTGCTGTAGCTTCGGCATTAGTATTTTTGGCTAATTCTAATTCACTTTGTGCTAATTGATAAGCCCTTTCAGCTGCAATAGCATCAGCAACCGCTTTTCTCTGAGATTGAGTAGCCGATTGTGACCGCGCAGCAGCCAAAGCTATTTCATTCTTCTTAGCATCAAGAATATTCCCTGTTTGAGTGCCAATATTTCCTACAATCCCCCCAAAATACTTAGCCCCGCCAATTGCCGCCAATGCTCCAGCTGCTGTTGCAACCGTGTCAATGTTATTCGCCACAGAATTGAGAACGCCCACAAGAGTCGTTGTAGCTCCGGTAGCTTCATTAGCTCCGCCAACCCAAGCCAAGAATGCATTCTCGATTTTAGTCGTAGCAGCCGAAACTGTTTGAGGCATTGCTTCATATTCTTTCCTGAGCGTACCTAATTGACTAACTAACGCAGGAACAACCTTATCTGAAGTTAAAAGCCCTTGATCAGCCATCGCCTTTAGGTCTTTTCTTGCCACTCCCATTCCGGAAGCCAAGGCACGGATGACTCGATCTCCATTTTCGTTTACAGAATTGAATTCCTCACCACGAAGAACTCCTTGAGCTAGCGCTTGGCTAAATTGAGTAATCACTGAACTTGCTTCGGATGAGCTTGCTCCAGATAGCTTTAATCCAGTTGATATTGCTTCTGTAACTTTCAGTACTTCCTGCGAACTATATCCATATTCTCTCATAGATGCAGCTGAGCGCGAAAATAAAGCTGCGTTATCAGAGAAAGCTGTACCTGTCCTCTGACTAATTTCCATTAAAGCATTTTGAGACGTTTTGAAGTCATCAGTAGATTGCGAGGCTTGTTTTAGCCTTGCATTAACAGAACTCCATTCATCGGCGAGGTTTATCAAATGCCCGGTAGCAAATGCGCCCGCAAAAGCCCCAGCCATTCCAATGGCAGATGATTTTGCCGAGTTCATTTGATTTGTTAACTCAGAAATAGCTCTTTTTGTTTCTCTTGAGGCCGCTGCTGCTTGGCGACCACCTGATTGCATTACCTTATAATAATCATTGCCCATTCTAGAGGCGCGAGATATTTCAGTTTGAAACGATTGAGAATTAGCAGATATTTTTATAATTAACTCACGGAGAGTAGCCATACATCACCTAATAAAACACCCCGCGTTTGCGGGGCTTTAGTTTAAGTGTTTTTATTTTGATGGGCTATTTGTATTAACAAATCAATTTGTGCATCTTGCTTTTTATTTATTTCCTGCAAGGCTGCTACCTGATCATTAGCTCTTACACTAAAACGAATCAAATAAAAAACAATAATAATATTAATTAGCCAACCAAAAACACCAAAGACTACGAATAACGGTTCCATAACGCCTCCCCATGTATTTGGCGATATCCTAAACCGTCACGCATGTATTGTCACTGAGAAGCCGCGAACAAAGCGGCTTCTAAGCCTGCAAAGGGATCGGCGCTGTCGCTTGCCTCGCCCTCTTCTGCGCTCCACTGAATCTGTGCATCTTCAATGGTGACTTTACCGCCCTGTGCCCCGTACATCGCTGAAACCAACTGAGCATTGAGAATATCGCTACGGATATCACCGATCGGGCTGATGCGGTCGTATTCAGCCCACATCCTGAATTCGCCGACAGTCATGGTTTGTCGCAGTTCGCCCAGCGTGCGGCCCATCCGGAGCGCCAGCGCCATCAGGAACTGCATGCCAGGCATTTTTACTTTGCTTTGGCATCATCCGCATCACGAATGAGATCAAGCGCCTGTTTCAACAACCGGGAATGGACAGGGCCATAAATTGCTTCAACCTGTTCGGTATCTTCGACGGTGAAAACGTACTGCAGGTCGGTATCCAGCAGAATATCAATGAAGAGTGTGACATCTGCCCGCATCGTGCGGAACGCGCGTTCTGAAGGGGTCAGTTCTGGCACCTCTGGCGCTTCCTGCCCTTCCGGTAGTTTTGGTTGTTCCGGGCTGGCAATCCCCTGCCAGCGAATCCAGGCCTCAGCCGATGGTTCACGAATGATAACTTTGGCGTTTTCCCATTCCGGAACGGTGACTTCTTTTTTTCGAAAACCCGCCATCGGGGCCAGTGCCAGCGCTTTAAGATTCTGTTTTGACATTAAGTTTATCGCCGGTTTCCCGGCGCTCCATTAACTGATGGTGACGGTGCAGTCAGATGAGGTGATAACGTTCGCCGGAGTGGCAGAGTCAGTGACTACGCAGGAGTAAACACCGGCATCACCTGATACTGCACTGGCCTTATTAAACGTTGCGCTGGTCTGCCCGCTGACGGTTGACGAACCTTTTTTCCAGACGTAGGTATAAGGCGCAGTGCCACCCTGGATGACCACACCCATTGTCAGGGCGCTTCCTGCCGCTACTGATAGCGAAGGTGAAAGATCGTTGATGAATGACAGAATACCTGTCGAATCAATATTGCTGGGCTTACCTTTCAGACGCAGAGAGAACGTTGCAGCAACAACACCGTTGGTCTGTGAATCCCAGGTATGCTGACGAACTTCGGCGCGGAACAGGAAGCCATTCCCGGAAGGGAACACAACCTTAAAGCCGTATACGCCGTCATTATCGTAAGCAGTACGCAGCGTATCCTGCGCCGGGTTGCGGTAGAAGTTACCGGAGAGAGACATCTCAGACGGTGCCGGGAGCCCGTTGATATTCTCCGTTTCTTCGGAGCATAGCGTTGTAACGTCAATATCGTTTTTCTGACCAGCGGTAAAGCTGGCCTGTTTAATGGTGCAACTCAGGTTGAGCCAGGTCGCCGATGCCAGCTCTTCCGCAGTGACCGGCACTGATGTAATCATTACTACCGTTTTTTGGGCGCGTTCAAATAGTGCTGACATTGCAGCCTCCATAAATGAAAAAACCGCCAGCGGCGGTCAGGTTGGATTGGTTTCAGTCAGGCAATGACGGTTATTTCAAGCGTTGCCCGATGCAGGTGAGTTGTGGTGTCGTAGCCGGGGATTTTTGTCACCTCGGTAGGAGAAAGCACTTCAAGCCGGGCAAGGGCCTCAAGCCGTAACGCCCTGGCCTCATCGTTAGTTTCGGCCCACACATCTACCTGAACGTGCAGCGTCGATTCGGCCTGCCCGCAGAACACATCCCCGAATATGTCAGTCGGTATGGAGAAAATGATGTAAGGAGCGGCCACAGCGGGTAAATCGTCGCTGCCAAGCGGCACCACATACGGATAAACCCGCCCATCTGCCAGCGGCGACAGCAGGGTATAGATATCATCCTCTGTCATTTCGCCAGCACCTCATCGATCGCCTTGTTCATTCTCTCCATCGCTACCTTTGCAACCTCTTCCTGTCGGGTATCAAAAGCGGGGCGAACAAAAGGATGTGCCGGGGCCGTAGATGTTCCCAGCTCCACGAAGCGCCAGTAGAAAGCATTCCGCTTGTTGCTGGCCTTCATGGTGTTGTCGCTGTTCCCCGTTCGCGGATTAACGCCACGAATATGCACCCCCGACGCGATTTCCCCACGGCGACGGCTTTTCTGGGTGACGACAACAACGTTTTTCTTCAGTTTTCCACTTTGCTCAGGAGCCCGATCAATCACTTCCTGCCGGAGGACTTCAGCCCCGGCCCGAGTAGAGTCCCGGAGGACTTTGTTGTTTTCAGCTTTGCTGAGGGTTTGCAGGTCTCGGGCGATATCCTGCAAACCGGAAAAATCCAGATTCACATCAATCATTTTTCGGTCCCCTGTTTGCAGAGAATTTCCAGCCGGGTACCTTTGATATCAGGAACCGGAGGCCCGGTAACGTTAAGAACTGCGCCTTTAAACGGGCCGGTCCGTACCTTCAATCGCGATTTGGCTGAAATATCCCTGCGAAAGCGCACCCAGACTCGGATTGTCGCATCAGCATGCTCTACGCCAGCGGCTAACAGCTCACGACCGCTTATCCCCTTAACCTCGGCCCAGATGGTTTTCCCATCTTCCCACTTTTCAACCGGCTGGCCGGAAGGCGTTCTGGAGGTTGTGAAGTTCTGAATGGTGACCCTGTGCCGTAATCGTCCTGCCTGCATAATTCCCCCGCTTAAATACCATAAATTTTGTAAGGCTGGAGAAGTGCCTCGACAGTAAACGGAATATCTGTAGCAGCCTGACCGACAGAGACCGTTTCACGGTTTTCGTACCAGTGACCGATAAGCAGAAGCATCGCTGCTTTCACATCATCGCCAGGGAGAATTGAATCAGGATCATCTGCATACCCCTCACTGGTTTCAGACTCATACATTTTGCGACGAGTCCATGTTTCGACGTAACGAGAAGCAGCTCCGATGTAGAGGGTCAATATTAAGTCGTCATCGGTAAAATCAGGCTCAATGCGACAGTGCTCTTTAACCACTTCAAGTTCTAACATTATTTTTTAGCCTTCTTCTCTGGCACGGTTTCCGGCTGTTCCGGCTGTTCCGGCTGTTCCGGCTGTTCCGGCGGCGCAGGATTATCAACATCCACCAGCCGTGCATAACCTTTTTGAACCAGCTCACGGCCATGCTGTTCCAGCGTCTCCAGTGACTCGCCTTCCGTCACCACTACCCCGCCAAAGTAAATCGGTTTCACCGCGATAAGTTTCATGGTATTACCCCGAAAAGTGCGGCCCGGAGGCCGCCAGAGAAATTACTGACCGCCGGAAGCCGGTACAGTAAAGGAGCCGTAAATAAATGCTTCAGGGCGTTTTACTGCTAACGCCAGACGCTCTTCACAGCGAATGGAGATCATGTTTTTCTCAAAGTCGTCGCCGTTCTCAGTCGAAATCACAACGTTTGCATCTTCACGATCGAACAACTGGGCCGCAGCATTAAATGCACCAGTCAGGAACTTACCCTGGAAAGCTGATGCTTCGGTGGCAACAACTGGAAGCCCCCACAGCGTCGGCCCAGTCAACGCCGCCGGGTTCGCCAGGATATAACGCCCCAGCGTATCTTTGGTAAGTTCAATCTTTGCCCAGTCAATGAAGTGTAGGACGTGACCAGAGGCCGGGAAGCGGGCAAGTTGAGCCTGAAGCATTGCCAGGCGCAGATCGTCAATACCGTTCTGCTGTTCAACGGCAAATTCCGCGCTATAAGCCGTTGCCTGCGGCACGATGCCATGAAGGTGTGCGCCAGTGCCATCGCCGAACAAAATCTCCTGCTCTTCGACATACTTGAGGCCGTAACGCATTTCAGCATCAATCATGGACTGCAACTGAGCGAAGTCGTCCAGAATCTGCTTGGATGCCTTGAACATGTGCGCGATGGTTGTCACAGGAGTGATTTTCGGCGTGAACTCAATATTGCTGTACGGCTTGGCCGTATTCTCCGGAACCACTTTTGCAGCATTGGTAAAGCCGGTCTGCTGCACCCAGAAAATAGCCGGTGATCCAGTTCGCCCAGGCGCGATTAAATCTCGAATAAATAACCGCTGCTTTGGCGCTACATCAATACCTGGCAGTCTTTGTGGCTCAACAATACCTTCAGGAACGTCACTGGAGATCAGCGCAGCTTTTACAGGAACAGAAATACGCTTGTTCCCTTCGATGCTGGACGAAAGAACTTTAATGGCTTCTGAAGAAATAACCTGCTGGCCGACAGTCTCAACAACCGTTTTTGCGTTTGCCAGTGGCATCTGCGCAACATGCTGCTCCAGTTCGCCCAGCGCAGCCTTCAGGGTTTTTTCGGCTTCTTTGAGTGCATTAAACTCGGTCGCCATTTTGTCTACGGTTTCTTTAGTTTCCGCTGACAATTTACCGTTCTTCTTCGCCTCAGTCAGAGCCTCTTCCGCTTTGGCGTTGAATTTGCCTGTTGCTTCTTCAATGGAGGCGGTGACTTTTTTCAGAATCTCGTTTACTTCAGACATAAAGGGTCCTTATTTGACTAACGCCGCAAGGGCGCTTTCAAGTGAATTGAGGGTTTCAGGTTTGATTTCTTCGGCAGCGCCAGGCTTACCATGGGAATCGGTAACAGCGCCCGGCGTGTTACCTGTTAACGCTTTGATTAATTTCCGGCGCTCAGACCGGGGGGTATTTGTTTTCGCCAGTAGCGCATCAAGTTTTCGCAGCGCTGCAGACGGGGAGTCATCACCATCGCTTACGGCATCAGCAGAGAGCAGACTGTCGGCCAGCCCTTTTTCTACGGCATCACTGCCTCCGATATAACTTTCAGCATCCATAAGCTGCTGTACGGTCGCGATATCAAGCCCTGAACGCGCTGAATAGATATCGGCCATAGCGGTATCAAATGGCTCAAGAGAAGTCGATAATTCCGCAAAATCATGGCGGTTGCCCATCGCTACTACCCAGCAGTTATGGATCATCAGAAAGGCACCGCGTCCGATTTGTATATCGTCTCCGGCCATAGCGATAATTGAAGCGGCGCTGGCAGCGATACCCAGCACTTTTACAGTGACTTTCCCCTGGTACTCGCGGAGAAGGTTATAAATTGCCAGTCCCTCAAACATATCGCCGCCAGGAGAGTTGATGTTTACCGTCACATCTGCACCGTTCATCGAACGTAGAGCACCTGATATACGTTTTGCCGTGACACCCTCATCCCAGTAATCACGTCCAACAACATCAAAAATAGAAATCGAGTTGTCATTATCGGATGCAGCCCTGATCCCACCATTCCAGCGTTCAAGCGCTGAGGGCTGGGGCTCACTGGTAACACCCGCGCACGGGCGCCCCGCCGGAGCAACCGGAAGTTGTCTAATTGTCATGGGAATTGGCTCCTAAGCAGCCTGTTTAAGTGGCGATTGCTCGAAAGGAATATCAGGGAATACGTGGTTATGAAGTTCTCTTACAGCCAGCGCCTGAACCGCCGGGTTGCTGTTTTCAAGATTCTTCAACTGAGTCAGGTTGAGCTGAACTGTATAAATATCCCCGCCTTCAATTGGTGGCATATTTTCCAGCCTTCGCACATCGTTGCGCGACATCCAGCCATTCTGCAGGGCGCTGGTATAGTACGCGGCACGTCCTGCACTATCGGCTCGCAGAAGCCCCTCAACAGAGAACTCAGCAAACAAATCCTCATCACTGTTCAGAAGGCAACGCGAGATTTCCTGCTCAATATTGACTAACAGAGGGCGCAGAGTATGGGTCAGGAACAGCATGTTCATCCCTTCAAGACTCGACGCCCAACTGGATTGTTTTGTCGTATGGCCGACCATGAATGGCGGCACGCGAAACCAGCGGCATATTTCCTCAATGCTGAAGGAGCGGCTTTCAAGCAACTGCGCGGCTTCCGGGTTCATGGTGACATTCTGGTATGTCAGCTCATTTTCCAGAACCATCAATTTCCCGGCATTTTTAGAGCCAATAAAGTTCTGGAGGGCCTTGCGAAGCCTTTCTCTCTGCCCTTCGTTTAGCGCAGTTTTCGAAGAAAGAAAGCCAGTACTTTGCAGGCCATTCTCGAATATTTTCGCGGCTGCTTCATCTACCGCCATAGCCGCGCCGAAAACGTCAACCCCGGCCATTGTAGGCATCATCCCGCACACACCATCAAGACCAAACCCACGAATGTGCATCATCCTGTCTACAGGAATGATCCGCTGAACGCCGTTATCCGTATAGGTGTACTGCAATTTTCCGCTATCGAGTCGCTTTACAACCATATTCTGAGGAAGTAACGGGACCAACGATACCAGCTTGCTACCGATATACAGCTTTTCGACAAACGCATTACCTCGGAGACAAACGCTGGCCACAATCATCAGCATGAAGCGGGAAGGTGTCATTTCCGGGTTCGGACGCCTGCACAATATCTGGTAGGCGGGATTGTTCTGGGCCAACTTTCGCGATCCATCTGCCTGCCTCTCGTAAATTTTTAGCGGTAGCGTGGAGACCGACTCGCTTAAGAGCCTCACACACGCCCAGACAGCAGAAAGCCGGATAACTTTGTCAGCGGTAACCACTTTTCCACTACTGCTGGTTCCGAACCACTCCCGCCAGAATTCACCGTTCGTCAGGCTTATGGGAACACCAAGCCAGTTTAAAAGAGCGCTCTTAACACGCCCTGGTTGCTGTTTATTCTTAGCCATCAGATACCCACTATGATCGGATCGTCAAAAAAGCCCTCAATATCGCCATCATCAGGCTCATAATCTTCTGCAGCACCAATTGCCATCGCTGACGCAACCACACCATCTATTCGACCAGTACTCTTTTTCTTGGCGAATATGCGGTTTTCTTTTTGGTCGGCTTCGGTTACGGCGGAAGCAGCGTTCCATCGGAGGCAGGGGTTTGTTTTAATAATGATTACGCCATCATCCAGCATCTGTTCAAAAAGTTCGATGGAATGAGGCATCCACAGTCCAGAATCCTGCGCCTTGTAATATCCCTGTCCGTGAGGAATAAGCGGTACCGACACAGAAGCGCTCTCCAGTTCCGGTTCAAGATATTTGATGCGGTACTGGTCGAAGGCGATCGCCTTTATATCGAACAACATGGAAAGATCAGCAATGCGTTCAGCAACAAAGCCATATTTCACCGCCTTTCCGGGCGTAGTATGAATATGGCCTCCCCGTTCCCATGCGTCATAAGGTACGCGGTCTGTTTTCGCTCTATCCAGCAAAGTATCTTTTGGTGTCCAGAACTCCACCAGCAGCTTTCTTTTTTTAGGGAAAAAGAGCGCCAGAGACGTAAGGTCACGAGTTCCTGAAAGGTCCAGGCCGCCATAGCATTCTTCTCCCTGCATCTCCTGCAGGTCAAAGTCCTCTTCACACCCCATCCACACATCGCTGCTCATCCAGGGGTTATCGGCATCCACCCACTGACAGAAGTTTAACCGCCGAACAATACTTTCCTTCGACGGCATCCCCCGAGCCTGAGTAACCTGCTCGCGGAGGTAACGATCGGTAAAAGTGTGGCCAAGTGAGGGGTTTGCTTTTTTCCAACAGGACTCATCCTTGAAAGGGTCTTCTCCTTCGTCAAGGGAGCAAATGAAAGAAAAGAAACTGTCGTCCTCAATCGAGCCTTCGGCAACTTTCCGCCCATACTCGTGATAGTCATAGCAGACGCTGGTTTTGTCGTGGCCGCTGTTAGTGATCATGAAAATCAACGCCTGGCGACGACCTTTCGTCCCGGCGCGCATCATTTCCACAACCTGGTTGTTTTTGTGCTCGTGAATTTCGTCAATCAACGCACAGTGTGGGCGTGGCCCTGACTGCCCATCATCCGAACTGATAGGCCGGAAAAATGAGCCGGTCTGAAGAAACGCAAGGTTCCACTCTTTCCCCGCGCCGCCTGATTTATTTATTCGCTGTGCTAACGCAGGGGACTGATCCACCATCGCGACAGCATCACGAAAAAGGATCATGGCCTGGTCTTTTTTCGTCGCCGCTGCGTAGACTTCTGCGCGAGGTTCTTTGTCGGCAACCAGACAGTAAAGAGCAATACCCGCTGCAAGTGGAGATTTGCCAGAACCTTTACCTGACTCGACGTAAGCCATGCGGTACCGGCGATAGTCGTCTGAGTTTTTCCAGCCAAATATCGAGCCCACAATAAAGCACTGCCATGGCAGCAGGTTGAAGGGTTTACCTTCATGCTCACCGCCGTTGAGCTTCAGTACTTTGGCAAAAAAGTCGATAGCACGCTGCGCCGCTGCAACATCCCATACCAACCCGCGAGCATGGCAGGATTCCAAATCTTTGAGATGTCGTTTACAGGAGTTTCTGATATCAGGCCCGGCGATTTCTTTGCCTGTGTCTACATCCCGCGCATATTGCGTGGCGGGATCAACCGAAGAACTGGTTGAGCGGGTCTTCTTCTTTTTCTCCACCATCTACTTTCACCTTCGTCCTGGCTGCAGGTGTAAGACCGAATTCAACCAGATAACTTTTGAAACGGCGATCAGCGTCGGCCAGCATGGCCACAGCCGGATTTGCCTTAATCAAAAAGCCGCCATCGGTCTGCACCGTATATGTTCGGCCCTCATCGGCGATAGTGAGGCGCAGCTGCAAAATGTCGGCATAAATATCGCAAAGACGCTCCAGCGCCAGCGTATCTGCAACGGTCAGAATCCCCATTCCGTCGAGTAGCATGGTGAGTTTTCCCCAGGCTACTTTTCCCCAGTCGGTGAGATGCGCCGGAGGGCTGGGTATTTCTCGCGCTGGCGTGGGTTCTTTATCGTTGAGTTTTCGTTTTCCCGGATTACCGGTTACCACTTTGAGATGGGTCGGTTTCGGGCGTCTTCCTGCCATCGGAACCTCCCAGAAAAAAACTTTTCATTTCGCGGTTGTGCACAAAAAGGATGGGCGGCGGTCATTTAGGGTCAGACTTCTGAACTTTTGACCCGCCCCTCCCCTATGGAATTAACGTCATCTGAACCAGTGAGAATTTGGATCAAGCGGAATACCGTTTTCATCGCAGCCGATAACAGTGCCGCGCTTCTCCATTCGCTGCTTCGTTGAGTCATGGTGCTGCTTACACAGCCCTTGCCAGTTCTTCCGGCTCCAGAAAAGCTTTTGCGCTTTCGCTATTGCCTGGCTGTCACCAGAACGCAGAGCCTCTTTCAGTTTGTGCGGGATGATGTGGTCAACCACCGTGGCCGCTGTCACCCTGCCTTGCTCGTGGCACATGACGCATAAGGGGTGCACACGAAGGAATAGAAGACGCTCATGGTCCCATTTGCTGCCATATATGCGCGGATCTTTGTTCATGTTTTCGTTCCTTGAGCATTATCACAGACACTCAGTGAATGCCTGCTGTAATGCCTAGCTGGGCTGCTCAGCGCTGGTATCGAAGAGCGGCAGCGCTTCAGTTGCTTCCTGTACTGCTTTCATCGTCTTTGCCACCACTTCAGTCTCTGATGTGACACGGCTGTATTGCTGGATGAATAGCTGGTACTTAAGCGGGCTGTCCTGAACAAACTCTACAGCGACTTTTGCTGCTGCTGTGTCGTAGTTAAGGGTTGAAAGCAGGTTCAGGCGAATCTGCTGGGCGTCGGTGATTTCAGTCATGTCTTACCTCTGTGCGATAATGCCAATAAAAAAGCCCCGCACAAGCGAGGCTATATTGTCTAAGATAGAAAAGCTGATTAATCGTAAAAAACACTATTTACTCATTGGGCTTCTAATATTATCAAAGGTATCTTCGACTATTTTTTTTCCGGGCTCTCCCATTTTATTATAAAATAGCCTTAAAAAATTAAGCGTATTAGATGCTGGACCAGTAAAATGCCATTCACAGTTATAAAAATCATTTTCAACCAACATTACATCGCTAAAACCGGAATAGACCATTTTGCATTTAACGAACTTACAATTAGTATAGGAGTGGAGGTCCAATACAATTAGCTCATTTTCAAAAGTTTGGTTTCTTAACTCTGTTATGGCCATTTAATCCCCCCAACAGAATTGTCTGCACCAAGTTTATTTCCTAGCATCTTACCATTGGCTTGCATGAAGGCATCATCATTATTAAAGTCACTAGGAGCATATAATTTAGTATGATTAAAATTCAAAGTAATGAAAAAGAAAAAAACCAACCCAGCAGGAAACAACATCAAAAACCATAAATAAACCCCTTGCTGCTCGGGCTCCAAAAAAGGGAGAACCAAATTTGCTGAAATTTCTACAATACCAGCAAAAATCCCTATTATAGTCAGCGGATTTTTAATATGACTAACTGCATTCATCATTTTCTCCAATCCAGTCTTTAGCCATGCTCCAACTACAAATGATGATTTTAACATACCTTTTTCCTTTCTACTTTTCTAGTACTTGTTATGTACGCGCTGACCTCGTTCAATCCTTAAGAAGTGGGGATGTAGGATTATACTTTCATAGATTTAAACCTTGGGCAGTTAGCTTGCACAGACTTGTTGTACGTCAGAATGTCGCGTTTGGTCTGCTTATCCAGCACGTCAATATCGTGGTCGGTCAGGTAGATGATCCGCACCCAGCTGCAGGCGGTATCAACCACCACCGGGGCGGGTAAATCTTTCGCGCAGCTCGCGATCAACATCGTCATCACCCATACGCTTAACACTCTCTTCAACATCGCTGGCCCCTTTCGTTGCATCAGCCCGGCGTTCTGCCGCGGCGACGGTAGCAGCGGCGATCTCTTTGGTTCGCAGCTGTTCAGCTTTGGATTCTGCCTTGCTGGTTCCGCGTGAATGGCCTAACCCAAATGCGCCAGCGACAATGGCCAGCAACACAGTTGCCAGACCAATAATCATTTCAATGCCCATAACCACCTCGTAACAGCACCGATTTAGCCAGGTTAAAGAGCGCAAGGCGTTTATCCAGACCGTTGCGGCCACCGTTGATAAGCAGCGTTACGCGTTCAACATCACCGGAATGAAGAAGGCAACCGTGGGAGACATAAAACCATGCGGCTGAACGCGCGGCGTAATCATCTCGCTCCAGCAGCTCAGGCTGGGTGACAAGGTCAAGTTTCAGCGCCTGTCCGCAGCTGCGATAGTTGCTCAAGCCCGTAACTTGTTTCAGGCCGCGACCGCGATATTTCCAGCCATCACCGGCAACCTGATTACCGAGATTCTTTTTGCCCCACTCGCCCCCATACACCAGATTCGCGATTGCTCGCTGATTAGCTGGTTGCGTTGCCGTTCTGCCGAGTGCGGCGGCCTGCTGGGCGGTGATACGGTGTTTACCGAACGTAGGCACAAGGCTATCTGCTGCATAGTTCAGATTTTCCACCAGCCGGGTAAAGCCTCCTGACTCGTGCCCCATCTGGGCAATGAACATCGCCTGGTCGAGTGGAGCAGTGATGCCGAATTCTTTCATCGCAGCATCAATATGCGGAAACCAGCGCACAGCTAACCCGGCGCTGATACCAGCCGCCTTCTGGAATTGTGATTTATTCATCAGTGCCTCAGTGCATCAACCAGACGGGCCACATTCCCCCTGAACCAGAGAACAGCGCCGCAGATAAGAATGTTCGCCAGTACCACCAGCCAGTGGGATGACTCGTAAAGGCCAAACAGGAATCGGAAAGGGATGCTGGCGTAAACCAGCACAGTGAAGTAAGCCATCAGCGATATCATGGGGCGGTGTCTTGACCCGTCGCGTCGGTAGAACATCAACGCAACAACAATTACAGCGCATATCACCGCATTGATGATTGCGCTCGGATCACTTGTTACCATTGCTTGTCCCTCCTCCACGTAAGCGAGAGAGAATCCCAAACAGGCTACCTAGGTCCTGACTGTTTACGAAAGTCAGCAGCTTTATAGCTATAGCTGCAACGATTACGGCACCGAGTGCATCAAGCGGCCTGTCGCTATACCCCGTCCATTTTGAGAAGTAGGAACCAAGGAGAGGCGCGCCGATAACGCCGAAGATGAATGACGTGATGAAGTAGCCCACCAGCTTCAGGCGGCTGATGTTTACCGCCGTTGCTACATAGAACACCGCACCAGCGAACGCACCAAACACCACGCCATAATCAATGCCAGTTGCAAGGCCGAACATGCTGGCTCCCATAAGCCCACCAGCCGCTACAGTAGTGCCAGAAACAGGATCGGACATTTAGCCCCCTCAATTGCTGTGAATCCTCTCAGAACGAGGGGAAAGATTCAGGCCGCAGGCTCATGCGTTCACGGTTATTCTGCAATTTTTAGCCTGGGCCCGAAATGAAAAAACCCCGCCATTTGGCGAGGTCTGTAATATTTAAGTTCGTGTCTAAGTGACCACTCTTAACACATTAATATATAAAATTCGTAACGAATAGACTTTTATGCAACTTTCTCTATTTCCCTTTTATGGGTCCAGTCATCCATTTCTAATTTTGCCCCGGTCATAATGATGCAGGCATCAATAAACGTTTCGGCAATCATTAGCCTGTTACGTATTTTCCCTTCAGAACATTTTTCCCAGCGAGCAATAGTCGATTTAGAAACGTTGTGCATGTAATGCAACATCACCAGATTTAATTCGTCTTCTCTTCCGGCACGTCTGAGCATTCCAACAGCCGCATCGACAATCAGCCCGTCATTGTCAGAGCATGATTCACGAGATTTGGACGTATTTAATAAGAGACCTTTAAACCCGGCACCAATTGGCGACCAGTCAACCTGAGAACCTTCATTAATAGCCCAGGTTCCCCATCGTTCGAGTACCAGTTGAATATCACGCTGCATGGTTCACCCCTTTTATCTGGCCCGTAATCATTTCAATGCTGTTGTTGCATTCGTTTCCCCAGCGGTCCCATCCTTTCCACTCTTCCCGAGCGAATAGTTCTATCCGTTTCACATCGCCGTATAATTTCTCCAGTCGGTTCCTTACTTCCCACGGTTTAGCACTGTGCTCACCGAGGCAAGTGTGAACCACCTGTTTTACCGATGCACTGGCGCGGGTTAGCCCGGTTCCCCTGGTGGCTATAAGGACGTCTTCTGTATTGCTCCGGGTATGATTGCCACCGTTCATGCGCGTCTCACGGTCCAGCATCTCAAGCAGATCATTGAAGTCCACCAGCTCTCCGGCGCTTAGCGCCTTGTTAAAGCGGTCAGCGGCGTTCTGATTCAGTTTTACCCAAGTAAAGCCTTTCATTGTTCTGACCCGGAAACCCCATGATTCTGCCAGTTCTACAGCCTCGCGGTTATGGGTCCCCGTATACCACATCGCCAGTACAGCGTTATCAGCAGCCAGCTTTCGAACAGGAAGAAACTTCAGGTCATCAATGCTCATCGTGCTGTAATGATTACAGGCTGCGCCGTTGCTGATTCGATTGCCGTATTCCCACGGCGGATCACAGTAGATAAGTTCGTAATTCATGCGGCCCTCTGCTTTTTCAGTTCGCGGGTTTTACGGCGGTATTTAGCCGCTATTTCTTCCAGGTCTTCTTTTGAGTAATGCTTCGCCTCGTGTGGGCCTTCCAGCCATTCCACCAGCGACAACCCAAACCACTCGATCAGCGTTTCCCTGTAGCGAGCGTGTACCGTGGCATTCTTCGCAGCGAAACGACCTGAACCACCGTTACAGGCTTTGCACTGCCGATAGGCGTTCTTCTCTTCAAAGCGCAGTTCAGGACGGGCACCAACCCCCATGAAATGACCACAATCCCACTGGCCACCAAAGACCATAGGCGGATGACAGGTACCGCAGGACGGGCATGGTTTACCCTCATCGCGTTCGCGGATAAAAGCATTGAAGGCGGTCTGAGCTTTCTTGATATAGTCACCGCGCGTCAGTAGCGCTTTTTTGCGCATCTTCAGCTTGTCCTTTCTGTCTGCCTCTGCCTTTTTAGCTTTAAGCGCACGGTTATGACCTATAGCGCACAGAGGACCACAGACCTTTTGCAGGTTACGATCTGGCGTGAAGGTCTCCCCGCACTGAGGGCATTTCTTCGATTTATATACCTTCACTTTTTGCCTGGCTGGCTTCTTCACTGTTTCATCCCCCGGTGAAATACCCACTCGAATACTTCTGAGCCGTTAAGCAGCAGATCGTTAAAATCACCCTGCGCTGGCCAGCGAACGGAGACACTTTCCAGATCGTTCTTTGCGTGGAGATTTGCTGCAGCACATTCAAAAGCAGCGGCATGACCTGCACCGTTGGCGTCTGAGTCAGCAAAAATGATGAGGTTCTTTACCCCGGCAGGAACACGGAATTTCTTCATGAAGGCGGTATTCATCGTCGCCCAGGTGTTGCACTTCGTGATCTGATGACAGGCCAGAGCCGTTTCTATCCCTTCGGCAATTCCAAGCGTTGAGGATATGGGGAACATGCGGATAGCTACGGATTTGGCGAACTCTAAATAACTGTCCTCCTGCAGTTTCATCATCTTCTTGGCTGCGCCGCCTGTTTGCGCTTTTGCCTCTCCATCCAGCAGGGTGCGATGCAAGTAACACAGTTCGCCACGGTCATCAGTTGCCAGCGCGTAAATTGCCTGAAGGTTTTTCCCGTCTACTGGCTGTTTGTCGCAGTATCTGACGCTCTCAGCAGGTAAAGAGTTGATGCCCCTCCCTTTGAGGTAACTATCTGCGCCAGTACCGCGCAGCGTGGTGAGCTTTGCAAACTTCCGGCTGACTTTCTCACGTTGTTGCGCCAGCGATGTACGTACCGGATTTACTCTGGTGCGATCCGAGGTGTAGGTATTACCGATCAGCTTGTCAATTTCAGTGGCCAGTATTTTAAACTCTTTGCCTGTCTTAGCTGTAAGCAGCGCCCATCCATCACCGGAGCCGCATACGCAGATATATGACCCGGTGCCGTCTTTATCATCACAGCGGAATTTCCCTGTACGACCACAAAGAGGGCATTCGCCTTTCAGATGGTTTTTCCCGGTAATGCCAGGGAGGCCATAGTATTTATAGATTTCCGCCCAGCGACCAATAGCAGCTTGTTTGGTATTCATGCGGCTTCTCCTTTCTCTTTTCTCTTCGCAAAGGCGATCAGTTTTGATTTGATGAAATTCATTACTTCAGGTGTGATTTGCTGCGGGGTGTGGTGTAACCCTCTTGGCCATACGCCAAATTTCTGTTTGTAGGTATGTGCGCACCAGCCATCACTGACCGGGCGTCCCTGAGCTGCGCGGGTTCGCTGATAAAACAGAATCTGAGACCACCAGGATTGCTTCTGCTCTGGGGTGTGTTTGACTTCCGCTTTGCTGACCTTTTTCAGCCCACGGGATTTATCTGTTTCCACGTCTTCCCCGGCCAGGGGTTTAAAACCGCATTTCGGGCAGATATAGATTCCGGCTGGTTTGACGAAGTGGCACTGGCTGCATTCTTTCGGCAACTTCTCCGCTTCATCGGTTTTCACGGCTCTCAGCGGTGCTTCTTCCATGCCATCAGATGTTGAAGGGAGATAGTCGTATTCAATGTCGTCGGGATAACCCAGCTTATTAACCGTGCCTGTGTGATCGAAGATGAGGCAGTGATCTTTACCAGGGGCGGCACGCAAGCCACGGCCCAGCGTCTGTATCCAGCGCATTTCGCTTTTGGTCGGCCTGGCGAAGATGATGCAGCGAACATCGCTATCAAACCCGGCTACCAGTACACCAACATTGATGATTATTTTGGTAATGCCCTGCTCGAAACGGCGGATCGTCAGCTGGCGTTCGTCGTGTGGTGTGCTGGCCGTCATAACTTCAACCGTCACGCCAGCGCTGGCAAATTCAACCGTCACAAAGTTGGCGTGAGCGACATCGACGCAAAAACAAATCGTCGGGCGGTCTTCGCCGTTCTCAAGCCAGTTTTTCACGATGTCGCCTACCAGCTTGGCTTCGCTCATCACCTGGCTGAGTTGGTTTTCTTTGTAGTCGCTGCCATAGCCTGCTGTGTATGACGTTTCCACTTTGGACAGATCAGGATGCGACGGTGCATAAAACTCATATTTGCTCAATGCACCAATGGCGATCAGTTCCTTCATCGTCGTTGGCTTAATCAGACGCTGGTAGTAATTGCCCAGGAATTTAGCGAAAGGCGTACCGGAAAGGCCGATCACCTTCGTTGCTGTGTTGCGAGTAAGATTGTCGATAACCTCCAGCAGTTTTTTGCGCTTCAGGTGGGCTTCATCAACGATCAACAGGTCGATATTGTCCGGGAACTCACGGCGAATCAGCGTATCAGCACTGGTAATCTGGATCAGAGCAGTGGGGTTGTATGACGGGTGATCGCGCCAGACGTAACTGATCTCTTCACCAGGAAGACCATATTCCATGAATCGAGCTGCGGTCTGGTCCAGCAGAACCGTATACGGAGCCACAAACATTACGCGCATTTCACGACTGACAAAGCCATCAGTGATTAGCGCGGCTATTGCTGTTTTGCCAAAACCTACAGGGGCGTAGAGCATGAAGGAGTTATTCTGTTTCCAGGCGCTGCGCAGCATGTTTAACGCGACGATCTGTTTTTCGCGGGGCTGGATGTTAAGCATTAGCAGTAACCTCCCCGAAGGCCATAGCCACCAGCTCGGCGATGACAAACTTAGTGCGCTGACGCTGGACCGACAACGTAACGGTTTTGGTCCCGTCTTTGCGCTGGCGGCCTTTCAGAAAACCGCCGTGAATGTGTCGAATAAAATATTCAGAGTTAGCCAGGCGCGGAACACTGCGGACCCGTCCGAGGTTGCTGACTTCATAGGCTTTGGAATATGGCTCAACCGGAACCGGGACCCATTTTTCGTTAACGTCTGAATAAATCATTTTGGCTCCTTTTGGATGGCTAAACGTCCAGATTTCCATTTGGCGTTTTAACCCCATTCAGTGATCTATCTGTTAGATCGTTCTCTTCTGGTAAAGCTGTTCCAGCCCTTCGGGCTAAAACCCAACACCGCCCCCTTTCCCCCAACCCGGTTTCAAAAATTCATATCCTGGGTGGGAGCGAGGTATATCCCCGAACTGCGGGGGTATATCTCGTGCAAAACTCTCGCAATCGGCGGTTTGCCTCGTGCCGCGCCGCGTTCTGCTGCCGGAATGACACCGGTTCTGCGTCGAACGCTTCCTGGTACGCCTGCGCATACGCCATCGCGATTTTTTCCCGCATACCTGCCGGGAGTGTTGCCAACTGCTCTTTAATCCACGGGGCGTCCTCACGAGCAAAAAACGTGGGCATAGTCACGTGAAAATATTCATCCTGATACATAGGCCCTCCTGATTACGTGGTGAGCCTGCCAGAGCTAATTACCCTGAATTTGATGGACCATCTGAGTTGTCATCTTGAGTACAGAAGACCATGAAGAGCAGGGTTAAATGTTCCTGCCACTTGGCCATAACCTGATAGCTATTAGCTTCGATTTGTGCACGTTCGCTACGGTCGATAACTCCATCAGCTGTAGCTTTCCGAAGGTATTGAGAGTGTTTCCCTATCCACTCAACCGACTCCATGAGTCTTTGGTTGATGTCGCCGTTATCAACTTCTTCAACATCAGCAAGGGGAACGAAAACACCACCGGAGGCTTTAGCAATGGCATTAGCGATGTGATGAGAGCCACCAGCGCGCTGAAGGACCATCGCCCAACCAAATGGGAAGACCTGATCACCATCAGCACGTAGCCGGTTGAATAATGAGTTTTCGGTTACATCCAGCCATTCAGCAGCTTCCGCATACCCGCCAGGTAATTCAGCTATCGTTTTTTTGATTGCGGTCACCAGCCATGCAGGCTGTTTCTCGACTTTCCAATCTGGTTGATTACCCACGGTTTACCTCGATTAGCTGTGGTTACTTTCACTGCTGGTTTGATGAATAATTGACTTCACCAACCTGGCAGACTTTGTTAAGACGATTTTTTATGGCTTGGGAAAGGTCTAATTTCCTCTCCCTTAACGCTTCCATCCTGTTGAATGGTCACATAAATATTTCGTCCGCTACGAATAGCCTTACTTATTGCGCATTGGATAACGCCAAAGTCGCTGGCAGTTTTTTCCTGACCGTGAATCTTGGCGTAATCAGCTAATGTCATACGACTCATGGACACGCTCCGTATTGATACATGCAACAAAGAATACTTGGGGTATTTATTGGTGTCAATATGAAAGGTATTTTTAGTTTTAATAGTGATGGTATTAGAATGACGTTATGGAACCTAAAAAGAATCTGACGACAGAACAGCTTGCAGATGCAGCACGTCTTAAAGCTCTGTATGAGTCAAAGAAGAAAGCGCTAGGCGTCACACAATACTCAATCGCTGATGAGCTGGGCATTACGCAAGGAGCTGTAGGGCACTATCTAAACGGGAGAAATGCTCTTAACCTCACCGTTGCCGCTGCATTTGCAAAGATTCTGCAAGTATCTATTGCTGATTTCAGCCCTTCCATTGATGAGGAAGCGCAGAAAATATTGGCAAATGAGACATCCAACGTGAAGCTGGTAGGTCCATATAAGCAAGGAAAGGAGTATCCATTGATCAGCTGGGTGCAAGCTGGAGCCTGGGCAGAGGCAATTGAGCCTTACTCAGTCGATGAGATCGATGAATGGTTCGAGTCCGATACAAAGGTATTTGGTAAAGCCTTTTGGTTGCGTGTCGAGGGCGACTCGATGACAGCGCCAACTGGCCTTAGCATTCCTGAAGGGACCTTAGTCTTAATAGATACAGGCCGGGATGCCATAAATGGCAGTCTCGTTATCGCAAAAATGGTAGATGCGAACGAAGCAACATTCAAAAAGCTCATAATCGATGGTGGCCAAAAGTACCTTAAAGGACTCAATCCGGCGTGGCCACTGAAAGAAATCAACGGTAACTGCAAAATCATTGGTGTAGCTGTGCAAACCATGATGCGCTTGGTTTAAGATTCAAACCCGGTACTTCACCGGGTTTTCTCTATACAATCGCCCCGCCCCCCCACAAAAAAAATACCTTTAGAATTCATATCCATATCATAAATCCGCCCAAAATAAATACCCTGAGTATTTACAACAAGAAATACCCCTAGTATTCTAAAATTACACCAGCGGAAAAACGCCATACGTAAACATTACGTACGGGGTCCGCTGAAGCAATACCGCTCTTTAACAATCAGGATCGGGCTATCACAAACCACAATTCGGGGTGCCGCCGAATGTCTCCGCTGACCCGTTTAAATCGGAATGCGAGATTGGGACGTGAAGAATTATTTTGGGTTTACGCAGTTATGAGACGCGAAGTCTTCAACAATGCTGCCGCATAGTACGCAGCGGGGTTCAATATTCATCTTGGGCTTAACCTTCTGCCGCTTACGTTTTGAAGATGTTAAAAGCGGGGTTGAGTGCTGTTTTCTACGCTTGGGCTTTACCTTCGCTGCAGGAGGCGCACTTGGGCCAGATGAAGCCCTGGATTCACCTATTGAATCAAGATATCCCCAGCCGCCACAATACGCACACTGGGGGTTTCGTCCTTCACACTGACATTTTTTCTCAAGCATAAGTATTTCCTGCGCGAGCAAAAGAGCAATTTTCTTAATACCAAAAGCGGATGGTCATTTTTTCCCTTGACCAAAAGCACCACCACTTACCGTTCCTGTGTATCCGTTTCGGTGAGAGGTTATCAAGTCCGTGGCGCTTTTTAGCTCCTTACTCTCCTTGTTAATGTTTCTCTTCACAGAGTTAAGAGCTATTAGCGCCATTTTCTCTACTTTGGATTTGTCGGCATCTGATGCTTCAGCGTGATGCTTGTTTAGGTGGGACCGAAATTTTTTAGCAACAAAAACCTGCTTGCAGAGTGGGCAGAAGGCTGTCATTTCCCACTTTTCCATAGCATGTCTCCATTAATAGAAAATTTCATTAAACCATTAGCAGTGAATTAATCAAAGGCTTCGGGCCTTTTACTAATCCACTCAATAACGATTACGTGAGGGTAAGCGCATGTCAGCATGTATGGCTGTAGTTCTTAACGGTAACACCGAAATCAAATATTTCCCTTTCCACGACTCACGTAGCGCTGACGACGCTGAAGCTATGGCGGACGAATGGCGCTATCAGGCGATTGACGCTATCGGAGCTGAAGAGTCTTCCCGCTTCCACCTGCGCGTAGTCCGCCCGAAGGTCGTTTTCCAGCTTCCATCCGGAGCTGTATTGGAGTGTGACCTTGATGACGTAGACATCAACCCGCGAGCCTGCGCCGATCTGGATTATCACCTCTGCGCATTCGGGTTCAATCGTGGTCTTGGCTATTGCGGTAATTGGGACTTAGACGGCGCTGAAATTATCGAATACATCGCATAACAGCTTCTTTTGGCGGTTATCCAGTCTTCCACCAATCAAACAGGAGGAAGAGGATAATGTTCTGATGGGTAACCGCCCTTTTTCTTCTATGTGTCCGCTCCCGGTGTTGGCTGGGATGCCCAACCCAGCGCGGGTTCAAATCCTGCCGGACACCTCATCATTCGGTGATTTATATGACTTTCCGTAACGTTAATTTTCAGTACGGCGACCTGATGCGCGTCCCTCGTGGTGTGCAGGCTGTTCGCAACCCCAAATCATTCGTTCGATTCTGGCGGCAGAGCTGGCTGTACAGGCTTCTTACCCAGAAAGGCGATCCTTGCTGATAACTGGAGATAATTATGTCCGAAACAAAAAACACCACGCCGTTTAGCCAGCAGCTGGCGTACATCAACAAAGGCACTCTCGATGCCGAACTGACCGAAGCGCTGGCAGAGGTAGTCAAGGCAGTACGAGAAACGCGTAAAAAAGGCGCAGTAACGTTGACTCTGAATTGTTCAATGCTGAACGGACGGGATGAAAACGTGATGAAGGTGACCCCTAAAGTGACAAGGTCAATTCCTGAGCTGGAACGCGCCGATACTATTATGTTCTCAACTCACGATGGCTCTTTGTTACGCGATGATCCTGACCAACATCAGCTTGATTTAAAAGTTATCGACCAGGCACCACAAACTGCGCCTATTAAGCTGGCCCAGTAATCCCACCCTCTTTTCAACACATCTCTCTAAAGGAATTATTCAATGTCTCAGATTGAAGGCTCGACCGTGCTTGATATTCGTGATCTGGTTGCTGCAACACTGAAAACTGACACTGATATCCCGTCTGTCGTGGTACCGGATGGCTTTGATGTCAAATCGCTTGAAAGCCTCCAGATTGCCCCGTCCCGCATTCGCCAGATTACTAACCTGATTTCCCCCGGTTCGTTAATCGCTTATATCCAGCGATTCCGTGATGCTCGTTCTGTTGTTTTCGCTGATAAGACCAAAACACGGATCGTCGCGGTGCTGGACTTCCACCAGAACGCCGATAGCCCCCACTGGGGAATGCACAAAGCGGTTTATGACTGCCATTTCTCTGACGAATGGAAAGCCTGGTCTGCTGCTGATGGCACCAAAATGGACCAGATTAATTTCGCTGAGTTCCTGGAAAACAACATCCAGAATGTTGCGCCGGTCGGTGATAACTACTCGGGTCCGTCTGGTACTGAACTGCTGGAAATGGTTCTCGCGTTTCAGGAAACCCGTAAATCTGAGTTCAAGTCAGTGAAACGGCTCACCGATGGTACTTGTCAGTTCCAGTACAGCGATGAGAAATCCGGTTCAGGTAACACAAAAATGCCGGAAAAAATCAGCCTGGCAATTTCACCATTCCATAACGGTTCACCGTACCAGGTTGATGCCCGAATTCGTTACCGCCTGCGTGATGGCCAGTTGATCCTCTGGTATGAGCTGATCGAACCGAAGAAAGTTGTTGAGCATGCCTTCCAAGAGATTGTGACCGATATGGAAAACCAACTCGGTGAAGAACTGCCTATCTACGAAGGCTCCATCTAACCCCTCCGTGTGTTGTTTTATGCGCCTCCCGGTGGGGCGCATAGCGAAGCACTCCCTAATTCAAAAAGGTGACCATATGCCCAGCTTAGGCCAGCTCTATAACGATAAAGACGCCGGGTTAACTACCCGAAAAACCTATAACGTCCCTGTCGCTTCCATTTATGCGGAGGAAGGCTACAACGTCCGCGAACTTAATCAGGCGCATGTTGAAGAATTCCGCGACGCATTCATTGCCGGGGAATATATCCCGCCGCTGGCAGTAGAGGTTACCGAACGCGGAGTGAAAGTGATCGACGGTCACCACCGTTATCACGGCGCCCTGGCAGCTATCGCTATGGGTCACGATATAGTGCGGCTTGAGTGCAAAGATTTTGTCGGTAGTGAAGCGGATAAAATCGCCTTCATGGTCACCAGCTCGCAAGGGCTGGCGCTAACACCTCTTGAACGTGGCGCTGCATATCATCGGCTGCAAAATCAGGGGTGGAGCCCGTCAGAAATTGCCGGAAAGGTTAAGCGCTCAGAGTCCGATATCCTTCAACATCTCCAGCTTCATGAATGCACCCCGTATATCAAAAAGCTGGTACGCGATGGGTCAATGAACTACGCCATCGCGATCAGCATTTCTCGTGAACATGGTGTTTACGCTGATCGTGAAGCTTCCAGGCTGATGAAAAAAGCAGAAGCAGCCGGGAAGAAGAAGGTAACAAAAAGCATCGCCAAACCACAATTCAACGCAGGAAAGGCGCGGAAGTTTCTGGAGATCATCGCGTCATGCCAGGAGACAACCAGCGGCAGTCTGATCTTTGAAGTTCCACCAGCCATGCAAGCTGAAGTGCTGTCGATTCTTCAGGAATTCCGATACGAAACATCCGTGCCTGCTGATTGTGAACAGTCAAATGATCATGGCGCTTCATCTGAAGAAAGTGACGCCGCATGACAGATACCAACCAATTCAAATGCCCAACCTGTGGCGCAATAGCTCAATTCGCCTGGCATGGTAACAGCCCCTTCATGCGGTATGGGGCGCTGAAGTGCCCTAAAGGATGCCATACAGTTCGCGTTACCTATCATGCCACCAGCATTAATGCGGGCAGGTTGAGGCTAATTAAACAATGGGAGGAACTTTGTAAATGAACTCAGAATCCCTCAGCAAGCGCCCTCTTAGGAAGGCGTTAATTCTGAACGGTATAGCGCTGATCGCAATTATCGTTCTTTCAGCATTGGGTATCTGGCTGGTTAACGAATGGGTGATGTTATGAGCGAAATCGGCGATTATTTCTTTGAGTTTCCGGCGTCACGTGGTGTTCAGGGAGGAGCAATTGTCCTGATGATGACAGTGCCAGCACGAACCCTGGCGCGAGTCCTCGCAAGCGATAATTACGGTGATACCTTAGAACGTTCTCAGCGCGAAATTAATCCAGCGAGAGCGAAGAAATTTTATGAATACTTATTGAATGCTCATGAGAATAAAGAGCCATTCATTATCCCGCCACTGGTAGGTAATTGTAACTCGGAGATTGAGTTTCAGGAGTTCGGTAATACCAACGTTGGTGTTGTGCGTTTCCCTATGGATGCAGAAATAAAACTTTTTGACGGCCAGCATCGAGCTGCTGGAATCGCCGAGTTCTGCCGTACCGTTGGCGAACCAATCCACGTGCCATTAATGCTGACTCATAAGCTTTCGCTGAAGACGCGTCAGCAGTTCTTCTCCGACATTAACAACAATGTTTCGAAACCTTCTGCGGCTATCAATATGGCCTATAACGGTCGTGATAAGAACGCGCAGGAGATGGTCAGTTTTATCAGTTCACACAGCGTCTTTTCTGAAATCACCGATTTTGAGCATAACGTTGTTCCCGCGAAAAGTGATAAGTGGGTGAGCTTCAAGGCCCTTAGTGATGCCACTGCAAAATTTTCAGGTTCATGTTCGCAAGATGATCTGGAGGGGTTGTGGAATGCGTGGCTGATGCTGACTGGTTTAGATGATATTCGCCGAGGTACGAACCAGGCCGAATACAAACGCGAGTATATCCAGTTCCATGCCGTGATGATTAATGCCTTCGGCTACGCAGTGCAGAGGTTAAGCGAAGGTCGGGGTGTTCGCGGGGTCACGCTGATGATTGAGGACCTGGTAATGAATACCGGCATTGCCGATCGTGAAGATTTCTTCCTCATTTCATCATGGGATGGTATTTGCGCCAGCTGCGAGAAAACTAGGCCAACGGTAATCGCGAATGTCTCATCTCAGAAAGCTGCAGCATCACGCCTGATAGATGCCATCGTGAATAAAAACTTGTCTGTTAGTAGCGGTAAGGAGGCCAGCCATGACTGATGCCCTGACGAAAGAAAAAATCATTGATGCTATGCGCAGTTCTATTGAGGGCTTCTCCTTCTTAGTCGTCGATTCGCTGGAGTTTGAACTTAAGCGCCAGCTTACCGACGCTGAACAGCAGGAAGTTTCAACAGTTGTTGAGCAGTTGATTCTAACGTTTCCTGAACCATGTCCGCGCTGTGGTGTAACGTCTACGCGCCCGAATGGTGAGCATTATTGCCATGCTAACAGCGTGGAGGCTGAATAAATGACCAGTAACCAGTTAACCAGAGAACGGCTGGAAAAAATAAAATCATGGCGTGAAATCTATGGCGCTGGAAGCAACGTAATGCTGCCAGCTGAAGAGGCTGAGGAGCTGGCTCGCATCGCGCTGGCCGCAATGGACAGCGAGCCGGTGGCGTGGACTGACAAAGAGGAATTAAGCGACCTAAAACGCGACGGTTATGCGGCAATGCTTTCCTTGGCCCGCCAGGATTGCGAGCACGCCGATCCCCGACGTCAGATTCTGTTATTCACACATCCAGCGCCAGCGCGTCAACGCGACCAGGTACGCCGTGAGCACGCTGAGTGGTCACAGGCGACCTTCGGTAATGTCGGCCCGGTTGGCCCGCTGAAGCACCTCAGCAAAGAAGCGCTGGAAGCAGCTGCCGAACCTGGCGACCTCTCCGAGTGGTCTGATATGCAATTCTTGCTGTGGGATGCGCAGCGGCGTGCCGGTATCACCGACGAACAGATTACCCAAGCGATGATCGAAAAGCTGGCGGTAAACAAGCAGCGCTCATGGCCGGAGCCAAAAGACGGGGAACCAAGGCTGCACATCAAAGAACGACCTCGTAAAAAAGTAGACCGCTGTGATGTTTGTACTGAAGGTGCTCGCGGCGGGTGCGGGACATGTGCTTTTAACGGTAATCTTTAATGGGGGTACTTATGACAATTAATGATTTTATGGAAGAGCAGGAAGTATTCGACCTGCTCAAAAAGAAAAAAACGGCTGTTTGGCGTTTACGAAAGGATCATGGATTCCCCGACCCTGTTCTCACCTACCCTTCTAGGTATAGCCGTAAAGCTGTAATGAAATGGATAGACGAGGGCGGCGTTAATCGAGCTGTTTAACATGCCAAAAAATCTTATCGGCATACAGCTCATACGCTTCTTTCTGTTCCACCAGCCAATCATGTTTGTTATACACCGCCATCACTCCTCCCAGTTCATGCCCCAGCATCTTTTCGGTGACATGGGGCATAACCCCTTCCCCTGATAAATTCGTCACCAGCGAGCGCCTAAAGTCATGTGTTCGCCACTCCGGTATATCAATTTTATCCCTTAATTTTTTCATATAGAGATTAGCTGACGAGCGATCTATAGGCTTGTCCAGTTCCTGGCCCGGAAAGAGTACATTGTTTCCAGCATTGAGCAGCCTATCCACGAAAGGTTTTACCTGGTCGAAAACAGGCCTACGAATTACATTACCCATCTTGGAATGCTCTGATGGAGTAGTCCAAATCAGATCGTCCATGTTGAACTCACTGGTGGTAGCCAAGCGGAGTTCTGACAACCTGGCACCCCAAAGCATCAAAAGTTGATGAAGCACCTTGTTTGAGGTAACGATCTTGCTGTTCTCCAGCGCCAACCAAATTTTGGCTAGTTCCGTATACGTTAGAACTCGGCTACCCACATCAGGTTTCTTGCCAATGGTCTTAACGCTTAGCTTCAGAACCTCACAAGAAGGTATCAACTGGCGGCTGATACACCAGTTCATCACGGATCGTAACTGGAGAAGCAGCACTCTGGCCTTTTTCCCGTTTTTCTTCTCCTGCTTATCAAAGAATCTAACCCATGCAGAAACAGGGATGTTAACGACAGGAGCATCTGGGAATTCTGTGTACATGGTGTTGTACACAACTGACTTATAGAGCGTCTGAGTATTAGGCTTCAGCGTCTCAACATACTTGATCCACCACTGATCCAGGCACTCCTTTAGCGTCAGTTCTCCGTCTTCTTTAGCAAAATAATTTTTAGGGTTTAGTCCCTTGAGGTACAATTCGCGCATCTCGCCGACTATCACTCGGGCATCTTTGAGAGTCATTGCAGGATAGCGGCCTATGGAAAGGCGCACAGGCTTGGCGTTCCAACGATAGCGGAATTGAAACGTAATCGTTCCAGTGGGAGTTATGCGCACACTTAATCCGTCACCATCTGTGACTTCTGGCGTGCCGCTGTAGGGCTTACCGTTGATGCTGCGAAGTTTGGTGTCGCTGAGGGCCACGGCTTTGTATCCTGTACACACTGAATCTAAGCATTCTGTACTCAATGTGTACGCAATGGCAAGTGAACGAGATGATTTTCTAGCGGAAAGGATGCGAAGGGAGAGGAAAGAAAAGAAACGAAATGCTTGATGATACGTGAACTAATGGGATAACATGTAAAACAAGCAGAACGCTTAAAAATCAATCATATCCATGTCCCCTTAGTTAAATGGATATAACGAGCCCCTCCTAAGGGCTAGTTGCAGGTTCGATTCCTGCAGGGGACAATCTGCCTTGTTACATCGGGAAATCCCTGCCTGACACCCCGCCCCCTTTAGAGATATTTTCGTGTTGCAGGCCTGATGCAAGCGATGGCAGCTCGCTGTTCAACCTTCCAGCTACGCTCGTTAACCGGCGTTTATCGAACAGTTTACGTTCTGAGAACTCCCACCTCCAGCTAAAGCACACGATCCCGTATTGTCATTAACGTCGTATACACCTCCGGATTCAATTCACTACATAAATAATTAAATGCAAATCATTCCCTGTAATAATAGCTATCAATTATAATTTTCTATTAGCGATATATTTAATTACTGCAGAAAAAGTGATAGACTGCACGACAGATAACGGTCTGACCCGATTCACCAATTGATATACAACATCATCTCTGATAAATTATTTAGCATGAATTAAACATCATACAATCATCAATACGTAGACAAAATTCAGCTTAAGAAACTCAAAAGCCAACCTATTTTTCATAAGATAATAATGACCATGGAAAGAAAAGAACGGAACATATGGAAACTCAACAACCTTCCGCCACTGGAATATTGTTCAATCTCTCGCGCTCAAAAATTATTAAATTGTGAATTAGAAGATCTGCTTCATTGGCATGATATTGGTGCAATAAGCCTTTGCATCAAATTAGGCAGAACCAACGGAACGTTAAAGAGTGCTATCCGCCATCAGCAGGGCGGCAACAAACCCTATTTTTTTAACACATCAAATATTGATGAATTGAGCAGAAGCGAAAGATCGTGGTCCCCTCACTCCAAAATAAACAAAATTTTTAGATTCAATGAAAGTGAACCGAACCTGGATGCCCAATATGGAACGCCTGTTACCCAGTTAAAACTCCGGGTTTCCGTATCTGGCCTGTGGTACAGCCACACGAGGAATTTAACGGAAGTACTAGAAAACCCCGATAGCATCATTACTGAACAGCGGATCAGCATCATTTCACCGGCAAGAAACGTCCTCTTCTGTCACTTCACCCCCGATGAGGATGAGAAGCCAACCATCACGATGAATAAGCTTTACATCACTAATCAGGCGATTGAGAAAATTTATGAGCATACTATCAGCAGCCGCCCTCTGGAATTTGCAGAAAAACCGCTAAATATAATTGAGGATAAAGAGGTGCATAATCCCTCAATTATTCTTCAAAATAAACTGCTCATTGAATTCATCAATCACATCATTCAAGCCAACCCACACTTTGGTGATAATATTCTAAACGCAACGGAAAACAATAAAAATAAAATATTCAATATCGCAATGGATAGACTAAGGGCAGAAGGCGTGGTCTCCAGCTACGGCAGCATTAATCTCCCGGCATCAGAATACACGCTCAAATGACTAACCGTGAATTTAAACATTAGAATAAAAACCCTTTCTGGCGCCATGAAGCGGTGGCGCATACCTCAGTTTTAAACGTCAAATGGCCTTCAATATAATTTCAGATATGAACCTGACTTCATAATAAGACCATACTTTATGAATTACCAGTCTGCTAATAAGTCATTTCATATAAACATAAATCAACATAACAACAAAGCTCGCTTATTCAGTATCTGTAAGACCTTCTCTGATCTTCATCGCAGCCCGATGCGCCATCAGTATAAATTCGCGGGCCGCGGCGCTTTGCCAGGCGCCCTTTCGCTGTAGCAGACATGCGGTTCTCGCGAGTAACGGTGGGGTGAGTTCAATGGCAGTGAGATCGTCACGCGCCAGAATAATGGACGCCGGAAGCAGGGTTGCCAGCGATGTGCGTTCTACCACGGCCAGGAGAGCGCTAATCGAGTTAGCCTCCATCTGAACTTTCGGTTGAATATCACGCTGCCGGCAGTAACGTTCGATTTGCTGGCGAGTCGCGAAAGCGCGACTGAGCAGAATCAGAGATTCCTGACTGAGCGCAGCCAGCTTGACGCGATCGGCCGTCGCCAGAGGGTGACGCCGGCCTACCACCAGCGCCAGGGTTTCCGAAAGCAGCGGCTGATAAACAATATCTCGCGCATCGTTGCCTTCAAAAGCAATGCCGATATCGAGCTCATCATTGAGCAACATGGCCTCCATTCGCTCCTGGGTCATCTCTTGCAAATCCAGCGTAATATTTGGGTAACGTTGATAGAACGAAGCCACCAGCGGCCCCACAAAGTAAGTCGTAAAGGTAGGCATCATCGCAATACGTAGCGAACCGCGCTGCAGGTCCTCCACATCATGAAGCGCACGCTGCCCCTCAGCGAGCTCCTGCCGCGCCCTGTGCGCGTACGTCAACCACACCTTCCCGGCATCCGTCAGACAAGTATGACGCCCGCTGCGATCAAAAAGCCGTACGCCCAGAGACTCCTCCAGCTGGCGAATCTGTTGCGATAAAGCCGGCTGCGAAATATGCAGTATCGCTGCGGCCCGCGTAAAACTACCTTGTTCAGCAACGGCAATGAAGTAATTGAGATGTCGCAGCAACATGAATTCACTCATAAGCAATTCAAATGAACTCAATCATAAATAAGTATTTTAACTTATCAAACAACAGGCGTACTCTCCCTGCGCCTTTTGACTGATAGCCCCAGGAGATCGCAATGAATTCCCCCCATCCTTACTTCAGCGCTCAACACGCCACGGTCACCCGGCAATGAATCAGACGCAACGTAACGGCGCCATGCTGCTGGTGTTGGTGCTTATCGGAATGAATATGCGTCCGCTGCTGACATCGCCAGGCCCGCTCCTTCCCCAGATACAGCAGGCAAGTGGTATGAGCTTCACGCTTGCCTCCCTGCTCACTGCGCTCCCGGTGATCGCGATGGGTCTGCTGGCGCTTGCCGGCGGCTGGATTAACAGCCGATTCAGCGAACGTCAAAGTATCGCCTTCAGTCTGTTAATCATCGCCGCCGGAGCTTTACTTCGCGAACTGGCGCCGCAGAGCGCGCTATTACTCAGCAGCGCGCTTCTTGGCGGGATCGGCATTGGTATTATCCAGGCGCTCATTCCTGCGGTAATAAAACGCCTGTTTCATCGTCGGACGCCTCAGGTGATGGGACTCTGGTCAGCGGCGCTGATGGGCGGTGGCGGTCTGGGAGCCGCATTTACGCCGTGGCTGGCGCAGCACAGCGCTATCTGGTATCACGCGCTTGCGTGGTGGGCGCTACCCGCAGCGACAGCGCTCCTTTGCTGGTGGCCGCTAAGCAGAACGTTACCTGTCCAGACGCCATCGACAATACAGCTCTCTGTTTTTCGCCATCGTCGAGCGTGGATACTTAGCCTCTATTTTGGTTTGATAAACGGCGGTTACGCCAGTTTGATCGCCTGGCTGCCACCCTACTATATGCAGTCAGGCTATAGCGCGCAGTTTAGCGGTACCCTTTTGGCGTTAATGACCGTCGGCCAGACTGGCGGAGCGCTACTTCTGCCTGTTCTGGCCAGGCATGAAGATCGGCGAAAGCTTCTGATGCTGGCGCTGGCGCTGCAGCTCATCGGCTTCTGCGGCTTTATCTGGCTACCGCAGCAGCTACCGCTTGCCTGGGCTATCTGCTGCGGTATTGGACTTGGCGGCGCGTTTCCGCTCTGCCTGGTACTGGCGCTCGATCACGCGAAGCACCCCGCTATCGCGGGTCGCCTGGTGGCCTTTATGCAAGGAGTGGGCTTTATTATTGCAGGTATTTCCCCCTGGCTTTCAGGGCTGCTGCGGAGCTTAAACGGCAATTTCCTTCCGGGCTGGATGTTTCACGCCGCCTGCGTCCTGGCGTTAATGCTCCTCACATTGCGTTTTGCCCCGGCACGCTATCCGCAAGAGTGGCAACATCAGAACTCAGCCACTCGCTAAACCCGTCTAATCCTCTTACGGGATGGTTACCCCATCCCGTATTCAGACAGAAAAAAGCCCAAAATCAAGTAACTATATCCCTACAAAAACCATTGTTAACGACCGTCGCCAGAATGAAATTTAATACCGAATGAAATTAATGTGTCGCCGAATCACGACACTCGTAAGTAACTAAAAATTAATAAAAAAATGGCTCTTGTTTCCCTCATTTTTTAGGCGTACATTAGCGCCATCTGGAGCCGTTTACGCTCAGAATTTACAGCTACCGCCGGCTAAAAAAGTGTCGTTTTAGTTAGCGATAGCTGAGCAGGCAATGAAGAGCAAATTCATGTAAGGCGTCTCGCCGAGAGCGCGGAGTGATGAGTCGTGAAATATTTCTTAATGGGCATTTCTTTTATGGTCATCGTTTGGGCCGGTACTTTCGCCCTGATGATCTAGCTTTAACGGTGTTAAAAAAAGGAGCCTCTCGGCTCCTTTTTTTATTCGTTGCTTTCGCTGGTTAACTTAGCCGCTGCCGGAAGCAGCCCGTCGGCGCGGAACATTGATTTAATACCGCGTACGGCCTGGCGGATACGATCGCGGTTTTCGATTAAAGCGAAGCGTACGTGAGTATCACCGTAATCACCAAAACCGATGCCGGGTGAAACGCAGACTTTAGCATCCTGCAGCAGCTTTTTAGCAAACTCCAGGGACCCCATGGCCGCGTACTGCTCAGGGATCTTAGCCCATACGTACATCGAGGCCTTCGGGCACTCCACCATCCAGCCCGCCTCATGTAACCCTTTCACCAGCACGTCCCGGCGGCGTTTGTACTGTTCGGCGATGTCGCGAACGCACTGCTGATCGCCTTCAAGCGCAGCAATAGCCGCAACCTGCAGAGGAGTGAAAGTGCCGTAATCGTGGTAGCTTTTAATGCGCGCCAGCGCATTAACCAACGTTTTGTTACCCACCATAAAGCCAATACGCCAGCCTGCCATATTGTAGCTTTTTGAGAGCGTAAAGAATTCGACGGCCACATCGCGCGCGCCGGGAACCTGCATAATAGAAGGCGCTTTCCAACCGTCATACACAATATCGGCGTAGGCCAAATCGTGCACGACCAGTACGTCATAACGCTTCGCCAGCGCGACGACTTTCTCGAAAAACTCCAGTTCAACGCACTGCGCTGTCGGATTGGATGGAAAACCGAGGATCATCATTTTCGGCTTCGGATAGCTCTCACGAATAGCGCGCTCAAGCTCGTTAAAAAAATCCACGCCTTCAACGAGGGGAACTGAACGAACCTGAGCTCCGGCAATCACCGCACCGTAAATATGAATTGGATAGCTGGGATTCGGCACCAGCACGGTGTCGCCATGGTCAAGCGTCGCCAGCATCAGATGCGCCAGCCCCTCCTTTGAACCGATGGTCACAATCGCTTCTGATTCCGGATCGATCTCTACGTCATAGCGATCCTGATACCAGCGAGAAATCGCCCGGCGCAGTCGCGGGATGCCGCGAGAGGTGGAATAACCGTGCGTATCGGGGCGCTGGGCAACGGTACATAGCTTTTCAACGATATGCGGCGGCGTCGCGCCATCGGGGTTACCCATGCTGAAGTCAATAATATCTTCGCCGCGGCGTCGCGCAGCCATTTTGAGTTCGGCAGTAATATTAAAAACGTACGGGGGGAGACGATCGATACGCGTAAAACGGCGTTCAGGACTGAATTCAGCCATAGATTCCTCGGATTAACGTTAGCGCCCGGACCGTCCGAGCGACGCGGCTGCAACCGCAGCACGTTTAGAAAATAACCCGAATATTTTCTTCCTGTCGAGAGGTGGATTAAAAAAAATTTTTCACGCTGAAAACGGGCATCATTTCAGCTAAATACGGCAGAAAGAAGCATCCTGGATATCATACTCTTCATTAAATTTAACATTTTGATATCTTTAACTTTACGCAAAAAGCACCGCCTGCGCAGACGCTATTGAAACTCAGCGCATCGTCATTAATCCCCTTTTATTTGTGTGATTTTTCCTCATTCCTCTCTTCGGCTGGTCTTCTGCGACGAGGTTTTCTATCATATTGCTTTCTCGCGATTAACACGGCGCACACATGCACGAAATATTTACTATGCTGCTGGCGGTTTTTGACCGCGCGGCATTAATGCTGATTTGTCTCTTTTTTCTCATTCGCCTGCGCCTGTTTCGTGAACTTCTGCATAAATCCGCGCACACGCCAAAAGAGCTGCTGGCCGTTACCGCCATTTTCTCCCTGTTTGCCCTTTTCAGTACCTGGTCCGGCGTACCGGTCGAAGGTTCACTGGTCAACGTGCGTATTATCGCAGTCATGTCCGGCGGGATCCTCTTCGGCCCCTGGGTAGGCGCGATAGTGGGCGTCATTGCCGGCGTACATCGCTATCTAATCGATATTGATGGCGTCACCGCCATCCCCTGCTTTATCACCAGCATTGTCGCCGGTCTACTCTCCGGGTTAATCAGTCGTAAAGTCCCTAAAGCGCAGCGCTGGAAAGCGGGGATCCTCGCCGGGATGCTGTGCGAAACCTTAACCATGATACTCGTGGTGGCGTGGGCTCCATCGTTCTCGCTGGGGATAGATATCGTGTCAAAAATCGGTATTCCGATGATCCTCGGCAGCGTATGCATCGGTTTTATCGTTTTGCTGGTGCAGAGCGTTGAAGGGGAAAAGGAGGCCAGCGCCGCGCGTCAGGCGAAACTGGCGCTCGACATCGCTAACAAAACGCTCCCCTTGTTTCGCCACGTCAATAGCGAGTCCCTGCGTCAGGTATGCGATATTATCCGCCGCGATATTAATGCCGATGCCGTCGCCATTACCAATACTCAACATGTGATGGCCTACGTCGGCGTCGGGGAAATCAACTACCGGGATAACGACGACTTTATCAGCCCGACAACGCAACAGGCGATTCGCTATGGAAAAATCATTATTAAAAACAATGACGAAGCTCATCGGACGCCGGAAATACACTCTATGCTGGTCATTCCTCTATGGGAAAAAGGCATCGTCACCGGTACGTTAAAAATCTATTATTGCCACGCTCACCGCATAACCTCATCGCTACAGGAAATGGCGATTGGCCTGTCGCAAATCATCTCGACTCAGCTGGAGGTCTCCCGCGCAGAGCAGCTTCGTGAAATGGCTAATAAAGCCGAACTGCGCGCACTGCAAAGCAAAATTAACCCCCACTTTTTATTCAATGCCCTGAACGCGATTTCGTCGTCGATTCGCATGAATCCGGACACCGCGCGCCAGTTAATTTTTAATCTGTCGCGCTATCTCCGCTACAACATTGAATTAAAAGATGATGAACAAATAGACATCAAAAGGGAGCTGTATCAAATCAAGGATTACATCGCCATTGAACAGGCTCGCTTCGGCGACAAGCTGACGGTGATTTATGATATTGATGATGAAGTCAGCTTTATGATCCCCAGCCTGCTTATTCAGCCGCTGGTGGAGAATGCGATTGTCCACGGGATTCAGCCTTGTAAAGGTAAAGGGGTGGTGACCATCGGCATTAATGAGTGCGGAAATCGGGTACGAATTAGCGTTCGCGATACGGGGAACGGTATTGACCCTGCGGTAGTGGCGAGAGTCGAGGCTAACGAAATGCCGGGAAATAAAATTGGCCTGCTCAATGTTCATCATCGGGTCAAGCTGCTGTACGGCGAAGGCCTGCATATCCGACGCCTGACGCCAGGGACCGAAATCGCCTTCTATGTGCCTCACCAGCACGCGCCCCAGGCGGCCAGGGAGTCGCTGCTGTCATGAGCGGAGATAAAATGAAAGTCATCATTGTTGAAGATGAGTTCCTCGCGCAGCAAGAGCTCACCTGGTTGATTAACACCCATAGCGAGATGGAGATTGTCGGCACCTTTGACGACGGGCTGGACGTACTGAAGTTTTTACAACACAACAAAGTCGACGCCATTTTTCTCGACATCAATATTCCTTCGCTGGATGGCGTACTACTGGCGCAAAATATCAGCCAGTTCGCGCATAAGCCCTTTATCGTATTTATTACCGCGTGGAAAGAACATGCGGTGGAAGCCTTTGAGCTGGAAGCCTTTGATTACATCCTGAAGCCCTATCAGGAGTCGCGCATCATTAATATGCTGCAAAAGCTGACCAGCGCCTGGCAGCAGCAGCAGCAGCCGAGCGCCGGTGCGATGCCTAATCCGGCCAGGGAAAATGACACCATTAACCTGATTAAAGATGAGCGGATTATCGTCACCAGCATCCACGATATTTACTATGCGGAAGCGCATGAAAAGATGACTTTTGTTTATACCCGAAGAGAGTCATTTGTGATGCCGATGAATATTACGGAGTTCTGCAACAAGCTACCGACGGCGCACTTTTTCCGCTGTCACCGCTCGTACTGCGTCAACCTGAACAAAATTCGCGAAATCGAACCCTGGTTTAACAACACCTATATTCTGCGGCTTCGCGATCTGGAGTTCCAGGTTCCGGTCAGCCGCAGCAAGGTCAAAGAGTTTCGCCAGCTCATGCATCTGTAGGAAAGTTACCCGGATAAGCGATTTATCCGGGTTAACGTCAGGATTAAAGAACCTGTCCCAGAGTCTGACGCAGGTGGGCTCCGGATCCCAGTAGCCCCGGATTGTCGTGGACGATCAGATAGACCGGGATATCCTGCACGAAGGCTTTAAACCGACCTTTATCTTCAAAACCGCCGCGAAAACCTGAAGCTTTAAAGAAATCGAGGAAGCGCGGCACAATGCCGCCAGCGATATACACGCCGCCAAAAGTACCGAGCGTCAGCGCCAGGTTACCGCCAAAGCGGCCCATAATGACGCAAAATAGCGATAGCGCGCGACGGCAATCGATGCAGGTATCGGCCAGCGCACGTTCAGTCACATCCTTAGGCTGCAGATTTTCCGGCAGACGCCCGTCAGATTTAACGATCGCATGATAAAGGTTCACTAGTCCGGGCCCTGAAAGTACGCGCTCGGCGGAGACGTGACCCAGCTCGGTACGCAGCTCTTCCAGAATAATGCCTTCCTCTTCGCTGTTAGGCGCAAAATCCACGTGCCCGCCCTCTCCCGGCAGGCTCACCCAGCGCTTATCGACATGAACCAGATGAGCAACGCCCAACCCGGTACCTGCGCCATAGACGGCTATCGGCTTGCCTTCAATCGGCTTCGCGCCGCCAAACTGAATCAGATGTTCGGCTTTCAACATCGGGATCGCCATCGACACCGCCGTGAAATCATTAATGATTTCCAGATGCGAGAACCCCAGATTTTTTTTCATCTCGGCGATAGAAAATGCCCAGGTGTGGTTGGTCATCGCCACCCAATCGCCGGTAATGGGACAGGCGATGGCTATACAGCCGTCCTCAACCTTGACGTTATGCTCTTCCAGATAGACCTGAACAACAGCTTCAAGACTGGGATAATCGAGCCCGGAATAGGTCTTTGCACGGGAGATCTCCCCGCTTGCCAGATCGCACAACGCCAGACGAGCATTCGTTCCGCCTACGTCCCCTACTAAAGCAAATTTTGTCATTCCGTTACGGCTCCGCTAAAGTCAAAATAATTCTTTTGGCACACTCTAAATTCATGAAGCGCTAACAACAACGACCAACGCATAAGCGCCCCTGGTTTAGCGATCTGCGTCACAATTGAACTGAAATTCATGAAAAATTGAGCATCCTGGCGCTTACAATTTTCAGGTTGCATCATTACTTTATCGTTTCAGCACCATTTGCGTCGACGCTCTTTACGAGTCCATGCAAATTAGTGCCCAGGATACTCAGAAGGATATTTTTCATGCTGCACCCACGCGCCAGAACCATGCTCCTATTATCGATACCCGCAATCGTCATTGGTATTGCTTGCAGTCTGGTTTTAATCGTGGCGATGAAAATAGCCGCCGTTTTGCAAAATATCCTGTGGACCAGCCTGCCTGCGAGCGTAGGCATCAATGCCGATGGCCCTTTGTGGACGATAGCTATTCTTACCGGAACCGGCATCGCCGTTGGGCTGATCGTGCGCTTTAGTCCCGGGCACGCGGGACCGGACCCGGCAACAGAGTCGCTGATAGGCGCACCGGTCAGCACCAGCGCGCTGCCGGGTCTGCTTGCGGCGCTGATAGTGGGTCTGGCGGGCGGCGTTAGCCTGGGGCCGGAACATCCTATTATGGTCGTGAATATCGCCCTGGCGGCTGCGGTGGGCAGTCGCCTGTTTCCACGCATTACCCCTCTGGACTGGACGATTCTCGCCGCCTCCGGCACCATCGGCGCGCTATTCGGCACTCCGGTCGCGGCGGCGTTGATATTTTCGCAAACGCTGAACGGCAGCAACGATGTTCCCCTGTGGGACAAGCTATTTGCTCCGCTGCTTGCGGCGGCAGCGGGTTCCCTGACCACCAGCCTGTTTTTTCACCCCCATTTTTCGCTACCGCTGCCTTATCTGTCGGAGCTGCGCTTCGTCGACATTATTAGCGGCGCCATCGTGACGCTTATCGCGATTGCCGTTGGCATGGTCGCCGTCTGGTGCCTGCCGCGTCTACACACGCTGATGCATCGTCTGAAAAATCCTGTGCTTACGCTGGGCGTCGGCGGGTTTTTATTAGGGATTCTGGGCGTCATCGGCGGGCATATCACGCTATTTAAAGGCCTTGATGAGATGCAGCAGTTGCCGGTAAGCCTGACGCTTGGCGCCAATGATTACCTGCTTATTGCCGTGATCAAGCTTGCGGCGCTGATACTTGCCGCCGCCTGCGGTTTTCGCGGCGGGCGTATTTTTCCTGCCGTGTTCGTCGGCGTCGCGCTCGGTCTGATGCTGCATGCACACGTTCCCGCCGTGCCGGCAGCCATCACGGTTTCCTGCGCTATCCTCGGCCTGACGCTGGTAGTGACGCGTGATGGCTGGCTGAGCCTGTTTATGGCGGCAGTGGTCGTGTCGGATACCACGCTACTGCCGCTACTGTGCATTGTTATGCTTCCGGCCTGGCTGCTGCTGGCCGGAAAGCCGTTGATGATTGCCAGAAAGCATAGCGATTAAACGCGACTGTTCCTCTCTTCCAGCGCCTGAGTGACCGTGCGCAGAAAGTCGGGGATATCCATTTTGGGCAGCATCACCTCTACCAGCGTCAGTCTGTCTGAGGCGACGCTGCTGTTCATCGCTTCTCTCAGCTCATGCGTGCGAGTCACGCGCCAGCATCGGGACGGGACATCGGGAGCAAAAGCATCAGGCAGACGATTCCAGTCCCAGAGCGCAATATCGTTATACCGCTGCTCGGGGCCGTGAATCGCGCGCTCCACCGTATAGCCTTCGTTATTGAGCAACAGAATCAGCGGACGTTGCTTATCCCTGAGCATCGATCCCAGTTCCTGAATAGTTAACTGCGCTGCGCCATCGCCGACAATCAGCACGACCCTTCTGTCCGCCGCTGCTATTTGCGCCCCGTAGGCTGCCGGAAGGGTGAAACCTATCGATCCCCATAGCGGCTGGACAATCAGCGTTGCGTCAGTGGGCAGCTTAAGCGCGGCGGCGCCAAAAGCCGCGGTTCCCTGATCGGCAAGAATAATGTCTCCCGGGCGGAGCTGTTCCTGCACCGTACTCCAGAAGTTTTTCTGCGTCAGGCTTCCTTCAGGCGCGCCGCTCACCCCGGGCGCCTGAATATTCGGCGGCACCCATTCCCCCGCCAGACTTGCGGAGAGCTCAATGACTATTTCGAGCGCCTTATCCATCGGAACCCGGCTGAACCAATGGTCGCCTACCCGAACGGCAAACGGCTGGATTTCAATCGTTTTTTCCTGCGGCAGATGCTGGGTAAAGCCCGCGGTAATGGTGTCGGTAAAACGGGTGCCGATACAAATAATGGTGTCAGCGTTTTCAATGGCCTCGCGGGTTTCCTCTGCGCTCGCAATCCCGCTGTAAGTGCCAACAAAACCGCTTTGTTGCTCATCAAAAAGCCCTTTGCCCATTAACATCGTGGCGCAGGAGACGGGCACGCTGGCGACCCATTTTCTGAGAACATTTTGTAGCCCATAGCGCTGAGCAAGAAAATCAGCCAGCAGCGATACGCGACGACGACTTCTGAGCATCCGCTCCGCGTGCTCTCGGAATCCCGCCAGCTGGTTCTCATCGGCAGGCAGATTCGGAATAAGCAAAGGATGTGCAGGGGGTGTCGCTTTTGCCTTCGCCACATCGGCAGGCAGCATCAAATAACCGGGGCGATGATGGGTGAGCATCTCGCTGAGTACGCGGTCAATTTCATGGCAGGCATTTCCCGCCGCCAGTACCGCCTGAGAACAGGTAATCTGCTCGCTCATGCGCGAGAAGTGGCTGAAATCACCGTCGCCCAGCGTATGGTGCAGCAGCTCGCCGCGCTGCTGCGCGCCGGTTGAGGGGGCGCCGACAATATGCAGAACCGGAACATGTTCGGCGTAGCTGCCGGCAATACCGTTAAGCGCGCTCAGTTCGCCGACGCCGTAGGTGGTCAACAGCGCGCCTGCGCCTTTGATACGCGCATAGCCATCAGCGGCGTAGGCCGCGTTGAGCTCGTTAGCGCAACCTACCCACCCTAAATTCTGCTGCGCAATAACGCTATCGAGAAACTGTAAATTGTAATCACCAGGTACGCCAAACAAGCGGTCTATGCCGCAATCTACGAGACGATCCAGCAGATAATCGCCAATGGTATAAGTCGGTTGCATATCCTTACTCTCCTCTCGTGCAGGTAAGTTGAGTATTGAATAAGCAGTTGCGCTGTCCAGATTGCACTCAACAAAGACGGTGGAAAGCAAAATTTACGCGTTCCGGGAGTATACTCGCCGGCAAACATTCTTTAGTGTAAACGTATACACAACCCTGTTTTAAGTGCGGAGGAAGTATGGTTTACCAGGCAAACACCACGCGATATCAAACGATGGAATACCGCCGTTGCGGTCATAGCGGGCTAAAGCTACCGGCAATTTCTCTTGGGCTTTGGCATAATTTCGGCGACGAAACGCGGGTGGAAACCAGCCGTCAGCTTCTGCGTCACGCATTCGATCTCGGCATCACCCATTTCGACCTGGCCAACAACTACGGGCCACCGCCGGGTTCCGCGGAGAGCAATTTTGGTCGCATCCTGAAAGAGGACTTTTTGCCCTATCGCGATGAACTGATTATCTCCAGTAAAGCCGGTTACACCATGTGGGACGGCCCCTATGGCGACTGGGGCTCACGCAAATATCTGATTGCCAGCCTCGACCAAAGCCTTAAACGAATGGGCCTCGACTATGTCGATATTTTCTACCACCACCGTCCCGATCCTGAAACGCCGCTGCAGGAAACCATGCGCGCGCTGGACCATCTCGTCCGCCAGGGGAAGGCCCTGTACGTTGGATTATCGAATTATCCTCTCGAACAGGCCCGGGAAGCCGTCAATATTCTTAACGAGCTGGGCACACCGTGTCTGATTCATCAGCCTAAATATTCCATGTTCGAACGCTGGGTCGAGGGGGGTTTACTCGATTTCCTGCAGAGCGCAGGGGTGGGAAGTATAGCGTTTTCACCGCTTGCCGGCGGCCAGTTAACTAACCGTTATCTGCACGGCATTCCGGCGGATTCCCGCGCCGCCAGCGGCAGTCAATTCCTGCAACCGGATCAGCTTACCGAAAGCAAACTGGAAAAGATTCGTCAACTTGACGCACTGGCCGAAGCCCGCGGGCAGAAGCTCTCGCAGATGGCCCTGGCCTGGGTGCTGCGCGACGAGAAAGTGACTTCGGTATTGATTGGCGCCAGCAAAACCACGCAGCTCGACGATGCGATTGGCATGCTGGAAAACCGCCGTTTCACCGCCGAAGAACAGGCAACGATTGACGCAATCCTTGCGGTGTAAATTCATTTTTACTTTAGCAAAAAGTGCTCTCACTGGCGATTTAGGAGTTCCTCCGATGCGACGGGGCTTTACTGCCCCGTAATATCGGGTTAACAGGCCGACAACGGCCCCGATCGTGAAGGAGAAGAGTATGTTCAGGTCACTGATTTTGGCTGCAGTGCTTCTGGCTTCAGCGCCATTGGTCGCTAACGCTGGTGAAATCACCCTGTTGCCATCAATAAAATTACAAATTGGCGATCGCGACAATTATGGTAACTACTGGGACGGTGGCGGCTGGCGCGACCGTGATTACTGGCGTAAACACTATGAATGGCGCGATAACCGCTGGCGTCGTCACGATAACGGCTGGCATCGCGGCTGGGATAAAGGTAAAGCCTACGAACGCGGCTATCGCGAAGGCTGGAAAGATCGCGACGACCGACGCGGCGGCTGGGGACGAGGCCATGGCGGCCGCGGCCATGGTCACGGGCATCATTAATCGCAAAAGGGAGCCATCCGGCTCCCTTTTTAATTACCTGCTTAACCGACCAGCGTTCCAACAATCAGCCAGCCGTTGAGCACCACAACCACCGCGACAATCGCCCACCCCAGCACTTTCACCCACCGGGAATTAACCAGATCCCCCATCAGCCGCGCATTGCTGGTAAAGATGAGCAGCGGCACCAGCGCCAGGGCGATACCGAAGCTCAGCAAGACCTGGCTCATCACCAGAATACGCGTCGGATCAAGCCCCATCAAAATCACAATGAATGAAGGCAGCATGGTAATGGCCCGGCGAAACCACAGCGGGATATGAAAGCGAATAAAACCCTGCATTACGACCTGCCCCGCCAGGGTGCCTACAACCGTGGAGGATAAACCGGCGGCGACCAGGCTCAGCCCAAAGATGGTGGCTGCCGCGTGGCTCAACAACGGCTCCAGCGTCAGATAGGCCTGATCGAGATCGGCAACGCCGGTGTGACCATTGAAATGGAAGGCCGCGGCGGCGGTCGCCATCATGGCCAGGTTAACAAAACCTGCGATGGTCATAGCGATGGCAACATCCCAGCGCGTGGCGTTATAGCGCTCTTTGCGCGTCCCCCCGTGCAGGTGCTGAGTGAGCGACGAGTGTAAATAGATAACATGCGGCATGATGGTCGCCCCCAATACCCCGGCGGCAAGGAATACCGCTTCGCTGGTTGGCAGAGACGGTACGAGCATGCCTTTCGCCAGCGGCGCCAGCGCCGGCTGGGAGAAGATAAGTTCAACGACATAAGCCGCCGCAACAAACAGCAGCAGTCCGCCGATGACTTTTTCCAGCGGTTTTTGTCCGCGGCGCTGTAGCATCAGGATCAGGAACGTCGCGATCCCCGTCAATACCGCGCCCTGCAGCAATGACACGCCGAGCACCAGCTTAAATCCAATGGCTGCGCCAATAAACTCTGCAAGGTCGGTCGCCATAGCGATAATTTCCGCCTGCACCCAGTAAAACCACACCACCGGACGCGGGTAGTGGTCGCGAATTTGCTCTGCCAGATTTTTACCGGTAGCGATACCCAGCTTCGCCGACATCACCTGAATCAGCATCGCCATCAGATTTGCCCACACGACCACCCATAGCAGTTGGTAGCCAAAGCTGGCGCCGGCCTGGATGTTAGTCGCGAAATTACCCGGATCGATATAGCCAATGGCAGCAATGAACGCAGGCCCCATCAGGGCGAGCTTAATCTTGCGCGCTGCGCGACCGCTGCTATTCTCAACGCGACTGTTTGTCATTTTCTGCCTCTGGAAATATAGCCTTTGCTATGTTTTATGCTATCAAAATGCGAATGATTATCAAGTTCATTTAGAGCGATGATAATGATTGCTGTGATAGGGGGGAACGATAGCAGGTCAGTAACTTAAAACCGGGGAACTGATAAATTCTCTTAATCAGTCATCAGAATAGTACAACAGCGCAACTTTTAAAACTTTTACGTAACATAACAAAAATGCATGGTTGATCACTATTTTTGCCATTAGTCACATATCCTTGCAATAGTGTGTGCTGGCTCTCGTTTTCTTTGCGCTTGTTACATAGAATGTGCACAGAAATTTAACCTGCCTCATATTTGGAGCAAATATGGACCGCGTCTTGCACTTTATTCTCGCGATCGTAGTGGTGGCTATTCTGGCCCTGTTGGTCAGCCACAACCGTAAGCAGATTCGTATTCGTTATGTCATTCAGCTGCTTGTCATTGAAGTGCTGCTGGCCTGGTTCTTCCTGAACTCTGACATTGGTCTGGGTTTTGTGAAGGGCTTCTCCGAGATGTTCGAAAAACTCCTCGGCTTTGCCAATGAAGGGACAAACTTTGTCTTCGGCAACATGAACGACAAAGGCCTGGCTTTCTTCTTCCTGAAAGTTCTGTGCCCTATCGTCTTCATTTCCGCGCTGATTGGTATTTTGCAGCATATTCGTATTCTGCCTATCGTCATTCGCGCGATCGGTACCGTACTGTCCAAAATCAACGGTATGGGCAAGCTGGAATCCTTTAACGCAGTCAGCTCGCTGATTCTGGGTCAGTCTGAAAACTTCATCGCGTATAAAGATATTCTTGGCAAAATGTCCCGCAACCGCATGTACACCATGGCTGCGACCGCGATGTCTACGGTATCCATGTCTATCGTAGGTGCGTACATGACCATGCTGCAGCCGAAATACGTTGTTGCGGCGCTGGTACTCAACATGTTCAGTACCTTTATCGTTCTGTCGCTGATTAACCCGTATCGCGTTGACGAAAGCGAAGAAAATCTGCAGATGTCTAATCTGCATGAAGGCCAAAGCTTCTTCGAAATGCTGGGTGAATATATCCTGGCGGGCTTTAAGGTGGCGATTATCGTCGCCGCCATGCTGATTGGCTTTATTGCCCTGATCTCCGCGCTGAACGCCCTGTTCGCCACCGTTACCGGCTGGTTTGGCTATAGCATCTCCTTCCAGGGGATCCTCGGCTATATCTTCTATCCGGTGGCGTGGGTCATGGGCGTACCGGCAGGCGAAGCGCTGCAGGTAGGTAGTATTATGGCAACCAAGCTGGTTTCTAACGAATTCGTCGCCATGATGGATCTGCAGAAAGTGGCCGCCACGCTCTCACCGCGTGCGGAAGGTATCATCTCTATCTTCCTGGTCTCCTTCGCTAACTTCTCATCTATCGGCATTATCGCTGGCGCAATTAAAGGCCTGAACGAAGAGCAAGGTAACGTGGTTTCTCGCTTCGGCCTGAAGCTGGTTTACGGTTCCACTCTGGTGAGCGTGCTTTCTGCGTCTATCGCCGCGCTGGTACTGTAATCCCTCTTCGCTAGAGAGAAAGCCGGGCAAGTCCCGGCTTTTTTACGTCCGCAGCTCGCTCAGCGGCTGCGGTTTACCTACCAGATACCCCTGGAGGTAATCGACCCCTAGCTGAAGAAGTTTTTCCCGCTGCTCCGGCGTTTCAACGTATTCCGCCACCACCTTCATCTTTTTAACCTTAGCCATTTCGATAATCGATTTGACCATAATGGCGTCCAGCGGATCGGTTTCGATATCCCGCACGAAGCAACCGTCAATTTTTAAAATATCGGCCTGCAGGCTTTTCAGCCGCTCATAGTTAGCGTAGCCGGTGCCAAAATCATCGATAGCGATAGCGCAGCCGAATTCTCGCAGCTGCTGTATGTTATACATACTGGTTTCCACATCGGAAAACGCCTGCTCTTCGGTGACTTCAATCGTTATCGCCTCCGCCGACAGGTTATAGCGTTTAAAAAGCGAGATAATTTGCGTCGCGCTATCCTTTTGCATCAGCGTATAGGGCAGCAGATTCACGGAGAAGTGCTGCCCTTGATGGTGCCTGAGCGAGCTGAACAGCGTTTCCAGTACCTGCATATCAAAGCGCTGGCTCAGATTAAACTGCGCGATCGGCGGAATAAACTTATCGGGCGTAATGATGTTATTACCGCAGCGCATACGGCAAAGAACTTCATAGTATCCCTTTCCTGCGGCATCGCGGATGGGCTGGGCATACAGTACCAGACCGCGCTCATTAAGCGCCTGCTTAATCTGCGCCAGCAGCCGGACCTGTTCGCTTGTTTGATCGGAAATCTGTTCCTGAGCGGCGTCAAGCGCTAACACGCGACGAGCCGCGCCGGCCTGCTCCGATAGCCAGCTAAGCTGACCAAGCATCGGGTGAATATCCGATTCGGTACCGCTATAGCCTCCCCACGATGCGCCAAACTCGAGATCCAACGTCTGGTTGTTCCAGCTGAACTTCTTATGGTTAAGCGTGGAAACGATATGATTTAAACGCGCCTCAGGTTCAGGGCCGTTTAACACCAGCAATAGCTCACTACCGGGAAGCTGAAAAATCCGCTCTCCCTGAGACAATAGCGGCTGTAGCTTACAGGCGATTTGCCGTTTGCTCTCAACCCTCATCATCATGCCGTAATGGCGGCTAAGGAAATCCAGATTCTGTATTCGCAGGCTGCTTATAGCAACCGCGGGGTTACGCTGCAGATGACTCTCCAGCGCACGCAAATTGGGCAAACCGGTTAGCGGATCTTCTTCCGCCTGGTCTCGCCATCTGAACTTCATTCTTTCACTGCGCGCGTAGATATCCGCCATATAAAACAGACAGATAGTGAAACAAATTAGCACCGAAAGCACAAATGACAGGGAATATTCAGTTTGTACCCCATGCAAAAAATTCTGGTTATAGGCCACGAGTAAAAATGCTGAAACGGACCACGAAATGCGAATCAGCGTATGCGCCAGACGACTAATACCAATAAAGTACAAAATGAAAATAAGAGGAACTAAATAACCAGCAATAAAAACAGAATCATAAGGCGTACATAGCACCAGTAATATTGCCGCCAGCGCTACAAACCAGTACAGCGTAAATACTCGCTGCTCGCGCACTTGCCATGAATGACAAAGATTGCGCCAGAATACTCGCGCATATCGCGGACTGATAATCATCCGCAACGGATAATAAAAGAAGGTCGTAAAAATTAACGCAGCGCTAATCAGGCTCTGTATATCGATAACGGTGTAGATAACCGACATATTGCCGAAATAGCTGGAAATCGCCAGCGGAAACGAAAAGAAGCGCCCCGCCAGATACATTGTGATCTTGAGCAGAATTGGCGCGAAGAAACCGCCCCAGAAAACCCTCACGCCCATATGTTTCGCCGTCAGCCCGGCGCGCCAGCGCCTTCCAAGCTGATAACGGACAATAGCGCAGGAGAGGAATACCGAGAAGAGCTGGCAAAAAAGCAGGATGACCGCCTGAGTGAAGGTCAGATCGATTATCCAGGCATTGGTAATCGCAAACGCGATTACCAATGGAGCAACAGCATAGCGGCCAAAAATAAAAAGCACAGCATACATTAAGCTCAACGGCAGCCATGCCAGATAAATTTGATTTCCGTCAATAATAGTTTGAGGAGAAATAAATCTGGATAGCGGAATGGCTATAAAGCAGACCAGAAGGGCCAGCAGAGTTTTTTTGATCTTAATGTTAAAATGATCAATCATTATTGTTAATTAAAACTCCTGCGGCAACAAATATATTTAGGCAGCAAATATTATGTTGCTTAATAAAGGCAGGCAAGATTTTAAATAGTGAAAAAATCTGAAATTACTTAACGCGGAGATTTACTGACTTATTCAGAAAGTACTTTACATTTCCCTGATAAAAACAAAAACCCCCGCCGCAGCGAGGGTTCGGAATTTGGTGGAGCTAAGCGGGATCGAACCGCTGACCTCTTGCATGCCATGCAAGCGCTCTCCCAGCTGAGCTATAGCCCCACAGGACCTCTTTACGAACCAAATCTGCTGGGTGCAGGATTTGGTGGAGCTAAGCGGGATCGAACCGCTGACCTCTTGCATGCCATGCAAGCGCTCTCCCAGCTGAGCTATAGCCCCGTAACGTAAAGCGTGTCGTGTTGACGGGCGGCATAATATGAATTCCTTCGTCAGGTGTCAACGGCAAAATGAATCCCCGCAATTTGATCGCTGAAAAAGCAGGCAAACGGCTGACATTGCGAGCCTTATCGCAGCCAGAAGCTAAACATGTCACTCTTTCCTGTAAAAGGATGCTATAACATGTGCAACTAATTCCCACATATTTACTCAGGAAATAGTATGCTCAAGGAACGAATGACACCTGAAGAAATAGCGCATCTGACTGGCTTCAGTCGGCAAACCATAAACAAATGGGTACGTAAAGAGGGGTGGCAAACCTCCCCGCGCCCCGGCGTTCAGGGCGGTAAAGCGCGCCTCGTACATGTCAATGAGCAGGTTCGCGAATTCATACGCAGCGCGCAGCGCGTGGCCGAAAACCCGGTCCCCTACTCCGCAACGGATAACGAACTGGAATCTCTGCTTCTTACGCTGTGCAAAGAGATGACGCCGGGTGAGCAAAAGTTGCTGATGTCGCTGCTGTTGCGTGAAGGGATCACCGGATTACTCAACCGACTGGGTATCCGCGATCGGTGAAAGCATGATGAAACTTAAAGATAAAATGACGCCAGCGGAGCTCGCCGAGAGTCTTAACCTCGCCCGACAAACCATAAACCGCTGGGCCAGAGAACAAAAATGGCGGACGGAACCGATACCCGGAGTCAAAGGGGGGCGCGCTCGTCTTATCGTCATCGACAGGCCGGTTATCGATTTCCTCGCCAATATTCCGGCGCTACGGCATCTGGCGATAGATAATCAGCTGGCTGAACAGCCCGTCAAATACTTTGTGAATGATGCTGACGCCATATGGCGGCAGATTGTCGAAACCATGCACCTGATGACCCCGACCGAACAGTTACACCTGCGCGATCTTCTTGCGCGCGAGGGGATTAGCGGATTTCTCTCCCGGCTTGGTATTACTGATGCAAAGTAGCAGGCAAAAAAAACGGCGGGGGTAGCTATCCCCGCCGTTTTGCAATGTCTGTTTCAAGTATCAGGATTGTTGGCTTTCGCGTTCAGCAATAAAGGCCAGCGCCTTATTGATACGTTCTACGCTACGGGATTTGCCAATCGCATGCACGGTCACATCAAGCGCCGGAGACTGGCCTGCGCCGGTTACGGCAACTCGCAGCGGCATCCCGACTTTGCCCATCCCGACTTCCAGTTCATCAGCCGTCGCCTGAATCGCGTGATGAACATTTTCCGCAGTCCAGTCACTGATAGCGGCTAATTTATCGCGTACCACTTCCAGCGGCTGACGAGCAACAGGGCGCAGGTGCTTTTTCGCCGCATCGGCATCAAACTCGGCAAAATCTTCATAGAAATAACGGCAGCTCGCCGCCATCTCTTTCAGCGTTTTGCAGCGTTCGCCCAGCAGCTTAACCAGCTCAGCCAGCTGCGGGCCGTTACGGGTGTCGATATTTTCCTGCTCAATGTGCCACTGTAAATGCGTTGCCACATATTCCGGGGCCAGCGAGTTGATATAGTGATGGTTCAGCCACTGCAGTTTTTCGGTGTTGAACGCGCTCGCAGATTTGCTCACCGCTCCCAGGCTAAACAGCTTAATCATCTCTTCGCGAGAGAAAATTTCCTGGTCGCCGCTGGACCATCCCAGACGCACCAGATAGTTCAGCAGCGCTTCCGGCAGGTAGCCGTCGTCGCGATACTGCATAACGCTGACCGCGCCGTGACGCTTGGATAGTTTTTTACCGTCATCGCCGTTAATCATCGAAACGTGGGCGTAAACCGGCACAGGCGCATTCAGCGCTTTCAGGATGTTAATCTGGCGCGGTGTATTGTTGATATGGTCTTCACCACGAATAACGTGGGTGATTTCCATATCCCAGTCGTCAACCACGACGCAGAAGTTATAGGTTGGAGAACCATCGGTACGGCGAATAATCAGATCGTCCAGCTCATGGTTGCTGAATTCGATCGGACCGCGGATCTGGTCGTCAAAAACAACGGACCCCTCTTCCGGGTTGGCAAAACGAACAACGCAAGGTTCATCATCAGCATGATGTTCGTGGCCATGGCGGCAGCGACCGTCATAACGTGGCTTTTCGCCTTTTGCCATTTGTTCTTCACGCAGCGCTTCCAGACGCTCTTTAGAGCAATAGCATTTATAGGCCGTGCCCGCTTCCAGCATTTCATCAATGACGGCGTTATAGCGATCAAAACGCTTGGTCTGGAAGTACGGACCCTCATCCCATTCCAGGCTCAGCCAGTTCATACCATCCATGATGGCTTCAATGGCCTCCGGCGTGGAGCGCTCAAGATCGGTATCTTCAATACGCAGCACAAACTCACCGCCGTGGTTACGTGCAAAAAGCCAGGAATAGAGAGCAGTACGCGCGCCGCCAACGTGCAGATAGCCTGTCGGGCTGGGCGCGAAGCGAGTTTTGATTTTCATGAAGTGGCCTTACGTTTGATAAAGGTGCCGACACGCGGCAGTGTTCGTTGGATTTTATGGAGGAATATTCTAACACCGTGGGCTGATTCCTCAATGTTGTTACCGTTTCAACGTCACGCTTTACCCTTTTTGTTTATAAATCATGCGTCATAGATGACATTGCGATCGTTTTGTTTAATTTTACGACGAACAAACAAATTATTTAGAAAAGGCGTTGACTCATTTTCAACTCTCCCTATAATGCGACTCCACACAGCGGGGGTGATTAGCTCAGCTGGGAGAGCACCTCCCTTACAAGGAGGGGGTCGGCGGTTCGATCCCGTCATCACCCACCAACTACTTTACGTAGTCTCCGCCGTGTAGCAAGAAATTGAGAAGTGGGTGATTAGCTCAGCTGGGAGAGCACCTCCCTTACAAGGAGGGGGTCGGCGGTTCGATCCCGTCATCACCCACCACTTTCTCGCCAGCTGAATTTCTTGTCATAAAATGTGAAGTACCGAAGTGGGTGATTAGCTCAGCTGGGAGAGCACCTCCCTTACAAGGAGGGGGTCGGCGGTTCGATCCCGTCATCACCCACCACTTCGGGTCGTTAGCTCAGTTGGTAGAGCAGTTGACTTTTAATCAATTGGTCGCAGGTTCGAATCCTGCACGACCCACCAATGTAAAAAAGCGCCCTAAAGGCGCTTTTTTACTATCTGCGATTCAAAAGATTCGAACCTGCTGCAGGTTCGAGTCGACAAAATTGTCGGGAACAATTTTGTACAACGCGTAGCGTTGCCCGAAGGGCGAGTCTCAGGATGAGACGAGTAGCGAAGAGAGACAACGGAGCCGCCTGCGGCGACGGCCCGAAGGGCAAGCGAAGCGAGTCATCCTGCACGACCCACCAATGTAAAAAAGCGCCCTAAAGGCGCTTTTTTGCTATCTGCAATATACGAAACCGGCACAGGCCTTCATCTTGCTATCCGGCACTGACCATCAATTCACCAGCGCCGCTACCAGCTTCTCCAGCGCGGGCGTCGCCTGTTGTTGGTCATAAACAATATACAAGTCAGCGGGTATGCGCTCTTCCAGCGGACGAAACACAACGCCCGGCCAGGTCATTTGCGCATAGCTATCGGCGATGAGCGTAATACCAATTCCCATGCTGACCATAGCCAGTACCGTTTGCGGCTCCATCACTTCACGGATAATCATCGGCAAGAATCCGGCACTCTGACAGACGCGCTGCAAAAACGTCCAGTCGGTATGTATTGAAGGCATCGTAACAAAATATTCGTTACGCAGCGCCGCAAGCGGGATCGCCTCAAGCATCGCCAGCGGATGCTCCTCCGGCATGGCCACCAGAAAAGAGGACTCGTGCAAACGCAGGCTGGTAAATCCTGGCGTAGGCGCTGTCGCCATCCGCCACACGCCGGCATCCAGCTCCCGTCGCTCCAGCATCGCCATCTGCATGGCGGGCATGTTCTCGCGGAAAAGCACCTCTACGTTAGGGTTCTCTTTCAAAAAACGCCGCATTACCGGGCGCATTTTCCCCCACATCGCCGTACCTATCACGCCCAGTTCTACCCTCCCCGCCTCACCCCGGCCAATCTGCTCAACTCGCGCCAGCGCCTGATTGGCGCTGGAAAGCAGGCGGCGGGACTCCTCCATCAGAATTTTTCCAGCATGGGTCAACGCCACGCTACGAGAGTGGCGAACAAACAGCAGCGTACCGAGCTGCTGCTCCAGCTCCTTGATGTGGATACTAAGCGGCGGTTGCGACATGTTCAGACGGGCAGCTGCACGACCAAAATGCAGCTCTTCTGCAACAGCCAGAAAATAGCGCAATAATTTCAGATCGATACGATGCGTGCGTTCCATGGGACATGCGCTCCTGAGGCGAAGGATAATGCGCAAAGTTACCACACTGCATCCTGGAAAATGAAACGGCGGAGTATAAACTCCGCCGCTGAAGAAGATTAATGCGTCAGCGCTTTGTTGATAAGTTTCTCAGGCTCATGTTGATAGCGGAAGAACAGGGCAAAAATAACCGCCAGCAGTAATGAATAGGCGGCGAACACCAGCCAGATAGTCTGCCACTCTTTTACGCCATCAATAGAGAAGTAATCAACGGCCATACCGCTCAGAACTGAACCAACCCATGCTCCAATGCCGTTCACCATGGTCATAAACAGGCCCTGGGCGCTGGCGCGAATATTGGCACTGACCTCCTGCTCAACAAATACCGATCCAGAAATATTAAAGAAGTCGAATGCGCAGCCGTAAACAATCATCGACATCAGCAGCAACACAAAACCGAACGGAGAGGGATCGCCAAAAGCGAAAAGGCCAAAGCGCAGCGTCCATGCCAGCATACTCATCAGCATGACTGTTTTGATGCCAAAGCGTTTAAGAAAGAACGGTATGGTGAGGATGAAAGCGACCTCCGCCATCTGCGACACCGAAAGCAAAATTGAGGGATAACGTACGACAAAGCTGTCGGCAAACTCCGGATTGCGGGCAAAATCATGCAGGAAAGGATTACCGAAGACGTTAGTTATTTGCAGTACCGCTCCCAGCATCATCGCAAAAAAGAAGAAAATGGCCATCCGCGGATTTTTAAATAACACAAAGGCATCCAGCCCCAGCCGGCTGGCCAGGGTGGTTCCGGCTTTCTTCTCGACGACAGGAATTTTCGGTAACGTAAATGCATAAATCGCCAGTAATAGCGACGCGGCAGAGGCGATATATAGCTGTGCGCTGCTTAACTCCAGCCCCATCAGGCTCACCGTCCACATTGCGGCAATAAAACCGAGAGTGCCAAAAACGCGAATGGGAGGAAACGCGGTCGCCGGATCCTGGCCGGACTGCGACAGACATGAATAGCAGACGCTGTTAGACAAGGAGATAGTGGGCATGTAGACCATCGCGTTAATGAGCATCACCCAGAACATCGTATCCGGATCGGTCACGGTCGTCGCATAAAGAAGCACTCCCGCGCCAACCAAATGGCAGAACATATAGGCCCGTTCTGCACGAAGCCATTTATCAGCAATGATCCCCATGATGCCGGGCATGATAATGGCCGCCAGCCCCTTAGAGCTATACACCATGCCGACGTTTGCGCCGGTGAAATGCAGCGTATTGATCATGTAAGAACCCAGGGTGACCAGCCAGCTTCCCCAGATAAAATATTGCAAAAACGACATGAGCTTTAAGCGAGAAGCGATACCCATTTTTTCCGTTCCTTGCCATTAAAGTAAGACCCCGCAAGCGGGGTCAATATTTATTATTTTCAGGCCAGTTTGCGTAAGAAGCCGCAGATCAGGTTGATAAAGTTCTGCCGGGAGAGTTCGGCCGCTGCCAGGGTTTGCGCGTGGGATAACTTCACATCGCCCAGACCTTCAGCCAGATTAGTAATCGCTGCAACAGCCACCACTTTCAACCCGCAATGGCGGGCGCTTATCACCTCCGGCACCACGGACATTCCCACCACATCGCCGCCGATAATTTGCATCATGCGGATCTCAGCCGCCGTTTCAAAATTCGGCCCGGGATAGGAGACAAATACGCCTTCAGTCAGCGGAAAACCCTCCTCTGCCGCAACGCCCTGCAGAACGGCGCGATAATCCGCATCATAGGCATTTGCCAGCGAGAAAAAGCGCTCGCCGAAGCGTTCATCATTCAGGCCCACCATCGGCGTACCCGGCATAGTATTAATATGATCGCTCAGCGCCACCAGACTTCCCGGCCCCACTTCCGGACGAAGAGAACCGGCTGCGTTAGTACAAAACAGCAGTTCACATCCCAAAAGCTTTAGCGTACGGATGGCATCGGTCATGACCGTCATGCCGCGCCCTTCGTAGAAGTGCCCCCGCCCCTTCATGCAGGCAACCGGTACGCCGGCCAGGTTTCCCAACACCAGCTCGCCGGCATGGCCGTGAACGGTACTCACCGGGAATCCAGGCAGCTTCTCGTATGAAATTGCCACTGCATCTTCAATTTGCTCCGCTAGCGCCCCAAGACCCGAACCAAGAATAAAAGCCACCCGCGGCATAAAGTCCGGCTTATATCCGCGAATGATGTCTGCGCTATACCATGGGTTCTGTGAAAAAAGCGTGTCGCTCATAAGCTGTCCTTAGAAACTGAAGAATCGATAAGTTAATTGGCTACCATGATGTTATAACGAGGGTACGCAATCGATTACCAATACAGTTTTCCCGGACGTTCGATATCAAAAAGCTATTGATTTCATTTCTGATACAAGGGGTCATTCTCGCGCAAAGCGGTCAGCTGGCCAGCCTGATGCCGCACCACCTCCCACAGCGCTTCTGCGGCAGTTGAAAGCGAGCGATTTTTACGCCGCGCCAGCATCAGCTGACGCTCCACCACCGGAGTGAGTCGTTTCACCTGCAAATGGCTGCCCTGAGGAAGCGGCAGCGCTAATGCGGGTAAAATACTGATACCTATCCCCGACTCAACCATCGGAAATAGCGTGGCCGGATGACCGATTTCCTGCACGATATTCGCTTTAACGGCAAATCCCGAGAGCGCGGCGTCAATCAGCGGACGACTACCAGAAGCATAATCCTGCAGAACCAGCCGCTGCTGCTGGAGGTCTGGCCAGTTCACCGCGCTCCGTCCGGCAAAAGGGTGATCGCTACGGCAAAGCAACAGAAAAGGTTCGGCGAGCACCGTCTCACACTGTAAATCGGTAGCAGCGCCAGGATCGATCACAATGCCAAAATCCACTTCCCCCTGGCGGATACTCTCCAGCACCCACTGCTGGGGGCGGTCGTGTAGTACGAAATCGATTTCCGGATAACGACGGTTGCTGTCGGCAATGCACTGCGGGATAAGATGGGCGGAAATAGTCTGGCTGGCCGCCACCCGGACGGTTCCCATCAGCTGCTGCCCGACGCGTCCGGCCTCTCGCAGTGTGCCGTTTAGTTCATCCAACAGACGCTCAAGCCGGGCCGCGAGCTGCTGGCCGGCCTCCGTAAGCACCACTTCGCGCGTCGTTCGGTCAAGCAAGCGTACCCCGGTCTGATGCTCCAGCTCTTTGACGCTATGGCTTACCGCTGACTGGCTAAGGCCAATACTCTCCCCTGCCCGGCTAAAGCTTTTGACGCGAGCAACGGTCACAAAAACCTTCAACTGTCGTAGCGAGTAATTCATCTCTTTTTTTCATGAATAGATGCAATAAATCGATTTTATTTCTCAAACTAAAGAAAGCACAATAGCGACATCGATTTTCAGGAGCGTTTATGAAATTTTTCCGCATTCTTGATCCATTCACCCTAACGTTAGTCACCGTCGTCCTGCTGGCCTCTTTTTTTCCTGCTCGCGGCGGATTTGTCCCCTTCTTTGAGCATTTAACTACCGCCGCCATCGCGCTGCTGTTTTTTATGCACGGCGCCAAACTCTCGCGTGAGGCGATCGTTGCCGGAGGAAGCCACTGGCGTTTACATCTCTGGGTCATGTGCAGCACGTTTATCGTTTTTCCCGTGCTTGGCGTGCTGTTTGCCTGGTGGGCGCCTGTCAACGTCGATCCGGCGCTATACACCGGGTTTATTTATCTCTGCATTCTGCCAGCCACCGTCCAGTCGGCCATCGCGTTTACTTCCCTGGCGGGCGGTAACGTGGCGGCAGCGGTATGCTCGGCCTCGGCCTCAAGCCTGCTGGGGATCTTCATTTCGCCTTTGCTGGTCGGCCTGCTGATGAATCTGCACGGCGCGGGCGGGAGTCTGGAGCAGGTTGGTAAAATCATGCTGCAGCTGCTGCTGCCGTTTGTGCTGGGGCATCTTTCTCGCCCATGGATTGGCAACTGGGTGACAAAACATAAAAAGTGGATCTCAAAAACCGATCAGACCTCTATCCTGCTGGTCGTTTATTCGGCATTCAGCGAGGCAGTCGTGAACGGTATCTGGCACAAAGTGGGTATCGGATCGCTGCTGTTCATCGTTATTGTCAGCATCGTGCTGCTGGCAATTGTGATAGCTATTAACGTGTTTGTAGCGCGCAGGTGTGGGTTTAATAAAGCGGATGAAATTACGATTGTCTTCTGCGGGTCGAAAAAGAGCCTGGCGAACGGCATTCCGATGGCCAATATTCTCTTCCCGACCTCAATCCTGGGGATCATGGTGCTGCCGCTGATGATCTTCCATCAGATTCAGCTAATGGTGTGCGCAGTGCTGGCGAGGCGCTATAAGCGCCAGGCCGAAGCATTGCAGGCGCAGGAAAAAAACCGCGCCTCCGAAGCTTAACGCGGACGCTTAAGGGGCTGGACCAGACCAGTCAGTCCCTCTGTTTTAATCAACAGGGTTAATGCCATCAGTTCGCCGAGATGCCCGGCAGGAAATTGATCCTTACGGGCAAACCACAGCAGATACTCTTCCGGCACATCAATTAATCGACGGCCTTTGTACTTGCCAAACGGCATTTCCGTATTGGCAATTTCAATAAGCTGCTCTTTATCCACGCGACTCTCCGAGCAGGCGCAGCATTTCGTCTTCATCGATTACCGCAATTCCCAGCTCCTGCGCTTTAGCGAGCTTAGAACCCGCGGCCTCCCCGGCGATAACCAGGTCGGTTTTCTTCGACACGCTGCCCGCAACCTTCGCGCCCAGCGCAACCAGCTGCGCTTTCGCATCATCACGAGAGAGCTGGCTCAGGCTACCGGTCAGAACAATCGTTTTTCCGGCGAACGGGCTATCAATCTCTTCAGCATTGACCACCACCGGCGCAGGCCAGCGGACGCCCTCTTTACGCAGCTGAGCGATAACTTCGCGGTTGCTCTCTTCGGCAAAGAAATTACGCACGTGCGTGGCGACGACAATCCCGACATCCGGCACTTTTTGCAGATCGTCAATCGAGGCCTGCTCAAGCGCCTCAATAGTGCCAAAGTGGGCCGCTAAACCGGCTGCCGTCGCCTCACCCACTTCACGGATCCCCAGCGCATAAAGAAAACGAGCGAAGGTGGTCTCTTTTGACTTCTCCAGGGCATCCACGATGTTCTGCGCTGATTTTGGCCCCATGCGATCGAGCCCGGTGAGTTTACCCGGCGTCAGCTGAAAGAGATCGGCTGGCGTGTGCACATACTCTTTTTCTACCAGCTGATCGATGATTTTATCGCCCATACCATCGACGTCCAGAGCGCGACGGGAGACAAAATGCTTGAGCGACTCTTTGCGCTGCGCGCCGCAGATCAATCCGCCGGTACAGCGCGTTACCACTTCGCCTTCAACGCGTTCGACGTCGGAGTGGCATACCGGACAATGGGTTGGGAACACGATTTCCCGCGTCTCTTCCGGGCGTTCTGAGAGCACAACGTTCACGACCTGGGGAATCACATCTCCGGCACGACGAATAACTACCTTATCGCCGATGCGCAGTCCCAGGCGCTCGATTTCATCGGCATTATGGAGGGTCGCGTTGCTGACCAGTACTCCGGCGACGTGTACCGGCTCAAGACGCGCAACCGGCGTGATGGCGCCGGTTCGCCCGACCTGAAACTCAACGTCGCGCACGAAAGTCATCTGCTCCTGCGCCGGAAACTTAAACGCCACCGCCCAGCGCGGCGCGCGGGCTACGAAGCCAAGCTGTTCCTGTAACGCAAGCGAATCGACTTTGATCACCACTCCGTCGATATCAAATCCTAGATTCGGTCGATCTTCTTCCACCTTGCGATAGTAAGTAAGCACTTCCTCTGGCGTATGGCAGAGTTTTACGCGCTCGCTGACCGGCAGCCCCCAGAACTTAAACTGCTGCAAGCGTGCAGAGTGGCTGGCCGGCAGCTCGCCGCCTTCCAGCACGCCCACGCCATAGCAAAAGAAAGTGAGCGGACGCTTCGCGGTAATCCGCGGATCGAGCTGACGTAAAGAACCTGCTGCGGCGTTACGCGGGTTAGCAAAGACTTTCCCCCCGGTTCGCCGGGCCTCTTCATTAATTTTTTCGAACCCTGCCTGCGGCAGAAACACCTCTCCGCGAACCTCAAGCCGCTGCGGAATATTGTCGCCGCGTAGCTTCAGGGGGATCGCGCGGATGGTACGCACGTTGGAGGTAATATCTTCACCGGTCGTTCCATCTCCGCGGGTCGCCGCCTGTACCAGCAAGCCGTTCTCATAGAGGATACTGACCGCCAGGCCATCCAGCTTGAGCTCGCAGCAGTAGGTAAGATCATCACTATTTTTCAGACGGTCCTGCACCCGCTTGTTAAACGCGAGGAAACTCTCCTCATCAAAGACGTTATCGAGCGACAGCATCGGAACTTCATGGCGGATCTGGCTAAAGGAGGCTAGCGGTGCGGCGCCGACGCGCTGGGTGGGCGAGTCTGGGGTGATCAGCTCCGGGTGCTGAGCTTCCAGCTCGCGCAGTTCACGCATTAACCGGTCGTATTCCGCATCAGGAATTTCCGGCGTATCCATGACGTGGTAGAGATATTCATGATGGCGAAGCGTGGTTCGCAGTTCAGTCAGTTTTTGTTCGTTCGATTCCATATCACACCATCAATGATAAAAAACCCCCGACGGGCGGGGGTTCAGGATAAGTAGATTAAACGCAAAAAGCGGGATCAGGCGTTCGCCTCTTTTACTTCACGAATGCGGTCCTGATATTCACGCAGTTTTTGCGGCGTCATCATACGACGCTGGTCGTCCAGCACCACGCCACCAACTTCATCGGCGATGTACTGCGCGGACTGCAGCATCAGCTTAAAGTTTTGCAGTTCATCGCCAAAGGACGGAACCTGCATAAAGATAGTCACCCCAGGGGTCATCATATCCGCCATGCTGTCCGGATTAAAGGTGCCAGGTTTAACCATATTCGCCAGACTGAAAAGCACCTGGCCGCTACCGTCCGGGCTCAGGTGACGATGGAAAATATTCATATCGCCAAATTTGAAGCCCGCCTGCTGGATACTGTTGATGAGCAGCTCGCCGTTAAGCTGCGAGCCATGATGCGCGGCGACGTTCATCACGATGACCGTCTCCTTGCGCTCTTTAGGCTGCGGCGCTGCCGGCTGCGGCTCAGGGGCCGGAGGTTCAGGCGTCGGCTGCGGCTGCGGAGCGGCAACAGGCTGCTGCACATGCTGAACGGGTTGCTGCACATGCTGCTGTGGCTGCGGCGATTGCTGTGGCTGCGTTTGCGGCGGCTGCTGGGGCTGCACGGGCTGTGTCACCGGCTGCTGCGTCGGCGCGGCATAATGCGGTTGCTGAACCGGAGCCTGAGGGTGAACTGGCTGCTGATGCGGCTGCTGCGGTGCACGGGCAGGCTCTTCCGGGCGCACAGGCTGCTGCGCCTGACGCTCATAAGGAGGCTGATACTGGTGCTGCGGCGGCTGACGAGGTGCTTCATGCTCCCCATGAACGCCGTTCGGCGCATGACTCGCCCGATGAACCCGGACTTCACCAACGCCTTCAACATTGTCATCAAAGTCGTCGCCTTCCGACTCTTCATCGTCGCGAGACTTCATACGTTTCAGTGGGCGATCGCGAAACATCGAGGAACGTTCTTTACGGCTGGTCCAAAAACCGTGCACCAGTAAAGCGATTATGGCGATCGCGCCAACAATGATTAATATCAGACGCAAATCCTGCATCATTATATTCTCTGTTGTTCTAACACCTTGCCACCACGGCAAACATTTACTCACTAAGAGTATTTGCCGATTACATCAAGTGCAAGTGCGTCTGGGGCTTTCACTACATAAAGATGAACTAAATCGTGCTTTTTGCTGTTTTTTCGAACATTTCCTAACTGGTTATTGTCGGCTAACCCGATAAAATAGCCAGACATTCAGCCTGGATGTTAAAAAAGGAGTATCACCTGACTATGGTTTCATCATCCGTAACGACCCCGCGCAGTGGCGTCTACTATTTTTCGCAGGGTTGGAAGCTGATCGGGCTGCCGGGGATCCGTCGATACGTCTTCCTCCCTCTACTCGTCAACATCGTGCTGATGGGTGGCGCATTCTGGTGGTTGTTCACGCGACTGGATAGCTGGATCCCTTCTTTGATGAGCCATGTTCCTGAATGGCTGCAATGGCTTAACTATCTGCTGTGGCCCATCGTCGTCATTTCTATTCTGCTGGTGTTCGGCTACTTCTTCTCGACTATCGCCAACTGGATTGCCGCGCCCTTTAGCGGCCTGCTGGCCGAGCAGCTTGAGGCGCGTCTGACTGGCGCGACGCCGCCGGACGTCGGAATTTTCGGTATCCTGAAAGATGTGCCGCGCATCATGAAGCGCGAGTGGCAGAAGTTTGCCTGGTATCTGCCGCGGGCGATCGTCCTTTTGCTTCTCTATTTTATTCCCGGTTTCGGCCAGACCGTCGCCCCGGTGCTGTGGTTCCTGTTCAGCGCCTGGATGCTGGCGATTCAATACTGCGATTATCCTTTTGATAACCATAAAGTGCCGTTTAAAACCATGCGCCAGGCGCTACGCACCCGCAAAGTCACCAACATGCAGTTTGGCGCTCTGACCAGCCTGTTTACCATGATCCCGGTGCTCAACCTCGTGATCCTGCCCGTCGCAATTTGCGGCGCGACGGCGATGTGGGTTGATTGCTACCGTGACAAACACGCGATGTGGAAATAGCGCTATCTCGTTCGGAGCGGCTTATGCCGCTCCTTATTACTTCTGGCTTGCCATTATTTCCCTTCCGAATATAGATATGCTAAATCCTTACTTCCGCATATTCTTTAAGCGGGTATGCTGAAGCCGTACTCCCAAATTTCATACAGTTAAGGACAGGCCATGAGTAAGATTTTTGAAGACAACTCCCTGACTATCGGCCATACGCCGCTGGTACGACTGAACCGCATCGGTAACGGGCGCATCCTGGCAAAGGTAGAATCACGTAACCCGAGCTTTAGCGTAAAATGCCGTATCGGTGCCAATATGATTTGGGATGCCGAAAAACGCGGCGTGCTGAAACCCGGCGTTGAGCTGGTAGAACCTACCAGCGGTAATACTGGTATCGCGCTGGCCTACGTGGCGGCGGCGCGCGGTTACAAATTGACGCTGACGATGCCCGAGACGATGAGCATCGAACGCCGTAAACTGCTGAAGGCGCTGGGCGCCAATCTGGTCCTGACCGAAGGCGCAAAAGGCATGAAGGGCGCCATCCAGAAGGCCGAAGAGATCGTCGCCAGCAATCCGGAGAAATTCCTGCTGCTGCAGCAGTTTAGCAACCCGGCCAACCCGGAAATTCACGAAAAAACCACCGGCCCGGAAATCTGGGAAGATACCGATGGTCAGGTCGACGTCTTCATCTCCGGCGTCGGTACCGGTGGTACGCTGACCGGCGTGAGCCGCTATATCAAAGGCACCAAAGGTAAAAAAGATCTGATTACCGTTGCCGTAGAACCTACCGATTCCCCGGTTATCGCCCAGGCGCTGGCAGGCGAAGAGCTTAAGCCCGGCCCGCATAAAATTCAGGGTATTGGCGCAGGCTTCATTCCCGGCAACCTGGATTTGAAACTGGTTGATAAAGTGGTAGCGATCACCAACGAGGAGGCGATCTCCACCGCACGCCGTCTGATGGAAGAGGAAGGCATTCTGGCTGGTATCTCTTCCGGCGCCGCCGTTGCCGCTGCGCTGAAGCTGCAGGAGGATGAATCCTTTACCAACAAGAATATTGTGGTTATCCTACCCTCTTCAGGTGAGCGCTATTTAAGCACTGCATTGTTTGCGGATCTGTTCACAGAGAAAGAACTGCAACAGTAATGCCAGCTTGTTAATATCGTGTAAAAAAGCACCTTTTCAGGTGCTTTTTTGTGGCGCACATCAAACTTTTACCCCTCCTGGCATTGATTCACTTCGTTGGGTCTGGTATTTAACCAGCACATTTATTTCGATGCGCGAAATTATTCCGATTGGGATTTCCATAAGCTGAATCGATTTTATGATTTGGTTCAAGTCTTCCTTTAGCGGCATAATGTTTAATGACGTGGTAGACGTTAACGGCCTGAAGGTTTCCACAGCGATTCTCAGCTGCTGGTGCCGAAGCCGGACACGTAATGCCGGCGCTAACGATACAGGCTAAAGTTTGGCCGTTAGGCTAAACTTTAGGTCCACAACACTAAACCTATAAGTTGGGGAAATATAATGTTCCAGCAAGAAGTTACTATTACCGCTCCGAACGGTCTGCACACCCGCCCTGCTGCTCAGTTTGTTAAAGAAGCAAAAGGCTTCACTTCTGAGATCACTGTAACCTCCAACGGCAAAAGCGCCAGCGCCAAAAGCCTGTTCAAACTGCAGACTCTGGGCCTGACCCAGGGTACCGTTGTAACTCTCTCTGCCGAAGGCGAAGATGAGCAAAAAGCAGTTGAGCATCTGGTTAAACTGATGGCTGAACTCGAGTAAGTTCACGGGTTCTTTTTAATATCAGTCACAAGTAAGGTAGGGTTATGATTTCAGGCATTTTAGCATCCCCGGGTATCGCTTTCGGCAAGGCTCTTCTGCTGAAAGAAGATGAAATTGTCATCGACCGGAAGAAAATTTCTGCCGATAAGGTTGATCAGGAAGTTGAACGTTTTCTGAACGGCCGCACCAAGGCCTCCGCCCAGCTGGAGGTCATCAAAACCAAAGCTGGTGAAACTTTCGGTGAAGAAAAAGAAGCCATCTTCGAAGGGCACATCATGCTGCTGGAAGATGAGGAGCTTGAGCAGGAAATCATAGCCCTGATTAAAGATAAGCACATGACTGCCGATGCGGCAGCCAATGAAGTTATCGAAGGTCAGGCTACTGCCCTGGAAGAACTGGACGATGAATACCTGAAAGAGCGTGCTGCTGACGTACGCGACATCGGTAAGCGCCTGCTGCGCAACATTCTCGGCCTGGCCATCATCGATCTTAGCGCAATTCAGGATGAAGTTATCCTGGTTGCCGCAGACCTCACCCCGTCTGAAACCGCACAGCTGAACCTGAACAAGGTGCTGGGCTTTATCACCGACGCGGGCGGCCGTACTTCCCACACCTCCATCATGGCGCGTTCTCTGGAACTGCCGGCCATCGTGGGCACCGGTAGCGTCACAAGCCAGGTGAAAAACGGCGATTATCTGATTCTCGACGCTGTAAATAACCAGGTTCTGGTTAACCCGAGCGACCAGCAGATCGAAGAGCTGCGTAACCTGCAGGCTCAGGTTGCTGAAGAGAAAGCTGAACTGGCTAAGCTGAAAGACCTGCCGGCAATTACGCTGGACGGCCATCAGGTTGAAGTTTGCGCCAATATCGGTACCGTACGCGACGTTGAAGGTGCCGAGCGTAACGGCGCAGAAGGCGTTGGTTTATATCGTACTGAATTCCTGTTCATGGACCGTGATTCGCTGCCAACTGAAGAAGAACAGTTCGCGGCTTATAAAGCGGTTGCCGAAGCATGCGGCTCTCAGGCCGTTATTGTTCGTACCATGGACATCGGCGGCGACAAAGAGCTGCCGTACATGAACTTCCCGAAAGAAGAGAACCCGTTCCTCGGCTGGCGCGCCGTGCGTATCGCCATGGATCGCAAAGAAATTCTGCGCGACCAGGTACGTGCCATCCTGCGCGCCTCTGCTTTCGGTAAACTGCGCATCATGTTCCCGATGATCATCTCTGTTGAAGAAGTGCGTGCACTGAAAAAAGAGATCGAAATCTACAAGCAGGAACTGCGCGACGAAGGTAAAGCATTTGACGAAGCAATCGAGATTGGCGTAATGGTGGAAACCCCTGCCGCTGCGACTATTGCACGTCACTTAGCCAAAGAAGTTGATTTCTTTAGTATCGGTACCAATGATTTAACGCAGTATACTCTGGCAGTTGACCGTGGTAATGATATGATTTCACATCTTTACCAGCCAATGTCCCCGTCTGTGCTGACGCTGATTAAGCAAGTTATTGATGCTTCTCATGCTGAAGGCAAATGGACCGGCATGTGCGGTGAGCTTGCGGGCGATGAACGTGCTACACTTCTGTTGCTGGGTATGGGTCTGGACGAGTTCTCTATGAGCGCCATTTCCATCCCGCGCATTAAGAAGATTATTCGTAACACGAACTTCGAAGATGCGAAGGTATTAGCAGAGCAGGCTCTTGCTCAACCGACAACGGACGAGTTAATGACGCTGGTTAACAAGTTCATTGAAGAAAAAACAATCTGCTAATTCACGAGATGCGCGGCCCAAATTACTGCTTAGGAGAAGATCATGGGTTTGTTCGATAAATTGAAATCTCTGGTTTCTGATGACAAAAAAGACACCGGAACTATTGAGATTGTTGCCCCGCTCTCTGGCGAGATCGTCAACATCGAAGACGTGCCGGATGTAGTGTTTGCGGAAAAAATTGTGGGTGATGGCATTGCTATCAAACCTACTGGCAACAAAATGGTTGCGCCGGTAGATGGTACCATCGGTAAAATTTTTGAAACCAACCATGCGTTTTCAATCGAATCTGATAGCGGCATCGAGCTGTTCGTTCACTTCGGTATTGATACCGTTGAACTGAAAGGCGAAGGCTTCAAACGTATCGCTGAAGAAGGCCAGCGTGTGAAAGTCGGCGACCCGGTTATCGAATTCGATCTGCCGCTGCTGGAAGAGAAAGCCAAGTCTACCCTGACTCCGGTTGTTATCTCTAACATGGACGAGATCAAAGAGCTGATCAAACTGTCCGGTAGCGTAACCGTGGGTGAAACTCCGGTTATCCGCATCAAGAAGTAATTCTTGCCGCAGAAGAATGGCGCCTCTCAGGGCGCCATTTTTTTATCTCGCCGCTTTGAATGGCCGATAGCACTTCTCCCGTGAAAGTATTTTCATCCCCTCAGGGCCGCTTTCCAGAATCCGCTTCTCGCTGTCAGAAACCTGTAAATCACACTGATATCCGCCAACGGCGCCAAGTAGCGACCCCACTTCGCAAACATCCTCCAGCGCTTCGCTGCCGGTCGTCTCAAAATGGCCGACGACTCTTCCCTGCTGACGAACCACTAAACGATAGCTCTTCATATCCCCTCTCCTGACGGCGGAAGAATAAGCTCGTCGCAGCCCTGTTCATCGGTCCAGGTCATTACCGCCAGCACCCGCTGCGCGGCGGCATGAGCGGCATCACCCAGCGGTATTCCGCACACCAGGCCGCTCGCCAGCTCGGCGCAAAAAAGATCGCCCGTTCCCTTAAGGTCGGTTTCTACGCGCGGATGTTCGATCACCTCGACCGACTCTGCGCTAACCACCAGCACGTTGATCGTGGCGCTATCCGCTCCCGGCGCGCTGGTAATAACGACCCATTTCAACGAATCCGAGAGCAGGCTGCGGGCGGCGACAATCGCCTCCTGCTGATTATGGCAAGACAGTCCGCTTAGCGTCTCCAGCTCAAACAGATTGGGCGTGATTCCCTGTGCCAGCGGGAGCAAATGAGTACGATAGGCTTCCGGAATCTCGGCCTTAACATAAATACCGCTATCCACATCGCCAATGACGGGATCAACGAGAATACACAGCTCGGGATGATGCTCGCGAATGCGCTGCAGCCATTGCGCAAGGCGCTTAATCTGCACCGCGCTTCCCATATAGCCGGTCGTGACCGCCCGCAACTCGCGCAGGGCGTCACGCTCCTCCAGCGCCTTTAAATAACCGGCAAACCACTCTTCCGGGATGACGCCGCCATAGTAGGTGTCATAGTGCGGAGTATTGCTGAACAGCACCGTCGGCACCGCGATAACCCGCAGGCCGTGCTGCTTTATCGCCGGTATCGCAATACTGTTTCCTACGCTGCCGTAGACCACCTGCGACTGCACGGCCACGATATCGACCTGTAGTGCCCGACTTTTATCGTTGAAGAGCACCGATTGTATTTCATCCTGCTGGCCCATCCTTTCTCCCCCCCGCTGGACAGCGGGTCATACTCTGATTATCATTCGTCCTATGCTAAATTTCATTTTGTCATAGGTCAATAATGATCGTTGGAAAAACTGCCAGTGAGATCTTCGATAATATCCGCCATCTGGTGCAAAGCGGCGTACTCAAACCTGGCGATGTTTTGCCGCCGGTACGCGAACTGGCTGGCAAGCTGTCGGTTAACCGCAATACGGTCGCCGCCGCCTATAAGCGACTGGTGAACTCCGGTCTGGCCATTAGCCAGGGGCGTAACGGTACGGCCATTAAGACGCATAATACGCTTCCCGCCCTTGAAGGTGGCGATCCCTCTTCGCCGCTAAAAGATATCTCCAGCGGCAACCCCGATCCCACGCGCCTGGCGAACGTCAAAAACTACCTCAGCGCTATCGCCGCCGCTCCACGCCTGTACGGCGATGCGGCGGTTGACCCACGGCTGGCCGCGTGGGCCAATGCCTGGATGAGCAAAGATTCAGGCGTGGACGCGGAGATTAACCTCGCCAGCGGCGCTATCGATGCGCTCGAACGTCTGCTGTGCGCCCTGCTGCTGCCGGGCGATAGCGTGGCTATCGAAGATCCCTGCTTTCTCAGCAGCATTAATATGCTGCGCTATGCCGGCTTCACCCCCTCGCCGGTGCCGGTCGACGCTGAAGGCATGCAGCCTGATGCCCTTGAGGAGGCGCTGCGCAACGGCGCCCGGGCGGTGATCATCACCCCGCGAGCGCATAATCCGACGGGCTGTAGCCTTAGCGAGCCCCGCGCCCGGGCGATACGCGATATCCTGGCCCGCTATCCGCAGGTTCTGGTGATTATTGATGACCATTTCGCCCTGCTCTCCTCAACGCCCTGGCACTCTCCGCTGGCCGCCGAAAGCCGGCGCTGGGCGCTGGTACGCTCGCTGTCGAAAACCCTTGGGCCGGACATGCGTCTGGCTATCGTTGCCAGCGATTGCGAAACGTCGGCGGCGCTGCGCCTGAGGCTTAATTCCGGTAGCCAGTGGGTCAGCCATCTGCTGCAGGATCTGGTCATCGCTTGTCTTAATGATGACGCATTTATGGCATCGCTGACGGAGAGTCGCCGCCACTATCGTCGGCAACATGAAAAGCTGATCGCCGCGCTCGCTCGCTGCGGGATAACCCACCTGACGCCAGGAGACGGCCTGAATTTTTGGTTTCCGCTGGAGGAACCAAGCCAGCCGGTAGCGCTTCGCCTGGCGCATGCTGGCTGGCTGGTCCGCGAAGGCGAAACGTTCGGAATTCGCGCCCCTTCACACGGGCTGCGGCTGTCACTTGCTACGCTCAGCGATGAAGAAATTAATAAGCTCGCCAGTGACTTATGTCAGATATTACAACAACAGTGACGGGAGTTAACGCTATGCAGATCCACTTTATCGTCCATGAAGTCTTTGAAGCGCCGGGAGCTTATCTGCACTGGGCGCAGGCGCGCGGTTACGATACCAGCTGGTCGCGGGTTTATGCCGGGGATGCGCTACCGGAAAATGCTAACGCCTTTGATATGCTGGTAGTGCTGGGCGGCCCGCAATCTCCGCGTACCACCCTAGCCGAATGCCCATATTTTGATACCCACGCCGAGCAGCGTTTGATTGCGCAGGCCATTGCCGCCGGGCGGATCGTGGTGGGGATTTGTCTCGGTTCGCAGCTTATCGGCGAAGCGCTGGGCGCGCCGGTCATGCAAAGTCCGGAAAAAGAGATTGGCCACTTTCCGATAACGCTCACCACCGCCGGCCTGCAGGACGGCAAACTGGCCCATTTTGGCCCGTCGCTGGTCGTGGGCCACTGGCATAACGATATGCCTGGCCTGACGCCGGAAGCGGAGGTGCTGGCCTCCAGCGAAGGCTGCCCGCGGCAAATTGTGAAATATCGCGATCGGGTTTATGGCTTCCAGTGCCATATGGAATTTGACGCTGAGGTCATCGAACTGCTGATCGCCCATTCACAGCAGGAGCTCAGCGCCGCCAGAGGCAGACGCTTCATCCGCAGCGAACAGGAGATGCGCGCCTGGGATTACCGCGAAATGAATCAGAAGCTGTGGACATTTCTTGATAAGCTGACGGAAAAATAACCGAAAACAGCCGTTTTTCTTAAAGATGCATTTCCTGACTGCGAAGAGAGTAGACTTATCGAACAAACCAATATGGAAGGTACTCAAGATGAAGAACATCCTCTGCGCAGTTATGGCGCTGCTTCTCGCGCTCCCTGCTTTTGCCAGACTCAATACCTATGAAGAAGCGCGTATTAACGCCATGCTTGATGCCCTGGCGCAAAAGAAAGATTTGATCTTTGTGCGCAATGGCGATGCCCATACCTGCGAGGAGGCAGTGTCACACCTGCGGCTAAAATTAGGTAATACCCGTAACCGCATCAACACCGCCGAGCAGTTTATTGATAAAGTGGCCTCATCATCGTCGATCACCGGCAAGCCCTATATCGTTAAAATCCCCGGCAAAAGCGACGAAAACGCGCAGCCTTATCTGCATACATTGATCGCCGAGACGGATAAAACGGTCGCAGCAAAGGGAAATTAATCCAACACCGGCTCGACGCGCCCGAAGTTTAAATTCCCGCGCCCTGGGTAAAGTGCTCTTCGCCAAATACGCCGGTCGAAAGGTAGCGATCGCCGCGATCGCAAACGATCGCTACCACTACCGCGCCAGGATTTTCACGGGCAATGCGTAGCGCGCCCGCCACCGCGCCGCCTGAACTCACGCCGCAGAAAATCCCTTCCTGCACCGCCAGCATCCGCATGGTGTTTTCCGCGTCCTGTTGATGAATATCCAGCACCGCATCCACCAGCTGCGCATTAAAAATCCCCGGCATATATTCGGCAGGCCAGCGGCGAATGCCGGGAATACTGCTGCCCTCTTCCGGCTGCAGCCCCACGATGCTCACCGCTTTAGCCTGTTCGCGCAGAAAGCGGGAAACGCCGGTAATGGTGCCGGTGGTGCCCATGCTGGAGACAAAATGGGTTATCCGCCCTTCTGTCTGCCGCCAGATTTCCGGCCCGGTAGTGGTGTAGTGGGCATAGGGATTGTCCGGATTGTTGAACTGGTCCAGCAGCTTGCCTTCACCGCGCTGGGCCATCGCCAGCGCCAGATCGCGAGCCCCTTCCATTCCCTGCTCTTTGGTGACCAGGATCAGCTCCGCCCCGTAGGCGCGCATGGCCGCACGTCGCTCCTGGCTCATATTATCTGGCATCAGCAGCTTCATCTGATAGCCTTTAAGCGCGGCGATCATCGCCAGCGCAATGCCGGTATTGCCGCTGGTTGCTTCAATCAATACATCGCCGGGCTTAATTTCGCCGCGCTTTTCCGCTTCGACAATCATCGAAAGCGCGGCGCGATCTTTTACCGAACCGGCCGGGTTATTCCCTTCCAGTTTGACCCAGATTTCGCTGCCGTTATCTGGTCCCAGACGCTGTAGCTTCACCAGAGGCGTGTTGCCGATTGTTTGTTCTAATGTATTCACGGTTTTGCCCAATAAAAAGGCCGGGAAGCGTTTACCCGGCCTGCAAACATCCCCGGATGGCGACGCAGGCGTCTTATCCGGGCTACCCAATCCTGCCGTTGCGAAAACGGCGATAAACATGCGGATTAAGCTATCAGGCCGATTCGGCCAGAGCAAGCTCCTCGCGCGGCTCAATACGCTCACGACCGTTGTACAGGCGGGCATTCTGCAAGCCGACAAACAGGCGTTCCCCGCGATACGGCGCCTCTTCGCCCTGATACACCACGGTGAGCGGTTCGTCATACCACCCGAGAGGCTGCACAACTAATTGGGTGTAGTGGCCTTTCGGGCTCGCTTCCAGCACCTGTACCGGCAACGGTGAATCCAGGCTGGTGCGCCGGCTGATATCCACTTCCCACGGCCGCAGGAACAGATCCACCGGCCCCTGATACGCCGGGGTATAGCCTAACGGCCAGCGATGCGCGCCCACGTGAAACTGTCCGCCGCGAATGGTGCCTTTCAGGCGGTTCACTTCGCCCATAAATTCCAGTACAAAGCGGGTTGCCGGCTCGCGCCATACCCGATCGGGCGCATCCGCCTGTTCAATATTGCCCTGGCTCATCACCACCACGCGATCCGCGACTTCGGTCGCCTCTTCCTGATCGTGGGTAACGAATACGCTGGTAAACTTTAGCTCTTCATGCAGCTGACGCAGCCAGCGTCTCAGTTCTTTACGTACCTGGGCATCCAGCGCGCCGAAGGGCTCATCCAGCAGCAGAATTTGCGGTTCGACCGCCAGCGCGCGCGCTAACGCGACGCGCTGCTTCTGTCCGCCGGAAAGCTGGGCCGGATAGCGATCGGCCAGATGCGCCAGCTGAACCATCTCCAGCAGTTTGGTAACTTTCGCTTTGATCCCGGCGGCATTTGGCCGTTCACGCTTAGGCAGCACCGTCAGACCGAAGGCAATGTTGTCGAACACCGTCATATGACGAAACAGCGCGTAGTGCTGAAACACAAAGCCAACTTTACGGTCGCGAGCGTGCACCCGGCTGACGTCGGTACCGTGAAAACGAATGTGCCCGCTGGACTGATTCTCCAGCCCGGCAATGATGCGCAGCAGCGTGGTTTTCCCGGAGCCTGACGGCCCCAACAGCGCGACCATCTGTCCGGAAGGGATATCCAGCGAGATATCATTCAGCACCTGGGTGCGACCAAAAGACTTCTTAATATTGGCAATCTCAATGCTCATGATTTCCCTCCAGTTGCGCGCGTTTTTCCTGATTGGCCAAACGCCATTGCACCATACTCTTCAAAAACAGGGTCAAAATAGCCATTAACGTCAGCAGAGCCGCGGCGGTAAACGAACCAACGGTATTGTAGTCCTGCTCCAGTAGTTCTATTTGCAGCGGCAGCGACAAGGTTTCGCCGCGGATAGAGCCGGAAACAACCGATACGGCGCCGAATTCGCCGATCGCGCGGGCGTTAGTCAGCACCACGCCATACAGCAGCGCCCAGCGGATGTTTGGCAGCGTCACCCGACGGAACATCTGCCAGCCCGAAGCGCCGAGCAGAATCGCCGCTTCATCCTCATTACTGCCCTGGCTCATCATCACCGGCACCAGCTCGCGAACCACAAACGGACAGGTCACAAAAATGGTCGCCAGCACCATACCGGGCCAGGCAAACATAATCTGTAGGTTATGCTCATCCAGCCAGCCGCCAAGCGGGCCATTAGAGCCATAAAACAGCAGATAAACCAGCCCCGCCACCACCGGCGAGACGGCAAACGGAATATCCAGCAACGTCAGCAGCAGCTGGCGGCCGGGAAAGTTAAAACGCGTCACCAGCCATGCCAGCAGCGTGCCAAACACCAGATTCACCGGCACGGTAATTAAGGCGATCATCACCGTCAGCCAGATGGCGTGCAGCATGTCCGGATCGGCCAGGTTATGCAGCACCGGCATCAGACCTTTGCTGAAAGCCTGCACGAAGATATAGACCATCGGTACAATCAGGATAAAGGCGGAAACCAGCATCCCGATACCGATCAAAAACCATTTCCCCCAGTTAATGCGGGGGGCGTCATAACGCTTTAATTGAGCAACGATCGCCATTAATGACCTACCACGCGTCGACCAAAGCGACTTTGCAGGGTGTTGATTGAGAACAGCAGCAGTAACGATGCCGCGAGGATCACCGAAGCAATCGCGCTGGCGGCAGGGTAATCAAACTCCTGCAAACGAATAAAAATCATCAGCGAGGTCACTTCCGTTTTCCACGCGATGTTACCGGCGATAAAAATAACCGCGCCGAACTCTCCCAGGCTGCGGGTAAACGACAGCGCGACGCCGGCCATCAGCGCAGGTGAAAGCTCCGGCAGCACCACTTTGCGAAAGCTCTGCCAGCGCGTCGCGCCCAGGGTTTCCGCCGCCTCTTCATATTCCGGCCCCAGCTCTTCCAGTACCGGCTGCACCGTACGAACCACAAACGGAATACTGGTAAAGGCCATCGCCACGGCGATACCCAGCCATGTATAGGTCACTTTAATATCAAGCTTCGCCAGCCATTCACCGTAAAAGCCGTTGACGGAGAACAGCGAGGCCAGCGTCAGGCCCGCCACCGCCGTCGGTAGCGCAAACGGCAGATCCATCAGCGCGTCCAGCAACGTGCGCCCCGGAAAGCGGTAGCGCGTGAGGATCCACGCCATCAGCAGGCCAAATACGCCGTTAAAGATCGACGCCACAAAGGCCGACAGCAGGGTGACTTTATAAGCGGCTACCACCTGCGGGTTACTGATCACATCCCAGTATTGACTCCAGGTCATTTCCGCGAGCTGCATTACCAGCGCGCTCAGCGGCAGCAGCAGAATTAAGCACACGAACAGCAGGCTGGTGCCGAGGCTCAGGGTAAAGCCCGGCAGCACGCGCTTTGAGGCAACAGCAAACATTACTTACGCCCCGCCGCCAGCAGTTTGTCCAGCTCACCGCCGCTGGCAAAGTGGGTTTTCATCACTTCCGGCCAGGAGCCAAACTGGTCCTCCACGCGGAACAGCTCGGTCTGCGGGAATTTATCTTTCAGCGAATCCATCACCTTCGGGTTGTTCACACGATAGTAATAGTCGGTGATGATCGTCTGCGCCTGCGGGCTGTAGAGCCAGTTCAGATAGGCTTTCGCCGCTTTCTCCGTTCCGTTGGCCTGAACGTTTTTATCTACCCAGGCCACCGGGAATTCGGCCAGGATATTGGTCTTCGGGATAACCACTTCAAATCCCTGATCTTCGTACTGTTTACGGATGTTGTTCACTTCCGATTCGAAGCTGATCAGCACATCGCCCAGACCGCGCTCGGCGAAGGTCGTGGTAGCCCCGCGACCGCCGGTATCAAACACTTCGACGTTTTTCAGGAACTGGGTCATGAACTGCTCGGTTTTCGCTTTATCGCCGCCGTCAGCCTTGTCCGCCGCGCCCCACGCCGCTAAATAAGTGTAACGCGCGTTGCCGGAGGTTTTTGGGTTCGGGAAAATCAGCTTCACGTCGGAACGCACGAGGTCATTCCAGTCGTGGATATTCTTCGGGTTGCCTTTACGCACCAGGAAGCCCATGGTGGAGTAAAACGGCGAGCTGTTATTCGGCAGACGGCTTTGCCAGTCGGCGGGAATCAGTTTGCCTTTGTCGTGCAGAATCTGTACGTCGGTCACCTGATTGTAGGTCACCACGTCGGCCTTAAGCCCCTGCAGAATCGCCAGCGCCTGTTTTGATGACCCGGCATGAGATTGTTTAATCGTCAGCTTATCGCCGCCGTTATCTTTCGCCCACTGCTGTTCAAACTGCGGGTTAAGGGCGGCAAACAGCTCGCGGGAAACATCGTAGGAGCTGTTCAGCAGTTCCGTCGCCTGCGCCTGCGCAACCAGCAGCACAGAAGCAGCCAGCGCCAGATATCCTTTTTTCAGTGATTTAACGGCCATTGCGCACCCTTATCAATATGATGATTTTCTGCTGATCATCATATTTATAACGGCTATGAAAGGAGTAACGGTTTTATATACCGTTTGGCGATTTGGAAGTCGAAAAGAGAATAAGAGAATGGCAAAGCTTATCTGAATCACGCATCCAGAACCGGAAAACGGGCGACGCTTGCCGACCGCGCCGAACGGTTCCCTCTCCCTGCGGGGAGAGGGTGAGGAGGAGCTCTTACAGCGCCAGCAGCCTATCCAGGGACGGCGCGAAGTAGTATCCGCCGGTCACCGGTTTGGTAAAACGCAGCATCGCGTCGCGCTTACCGTCGGTATCACCGAACATACTCAGCAGCTGCTGTTCAATATTGTGCAGACGCGCGCAGTAGGCGCAAAAGTAGAGGCCGTGAGTACCGCTGGCGGTACCGTAAGGCAGGCTCTGACGCACAATCTTCAACCCTTTCCCTTCTTCTTTTAAATCCACGCGGCTCAGGTGAGAGGTTTCCGGACGAGCATCGCCGTCAATCTCTTCGTTGGCCTCTTTGGTACGGCCGATCATCATCTCCTGATCGGGAACGCTCATGCGGTTAAGCTGCTTGAGGTTGTGCTCCCAGCGTTGCACGAATACGTAGCTGCCGCCCGCATCCACGCCATCCTGAATCACCGCCACTTCACGACGGGTCTCTTCCCCCGCCGGGTTTTCGGTACCGTCAACAAAACCGCTGAGGTCGCGCTCTTCAATCCAGCGGAAGCCGTGAATCTCCTCTTTGACCTCAATCGCGGCGCCAAAAGCGGACATGGCCGCCTGAGCGACGGAGAAGTTCAGCTCATGCTGCGCGGACAGGATATGAATCAGCACATCATATTGGGTCGACGGAGCCAGACCTTTACCGTAGCCCGGGAACGCTTTTAACTCTTCGGCCCCTACGCCGCCGCTCAGATGGCGCCAGACGTGATGACCGAAAGCGACGACAGCTCCCAGCTTAGCTTCCGGATATTTTGTCTGAAAGGTGGCTAACTTATCGGCAAACACTCTGCTGGCTTCGCGCAGTGCGTCCACATCGCCTTTGACATTCGCTTCAATCCAAATCGCCGCACGGCAATGTTCCGGCAAAATGCCGCTCTGAACCTGAGACATCGCTCCTCCTGAAATAGTACAGCCACAACGCTGTAGCTTTTAAGGCGCTATTGTACCCGCTTTTTCAGGACGTCGAATCACTTCAGATCAAATTAGCGACGCCAGATAATTTTGCTCACCTTCCAGTTTTTCAGCGTGTCATCGGAAGGCATTAATTCCTCAGGGCCGCTCCAGTTACCGGTAAAGGCATAGCTAATATGCTGGCTGCCCTCGGCCTTACACTCCACCACCGCACCGTTATCGTTGCTGCCTTTCTGACAGTTGCCAAACGCTTTGCTGTAAATATCGCTAAACGGGGTCCCGATTTTCACGCCGCTGGCGGCTTTGATGTTGCTATCCCGCACGTCGATACGGCTAATAGTCCCGCTCTCGCCGTTAATGGTCAGCGCAACCTTGTCATCTTTTAACGCTTCGAAGTAGCGCACAATATTGCCGTTAGCCGTTTTCATGCCGCTGCGCAGGCGGTAGCTGCTGCCGAGCGCATCGCCGATCGCCTGCTCGTTCAGCGGCGTTGTCGCCGTCAGGTTGCCTACGCCCTGTTCGGTTACTTGCGTAGAGGAACCAAACCAGTTCCACGGATAAGCCGACGACCAGTTAACCGAGCTCATCGTCGAGCAGCCGGTTAACGCCAGCGGTAATGCGCAGAGAAGTAAACGTCGCGATTTCATGACTCAGTCCTTTCTGATTAATTCAACGCAAGTTGGAGTGCGCGATCGGCAAAAAGTGCCGTTAAACCTGCTCTTCGCGAAAACAGGCTTTCAACCGACGGTTGCTTAACAGCCACCAGAGCGCATAAAGATCCGCCGCCAGCAGGGAGATGGTCACCGCCGAGGGCGATTCTCCGCTCAGCCACAGCAGCGGCTGCCAGACCAGCAGCAGGCTCTGAGAAAGCACCAGAAGCCAGCGCATCATCGGCCAGAGGCGAGGAAAACGCTGACGATGTCCGCTGATGAGAAATGCCAGTACCGCCGGGATGCCGGGCAGCAATCCCAGCCAAAAATTATCGTGATCCGGATAAAACAGATTCAGCAGCGCGTCACCCTGCTGCCGCGACGCGCCGGCCATCAGAAACAGCACCCACGTCCGCGCCTGAAGCAGCAACACGCACCAAAAAAGGAACGGCAATCGCAGGCGACCGTGGGCATCAAAATCGGCGGGGATAAACTCAGTATTCTTCATCTTCAATTAAGCGTTTGCCGAGGCACAGCACGTCCGAATGCTCATAGCCAAGGCGTTCGTACATCCCCTGAACCACATCATTATCTTCGCGGATCATAATGTTTATTTTCGGGCAGCCGCGGGCAATCAGCTTTTTCTCCAGCCGATTAAGCAGCGCGTTAGCAATACCGCGACCGCGATATTCCGGATGCACGCCGAGATAATAAGCGGAGCCGCGGTGACCGTCGTAACCGCCCATCACCGTACCAACCACTTCACCGTTAACTTCGGCCACCAGAAACAAGCTGGCGTCGTGGTTCAGCTTACGCTCAATATCCATTTCCGGATCGTTCCATGGCCGCAGGAGATCGCAGCGCTCCCACAGGGTAATAACCTCTTCGAAATCTTGTTGGCGAAAAACGCGTATCTCCATGGTATTGCCCACCATTAACGGTTAAAAACAGAGATTATGGCGCGATTGTGCCCGCTAGCCAATATCAGGCGCAATGAGCCGCAAAAAATGGCATAATATGACTTTGTCATGTATTGAAATGAAAAGTAAAACAATTCTTATTTTGAATGGTCGTATCAAAAAACACGATACGATATAACATTAGTCACCACTTGTTTGCAATTCAGGCCGAATGAGCACTTTTAAACCATTAAAAATACTTGCTTCGCGCCGCCAGGTGCTGAAAGCCGGGCTGGCAGCAATGACGCTTTCAGGGATCGCCTCTCAGGCCAGCGCGAAAGAACAACAGCCATTGAAAACATCCAATGGGCACAGTAAACCCGTAGCGAAGAAAAAAGGCGCCAGGCGCGTCGTGATGCTCGACCCGGGCCATGGCGGTATTGATACCGGCGCTATCGGCCATAACGGTTCAAAAGAGAAGCACGTCGTGCTGGCTATCGCCAAAAACGTGCGCAGCATCCTGCGCAACAACGGTATCGATGCGCGTCTTACGCGCAGCGGCGATACCTTTATTCCACTCTATGACCGCGTGGAGATCGCCCATAAGCACGGCGCCGATCTCTTTATGTCGATTCACGCCGATGGCTTCACCAACCCGAGCGCCGCCGGCGCCTCCGTTTTCGCCCTCTCCAACCGCGGCGCCAGTAGCGCCATGGCGAAGTATCTCTCGGATCGCGAAAACCGGGCGGATGAAGTGGCCGGCAAGAAAACGACCAATAAAGACCATCTGTTGCAGCAAGTGCTGTTCGATCTGGTGCAAACGGACACCATCAAGAACAGCCTGACGCTCGGCTCGCACATCCTGAAAAAGATTAAGCCGGTGCATAAGCTGCACAGCCGCAATACCGAACAGGCTGCGTTCGTCGTGCTGAAGTCGCCATCAATTCCGTCGGTGCTGGTGGAGACGTCGTTTATTACCAACCCGAACGAAGAAAAACTGCTGGGCACCACCGCGTTCCGGCAGAAAATCGCCACGGCAATAGCCAACGGCATTATCAGCTATTTCCACTGGTTCGATAACCAGAAAGCCCACTCGAAGAGACGTTAATGAAACCCGACGCGCACCAGGTAAAAGCTTTCCTTCTTCAGCTCCAGGATGACATCTGCCAAAAGCTTAGCGCCGTTGACGGTAGCGAATTTATCGAGGATAGCTGGCAGCGGGAAGGCGGCGGCGGCGGACGCAGCCGGGTACTGCGCAATGGCGGTATCTTTGAGCAGGCTGGCGTGAATTTTTCCCACGTGCACGGTGATGCAATGCCGGCTTCCGCAACCGCGCATCGTCCTGAAATGGCAGGCCGCAGCTTCGAAGCGATGGGCGTCTCGCTGGTCGTACACCCGCGCAGCCCGTACATCCCTACCAGCCACGCCAACGTGCGCTTTTTTATCGCGGAAAAAGCGGGTGCCGATCCGGTATGGTGGTTCGGCGGCGGCTTTGATTTAACCCCCTACTACGGTTTTGAAGAAGATGCCGTTCACTGGCATCGTACCGCCCGCGATCTGTGCCAGCCCTTTGGTGAAGAGGTTTATCCGCGCTATAAAAAGTGGTGTGACGACTACTTTTTCCTCAAGCATCGTAACGAGCAGCGCGGCATCGGCGGCCTGTTTTTCGATGATTTGAATACCCCGAACTTTGACCATTGTTTCGACTTTATGCAGGCGGTGGGCAACGGCTTCACCGAGGCGTATCTGCCGATTGTCGAGCGGCGTAAAGAGAGAGTCTGGGGCGAGCGCGAGCGCGATTTCCAGCTCTACCGTCGCGGGCGCTACGTGGAGTTCAACCTGGTGTGGGATCGCGGTACCCTGTTTGGTCTGCAAACCGGCGGCCGTACCGAGTCCATTCTGATGTCGATGCCGCCGCTGGTGCGCTGGGAATACGACTACCAGCCGGAAGCGGGCAGCCCGGAGGCCGCGCTAAGCGAGTTTATTCAGGTACGTGATTGGGTTTAAAGTTGCCAGATGGTGCGATCCGTAGGCCAGATACGGCGCTGTTTTGCCTGATGGCGCTACGCTTATCAGGCCTACGATGACGGCACGATTCGCCAGCCGGTAAATAACGCGTAATCAAATCCACTGCCGCATCCGCTGATGCAGCGTCAACGACGGTTTCTCGGCGAACAGCTGTTGATAATCGGTGGCGAACTGGCCCAGATGCCAAAAGCCCCACTGCATCGCGGCATCTTTCACCGTTGCGCTCTGCGACCACGGGCTAATCAGCTCCCGGCGCACCGCGTTCAAACGAATGCGCTTCAGCCAGGCGTTCGGCCCGATCCCCAGAATCGCGTGAAAGGCATTTTGCAGCGTGCGGCGGCTAACGTGCAGCTGCTGACACAGATCGAGAACCGTCAGCGGCTCCGACATATTCTCCAGCACGTACTCCCGCGCCCGGGAAAGCAGCCGCCGGTAGCTCTGATGGCTGATGCTCTCGGCGGTGACCATCGGCTGCGCCTCCTCCAGCATCGCCCCCATCGCCAGCAGGAGATTATCGCCCAATACCTTGCGCACAGCGGGCTGATGAAGGTTTTCCGGATTCTCGCTAAACGTCGCCAGCGCCTGCTGCACAAAGCCCCATAGCGCTGCCTTGTGCTCCTCTTTGACCTCCAGCGCCGACTGGTTACGCAGCATATGCAGCACCCGCTCCGGGTGATGCAGGAAGCTGGCCTGACGGGAAATGACATCCTCTGAGATAACCACTCCCAGAATGGTGTAATCATCCGGCGTGCTGAGTTCGAACTCGGTGCCGCCGGGTCGGGTGGCGATCTCGGCGCTGCCGAGACACTGCGATCCTATAAACCCCTGCTCGCCACGGGTTGTCGGGATGCCGAACCAAAAAGAGTTCGGCCATACCAGGCAGGACTGACGCAGCGCCAGACCGGTATACTCGCGAAAAACCTGAATATCATCGAGCAAGATTTCGGTAAATTCACCGTGAAATTTCCCCGGATGCAGCTGATCGTAAATCTGCTGCCAGGCGGTAATCGTCAGGGCATGTTCATAGACATCGGTGGTCCGTCGCTGGTGGACGTTATCCACCTCGACCATCGGCGTCAATTTAACGTCTTCGGGTAATGCTTCATGATAAAGATGGTGCAGGCTGGCCGGTGTTTTCTTTTTCATGATCTTATCAACCGGGAGCGCTCTCGCGTTCCCGGCACCTCCGACTGGTTAATTTTTTAGACGATAGCGACTACTGCGTTTACGCAACGATCCGGTAGAAAACAGCTGTTCCAGCGCCTTTCTGGCTTCGTCAAGCGACCAGCCAAAATGGGCGGCCACCTCCCCTGCCGTCATTCCCTGACGCGTCGATGCCAGCAGCGCCAGTAAAGGCTCAGAGGACTCCGCTATCACCGGTGGCTGCGGGGCTTCCGGCTGCGGCTGAAAGCCGCCGATCAGCCGCTGGGTGTCCTCTTCCGGGCGCCCTATCTCCCGACGGCTAACAACGCGCCCCGTACGCTGCGCCGCAGCGCTTCCGGCATCCAGCGCCGCCCGGCACGCCGCCAGGTCGCCTTCCACCACGAGGGTTAACCTGCCGGGATCGAGAACCTCATGGCTGAGCAGCCGCACGTTGGCCGCCTTCAGCATCGCATCCGCCGCATCAACGGCGGCGACCATGCCGTCAACTTCCAGTAATCCCAGGGCGTTGATCATCGCTTCCCCCTTACGCGCGCTGGATTGGATGACGGGCAATATCCAGAACGGCATCGGTAAAGGCATTGCAGGCTGCCTTACAGGCGGCCTGGCTCCCCGTCAAGAAGGCGGCCGAATAGTTGGTTTCCGACGGCGGCGGCACGTAGGTCACCAGCTGCACGTCGGCCGATTTCATCGCTGCGTCAATGCCGAAAGTGGCCTCCAGCGGCGGCGCCACCAGATAGGCGATCGGATCGCCCAGCGCGATGCCTGAAGAAGACGAGAGATAAGAGCCGGTACGCGAAACCACGTGCGCCAGGAACGCCGTATCTTCGGCATCGTTGGCCCACTGAAACGCCGCTCCGCTTTCGATATGCGCCATCATCGCGTCCAGGCCAGCGCGAACTTCCGCCGGGTTCGGGCCGCCCAGCATAATCAGCACTTCCCCTGCGGTTGGCGACGGGCCGTGAGCCGCGCCAGCGTAGAGGGAGCGACCGTAAACCACTTCAACCATCGCCTGTTTTGTCGCTTCGTCAGCGGCAATATAGGTCACATCATCCGAATCCGCCGTGATGAGTCCGAGGCTACGTATATGCGGCGGTAATTTAAGCTCGCGGGCAAAGCCGTCATTTACCGAAGCAATCACGCGCATGGCCGTCACCGAAGGGCGAATTAAATCTAATGCAGGCATGATGCCTCCTTAACGAGTCATGTTGATGCCGGAAGCTTTCTGCTCCAGCATGCGTTTGGCCAAATCGACGATCACCGCAGCGGCTTCTACCGGCGGCGTACCGCCCTGGTGAATATTGGAAATACAGGTCCGGTCCGCTTCGACGGTGGTTGCCACGCGCGGCGAATACACGGCGTAACAGGAGAGGCTTTCCGACTGCCCCAGCCCGGGACGCTCGCCTACCAGCAGGATGACCACCTTCGCGCCGAGGATTTCGCCAATCTGATCTTCTATTTTGACCCGTCCGTAGCGGACGAAGAACGGCGTACCGACCTTCAGCCCGGCCTGCTTCAGCCCCGACAGCAGCGGCGGCAGGATCTCTTCATAGTTGACGGTAATCGCGTCCGTAGAGAGGCCATCGGATACCACCACCTGAACGTCAGGATTCGCCACGCACTGCGCCTTCAGCGCGTCAATCGCTTCCGGACTCAGGCGACGGCCCATATCCGGGCGCGTAAGGTAGAGGTTCTTGTCGCTAATCTCGGAACGCACCTCGAGCAATCCCTGGTTTTTCACCCACTCTTCCGGAACCTCTTTCAGCACCGTATCCTTAGAGCGCGAATGGTCGGCGAGGAAGCGCAGCAGCGCGAGGGTGCGCGGACGCGGGCCGGCGCGGCCGGTGCAAACGCGCGCCGCCGTGCTGCGTTTCAGTTCGGCCAGCACTTCCGCGCGATGCGGCTGCTGCACGCCAATCCAGCCTTTAGCCTCTGGCGATCCTAAATCCAGCGCGCAGCTCTCCGCCGCGACCTCACACTGGCTGGCGCACTTCGTCGCCGCAGCCTGAGGCGCCGCTGCGGCCGTCTGCGGTTGTCCCATTGACGCCATCACGCTACGTACAATTTCTTCAATCTGCTTTTGATCCATCATGTGTCATCCCCGCGTCATCAAAAGAACAGTGACGGATCGCCCGCCCGTTGGGTCAGACGACCGTTTGCCATAATGCCCATGGTTTCCAGCCAGCGTTCGAACTCCGGCGACGGCCGTAGATTCAGCAGCTGACGGACGGTGGCGGTATCGTGAAACGCGGTGGTCTGATAGTTGAGCATGATGTCGTCGCCGAGCGGCATGCCCATGATGTAGTTGCAACCGGCGGTGGCGAGCAGAATCATCAGGTTTTCATTGAGATTCTGATCGGCGTCAGCATGGTTGGTGTAGCAGCAGTCGCAGCCCATCGAGATGCCGCTCAGCTTGCCCATAAAGTGATCTTCGAGACCGGCGCGAATAATCTGCCGGTCGTTATAGAGGTACTCCGGCCCGATAAAGCCCACAACGGTATTGACGAGGAACGGATCGTAGTGCCGCGCCAGGCCATAGTTGCGCGCCTCCATCGTCACCTGATCGGCGCCGAAGTTCGCGCCAGCCGACAGCGCCGAGCCCTGCCCGGTTTCAAAATAGAGGCAGTTTTCTCCGGCGATACGGTTGAACTCGGCGCCGACCGCCCGCGCTTCATCGAGCATCGCCAGCTCCACGCCGAACTCTTTTAGCCCCTTTTCGCTGCCGCAGATGCTCTGGAAAATAAGCCCTCCCGGCGCGCCGCGGCGGATCGCTTCAATCTGGGTAGTGACGTGCGCCAGCACGCAGCCCTGAGTCGGGATATTAAACTTGTCGATAACGCCGTAGACGGTATCGAGGACGCGGGTCAGGTTCTCCACGTCATCGGTCACCGGGTTAACGCCGATCACCGCATCGCCCGCGCCGAACGAGAGCCCTTCGTAGATTTGCGCCGCAATGCTCTGCACGTCATCGCGGGTATCGTTCGGCTGCAGGCGACAGCTAAAGGTGCCCGGCAGGCCGATGGTGGTGTTGGCTTTTTTAATCACCGGCATTTTCTTTGCGCCGTAGATCAGGTCGGCGTTGGAACAGACCTTCGCCACCGCCGCCACCACTTCTGAGGTCAGCCCTTTGCGCACAAACGCAATATCGTCGCTGGTGACTTCATCGTTGAGCACGTATTCGCGCAGGTCGCTGATGGTCCAGTTTTTAATCCGCTGATAAGCGGTTTCGTTGACATCGTCCTGAATCAGGCGCGTCACGCAGTCCTCTTCATAAGGGATCACCGGGTTATTACGAATATCGGCGACCGTCATATCGGAGAGCACCTGCTTCGCCGCTACGCGCTGCTGCGAACTTTCTGCCGCCACGCCCGCCAGCACATCCCCCGAACGCAGTTCGTTGGCTTTAGCCAGCACCTCTTTTACATCCTTAAACTGATAAACATTGCCGAACAATGTGGTCTTTAATTTCATAAGTCGTTCCCTCAGGAAGGAAATGCGAGTGATTTCACCGTCACCGGCACAACCGATCCGCCAAAAAGAGGCGTACCAATGTCGATATAGTCCCCCGCCCGTACGCTCACCTCATCGATGACCGCCAGCGGGAGTTGTTGCAGCTGCGGGCGCAGCAGCATGCCCAGCGCTTTGCCAAAGTCCTGCTCGGCCACCACCAGCAGGGGATGTGGATTGGGAAAGCGCGCGACAAAAGCCAGTAGCGCGTCAATCACCACCAGCAGGGCGGCGTAGCGCACCGGCAACGAAGCAGGAAGCGCCAGCACGTAAGCATCCGATCCCGGATCCAGATCGAGCTGCAGCAGCGCCTGCTGCCAGGCGCTCAGCAGATCGGATTCGTCAAGCGGGATCGCCACCGGCAGATTGCGCAGCGGGAGCTGAACCCCTTCCAGCCAGATAGTGCTGCCGGAAAGCGAGAGCGTATGCGCGCCACGGTGATTGGCGCCGGAAACTGCACGTTCATCTTCC